>JGI24130J36418_10000111_pt1 | contig 22572 bp, 14 predicted proteins | sample BarGraNGADG00212_FD_36418 | JGI IMG/M metagenome (IMG submission 36418)
AGGTGACAACCGATACCGGGACGAAGAGCGCCGTCCCGACTCCCGCCGGTGCACCAGCCGCTGCCGCGGCTCCCTCGCCCGCAGGCGCGCAAGCCACGGCCCCATCCACCGACGCGGTGTTGCCCGCGGGCGAGCTCCCAAAGCGGTCGCATCGCGACAGCGTTGCGCTGGCGAGCATGACCAAACCAGACAGTGCCCTCGACAGGAAGTGGCCGGTGAAGATGCCGGAACCCCTTCCGGGCGCGATCTTTCCGGCAACGCGTGTGGTCGCCTTCTATGGCAATCCGCTCGTGAAGAAGATGGGCGTGCTCGGCGAATACCCGAAGGACGAAATGCTCGCCAGGCTGGACAAGGAGGTGGCGAGGTGGGCGAAGGCAGATCCATCGCATCCCGTTCAGCCGGCGCTGCATCTGATCGTCACCGTGGCGTCGGACAATCCGGGCAAGAATGGCCTGTATCGCACGCAGATGTTCGATTCGCTCACCAACACGATTTATTCCTGGGCGAAGGCGAAGCACGCCCTGCTCTTTCTCGACGTGCAGGTGGGCAAGAGCAGCGTCCAGGCGGAGCTACCACGCCTGCGATCGTTCCTCGAGAATCCGGACGTTCATCTCGGAATCGACCCTGAGTTCGCGATGGCCACGTCGGGAATGGTGCCGGGCAAGAAGATCGGCACGCTCGACGCGAAGGACATCAACTGGGCCGTGAAGTTCCTCGACGATATCGCCACGTCGAAGAATCTGCCGCCGAAGATCCTCGTGGTGCACCGTTTTACACGGAAGATGGTGACCAACGCCAGGGACATTCGCTTCACGCCGCACGTCCAGGTGGTGATGGACATGGACGGGTGGGGTCCGCCCTGGCTCAAGTTCGATTCGTACCACGACTACGTGAAGGCGGAGCCGGTGCAGTTCACCGGATTCAAGTTGTTCTTCCACAACGACACGAAGAAAGGCGATCTCATGCTCACGCCGAGCGAGGTGCTGCGCCTGAACCCGCGCCCGCTCTACATCCAATACCAGTAGCCGGCGAAGGCCGTACTGGCGAAAGTTCGCACCGACGCGACGCTCGCAAGACTGAGCGGACGCTAGAGAATATTCACGGCGCGGGCGGCGATCAGCACGACGGTCGTGAAAGCGATGATCGCCTGGAGCATCATGGCGATCTTGGCCCACTTGGAGAGCACGGGCGCATCAGTGGGCGAGAACGCCGTGCTCGTGTTGAAGGCGACGAAGAGATAGTCGACGAAGTGGGGTCGCCACCCCTCTTCCTCCGCAATGGTCTGGTCCGACCCGCTCGCCGCTGGAAACGTCATCTGCGGAAAGAGGAAGGCGCCCTCGGTGTGCGCGTCGCGCCGCTCNCGCACGTTCGGGCCTCCGGCATCGAGGCGCCAGTACCAGGAGGCGAAGACGATCACGTTCGTCGCCCAGAGCACCGCGGCGGAGCTGAGCAGCGCGGCAGCTTCCGCCTTGCGGTGGACGAGCGCGAGGATGAGCGACGCCACGCCGAACAGCAGGCCGCCAGTGAGCACCAGGAGAATCGCGTAGCCGAGCCAACTATTGGCGCGATGCATTCCTTGGCGTCGCGTCGCCGCNGCGGCGACGACGAGGATGGACACGACGCCGGCGATGACCCATGGCGGCCCAATCCGCAACGAGGGTGGCAGCGCGAAGTGCAGGGCGACCGCCGAAAAAGCAGCAAGAATGGCCGGCCAGCGAGGCTCCGGGCGATCGATGTTGGCGAGGTCGGTCATCGCTACAGCTTACGGCGCGATCCACGCGCCGGCGAGTACGACGGCGCGTCAGTGCGTCGGCGCGTCACGCCAGGAGATCGTCGTATTCCTGGTGCCGTTCCATGTAGGCGCGAATGAACCGGCAGGTCGGAATGACTTTCAGGTGGTGCTCACGTGCATACTCGAGCGCGGCGCGCGCGAGCGCGGAGCCGTAGCCCCGCCCTTCGAGCGGAGTGGGCACTTCGGTGCGCACGAGGTCGAGCGTGTCGCCTTGCTTCGAGTACTCGAGAAATCCGACCCGGTCGTCGGATCGAATCTCGAACTGGCTGGCCGCTTCGTTCTGGGAGACGGTTGGAGTGTCTGGCATGATCGTGGGTGATGGCAGCAAGATGTTATTCGTGGCGTTCAACCGGTCTGTTTTCTACGTCCCACCATACCACTCGTAGCCCTGGTCGCTCCAGTAGCCACCATTCCTCTGCGGCATGAACACGACCTTCGTGAGGTACTTGGTGTTCTTGTAGCCGAGCTTGACCGGTGAGTGGACGCGCGCGGGTGCGCCGTGCTCGGGACCGAGCATGCGGCCGTCCATTCCGTACGCGAGGAGCGTCTGCGGATGCATCGCACNCGCCATGTCCCAGCTCTCGTGGTAGTCGTCGTCGAAGCTCTGGAAATCCACGTANTGCGCGGCGCCCGTGATGCCGGCGACACGCGCGATATCGCTGACGCGAACACCCGTCCACTCGGCGCGGGCATTCCAGCCCTCCACGCAGAAGTGATCGACCTTCTGCGTGATGTGCGGCAGCTTCATCAGGTCGTCGAGCGTGAGGGATAGCGGCGTGCGTACCGCGCCGGAGACCTCCAGGCGCCATGTCCCGCGCACCGACGGATCCCACACCGGCACCGTCTTCGAGATGAAGTACTTTGGAAAGTCCTTGCCCGCGAGCTTCGCCGATGCGGGCACGCGATCCATCGTGTCATGCCGGAACAGCCCTCGCTCGAGGCCTTCGTTCTTCCGTTCGGCGAAATCGAGAAGCTTGGCAGCGCTTTCGGGATTGGCGCCACAGGCGGCCAGCAGCGCTCCGGAGAGCGAGGCGGCGGAGACCGACAGAAAGCGGCGGCGATCGAAGCTCATGTTAGTGGCGCCTCCGCGTCGTGCGGACGCGAGCGTCGGGGTCCGAAGAGATGATAGAAGGGGCGCGCATTGCGCGCTTCGGGAGACCTCGCCCGGTTGTACCAGCCCGTGATCATCGAACGCACCGAATACGGGTCGACGGCAAAGATCATGAACACGTGGACGAGAGCGAGCAGCAGCAGCACGGCCATCGCGGCGAAGTGGACGAAACGCGCCCACTTGTAATTGACGAATAGCGCCGTGATGAAACCGAGTGTGATCGGCTTCCAGATCGCGAGCCCGCTCAGCACGATGATGACGCCGAGTACCAGCATGGCGAAGTACGCGCTCTTCTGGAGCACGTTGTGCTTGCCCTGAATGGGGTGATCGCGACGCACGAACAGATAGAACTTGATCATTTCGATCGCATCGCGCGCGTCGCCGCGCCGGGGCGCAATGTCTCGCCACTCGCCGTGCAGAAAGAGAAAACCGAGATAGAGAAGGCCGTTCGCGACGAGGAGCCACATCATCGCGAAGTGCCAGTGCCGCGCGCCGCCCAGCCAGCCGCCGAAGGTGAGCCAGTTGGGGATCGAGTGGCCCTCCCACGGGTTGAGGGCGAAGTGCTCGCCCGGTCGCGCGAACGCGGGATGCGCGTTGAAGATGCGCATCCCGCTGCCGGCCATGATCACGATCGCGACGACATTCACCCAGTGGGTGAGCCGTACGACCCAGTGATTCCGCTTGACGAGCTCCGCCATGAACGAGTGATCTCCACAGGTAGTGTTCGCGTCATGGCAATGCGTTCAGGCAGTTATAGCACGCGAACCTCCAGAAGTCGACCAGAACGATCTTCCCCTTCAGCGATTCCGCCGCGAGCTAGGTGCTCCCGCGAGCGGGCTCACCCATGACGACAACCACCGCGTGCACGGCGCCGTCGTCAACGAGCACGATGCTGCCATCGGGAGACGCGATTCCATTGATGGTGACGCTTGCGACCCCGGTCGAGACCCCCTTCGGATTCTCGACGCGGATGTCGTACGTCGTCCCACCGTGGCGATACGCGATGGCATACCGCTCCCACGTGGAGGGGATGCAGGGCGCAATGGACAGCCGGTCGCCACGCTTCGTGAAGCCGAGAATGGCCTCGATCGCGGCGCGATAGCTCCAGCTCGCGGAGCCAGTATACCACGTCCAGCCGCCGCGTCCTACGTGACCGGGCGCGTCATAGACATCGGCGGCGATGACGTATGGCTCGACCGTGTAGCGCTCGGCGTCCTTGCGCGTGCGCGCGTGCGTGAGCGGGTTGATCAGATCGTAGAGGTGGAACGCGAGATCGCCGTCGCCAAGTCCGGCTGCGGCCAGCACGGTCCACAGCGCGGCGTGCGTGTACTGGGCGCCGTTCTCGCGCACGCCGGGGAGATAGCCTTTGATGTAGCCCGGATCGCGCTCCGTGTGATCAAACGGGGGCGTGAGGAGAAGGATCATGCGCTCGTCCTCGTGCACGAGACGCTCCCTGACCGACTTCATCGCGGTGCGGGCGCGGTCGGGCGCGCCGGCTTCAGAGAGCACCGACCAGCTCTGCGCGATCGAGTCGATCTGACACTCGCTCTCGAGAGCCGAGCCGAGCGGGCTCCCGTCGTCGAAGTACGCGCGGCGATACCATGCACCATCCCACCCAGTTCGTTCGACTGCCGCGGCGTACTCGTCGGCGCGATGACGGCATCGGTCGACCACGGCGCCATCGTTGCGCAGCTCGGCGTGGCGCGCGAACCGGCGCAGCGTCGCGACGAGGAACCAGGCGAGCCAGACGCTTTCCCCCTTGCCGCCGATGCCCACGCGACTCATGCCATCGTTCCAGTCACCCGAGCCCATGAGCGGCAGGCCGTGCTCGCCGCGCGTACACGCGCGGTCGAGCGCGCGAACGCAGTGTTCGTACAGCGTTCCCATCGTCTCACTTACGTTGGGACGGTCGTAGACCTCGTTCTCGTGCGGCTCGAGCTGACGCATCTCGAGATAGGGCGCGATCTCGTCCCACACCTTCGTGTCGCCGCTGACCTTCACGTAGTGATCGGTCACGAATGGTAGCCAGGCGAGATCGTCGGAGAATCTCGTGCGGACGCCGAGCCCGCTCGGCTCGTGCCACCAGTGCTGCACGTCGCCTTCCTTGAACTGTCGCCCCGCGGCGCGCAGCAGATGTGCGCGGGTCACCGCCGGCTCGGCGTACACGAACGCCATGCCGTCCTGGAGCTGATCGCGGAATCCGTACGCGCCGCTCGACTGATAGATGGCGGAACGCGCCCACATGCGGCAGGCGAGCGCCTGGTAGAGCGACCAGCGGTTCACCAGCGCGTCGAACTCGTCCGACGGCGTGTCGACGCGAATGGTGCCGAGGCGCGCCGTCCATGCGTCGATGGCCGCCTGCGATTCGGTGTGGGCATGCTCCGGCGCACCGCAGCGGGCGATGATGTCTCTGGCTGTCTCCTCACCACGCGCGGCACCCAGCAGGAGGACGACGTCGCGCGTCTCGCCCGGTTGCAGGCTGATGGCGCACCGCAGTGCCGCGCAGGGATCGACCCCGGCGCCGGTGTGCCCGGAGAGCTCGTCGAACGAGAGAGCGGCCGGCGCAGCGAGGTCTCCGTTGCGCCCGATGAACGCGGTGCGATCTCCGGTCGCGCTGGTGACCTGCTCGCTGATCCAGGAGAAGGCAACCTGCGACGCGAAATCCTCGCCGAAGAAGTTCTGCGCGAAAATGGCGCCCGTCTTCTCGTCGCGGCGCGTATGCACCTGATTGCACGTCTGCTCGCGAGCGGCACCGAGTACCCACTCGACGTAGCTCGTCACGATGATCCGACGCGGCGTCGCGCCTTCATTGCGGAGACGCAGACGCGAGATTTTCACCGGATCTTCGCGCGGAACGCTAAGCGAGAGCTCTGTCGCGATCCCGGCTCGTCCATGTTCGAACGTCGTGACGCCTGGCGCATGGACGACACGGTACGGTGCCGGACCGGCGGCGTCGTTCTTCGCCGGCCACGGGCCCGGCGTCGGACTCCAGACGTGGCCCGTCTCGGCGTCCTGCAGGTAGATCACTTCACCGGCCGGGTCACTCACCGGGTCGTTGTACCAGGGAGTGAGCCGGAAGAAGTAGCTGTTCTCGACCCAGGCGAACCCGCCGCCCCGCTCAGTGACACAGAAGCCGGCGTTGCGGTTCGCGATCACATTCGCCCAGGGACCAGGCGGCACGTGACTGCCATCGACCTCGATGCGGTAGTCCTGCGAATCGGTGAGCGAGCCGAAGCCGTTGCCCTCCAGCAGCCGCGGCAGCACGATGGCATCCTGCACGCGCAAGACCGGCAGGACGACCGCGGGCGCCGATTCATCCGCAGCGCGCACGGTGGCCGCGACGATCTCGCCGAGTCCAACGCCATCACACACGACGTAGATGCTCGCCATCGCCCGAAGGAGCGCAACGTCCTCCGCCGGGAGCACGTCGCTGCGACGAATGTAGACGCCGCCAGCTACCTCCAGCATGCCGCCCTCGCTCGAGGACACGACCATCGCCGTGATCTGGTCCTGAAGCTCCTGGATGTACGACGGCTCCTTCGCGTTCAGGATGATCAAATCGGCCTTCACGCCCTTCGTACGCCAGTAGTTGTGGGCCACCAGCAGTTGGCGCACGCTCGGCAGACCCACCTCGGCGCGGATCGTCGCGAGCACGATTGGCCAGTCGCCGGAGATGCCATGCGTCCAGAGCGCCGACTGCGCGCGCCGGTTCGCCGCGCGCTCATGCTGCGGCGCGCGAAGCGCCTCGCGGGGATAGATCAGCGCGCCGGCGAGCTCCTGATACAGCGCGGCCGCGTCGGCAGAGACGTCGAGATCGCGGAGTTCAATCTGTGCGACAGTCCACGAGAGGGCGAGTGCCCGTTCCGCCGCGCCGAGATCGCGATGCCGGTCGGCGGCGACGAGGGCGTCGTCGCGGCTGTCGGCCGCTATGGTAGTAAATGCTATAGTGGCCGACCGGCCCGGCTCGAGCCGGACGCGGACGCGAAGCGCGGCGATGGGATCGAGCACGGCGCCAGCGGAGTTCGAGAGCGCGCCGGCCGTGTCGAGCGCGACCGGCGATTGCACCGTGCGGCCGCGTCCGATGAACGAAGCGCGGTCGGTCTCGCACGATACTTTCGCGATGGATTCGGGTCCCGTCGCGACGACGTGTGCGCACCAGGGCCGGTTTTCACCCGTCGACCGCGGACGCCGGCTCGCGAGCACGGCGCACTGCTCCGGCAACCACTCCGTTTCGACGAAGAGATTCTGAAAGGCGGGATGCGCCCGGTCGGCGTCGGCGGAGGTCAACACCACCTCGCCGTAGCTCGTGAGCTCGATCTCATGATCGCTGCGCGACCGATTGGTGAGCGTGACGCGGCGAATCTCCGTGCGCTCCCGCGGCACCACGACGATCTCGGTACGCGTGTCGATCCCGTGATCGGTTCGCGTGAAGACGACGCGATCGGCGGCGAATGAGACGCGATAGTCCGACGGCGCCGCACGCACGGGCTGGTGCGCCGCGGACCACAGCGCGCCGGACTGGACGTCGCGGATATAGATCCAGTGCCCGGTCGCGTCGCGAGTGCTGTCGGCGCGCCAGCGGAACACGTCCATCTCCCCGCTGCGACTGTAGCCGCTCCCCGCGTTCGTGAGCAGCACGCAGTACGATTGGCCACCGAGCAATCCGACGCGCGGCTCCGGCGTGTTCGGCGTGTCGAACTCGCGCGTCACCGAGCGCGCGCGTGGCGCGCGCTCGAGCGGACCCGTGGCCGTATCGGACTGCGCGGGTTGCGTGGTGTAACGGCGCGGCACCCGCTCGTCGAGCAGGAGTGCGGTCGCGCGCACGGCGGGATCGCGCAGGAACCGGCGCTGCCATACCCCCTGCCCGCGCTCGAGGTCGAGCGCGTTGTGCAGCGCGAGGATCGTCATGCCGATGTGGTGCGCCATCCACGTGCGGACGATGGCGGGGCCGGTGAAAGCCTCGGGTCGCGTATAGTCGAGCGAGTCGAAGAACCCGTACGGCCCGTACGCGCCGCTGCGCTCGAGCGCCGCGAGATTGCGCAGCGCCTCGTGCGGCGAGACGGCGAGCGCGAGCGCGCTCGCATACGGAGCGACGACGAGATCGCTGCCGAGTCCGCGCTTGAGCGCGAGATCGGGGACGCCGAACGCACGGTACTGATACGTGTCGTGCCGGTCGCGCACGTTGTACGCCGACTCAGAAATGCCCCACGGCACCCCTCGCGCGCGACCGTACGCGATCTGTCGTCGCACCACGGCCTGATGCGTCTGATCGAGCAGCGAAAAAGGCCGCGACGGCATGACGAGCACCGGCATGAGATACTCGAACATGCTTCCGTTCCAGGACGAGCGCCGTGCCGGAATCGGTCGTCGTGAGTGAACGGCCGAGATGGAACCAGTGCTCGGCGGGCACGTCGTCCTTGGCGACGGCGATGAAGCTCGCGAGCCGCGCTTCGGAGGCGAGGAGATCGTACGTGCCAGGATCGAGTTGTCCGGTACGTGCGTCGTAGCCGATGGAGAAGAGGTGCCGCTGTTCGTCGTAGAACAGAGTGAAGTCCATCGCCATCGCCAGCGTACGCGCGCGGCGACCGATCTCCGACAGACGCGACGAGTCGGCGCGCTCCTCTTCCACGAGGGCCTCGCAGGCCGCCGAGAGCGCGACGAGATGTCCGGCCAGATTGCCGGAGTCCACCGCCGAGGCGTACGGAGGATCGAGCGCGCGCAGATCGTACAGGCTGTACCAATTCATCAGGTGCCCGCGCACCTTCGGCATCTTCTCGACGGAATCGAGCGCGTGCTCCAGCCGCTCGAGCATCTGGTCGGCGGTGATGAAGCCAAGGTCGTTCGCCGAGACCGTCGCCAGCAGTTGCAGGCCGATGTTCGTCGGCGACGTCCGCGTGGCGACGACCGGCTGCGGCGCCTCCTGGAAGTTGTCCGGGACGAGCCAGTGTGTGCTCTCGTCGGCAAAGTGCTCGATGAAGGTCCAATGCGCGCGTGCGAGCCGCATCGCCAGGTCGCGCTCGGGCGCCGTCAACTCCAGATCAGCGCGCACGATCGGCTCGCTCAGGCGATGCGCGATCTCGGGAGCGGCGATCCAACAGAGCGACAGGATCGACAGGAGCGCCCAGCTTCCCATTCCATCATGTCGAGCGACCGAACAGTACGACATCGCGCCGATCGCCACCGCGGCCAGCGCGACGGCCGGCCACATGCGTCGCCAGACGACGCCGCGCCCACCGATGCTCGACTGCTCCACCTGCGACGCCGTCTGCCACTCGAGCAGGCGGCGGTGTGCGACGTACATGCGATAGAGCGTTCGCACGATTGCATCGGCAGCGACGAGCGCCTGATGCGGCAGCATGGCGACGCCCATGCCCAGCTGCTGCGCCGAGAGCGACGCGTCGTGCAAGAGGGCGGCGTAGTACGGCGCCCACGATTCGCCGCGCGGCGGACGCAGCAGCGCCACGAGCAGTGGAATGCCCCACGGTGCCGCCATCGCGGCGAGCATGACGAGCGCCCACGCGACGCCAGCGTTGGGCAGAATCGTCCAGCCGGCCATGAGCCAGGCGAACAGCGCGATCGGCGATACACTGCGCCGCATGTTGTCGAGAATCTTCCCGCGCGACACCGACGAGAGCGGATTGATCGTGCGACCCTCGGTACCCGGCACCTCATCGCGCAGCCAGGGCGCAAGCTGCCAGTCGCCGCGAATCCACCGGTGCAGCCGCCGCGTCGCCGTGAGGTAGCGCGCTGGATAGTCGTCGAACACTTCGACGTCGGTCACGAGACCCGCGCGCGCGAACGATCCTTCGATCAGATCGTGACTCAGCAGTGCGTTGTCGGGGAAGCGTCCCGCGGTCGCGCGCTCGAACAGCGCGACCTCGTAGATCCCCTTTCCCGTGAAGGTCCCTTCGCCGAAGAGATCCTGATAGACGTCGGACACCGCGGTCGTGTATGGGTCGACGCCCGGATGACCCGCGAAGATTGCCGAGTAGTACGATCCGTTCGCGCTCGCGAGCGACACGCTCACGCGCGGCTGCAGGATGCCGTAACCCTTCACGACTCGTCCGGCGTGTGCGTCGAATACGGCGCGGTTCAGCGGATGCGCCATCGTGCCGATGAGCTCGACCGCGGCGCCGCGCGGCAGCACCGTGTCGGAGTCGAGTGTCACGACGTAGCGCACGCCGTGCAGCCACTCCGCCTCACCCTCGATCGTCGAGAACGCGCCTTCGTCCTTTCCGAGCAGGTACTCGTTGAATTGCACGAGCTTGCCGCGCTTGCGCTCCCAGCCCATCCAGATCCCGTCGGCCGCATTCAAGAGCCGCGGGCGATGAAAGAAGTAGAAAGGTGGACGCGCATCGATTGTGTCCTGCACGTAAGAAGCGTTGAGAGCGCGCACACCCTCCACTGCCGCGGCAACGATGGCGTCATCGCCCGGCTGGACTTCGACGCCTGCGTCGAAAAAATCGCCGAGCAGCGCGAAGCGGATCTCGGGATCGCGATTCGCCAGGTACTGCGCCTCGAGATGATCGAGCGCCTCCTCGACCGCCTGAGGGCTGCCCAGCAGAATCGGTACGACGACGACTCCGCGGTGCTCCGGCGGGACGCCGTCCTCGTATTCCATCCGCGCGAGCCGGTCGGGGGGCAGCAACAGCGTGATGAGCTGGTTGACGGCCGCTACCGCCACGTCCGCCGCCGGCGAGAGCGCGAGCAGAACCGCGGCGAGTACGCCGATGCCGACGGCACCCTCCACTGGCTCGAGCAAGAGCGCGAGTGCTCCCGCCACTCCCAAGCCCAGCGCGCAGAAATAGAAGTGGGTCGGCGCATCCTTCGCGACGCGATACAGACGCTCGCGAATGCCCGGACGATAGCCGAGCGTCGCCTCGAGTGCGCGTCGCCCATCGTCGATGAGGTGGTAGCCGACGTGCGCGGCACGTGCGCTCCCGCCCGATGATCGTTCCGCGGCGGCGGCGGCCTGGATGGCGGCAGCGGCCACCTCCTGCTCCGGGATCTCAATGCGCCGCGAGAGGTGCTCGACCACGTGCCGATAGCGGTCGCGCGTCTGGAACGTCATCTCGGCGTACACCCCNCTCGGGTCGCGCCGCAGTACGGCTTCCGTCGCACTCACCGTCTCGACGAACTCGGACCAGTCAATGCTGCCNACTTTGCGCAGGCTCGCGATGCTGTTCGCCATCACGAGCTGCGTGAGAGCGAGATGCTGCGTCGAGCGCTGCACGGCCTCTTCGACGCTCATCACCTCATCGCCGATCCACTGCTCGAGCCACAGCAGCGGCGTGAAATCGGCACGCCGGCTGCGNATCTGCTGGAGGAAACGTGTGAGGAATGCCGGTGTGAGCGGGGGTGGATTGTGGATCAGGTCTTCCAGCTCCCGCGTGAGCGCATTGCCTCCCGCGTCCTCCGCAGCGAGCAGGCGAGTGACCCACCGGTCGGCCTCCTGCGTGTCGGCCGCATCCGCCGCGGCGCGGCGCGCCATGTGGCGCACGTTCTCCAGGAACCCCATGCGCAGCATCGCCGGCATCGCCCAGAGCTCGCCCATGGTGAGCGACGTGATGCGTTGATACTGCTCGACCATCAACTCGAGCAGTGCAGGGTCGAGACGCCCGTCCGTGTGCGCGATCAGCTCGATGACGATCTCGTACACGCGCGGATAGCCCGCGAGCGGACCCGGACCGGCGAGCTTCGGCAGCTCGTGGTAGTAGTTGCTCGGAAGGGTGGCGCGAACTTCCCGAATCTGCTCGAGGACGACGTAGAAATTGTCGAGCAGCCACTCACCGGCGGGGCTGACCTCGACCCCTTCGGCAGCCACTTGAGCGAGGGCGACGTGGACGCCACGAAGGACGCGCTCGGTCGCGGCAAGGCGCGAGAGAAGCGGTCCCTTGCCGCGCGGCCGAAGGCGGCGCGGTATGTCGACGATTCTCTGAGTGCGAGCGAGGTGCCGGCCGTGTCGCGCGAGGCGATCCGTGCCGAACAACTCGCCCACGATCACATCGCTTGGGGCATCCGTCGCCCGCATGTCGCTGAGACTTGGCGAACTACGTCGCCAGCCGCGGGGAAATCGCACGCTTGGTTCTGCTCCGGTGGTCTGTCGAGCTCGTTACCCTTGCCTCCGATCGCGGAGCAGCCGTGCGATGCGGAGTATGCGCGCGTAGATGCAGAATGAGGTCCACGGCGTTGCGCGCGGGCTCGGCGCGCCGTACGATCACGTCAATGGACCGTCTCGGCTACTCTCCGCCCTCGAGTCTTATCCGAGCCGTGCGACTCGAGCATGGGCTCGCTTCCAGCGTCGACGAGACCATCGCGGAAGAAACGCCGGTAACGTTTGCGTACAATGGCGTTTCGCATGCAGTGATGATGGCGACGCCGAGCGATCTCGAGGACTTCGCGATCGGCTTTTCGCTCACGGAAGGGCTCATCGATCGGGCGGACGAGGTGACGTCCATCGCGGTCGTTCGGTACAGTCGAGGGGTAGAGCTGCAGCTCGAGACGTCGGTAGAGGTCGCTAGCGAGACCCGCCGACGGAGATTGTCGGGGCGCTCAGGCTGCGGCATCTGCGGCATGGAAGACGTGGAACAGGTACTTCGCGCCCTACCCAGCGTCGTATCCGGGACCCGCTTCGCCGCATCTGCGATCTCGCGCGCGATGCGCGAGTTGGCCGCTCGCCAGCCGCTCAACGATACGACGGGAGCGGTGCACGCCGCTGGCTGGTCCGATTCGGAGGGAGCGATCTTGCTGGTTCGAGAGGACATCGGGCGACACAATGCGCTCGACAAGCTGGTTGGCGCTCTGACGAGATCGTCCGTCGACGCGGCGTCCGGATTCATCGTGCTGACGAGCCGCGGCAGCTTCGAGCTGGTTCAGAAGGCGGCGGTGCTCGGGGCGACGCTCGTTGCGACGGTGTCCGCGCCAACGGGGCTCGCCGTCCGCATGGCGGCCGACGCCGGCATCACGCTCGCTGGCTTCGCGCGCGACGGCCGCGTGACGGTGTATACGCATCCGGAGCGAGTGAGTCCGTGACATTCTTGTATCTTTGAAACACCGGAACGGCGATGTCAGCGGCCACTTTGAGAACTGTGTGGCCTGGCCGGGTTGTCCTCCCAAAGGACGTCAGAGGCGGACGGTGGATTTCCGACATCGCACCCAGCGTTGGAAGGGGATTCCGTTACTCCTCATCTTCGCAGAACGAATCAGCCCAACGTTTCAGGCCGGGCACCACCGTAGCGCGGAACCACTGACATTTCGTTAGCCTTTCCCATGCGATTTTTTCACCACTCCCGCGCGACCGTCGGTGCACTCGGCTCTCTCTCCAGCATCGCGTGCTCCCAGGGCAAGCCTGCCGTGACGACCGCGACTCCGGTCGCGCTCGCGAGCGCCGTCGCTTCGGCGCGACCAGTAGCGCTGACGAGCGCGCAGCAGCTCGTCGTCGTCATCACGCCGGACTGGAATGCCACGACCGGCACCCTGCGCAGATTCACGCGCGATGATCCTTCAACGGCGTGGCAAGCGGTCGCATCACCGGTGCCCGTCGTCATCGGACGAACCGGACTCGCGTGGGCCGACGCATCACTCGCATCGGCAATCAGCCAGCCGGTCAAGCACGAAGGTGATGGTCGCTCCCCCGCCGGCGCATTCCCGCTCGACACCGCGTTCGGATTCGCGCCGCGCGCCGAGCTATCGTGGATGCGACTGCCCTATGCCGCGTTGCAGCCCGGCACCGACTGCGTGGACGACGAGTCCTCCGCGTACTACAACACCGTGGTGGATCGCGCGACCGTGCCGCGCGTCGACTGGAATAGCGCCGAACACATGCGACAGATCGGGCAGTACCGGCTGGGCGTGATCATCGGCTACAACGCGACACCTCCGCAGCGTGGACGCGGCTCGTGCATCTTCCTGCACATCTGGGGCGGACCTTCGTCGACCACTGCGGGTTGCACCGCGCTCGACGCGGGCGAGCTCGAGGCGCTCATGCGGTGGCTCGACAGCGCGCGACGTCCGGCGCTCGTGCAGCTTCCCGCTGTCGAGTACGATCGGCTGCGCGCCGCGTGGCAGCTTCCGCAGGCATGATGTTAGCTGAGAGGCGCATAGCGCTCCGGGTTCTGGAAGCCGGCGCGATCGCCGTCGTGATCGCTGCCGCGCCATACAAGACCTTCGACCTCGAACGCTTCTTCGTGCCGAAGGAGCTGGTCCTGAGTGTCACGGCGCTCGTCGTCACCCTCCTGTGCGTCGCACGCGCAAAGCGTATCTCGATCTCGCGCGCCGATCAGCTCCTCGCGCTCTGGCTCGTACTTGGCGTGGTGTCGGCGGTGTTCGCGACGAACTGGTGGCTTGCGGGGCGCGCGGTTGCCGTCTCGCTCGGCGGCGCGGCGTGCTTCTGGTGCGCGCGCACTCTCGCGCGCGCGGGCTACTCGCGCGCCCTCGTCGCGGCACTGGCGCTTGCGGGCGTCGTCGGTGCGGCGACGGCGCTGCTCCAGGCGTATGGCGTGAAGAGTGAGCTCGTGAGCCTGAATCGCGCGCCGGGCGGCACCTTTGGCAATCGCAATTTCATGGCGCATCTGTGCGTCATCACGCTGCCCGCCCTGCTCTTCTCCGGACTTCGTGCGCCGACGCGTGCGTCGCTCGCGAGGTGGTGCGCAGGTATCGCGCTCATTTCCGGCGCGCTCATTCTTTCACGGAGCCGGGCGGCGTGGCTCGCACTCGTCGTCGGAATCGTCGTGCTGATCGTCGCGGGCATCATCGCACTGCGCCGGCGCGATGGCTCGCTCGAGCTGAGCCGGTTGNTCGTGCTCTGCATTGCGGCCGGCGCGGGAGCTGGTGCTGCGCTGGTGATCCCGAACACGCTCGATTGGACGAGCGATTCGCCCTACGCCGACACGGCGCACAGCATCGTCAACTACAAGGGCGGCAGCGGACATGGGCGGCTCATTCAATACGGCAACTCATTGAAGATGACGCTGCGGCATCCGCTGCTCGGTGTGGGACCCGGCAATTGGTCCGTCGTCTATCCTCACTTCGCGTCGGAGAATGATCCGTCGATCGGGCGGGATGGGATGACGTCGAATCCGTGGCCGAGCAGCGACTGGGTGACCTTTCTCTCGGAGCGCGGTCCGGTTGGGCTCGGGCTCATCGGACTCGCGATGCTGGCGCTGCTGATGGACGGGCTTCGCGGTCTGAACAACGGTGAGGACACCGAGGCGAGACTGTCCGCGGCGGTCCTGCTCGCCACGCTCGTCGTGCTCGTCATCGTCGGCACGTTCGACGCGGTGCTGCTGCTTCCGGTGCCGGCGCTCGTCGGATGGTCGCTGCTCGGCGCACTCGCCGCATCGTCGCGAGAGCGAGGCGCGATCGAGATGACAGCGCTTCGCCGAATGGCCGCGCTGGTCTGTGTCGCCGCGTTGGGCGGGCTCGTCGTGACACGCAGCGGTGCGCAACTCATGGCGATGTCGATCTACGCGACGAGCTCGAAGGCGTCCGTGCTCGAACGTGCGTCGGCGATCGATCCCGGCAGCTATCGCATTCATGCGCGACTCGCGCAGCTCTATCTCGGACGCGGCGACTGCAAGCGCTCGACGGTGCATGCGAGTGCGGCGAAGCGGCAGTTTCCGTCGTCACCCGCCGCGCGCCGTTTGCTCGCGTCATGCGGCGGGTAGCGCTACCAAAGCGGCTATCCGGCCTTTTTCTCCTGCGCCGCCGCGTTGAGCTCGTCAAGGAGCATCGTCACGCGCTCGACTTCTCCGGCGGCAATCGTCTGACGCGGAGTCCGTCCTTCGAACTGGTCGAGCGGCGTCTCGAGCCAGACGATCGCGTCCGCGGGCTCACTGAAGAGAATGGCGAGCTCGACGAGGAGCATCTGCCGTACGCGCTTCCGTCTGATGCGTTTATTCATGACGTCCTCATGCAGAGTTGAAAGGTGATCGCGCTGACACAAGCACGATGAGTGCCCAAGCTATCGCACCGTCACCCCTCACGCGACTTTCGGGACGACGACAAGGCTAGCCGGGCGCTATCGCCGCGGCCGCGACGCGAGCGCTGAGAGCAGATAGGTCAGGTTCGCCGTGCCGTCCATGATCGGCTCGTTCGTGGAGTAGTCGCCGAGATCATCGTGATAGACCATGCGGCCCGTGTTGAAGCGCGCGTACCGGTCAGCGTTGTGCAGAGTGATGCCGCGCAGGTTCGAGAAGATCGAGCCATACACGGGACCATCGAGCAGCCCGCCGAGCAGCTTGTCCACGCCGAGTCGCACGGCGACGGCGGAGTGCGGATCGGTAGCTGACACGCCGTCGTGCGGGTAGCCGATGACCATGGAGACACCCCACGGATTGGCGCCGAACAGCCAGTCGAGCGCGGCCTGCTCGTACGGGCGGAAGCGCTCGTCGCCCGTCATGCGCCGGTACAGCAGCGCCTGGGTCGCGAACGACGTCATCAGGTTGTTCGAGCACCAGATGAAGGGAATCCCGATGCGGAAGCCATTGTCGGCGCGACTCGCGACAGCCTCCAGACCGCGACGGTAGAACTCCGCCATGCGGCGACGCGCCGCTGCATTGCCACGACCGCCCGCCGCGCGCCAGATCTCGTAGTGACCATTGTTATGCCACGGATACCACTGGTAGTGATTGGCGGTATCAGCGCCCATCCACGGCGTCACCGGCTCCTGCTCGGCGTACGCGAGCGCCTGTTTGAGCAGCGTCGTGTCACCGGACAGCGCCGCGAGCTCCGCCGCGCCCAGCTCCATGTCGTCGACCCAGTTGTCCTCTTCGTAAAAGTAGGGGGCGCGGCCGGGCGCAGTCTGGCACACGCCGGGATGCGCGCGTCCGAGCTCATATGCGTCGTGCGCCTTCCGGCGCATGACAGCGGCGAAGGCGGGATCGCGCGCGGCGAACACCGTGGTCCCGAGCGCGAACGCCGATGCGTACTTGCCCGCCGTGGACGCAAATCCGGTCGAACGGTTCTTGTACGTGAAGAGGCCCTGCGGCTGCCCCGTGCACGGGTAGACGGGTCGCTCCTTGCCCTTTCCCCAGCCGTAGTCGGACGAATCGTTCGCTGGCAGATCGAAGAACATGTGATCGCGATCGTCGGCGAGTTGATTGAACATGATCGTCGAATCCGGAAACATGCGCGCGAGCCACTCGAGACCATGGCGCGCTTCATCCAGAATGTCCGCTGCGCCATTGGCACCGGGCGCACCGTTCGACTGAAAGCGATCGGCGAAGGCCCACGGGTGATCGCGGTACGACATGAGCATGACGTACGTGGCGTTCGCCGAGGTCGTGACGTACTGCAGATAGTCGGATGCATCGGCCCATCCACCAGTCACGCGCACCACCTCACCAGCGCGCGGTGAGTCGACAATGATGCCGTCCCTTGTGTGAACGGAATCGTTGAACACCGGATTCCAGCCGGAGCGCTGCTGTCGCATGTAGTACAGCAGCGTGTCCGCTGCGCCGTCGTAGACGTGCGGGCCGATGCGCACGAGCGGCGAGCTGGCGTCGCCGGCGACGATGCGATAGCGGCCCGCCTTTCGAAGCGCGCTGAAATCGAGGCGACGTGTCGAGACACACGGCCCGAATGCGGGCGTCGCGACGGCGCGACGCGGGCCGAATACAACGTGGCCTCGTTCGTCTTGCACGACGAAGCGCTCGACTCGAGCACTGTCCAGCAAGCAGACAACGGCGACCTTCGGTGCGTCGGGCAGATAGCCGACCTGGTTCACGCGAATGAAGGTCGTCGGGTCGTGCGACGCGGCCGTGAGCGTGGCGAGACGCGCAAGCAGCAAGAAGGGGCTCAGCATGAGAACACAAACTCCATGCAGAGCCCCCGGTTGGCTAGTCGCGCAGCAGCGCTACGTCGGCAGATTCTGTTCCGTGGTGAACTATCGGTTCGCGGGAGTCTCGGGCGGTGCGGCTGGCGGAGCGGCTGTCGGCCGAGTGCGCGGCTCCTGACCGCTGCGCTGGAGGCGAACCTGATTGGGATCCTGCGGGGCTGGCCCGCCTCGCATACCGGCGCCCATTCCACCAGCTCCGCGCATTCCCATCCGGCGGGCCATCGCCTGCCCGCGTCCGCCTCGGCGGGCCATCATCTCCCACCCCATTGCCTGCTGATCGATGGTGAGCACGCCGATCGCATCGCGCAGGTCGGCACGCCCCTGCTCGCGCATCCTGTCTACGAGGGCGCGGGCGGCCGGCTGGGGCGTCCATGCCCCACGGTTGCCCGGACGAGCGTTGGCGCCAGCCGGCGGCGCGGCAGCACGCGCCGCCCGAAGCGAATCGACGCTCGCCATCATCGACTTGCGTCGATCTGCGGAGCGCCGGGCGATCGCTGCGAGCCGTGTGACCTGCTGGTCCGTGAGCTTGAACTCGCCGGTGTGCGCGAGGAGCATGCTCGCGACGTCCATCGTCGGCGGACGCATGGTCGGACCGCCCATCGCCCCGCCAGCAGGCGGACCATTTTGCGCGCCATTCGGTGGCGGTGCCATCGCTCTACCTGGTGGCTGAGCGTACGCCGTTGACGCGAGCGCGAGCACGCCCGCCAATGCGACTGCACTGGTGAATCGCGACATGCTGTTCCTGGTGAATGGGTGGTGCGATACGGTGGGGTAAGAGTCGATGGCCACATCGCTCCTCACCGAGATATACACCGCGCGCGTCCGTTCAGTTGGCTAACCGCCGTCCCGCCCGATCCGGCACCCGAGTTGCACTTCCGCCCGCTCTTCCCAGCGTCGCTCGCCTCGAATCGCGACGAGAACCCTACGCAAGAGGTAGATGGTCTGTTGGTCCTCATGATCCTGGCGGTTGGGCTGAGTCGAATTCTGCTCGGCGGGCACTATCCGTCTGACGTCGCGGGCGGATGGGCGGCTGGCGGTGCGTGGATGGCCATCTGCGTCGTGGGCATCGGCATCGCCGAGCAGCGCCGGCTCGATCGCGCCCGCAGGCCCTGACAGTGCTCCTTCCGCTCCTCGGCGGAGTCGTCGCCGCACTCTTGCTGGCGTTCATTTACATCACGGTCGCGGCCAACGCCGAGGCGCATCATCAGGATCGGGTGATGAACGTTCCTGAAATCGGAACGTCGATCGACGAATTTCTGCGCGCGCTTCACGGGGCGGCAGGCGAGTGCATCTCCGAGGGCAATGCGGTCGATCTGTACCAGAATGGCGACGAGATATTTCCCCCGATGCTCGCCGCAATCCACGCGAGCCGCTCGACCATTCATTTTTCGACCTATGTGTATTGGGCCGGCGTCGTACCCGAGACTTTCGCGAGAGCGCTCTCCGACGCGGCGCTCCGCGGGGTGGTCGTGCGTGTCGTGCTCGACAGCGAGGGGACCGAGCCGATGCCGAAAGGCCTGGTGCAGCAGATGCGCGACGCGGGATGCACGGTCGCCTGGTTCCGGCGGATGCGCTGGTTCGACTGGATGAAGTACAATCACCGCACCCACCGCCGGTTGCTCATCGTGGACGGAACCGTTGCCTTCACCGGCGGCGTCGGCATCGCTGATGAATGGACGGGTCACGCGCAGAGCCCAGCGCATTGGCGCGACACACATGTGCGTCTCACGGGTCCGATCGTCGCTTCGTTGCAGGGCGCGTTCACCGACAACTGGAACCAGTGCACGGAAGAGCTGCTGTTGCATGGGCGAGACTACCCGAAGTTACANCCGACTGGCGACGTGCCCGTCTGTGCGGTCGTCAGCACGCCAGCGAACGGTGCCTCCGAAGCTCAGCGTGTGATGGCGGCATGCGTCGCCGGTTCGACGCGCACGCTGCACGTGAGCAACGCCTATTTCGTTCCACCCGCATCGTTCATCGATGCGCTCTGCGCGGCGAGCGAGCGGGGCGTGGACGTCACAATTCTCGTGCCCGGCCCGTACCACGATCAGAAGATCGTGCAGCGCGCGAGCCGGCACACCTGGCCGCGCCTCGTTCGGGCGGGCGTGCGCATCTACGAGTATCAACCGACGATGATGCACGCCAAGACCGTCATCGCCGATGGGGAGCTGCTGCTCGTCGGCTCCATCAACTTCGACCCGCGCTCCTTTGCGCTGAACGCGGAGTGCGGAGTCGTCATCGTCAGCCGCCGCCACGCGGCGGACGCGGACAGATACTTCGAGGACGACATCACGCGCTCCAGGCAGGTGACGCTCGAGCAGCTGGCGTCCCTCGGCACCGGCAACAGGCTGGTGGACAAGCTCTGCTACTGGGCGCGGGCGCAGTTGTAGCGATCGTGAACGGCCCTTCTTATTTTTTCGCCGAGCCAGGCTCGCGATACACCATGTTCTGGCCCGCATAGCCGAACTCGAGTCCCGAGCTCTTCTCGATGAGGTGGATCGCCTGCATTCCCGAGTCGAGCGACACGCGCATCGTCACCTTGCGATCGAGCAACGCTGGGGAGGGCACTCTGATCTCGTAGCCGTACCAGCGCTTCATCAGCACCAGTGCGTCCTTGAGCGACCGGTTCTCGAAGGCGAGTGTCCCGGTCTTCCACCCTGCGGCTTCGTCGCGCTCCGCGGCGCTCGCCACATGAGAATTGCCGTCGTCGCGCATCACGAGCCCTGCGCCAGCGGCCACGGCCTGCGAAACGTCTCCGTGCCGAACGTTCACCGACCCCTCGCCGACGACGATCGTCATCGTCGAATCAGAGGGATAGGCGCTCACGGTGAATGACGTCCCTGTGGCGACGACGACGGAATTACGCGCATAGACCTCGAACGGCTTCGCGAGTCCCTTCGCGACGTCGAAGGTCGCTGCTCCTTCGAGCTTCACGCCGCGCAGAGTCGCGCTGAAGTCCTTCGGGATCATGAGCTTCGACTCCGGCGCCATGTGTGCCGTGCTGCCATCCGTGAGGTCGACGTTTCCCGCACGGCCCGCCGGCGTCGTGATCTGGCGCGCGTCGGAAGAGTTGACCGCCTTCGCGACCTTGCCCTTCGCGGCCAGCCGCTCCAACGCGAGCATGCCGACGACGACCACCACGATCGCGGCGGCGCCCAACGCGAGCGCCATCCACACGGACTTCGATTTTCCAACCGCGCCGATATGCCCCGCCGCTTCGTGCCGCGACGCTGCCGCCACCGCGGCCAACGTGCCCGGCCTGTGTTCCTCGCCATGCAGCGCGTGCTGAATGTGCGCCCACGACTGATCGGGATCCAGCTCCCCCGACGTCGCATGCGATCCCTCGTGCGGCGCTGAGCCTCCGACGTGCGGCGCTGAGCCTCCGAAGCGGTGCGCGGCCGCTCGCCGACTCAGCGCCCGCGCGGCCGCGTGATGCACGTCGTCCACGAGGAATTGATGCAGCTCCTCGGGAGTCTTCAACTGCGCGCGTGCGTCCCACGCGCGCACAAAGGCCCCTTCCACGACCTTCGGCGCAAGAGAGGCAGCGGCGTCGCCGAGACCGGCGCGTGCATCCACANTCAGTGTGGAGTATTCGGTGAGGAAGGCGCGCTTGAGAGCATCCTCGTCTCCGAGCNCCGTAGACGGCAGCGCGGAGTCATCGCGCGGTGGAATCGACATNGACATGGGAATCTCCAGTCGTGAAATGGACTGACTGAAACGTACACGGAGCAGTTGCTTGTGTGCCTCGACTATACGATATCGGGGGCGGGGGCGCCAGACGCGATCAACCGTTCCCGCGACGGGGCACGACTACTTCGCGATCGTCTTCGCGAGCGTCGACGCCGCTCGGCTCAGCTCGAGCGCGATGTCGGTCCACCAAGATCCTGCCGTCGGATCCGCGTAGAGGCGCTTGCCCGCGAGAGGATTGCCGCGGCGATATCAGGCCCGCCTGATCTGGTTCGGGCTTGCCCGACGCCGACAGGGCGGTAGTAGCCGGCGGAGCAAACAATCACTCACGACACCGTGATCGTCCCCAACGTCGCATCGTACACGACCGTAAGCTGCGCGAGCGAACGCGTGGCGGGACCGTTGGTCACGACGCCTGTGCTGCTGAATCGCGCACCATGATTCGGGCAACTGAAGATCTGGCCCTGGATGTTCACCTTCGTTCCTGCGTGCGTACAGGCCATGTAGAGCACGACGAAGGAGCTCGTTCCGGTGCGCACCGCCGCTACGTCGGAAGGTGAGCCGCTCGACGTGCGAATCTCCACAGGTTGGCCGACCGTCGCGAGTCCCGCGTAGTCCGACAGCTTCACCGTGATCGGGCCGCCTGGAAGCGGGTTTGAGCCTATGCCCGTGAGATCGCTCGCGGAGCAACCCGCCAAGATCATCGCTCCGGCCACCAGCGCGACGCGCCCCAGAAAATCCCGGCGGCTCACGCAAGCCTCGCACCCGCCGAATAGTGCCTCGTCTGTCATGTCGCTATGCTGGAATGAATGCCGCGGTCCATTGAGCCAGATTCAGGTCCTGCTGGTAGAGCGTGTCGATCTCCACGACGAGCGTCTGTCCATCACGACGCATGGCGAGGCGATCCATGTCTCGTGTCGCGCGACCCTCGATGAACGAACCATCTGCGCGATAGTGCGAGTGGTGCTTCGAGCACACGAACTCCTTGTCGTCCGCGCTCCAGCGCAGCGCCGTATTCTGGTGCGGGCAGGCGAGCGAGAATGCGTAGATCTTTCCCGCCGCGCGCGCGATGATGACGCTGTTATCGCGATCGATCGACACGCTGTCCGTCGTCGGCATCGGGTAGCGCTTCTCCTCGTGGCGGTC
>JGI24130J36418_10000112_pt1 | contig 22558 bp, 22 predicted proteins | sample BarGraNGADG00212_FD_36418 | JGI IMG/M metagenome (IMG submission 36418)
TGACGATGGCAACCGCAGCCTGAGGAGCCAACGACGCTTGCTGCGTCAACAGCACCGGCCAGGCTTGGGCATACACCATCGCACTAGCTGCCACGGCGTCGGGGAAGTTCTCCCCCGTAGCCACAATGGCAACCTTCGTGGGGGCCGAATTGGCCGGAGCGATCGTGCCGCTCATGCCGCTCGCCGCGTTGTAGGTGCTGGTCCCCGTGGTGCTGGTGGGGTACGCCGTGGCAAAGGAACCGCTGCCGACGCCACCGGTACCGGCACCGAAGTACTGGGCCACTGATTGTGCGGTGTCATAGGCGGTCTGACCGTAGACCTGGGTCACTGTCAGATTCTGCGGCGTACCGGGCGCCGCCGTGATGAGCCCAGCTGTGCCGCCACAGTTGTATGCTTGTGTGGCCTTCAACTGGTTGACCACATCAGTACTGACCGCGATCGGACCACCCACGATGTAGACGTGGGTGATGCCTTCGAGACGCAAGGCAGTGGCGGCATCCGTTGACAAGCTCCCGGTGGGCGTCAATAGCACGCCGGTTTTGAGTCCCTGGGCCAGATACGAAGCTGACAGCGCGTCAGGGAAGTTCTGATCCGTTGCCAACACGACGTTTCCGCCGACTGGGCAACTGCTGGGGGGCTTGAACGCCGACACCAAGAAGTCGACGCAGGCAGAAGCGAGTTCTGAAAGTTCCTCCACGGAGTACGACTGCTTCTGTTCGGCACCAAGCCATATTGGCTCACTTATGCCGGGGTGCCCGTGGCGCACGCCCGTGTGGCCAACTCTCGACCGGGCAGAACAACTAGGAATCCGAGTTGTTCAATCCAAGTGCTCGAAGTAGAAAGTCACGGGCAATGTTGCGAACTGCCGGAACGATCTGCCACATGAATATCTGAGTCGGATCGATTTCGTCGAGGCCGACCAAGCCAGCCTCGCCTTCGGATGGTGCCAGATCCATAGGCCGTCTTCGAACGAGCCGAGTAGGGATCCCAGCGCTTCAAGAGTTCGTTGGTCTCTTTGTTCGAGAGGACCAACTTGATCGTGTTCTTGAAGCGGGCAGTGGCACCTGGGACGTTGCCACACGCCGAACACGGGGAAGGAAGATCACCCAACAAGTCTCGGAATGCCCCTGCGCTTCCCACCTGCTCAATCGCTCCGGCAAAGGCGATGAGTGCATACGACGGAAAGAGTGGCGTCAACGGCACGCCCTGATGCCAGGTGGACTCGGTCCTCGTGTCGGTAGCAAATTTTGTCTAACCTCTCTACGAGCCTTCCGAGGGGACGCACGTCTTCGGACTGCCTCACGGCAACGTGTAGCGTGGTGGAAAGGGATCAAATGGGGCAGGCCAAGCACAGACGGAAGCATGCCGTACGCCGACACCGGCACGCGGTGCTGGTGTGGGCCGTGTTGGTCACCGTGGTTCTGGTGACGGGTGGTGCCGTTGCCACGACGTCCATCGCGGTCTCGGCGGACAGATCCATGCTTGCCGCCCAACCACCGACCCGCACGCCGAACGCCCCGGCGATCGTGATCGCAGACTCGGCCAGTCAGGACCTGNCCGGTGGGTGGCTCATACACAGCCATGGCAAGTACCTGCTCTTCGTCTCGACCGCCTTCGGCAATCGCAGGGACAACGTCCCGATGCTGGTCGGCTCCCCCGGCCATTGGTCCGTAGCCGTGGACGCCCTGCCCACCATGCCGGCCTGGGCCGTTCCCGTCTCCAAGGGTGGCACTACGTGGGAACCGGAGGTGCACCGCTTCGGTGCCACCTACGTCCTGTATTACGCCGCCATCGTGGCCGGTCTCACCCCGGCGACCCACTGCCTGGGCACAGCAGTAGCCACCTCTGCCGCCGGCCCGTACTCGCCGTCGCCGCAGCCCATCGTCTGTCAGCTGGACCAGGGCGGCGACATTGACCCTCAAGTGGTGGTGGACGACACCGCGCCTCAGGCTCGCCCCTATCTGGTGTGGAAGAGCGACAACAACTCCACCAACCACACCGGCACGGATCTCATCTGGTCCCAGCCCCTCACGTCCGACGGCCTGGCCGTGGTGGGCTCGCCGACCACCATCTACGGCACCGACCGGGCCCCAGCCTGGGCCCATCCCATCATCGAAGCTCCTCAAATGGTCAAGGCTCCCAACGGGAGCCGGTGGCTGTTCTACGCCGGTGGGGACGGCTTCGGGGGGCCCAAGTATGCCGTGGGTGTGGCCAAGTGCGCGGGAATCAGCGGACCGTGCACTGCCTTCGGTACGCAACCACTGATCGGCAACAACGCCCAAGGTGTCGGTCCGGGAGAAGAGAGCGTCTATCAGACAAGTGGATCATCGACGTGGGTGCTCTACAACCCGTGGCACGGGAACATCCCCTTCAGGTGGTTCCGACCGGTCGTGGCCGCCAGGATCGGGTGGAACAACGCCGGCCCCTACGTCGCCGAAGCGGGAACGTTTCCCGCTCCGACCACGACTGCGCCGGGGTAAGGCACGAACCCGTTATGCGGCAAGCAGACTGAGCGAGCCGCCTGGTCGATGCAGGTGTTCCGCTCGGCCAGGTAGCCGACCTCCTGGGCCACGTCGACATGACGATTCTCGTTGAGACATATCGCCATCGAACGACGGGGACCGTCTCCGGTCACATCGACGCCATGAACGTTACATTGGGTGCTAATGATAGCTAACTCTTAGTTAGCACTAGTAGCTACTGCAATAGCTACGCACCTCTAAACATGGTCGCCGAAATGAATCACTCATGGCGTTCGAAACGCTGTGACCTGAGACAATGCGGGCAGGGATGACAGAGCCCTAGCCGAGGGTGCGACCGGCCAAGCGACAGAGGCCAAGAGACAGAGGCCTCGAGTCAGCTTGCCTCTGGGAGTTGGCTCAGACGTGATGGACGACCCAACTCACGCCTTGAAACGCCCGCCACCCCAGGTAGATGACCGAGGCCACCAACATGAACTTGAAGTACCAGGGTGTANTGCGGTGCTCGAGAGTTTCCGAGCCACAGGTCGGGCACGTACCATCCTCGGCCACCTGGTCATCCTCGAGGCGCTGATCGCACTGTTCACACCAGGGCACCACTCACCTCCGACGTCCTCCACCTCCGTTGGGACCCTTGGCCCGAACCCGTAGCTTTATCGGCGTGGGNCCCAGTTCNAAGCGCTCGCGCAGCCCCCGCTCGACGTAGCGCAGATAGGTCGGTTGGAGCCGACCATTCGTAAACAGGGTGAAGGTCGGCGGATCGTTCGNCCCTTGTACCGCGTACTGGATCTTGGCTCCCACCGGGGGGTGCGCCATCTGAATCGACTTCATGGCCCGGTTGAGCTCTCCGGTCGGGATGCGCGAGTGGTACGCCTCTTCGGCTGTNGCCACCGCCGGCAGAATATGGTGCACGCCAAGCCCGGACAGGGCGCTGATCTTCAATACCGGAGCATCACCGAGGAAGGCCAGCCGATCACCGATGTCGATGAGGATGTCCGGCCGATCCTCGGTGGGGATCAGCTCCCACTTGTTCAGCACCACCACTGTCGGGCACCCGGCGGCGGCCACCCGTTCGGCCAATCGCTGGTCTTGGTGGGTGACGCCCAGCGTGGCATCGATGATCAGGAGGGCGATGTCCGCCCGGTCCAACGCTTCGAGGGCACGGAGTACCGAAAAGTATTCGGTGCCCCGCTCGGTCCGTGACTTCCGGCGCATGCCGGCGGTATCGATAAAACAGACGGTCCCCTCNGGGGTCTCCACCACCGTGTCCACCGCGTCACGGGTAGTGCCGGGCGCATCGTGGGTGATCGACCGTTCATCACCGACCAATCGGTTGAAAAGTGTCGACTTCCCGACATTTGGCCGACCGACCAGAGCCACCCGTGGGATCGAGGTGCCACTCCCCTGCCGGTCCCCGTCGGGGTCATCTTCATTTCCNGACGTCGCAGCCACGGCGTCAGGGTCCGGCAGGAGCCGCACCACGTCATCGAGCAAGTCTCCGGTTCCCCGTCCATGCAGGGCGCTCACCGGCCACGGATCACCCAGGCCCAACGAAACCGCCTCCCATGCATCGGATTCGCGCTGGGACGAATCGACTTTGTTGACGACCACCCGCANCGGNCGGCCAGATCGTTTGAGGAACCGGGCGACCGCCATGTCTTCGTCGATGAGGCCGACAGTGACGTCGACCACCAGCAGCACGACGTCGGCCTCGGCCACCGCTCGTTCAGCTTGGGCACTGACCTGGGCATCGAGAGGATCGTCGGTCGTCAGCCACCCCCCGGTATCCACCACGGTGAAGGCGTGACCGCACCACTCAGCATCGAGTTCTTTGCGATCCCTGGTGACGCCCGATCGTTCCTCGACCACCGCGGCCCGACGACCGACGATCCGGTTGACCAATGTTGACTTGCCCACGTTGGGTCGCCCGGCGATCACCACCAATGGACGGGTGCGGGCGGTTTCTGTCGTGGCCTCCGGCGTAGAGGTGGTCATCGTGACACTCCGATCGTGACGGGTACCCGTTCCGGTCGGGACAATTCGGTGGAACCACTTCCGCTGGAGAACTGGGTCGATACAGGGCCGGTTCCGTCCAGCGCCCGGCGCAATGACAGCCCGTCGGTGGCGACGATCTCCACCGGACGAGGTAGGTCGGTCACTGTCAGGTCATCGAGGAAGCGGCCCTCGGAGAGACATGAGTCGGGAAGGAGATAGCGATGGCCTTCGGGCTCCGCCTCGAGGGCCCGGGTCAGATCGATGCCGGTCATCAGCCCCGAGACGCCGATGTTGCCACCGAAATAGTCGTTCGGCACCGGAACCAACCGGATGTCCGAGCGTCCGAGGGACTCCACCAACGGGGCCAGAACCCGTGCGCCGTACTCACCGGTGAGGATGGCNATCGGTGCATCTCCGCCCGACGTCGGCGTGGTCGGATCGGCACGTTGGGCCCGGTAGCCCGACGCCGGTGCCCCATCCACCCAGGCGAAGAAGCCCGGCCGCACGCCCAATGCCGCCCGTTCGTCTCCCCCGAATGCCGCTTCGAATGCCCGGGCCATACCCAGGCCATTCTCGTGCTGAGGAAATCCGTCGTAGGTGGATTTTGCCGGGAAGGGCCGATCGGCCATCAGGTAGTACTCGTCAGCGGCGTAGACCATTCGTCGTCCGAGGGCAGTNAGAAAGGTCTCCTGCCACAGATCAATGGCATCACAGACTTCGGCCGCTTCTTCTTGGGTGTGGGATCGCATGCCCGATTCATTGGAGAATCGACTCACCCCCAGAGGCACGCATGCCACCGTGGCCATCGTCGGGTACCGGTCGAGCACGCCGGCCAGGGTGTNGTGCAGTATCTCCCCGTTGTTGCGGTCGGGGCACACCACAATCTGGCCGTGAACCTCGATACCCCCGTCNAGAAGGGCGCTCAACCACCGCAAACTGGTGGCTCCACGTTGNTTGCGCAGCAACCGCGATCGGACATCGGGATCGGTGGCGTGGATCGAGACGAACAACGGGCTCAGACGCTCGGTGAGCACCCGTTCCAGGTCCATTTCGGTAAAGCGGGTGAGCGTGGTGAAATTGCCGTAGAGAAACGAGAGCCGGTAATCATCGTCCTTGAGGGACAGACTCCGGCGCATTCCCTTGGGAAGTTGTTGGATGAAGCAGAATTCGCAGTGGTTGTCGCAGGTCCGAACCCGATCGAAGACCGCTGACGACACTTCTGCACCCAAGGGCTCCCCCGGTTGCTTGCTGATAGCCACCGAAAATGGGTCAGCCATCCCGCGACGGCGGACCACGAGGTCCAATTCGGGCTCGTCGACCAACAGGCTGTACTCGATGACGTCGCGCGGCGACCGTCCGTTGAGGAGGAGAAGTTCGTCCCCGGGCCGGAGCCCGGACAGATCCGCCGGTGACAATTCGGTGACGGCGACGACCGTAGGCGCCGTCGTACCGCGTGGTACCGACATGCCCCAAGGTTACCCGGTCCCCGGTNCAACTACGGCGGCGGCCCCGGGTCCCGGTGCCGTCGTCTCACCACTAGCCTGGGAATGTGCCCGTTGAACGAGTTCTTCTGGCCGAGCCGAGAGGCTTCTGTGCCGGCGTAGAGAAAGCCATCAAGGCGTTGGCGTGGATGGTCCGGGTCTTCGAACCACCCGTCTACTGCTACCACGAGATCGTCCACAACCAGCATGTCGTCGATCAGTTCCGGGCCCAAGGGGTCATTTTTGTGGATGACGTCAACGAGGTCCCGGCCGGGGCACCGCTGATGCTCTCGGCCCACGGCTCCGCCCCCGACGTGGTGGATGCGGCCCGTGACCAGGGCCGGGTCGTGGTCGATGCCGTCTGTCCCCTGGTCACCAAGGTGCACCACGAGCTGAAGGTCCGGGCCCGGAAGGGGTACACGGTGCTCTATGTCGGCCACCAGGGTCACGAGGAGGCGGTCGGCACCATGGCCGTGGCACCATCGGCGGTGCGTCTGCTCGAGCGGGTGGAAGACGTCGACGCGTTGACGGAGCCGGAAGCCGGTGAAGACGGCTCGTCACCGGTGGCCCTGCTGGCCCAGACCACGCTGAGCCACGATGAATGGTCCGGCATCGTCGATCGGGCCCGGGAGCGGTTCCCCGACCTGTGGATGCCCAACCGGAGCGATCTGTGCTTTGCCACCACCAATCGCCAGGCTGCGCTCAAAGCGGTGGTGGGACAGGCCGATGCGGTGGTGGTGATCGGATCGGTCAACTCCTCCAACACGGTGGCGCTGGAGGAGGTGGCGTTGGCATTCGGCTGTCCCCGGGTGATTCGGATCAATGATGCATCCGAGCTGCCCGACGACCTCAGCGGCACGGTGGGGGTAACCGCCGGTGCGTCCGCCCCGGAAGCCCTGGTCCAGGCGGTGGTGGCCCGATTGGCCCCGATCCATGGAGTCCAGTCGGCCCCGATCACTGTGGAAGAGGAGTACTTCCCACCTCCGCCCGAGCTGCGTGAGATCCTGCGGAGCCTGGAGGCGGCGGTATCCCTCATGACCGTCGCTCCGATGGTCGGTAGCGAGGTGGTCGACGGTGGGACAACCGTGCTCTCGGGCGATCGCTCTACCGGTGCGGCCGACGTGCTGGAGGCGTTCGCCGGCGGCCCGGCCGCTTAGTACCGTCCGGCCGAAGCCACCGATCGGTCGTAGAGCTCCTGAATCGTCACGGTGAGCTCTTCGGTCATGGTGTGAAGTCGGCTCCGCGGCACTCGACCGCTCTCGGTACGGGTCGGTGCGGCAATCGGCTCGCCCACCACCAGGTGGATACGCCGGGGCCGGGGGAACTTGCTGCCCTTCGGCATGACCGACGCCGAACCGCCAATGCCCACCGGGATCACCGGTGCCCCGGTGCGTGCGGACAGAAAGGCCACGCCCTGGTGAAGGTCCTGCACTACCGGCCCCGCTCTCCGCTCCCCCTCGGGGAAGAGGACCAACACCTCGCCGGCGTCCAGGACCCGCTGAGCCCGGCGCAGAGCCTCCCGATCAGCGGCACCGCGATGAACGGGGAAGGCCCCTACCGACTGGAGGAACCGCCCGAGCCGAGGTCTCTTCCACAGGTTGTCCTTGGCCATGTAGTGAAGTTTCCGCCGGGTGACCTCCGAGGCCACAAAGAAATCGATCCCCGAACGATGGACCGGCGCGATGATCACCGGTCCCTCGGAGGGCACCCGCTCCGTTCCCTCCACCTTCGTGCGGAACAAGAGACGGTTCAACCCGTGCACCAGGGCCCGCAGAAGCCGGTAGATCGGGGTGAAGCTGGTGTCCACCTCCGCGTCGCCCACCGACGGTGACACCGCGTCCTTCGAACCTGTCGTATCGCTCACAGCCATGCCAGTACCTCCTCTACTACTGCTTTGATCGAACGCCCGGTGGTGTCGATGACCTTCGCACCTTCGGCAACCTCAAGAGGGGATGCCGCACGGGTGCTGTCGAGGTGGTCGCGCCTGGCTATCCAGTCAGATCCCTCTTCGCTCCGGCGCCGAGCCCGCTCCTCGCCTGAGGCGGTGAGGTAGATCTTCAGGTCGGCGTGAGGAAACACCACGGATCCGATGTCACGTCCTTCGACGACTCCGCCGCGGTGGTCCTCGGCCCACTGGCGTTGCCGGGCCACCATGATGGTTCGGACATCACGGTTGGCGGCCACCACCGACACCGCCCGGTTGACGTCAGGAGCGCGGATGGCCTCGGTGATATCTTTCCCGTCGGCCGTCACCCGGTCACCGACGGTGATCGACATGGTGCGGGCCAGTGTGGCTACGGCCTCGTGGTCGCCCGGATCGACATCGCGTGTGATGGCACCCCACGCCACTGCCCGGTACATGGCACCGGTGTCCAGGCGTTGGAGTCCCAGATGGCGGGCCAATGCCCGGGACAGCGTCGACTTGCCGGCGCCCGCGGGCCCGTCGATGGCAATCACCCTTCCGAGGGTGCCGGGAGGCTGGCTGGCTGGTGGTCGGGTCATTTCGCTGCCGCCAGTGCCTCGAAATCCTGATGGAAACGCGGGTAGCTCGTCTTCACCGTTTCCCATCCGATGATGGTGGTCACATCGGTCAGCGACGGACAGGCGGCCCCGGCGATGGCGGCAGCCATGGCCATCCGATGGTCACCCCGGGCGTCGACAAACCCGGGCTGTAATCCTTCGCCTCCGGAGATGACCAGATCGTCGCCTTCCGTCCAGGCCGTACCTCCGAATGCGGTCACCAGGTCCACCGTGCCGCTCAGGCGGTCGGACTCTTTCACCCGCAACTCGCCCACGTCGGTGAAGCGACTCTGGCCGGTTGCCAACGCCGCGGCCACGGCCAGGATCGGCACCTCGTCGAGAGAGGGGATCTCCTCAGCGTGAATCACGGTTCCGGTCAGTGATGTAGTCCGGCTGGTGATCGATCCATGGCCGGCGACCTGCTCATCCACTGTGACGTTCGCTCCCATGCGTCTCAGCACGTCGAGGAAACCTGTCCGTTCCGCCCCCAGGTGTATGCCGACCACGGTGACCACACTCCCGGGAACGACGACACCGGCAACTACCCAGTACGCCGCCTGCGAGGGATCACCGGGTACCGACACCGTGGTCGGGCTGAGGTCGCTTCGGCCGATCCGAATGGTCCGCCCCGAACTGGAGTTGGAGACAGTGATGTCCGCCCCCATCTGCGCCAACATCTCCTCGGTATGCGCGCGGGTGGGAACCGGCTCATGCACCACGGTGTCGCCTTCGGCCGACAGTCCGGCCAGCAGTACAGCCGATTTCACCTGAGCGCTGGCCATCGGGGGCGTGTACTCGATGCCATGGAGTTTCCCGCCGGTGATCGCCACCGGAGGAAGGCACCGGGAACCCTGCCCGCTGAGGTGTGCCCCCATCCGCCCCAGGGGTTCCGCCACCCGGTCCATCGGCCGACTGCGCAGGGAGGCATCACCGGTGAGGTTGGCGGTCACCGGCAGTCCGGCCACTACTCCCAGCAACAGGCGCATTCCTGTCCCCGAGTTCCCCAGGTCGATGGGACCGTTGGGGCTGTGAAGCCTTGAACGTCCCCCTTGGACGACGGTGGCCTCGTCCCCTTCCTCCACCTCGGCACCCAGGGCCCGAACCGCCTCTAATGTGCGGCGCACATCGTCACCATCGGAGAGCCCGGCAATGGTGGAAGTGCCCTCGGCCAGAGCGGCCAACAGGAGGGCACGGTGGGAGATGGACTTGTCGCCCGGGAGTGCAACCGAGCCCTGAAATGCCCGGCCGCCGTTGACCCGGATCGTCTCGGGAGTGAGCGCGGGTGTCATCGGCTGGGCCCAACCGGGCCGCTGGTCGCCCGGTAGCCGCGTTCGGACAACGCCGCCAGCAACTTCTCCGTATCACCTTCGTCGATGGTCAACACCAAAACCCCGCGGTCGCCTTCGACCGAGTGAGCGATCTCGAGGTCGAAGATATTGACCCCCAGTTCGGCGGCCAGGGTGGTGATCTCGGCCAGGACCTTCGGGCGGTCGAGCACCGGTACCCGCACTTCCACCAGATCTTCGGCCCGGGGCGTCCGTTCGGCCAGGGCACGGCGGGCCACGGCNGCCCGACCCAGGATGTCGAGCAGGGAGTCACGGTCGTGCTCGGCCACCCGGCGTCGCATGGCCACCAGGGCATCGACGAGCAGGTCGAGGGTGGCCACGATGGCGTCGGCGTTGTCATCGCAGATGTCGGGCCAGATATTGGGTTGCCCGGCGGCGATTCGGGTCATATCCCGAAATCCGCCCGCGGCCAACTGGAGCAGAGCCGCATGCTCTTCCCCCAGGCTGGCGGCCAGGTCCATGAGGGTGGCGGCGGCCAGGTGGGGGACGTGGGAGACCACCGCCACCAGGGCGTCGTGCTGCGATGGGGCCAGAGCCACCACCACGGCACCCATATCGGCCAGCACGCTGCGGACCCTGGTGTAGGCCACCGGATCGGTCAATGCGGTGGGGGTGAGCACCCAGGTGGCCCCCACGAACAGGTCGGCGGATGCTCCTTCCACTCCCACCTGTTCCGAACCGGCCATCGGATGGCCACCCACGAACGACGGGTGATCGACGGCGGCCACCAACGAGCCTTTGACACTGCCGACATCGGTGACAATCACGTCGGGTCTGCGATCGGGACGGGCCAAAATGTCGGTAATGATCTGACCGGCGGCATGCACAGGGGTGGCCACCACCACCAACTCGGCGTTCGGGTCGAGGCCTTCGACAGAAAGGGCCCCCAGGTCGACGGCACGGGTGGCGACACCGGGCGCGACATCGACACCGCTGACGTGCCATCCACGTTCACGCAGGGCCATGCCGACCGAGCCCCCGATGAGTCCGGTTCCGAAGATCATGGCGCGGCCGGGATTGGCCGACTGATCGTCCCTCCGTGCCGGGTTCAGGGGTGATGGGGTGGCGCCGTCCTCAGTCGGGGAGGTCGTCACGGAGTCCCCTTGCGCCTTCGAGGTAGACGTGGTGGATATCGCCGCGGGGGCGTTCACTCTCTACGTGCAGCATCACCCGGATACAACGAGGCACGGAGCCGACCACTGCCAGTTCCCGGGCACAGATGAGCGGGACGACCCCAAGGCCGATGGACCGGGCGGCGGTGGCCGGGAAGGTCGAGACGATGTCCTCGGTGGCGGTGAAGAGGATGGAGATGATGTCATCTTCGGACAGCTCGTTGCGTTCGATGATCTCGCGCAGTAGCGCCACCACCCGGGTGGTGATGGCCTCGGTGTCGTCGGCGTCGACGGTGGTCGCGCCCCGAATAGCTCGCACAGAAGTAGACATCAGCCAGGCATGTTACTCAGGGGTAGACGCTGGGTCGTCGGCCGGGATCGCCGCTGCCGCCAACGCCCGGACCTCGTCGATGGTGAGGGGACGCCACGATCCGGGTGCGAGGGTGGGATCGGTCAGGGGCCCGATTCGGGTCCTGACCAGGCGGAGGACAGGATGTCCCACCGCTTCGCACATCCTGCGCACCTGGCGGTTCCGGCCCTCGTGGATGACGATCCGCAGGAGCGTTGGTGCCACCACCGCCACCCGGGCGGGTGCGGTGGGCCCGTCGTCGAGGTCGATGCCGTCACGGAGGCGGCGGACGTCGCCGGCAGATGGCTCCCCCTCCACTTCGACCAGGTACTCCTTGGGGACGCCGAACGAAGGATGGGTGAGGCGGTGGGTGAGGCGGCCGTCGTTGGTGAGGATGAGGAGGCCTTCGCTATCCATGTCGAGCCGGCCCACCGGGAAGACCCGGGGATCCGATGGCACCAGGGAGACCACCGTGGGGCGCCCATGGGTGTCTTCGGCCGTACTCACCACCCCGGTCGGCTTGTTCAGCAGGTAGTGCACCAACCCGGGCAGTACCGGGAGGGGCACCCCGTCGAGCTCCACCTCGTCCACCGAGGGATCAATCCGGCGTCCGAGCACGGGGACTTCGCCGTTGACGGTAATTCTCCGCGCGCTGATCAGGTCTTCACATACCCGGCGGGATCCGAGCCCGATGCGAGCCAGAACCTTCTGCAGCCGTTCACCTTCAGAGAGTTGTGCCGAGGGGGGTAAGGAGGGTGGATCAACCATCGACGACCGGGCGCATCTGCTCCTCGAACTCGGCAACGGCTTCTGGTCCCGGCAACAGATCCGCCACCGCCGGTAGCTGATCGAGTCGGTCGAGGCCCAGGCGCTCTAAAAATGCATCAGTGGTTCCGTAGAGAACGGCTTGTCCGGGACCGGCGGCACGTCCCACCGACTCGATGTAACCCCGGTGCTCGAGAAGACGGGCCACGCCGTCGACGTTGACCCCCCGGAGCGCGGCGATCTGGGCCCGCGAAACCGGTTGCTTGTAGGCCACGATGGCCAGGGTCTCCAACGCCGCCGCCGAGAGCCGCGAGGAAACGCCGACGTTGGCAAATCGCTCGACGTAGGCGGCGAGGTCGGGGTGGGTCTGGATACGGAACCCCCCGGCGATGCGGGCGACCTCGAACCCCCGGTTCTCGGCCCGGCACGACTCGGCCAACTCGTCACAGAGCGGTTCGATCTGCTCGATGGGGATCTCGAGGAGCTCGGCCAGCAGACCAGGTGCCACCGGTTCGACGGCCACGATCAACACGGCTTCAATGGCCCGCGACTCAGCGGAGAGCGCCACCGATCAGCCCTCGTACTCGTCGTAGTCGGCCCCCACCAGCACGGGCTCCGAGGTGGTGGCGACCCACTCCACTTGCAGCTCGCCGAAGGTGTGGCCCTGGTCGAGCGAGACCCGACCCTGTTTGCACAGTTCGAGGAGGGCGAGAAATCGCACAATGATCTCGATCCGAGTGGACAGGTGCCGAGTCAGGGCCCGGAAGGTGGCTCTCCCTTCGAGGGGTAGCCGGACTTCGAGCTCATTGACGGCCTCGGACACGGTGACGGCGTCGACGGTGACGTGATAGAGGTCGACAGTGGGGACCGGTTGTGCCGCAGTGGCTCGTAGGTAAGCGGCCGCCACCTGGGCGGGGGTGACGCCTTCGAGGAGATCGGGAGCATTGCCGGCGAAACCATCGTCGAGGCCGGCGGTGCGGGGCACCGATCGGGCGGCTCGTTCCATCAGAAGGGTGAAGCTGTCGGCCGCCGCTGCGTAGGCCTGGCACTCGAGGAGCCGGGCCAGGAGCAGGTCACGCTCCTCCCATCCGACCAGTTCTTCGTCCGATTCGACATCGTCGGGACCGGGCAGAAGACGGCGTGACTTCAACTCGATCAGCACCGCCGCGATCACCAGAAACTCAGACAGCGTGGCCAGGTCGATCGATTCCCAGGACGCCACCTCGGCGATGAAGGCGTCGACCAGGCCGGTCAGCGAGATGTCGTAGATATCAACTTGATGGCCGTTGACCAGCTGCAACAACAGTTCGATGGGCCCGTCGAAGACGGGAGCGGAGACGGTGGCACTCACGACCCCCGACGATACCGGTTCAACCGAGGCAATCCGCGCACCGTTCGCCGACGCCTACGATGACCGCCTATGTCGAAGGTTTTCTCCGGTATCCAGCCCAGCGGCGATCTCCACTTGGGGAACTATTTGGGAGCCATCCGTAGCTGGGTGGCTGACCAGCACGTCCATGACGCCATTTACTGCATCGTCGACCTGCATGCCCTCACCTTGGACATCGATCCGTCTGTGCTTCGTTCCCGCACCTACGAGACTGCCCTCGATCTTCTGGCCGCCGGGCTCGACCCGGAGGCGTGCACCTTGTTCATCCAGAGTCAGGTTCCTGAGCATCCACGCTTGACCTGGCTCCTCGAGTGCACTGCCACCATGGGTGAGCTACGGAGAATGACCCAGTTCAAGGACAAGTCGGAAGGAAAGGAGTCGGTGCGGGCCGGACTGTTCACCTACCCGGTCCTGCAGGCAGCTGACATCCTCCTCTACGACACCGATCGGGTGCCGGTCGGAAACGATCAACGCCAACATGTCGAGCTCACCCGTGAGGTGGCAATCCGGTTCAACAGTCGGTATGGCGACACCTTCGTGGTGCCGGAAGCGGCCTTCCCCTCGGTGGGGGCTCGGGTGATGGACCTCCAGCACCCCACCCGCAAGATGTCCAAATCAGTGAGCTCTCCTCTCGGTACCGTGCTGATCCTCGACCCGCCAGAGGAGATAGAGCGGAAAATCAAGAAGGCGGTTACCGACACGGACGGCGAGGTCCGATTCGATCCGGAAGCCAAGCCCGGGCTCGCCAATCTATTGGAACTCCTGGCTGTGGCCACCGATCGGACCTCTACCGATGTGGCGGAGGCATATCAACGGTATGGAGATTTGAAACGTGACGTTGGCGAGGCCCTCGTCGAACTGCTCCGTCCCCTCCGGGTGCGGCGGGCGGAGCTGGCCTCCGATCCGGGGGAGGTCACCTCATTGCTGGCCCACGGGTCGGAGAAGGCCGGCGCCATCGCCTCGGTGACCTATCAGCGCGCCGCCGACGCCATCGGGCTGCTCGGCCGCCACTGAGCCACGGGGTATCCGAACGATGCCCCCCTCAGGTCGTCAGACCAACAGGCTCGACCACCAGTTGATGAGGTGGCCGATGAGCTGACTCCACTCGTTGCGAAACAACAGGATGAGTATGAAAGGCAGAAACATCAGTGCCGGTTGGAGCCGGTAGTACTCAGGAAGCAACCTCACCGGAATGAACCGCTCGAGCACCGAAGCACCATCGAGCGGTGGGCACGGGATGAGGTTGAAGACAGCCAGCACGATGTTGGCGATGCCTCCGATGAAGAGGATCTGACCGAAGAGGGTCGGGGGGTAATAGCCACCGTGGTAGACGATCTCGCGGACGTCCAGCGGCGTCGTAAGGACGAAGGCGAGGCCGAACAGAGCAGCCAGGGCGATGTTGGTCAGTGGGCCCACCAAGGAGACCAGCACCGTGTGGTTGCGCGGGCTCCGGAGCCGGTTGGTACTCACGGGGACCGGTTTGGCCCATCCGAAGGCCCCGAGGCCCGAGAGGGAGAGGATGGCCGGCACCAGCAGGGTCCCCACCGGGTCTATGTGGCGGATCGGGTTGAGGTTCAGCCGGCCCATCCGTTTGGCGGTGTCGTCCCCGAAGGCGAGGGCAACCACCCCGTGGGAGATCTCATGGAGAATGATCGACGGGATCAATACCAGGAAGTAGATGATCTCGAACCGGGTGAGGCGGTGGGTTCGCAACAGGATGGCGACAATGGCTATCGCCACCACCACGATGATGGCGGTGCGCTCGTTGCCGGCAAACCGACGGGGCGGGCGACGGTTGCCCCCTACCGGGCCCGACCTTCCCCCGTAGCCCCCGCCGAACCCCATGCCTGATCCGCCTCTGCTCAGAGCCGGTTGGCGTCGTTGATGCAGAACCGAGTGGCCGGCATCGCATCCAGGCGAGCCGGGTCAATGGCCATTTTGCACTCTTCGCAGATTCCGTAACTACCATCCGCCAGCTTGTCCAAGGCGTGCGCCACGTCATCGAGTGATTCCTGAAGTTGGGTGGCCAGCACCTCGGCCTCACTCCGTTCGGCAGTCACCTGGCTCGAATCCGCGAAGTTGGGGTCGTAGGAGAGGCCCTTCCCGCCATCTCCGAACCCGAGTTCGGACAGCTGAGAGAGCAGTTGCTGCCGTTCTTCCTCGAGAAGATGGCGGTAGTCGACAGTCGGGGCTTCACCGGGCACGAGACAGATCCTACCTGGCCTGGTGCGTTCCGGCTCGCGGGTGAGCGCGTTCATATGATGCCCGGAGGTGCTCGGAGCTGAGCTTTGTGTACATCTGGGTGGTGGAGATCGACACGTGCCCCAGCAACTCCTGGACAATCCGGATATCGGCACCGTGCGCCAACATGTGACTGGCGCACGAATGCCGGAGAACGTGAGGACTCACCCGAGCCGACAATCCGACCGGCGCGGCCCGCCGTTTGAGGATGGCCCATGCTCCCTGCCGGCTGAGGCGACCGCCTCGGNTGTTGAGGAACACCGCCTCGGAATCGCTTCGGCTGGCCCATCGCACGGGGACGACCAAGGGCCGCCCGCCAGGGGAAAGCCAATTGTCGAGGGCACTGCGGGCCACCCGGCCCAGGGGCACCATGCGCTCTTTCGAGCCTTTGCCGAACACCCGCAACAGCCCATCGTCGTTCTGGACATCGAGGAGAGACAACCCGATGACCTCAGAGATGCGGGCGCCGGTACCGTAGAGGAGCTCGAGAAGAGCCCGGTCGCGGAGGTCGAATGGCTCGCTGCCCACCACCGAGTCGAGCAGCCGGAGTGTCTGATCCTCATCGAGAGCCTTCGGGAGACGCTGAGGAAGCCGGGGCGATGCCAGGTCGATGGTGGGATCGATCCTCAGTGAGCCTTCGTCGACCAGGAAGCGATAGAGGCCCCTGAGGGCGGTGATGGTCCGGGCCATGGAGGCAGGATTGCGACCATTCGCCCGCAGGGTCGACAGATAGCGTTCGAGGTCACCCGGACCTGCCACCAGAGGGTCGACCCCCTCCGTCCTCCCCCACTCCTCCCATCCGTGAAGGTCGCGCCGATAGGACACCAGGGTGTTGTGCGCCCGGCCCCGCTCCACCGCCAGCCACGAGAGGTACTCCTCGGCCCCGTTCGACAGTGGCGTACTCATCGATGGGTGGTGAGGTGTCGGCGGGACAGGCCCACCCCCAAAATGGTGGCGGCGTCCACAATGGTCCCGTCATCCACCAAGCCATCGAACCGATGCAGTGGGATCTTCTCCACGGTCATGAAACGCTCTTCGACCCCTTGGCGGTTGTCAGCGACCCCAGTGAGACCGGTGGCCATGTAGATGGTGGTGACCTCGTCGCAGAACCCCGGGGTGTTGAGACATCGGGTGAGCTCCTTCAACTCAGCCGCGTCCTGACCCATCTCCTCGGCCAATTCCCTCCGGGCGGTGGTCTCGGGTGGCTCGCCCACCACATCACATGTCCCGGCGGGGATTTCGAAGAGCCACCGGTCCACCGCCGCCCGATATTGGTGAACCAGCAGAACCGCCCCGTCATCGGTCATCGGGACAATGGCCACCGCCCCCGGATGGCGCACGATGTCCCGGTCGAACTGCCTCCCGTCCGGGTCGACAAACTCCGCTTTGGCCACGGTGATGAACCAGCCCCGGTGGATCAGGGTCTCGCCGGTCTGTCGGAATCCGGTTACCTCGCCTGCCTCCTTGGACTCCACCGGTGTCAGCTGATGTCGATCAGGCGCGGGTCGCGCCCTTCGGCTCGGACCAGGGATGCGCCCACCAGTTCACGGAAGAGCGGGTGAGGCTGATCGGGGCGGCTCTTGAATTCTGGGTGGGCCTGGGTACCCACCCAGAAGGGATGACCGGGGAGTTCGATGAACTCGACCAGGCGCCCATCCGGCGATGTGCCCGAACAGACCAAGCCAGCGGCTTCGAGTCGCGACCGATAGCGGGGATTGACCTCGTAGCGGTGGCGGTGGCGTTCGGACACCACCTCGGTGCCGTAGGCGCGGGCTACTTGCGAACCTGGGAGGAGACGGGCCCCGTAGGAACCGAGTCGCATGGTGCCGCCCATGTCCACGATGTCATTCTGGTCGTCCATCAGGTCGATGACCGGGTAACGGGTGATGGGGTCGAACTCGCGCGAGTTGGCGCCCTCGAGGTTGGCCATGGTCCGCGCCGCCTCGATCACCATCACCTGCAGGCCGAGGCACAACCCCAGGAGCGGGATCTCGTGGTCCCGGGCGTACCCGGCGGCGGCGATCTTCCCTTCCACACCTCGCTCTCCGAACCCACCGGGAATGACCAACCCGTCAAAGTCGCGAAGACCATCATTGTGCAACAGATCGGGCACATTGGCGGCCTGGATCCAGTTGATCTCGACTTTGGCGCCATGGTGGAAACCGGCGTGCCGCAATGCCTCCACCACGGAGAGATAGGCATCGGGGAGGTCGATGTACTTGCCGATGATCCCGATACGAACCGGACGGGTCGCCGCCTCCACCCGGTCGACCAGGCGCTCCCACCCCGACAGGTCGATGGGATGGGTGAGCTCATCGAAGCGCAGCAGGCGGAGGATGTACCGGTCGAGACCCTCCTCGTGCAACACCAGGGGTATCTGGTAGATGTTGTCGGCATCGACGGCTGACACCACGGCTTCGATGGGCACGTCGCAGAGCAGCGAGATCTTTCGTTTCAGATCGTCGGAGATCATCCGGTCGGAACGACAGACGATCACGTCGGGTTGGATGCCCCGGCTGCGCAGCTCGGTGACCGAGTGTTGGGTGGGTTTGGTCTTCTGCTCTCCCGACGGACCCAGGTATGGCACCAGGGTCAGGTGGACGTAACAGACATTCTCGCGTCCCACGTCCCGCCGGAATTGCCGGATGGCCTCGAGGAACGGGACGATCTCGATGTCGCCGACGGTACCGCCCACTTCCACGATCACCACGTCGACATCGTCAGTGCCCAGGCGCTTGATCCGTTCCTTGATCTCGTCGGTGACGTGCGGGATGACCTGAACCGTCCGGCCCAGGTAGTCGCCGCGTCGCTCCTTGGCAATCACCGACGAGTAGATGCGTCCGGTGGTGGCGTTCGAGTCCTTGTGGAGGTTCTCGTCGATGAACCGTTCGTAGTGGCCGAGGTCCAGGTCGGTTTCACCACCGTCTTCGGTGACGAAGACCTCGCCATGCTCGAACGGGTTCATGGTGCCCGGGTCGACGTTGATATACGGGTCGAGTTTGCACATGGTGACCCGAAGCCCCCGGCATTTGAGCAATCGCCCCAACGACGAGGCGGTGAGCCCCTTGCCCAGCGACGAGGACACCCCGCCGGTGAAGAAGATGAACTTGGTGCCGTTACCACGGTGCGCCCCGGGCCTCAGGTACTCGCCGGTTCTCGAGAAGTCCAACCGATCTACGTCCTCAGCTGTTTCGAGAGGTAGTGCGTCCGTGGCATCGTCTCGGGAATATTCCGTCGGGCCTTGCGGGTCGGGCACTCGCCGAGGTTAGCGGAATCGCGGTGGTGGTCAGGCGGACCCCCCGGGCTGACATCACTCAGCGCCGGGTGGTGGCGCCGGCATTGGCCGCACCGGAAAGAAGTTCGCGGGCGTGGATCCGGGCCGTTTCGCTATTGGGGCTCCCCGACAGCATGCGACTCAATTCCACCACCCGATCCTCGGCTCCCAACACTGAAACCTCCGAGACGGTGCGACCCGCTTGTTCTGACTTGAGGACTGCCAACTGGTGATCGGCCTGGGCCGCCACCTGGGCCAGGTGGGTGACCACCAGGACCTGGGATCGCTGGCCCAATGCCGACAGGGCGGCTCCGACCGCGGTGGCAGCGGATCCTCCGATACCGGCGTCCACCTCATCAAAGATCAGCACTCCGGGCGCCCCGGTGAGGGCCAACCGGACAGCCAGCATGGTTCTCGCCAGCTCGCCCCCCGACGCCACTTTCGCCAACGCGAGGAGNGGTTCACCGGGATTGGCACTCAGCAGAAAGCTGACCTGGTCGGCGGGCCCGTCCCCTTCCACCGACACATCGAAGCGAGCTGAAGGCATGGCCAGCGTGCGCAGGGTGGTCTGGATCTCCGCGGCCAGGGACGGAGCCGCGGCCCGTCGTGCCGCCGCCACCAGGGCATCGGCCGCCGCCATATCCTGTTGGGCCACCGCGATTTCCGCATCGAGCTCCCGAGCACGCGCCTCCCGGACCTCGACCATTGACAACTGTCGCCTGGCCTCGTCGGCAAAGGCCACGACCTGTCCGAGGGTGGATCCGTATTTGCGTTCGAGCTCATGGAAAAGCTGTCGGCGGCTCCNGATCTCCGTCAGGCGTTCGGGATTGTCTTCCCAGGTTTCGACGACATCCCGCAGATCAGTGGAGAGATCCGAGAGGTCTGCCATCGAGGCACGGACCCGAGCCTCGAGCGCCGCCAACGGCNGCCGCCCGGCCAGGGCTCCCGACGCTTCTGCCATGCGGTCCAATGCGCTTCCGACCGGTGCCTCGGCCAGTGCCTCCAGGGCTTCGGCCGCGGCTTCCCGATAGGCGGAGGCGGCGGCCAGCCGGTCTTCTTCCAGTTCGAGTCGACTGTCTTCGGCATCGTCTTCGATGCAGGCTGACTCGATCTCATCGATCTGGTAGCGCAGGACATCCATCTCGCGGGCCCGCTGGGCCACTTCGCCTCCCAGCGAGGCCGACTCGTCGGTGAGTGATCGGAGCCGGGAGCGGGTCAGCTGAAGTTTCGACAGGTCGATCTGGCCGTACCCGTCGAGGGCCTGGCGTTGCGCACTGGTGTGGATGAGCGAGCGATGTTGGTGCTGGCCGTGCAGTTCCACCAAGGCTGATCCGGTCTNGGTGAGGCCGGTAATCGGGGTCATCCGGCCGTTGACCCAGGCTTTTGAACGGCCGCCGGCGACCACCGACCGGCTCAGAGTGATCTCGGAATCGTCGGGCTCATCTCCCCCGCCACCACCGCCTCCAGCGTGGTCCGGACCCGCGGCAGCCACGAATCGGCCCTCCACCGTCGCATCCGCGGATCCGGCTCTCACCATGGTCGGATCGGCCCGACCCCCCAGCAGCAGGCTGAGCGCCTCGATCAGGAGCGTCTTTCCGGCCCCGGTCTCCCCGGTNAGGGCGGTCATCCCGGGATGGAAGGTCACGGTGACGTCGTCGATGACACCGAGGTTACGGACACGCAGTTCCTCGAGCATCCGGTGCAACGTTGGCTCCCTATCGATCGGCCAGATGGAACTTCGCCCGCAAGATGGCATAGAAGTTGTTGTGGCCGAAGGTCACCAGTCGGGCGGGTCGGTCGCCTTCTCGACAGCGCACCGATGACCCGGGCTCGAGTGAGGTCACCGTGGCCCCGTCCACCACCAGAACCGCCGGCCTTGGTTCGAGAATATCCAACTGCAGTTGTTCCGTCGGATCGAGGACCAGAGGACGATCAAAAAGCATGTGGGGCGATACCGGCGTCACCACTATGGCCCGTAGGCGGGGGGAAAGGACCGGGCCCCGGGCGGACAGGTTATAGGCGGTCGACCCGGTGGGCGTAGCCACTAACAGACCATCGGCGGCATAGCTCACAAACGGTCGCCCATCGATGGCGGCGGCGATCCGCACGGTGTGNCCCGGCACCGTCTTTTCGACAGTGGCCTCGTTGAGTGCGGTTCTTTCCGCTCTGATCTCGCCATCGGGACCAACCACCGTGACGTGGAGGGTCATGCGCTCCTCCACCTGATGGGTCCCGGCCAAAAAAGCCTCGAGAGCGACTTCGAGGCCGGCCGGCTCGACCGGGGTGAGAAAGCCCAATCGGCCGATGTTCACCCCGAGTACCGGAACTCCAGTGGTCAATGCCGATTCGACGGCCCGGAGCAGGGTGCCATCACCACCCAGGCTCACCAACAGATCCGCCCCGTCGATGCACACCGTTCCATCGGGTCGTTGGGCGGAGATCGCCTCATGTCCTCGCTCCGCCAGCCACTCGGTAGCTCGCAGGGCGAGGCCGGCTGCTTCGGCGCGATCCGGCCGGGCGTAGAACGCCACCAGGGTCACGTGAGGTTTCCCAATTGACCCGGCTGGTGAGCTGCCTCCACGGCGGCGTCCAACATGGACTCGACATCCAGGTCGGGTCGCTCGGTGCGGGTCCCCGCCGGCGGGTTGGCGACGGCGTGGAGCAGGAATTCGATGTTGCCGGCCTGTCCGGTAATTGGCGAAGGCATGGCCCCCATGATGGCTGCTCCGGAGCCCGAGAGCGCGCGTGCCACCTCTCCGAGGGTTCGGCGGTGGATGCCCGGGTCTCTGATGATGCCCTTTCCCCGCGAAGCTTCGGCCCGTCCCGCTTCGAACTGAGGCTTCACCAGGACCACCACTGCGGCTCCGGGGGCGGCCACCTCCCCGGTCAGTGCGGGGATTGCCCGGGCCAACGATATGAAGGAGAGATCGGCGGTGACGACGTCGACCGGGCGCCCGCCGACGTTGCCTATGGTGACGTCCCGGATATCGTGCCGCTCCAGGCTGATGACACGGCTGTCCTGACGGAGTTTGTCGTGGAGCTGGCCCCGCCCCACATCCAGGGCGATCACCGACGCGGCGCCCGACTGCAACAGGCAGTCGGTGAACCCTCCGGTCGACGCCCCGGCATCGAGGGCGCGAACGCCCCTGACGTCGATGGCAAAACGTTGGAGTGCAGCCTGAAGCTTTTCGCCACCTCTGCTCACGTAGAGCGGTGGTGGACCACAGAGTTCGATCGGTTCCCCGGATGCCACCAGGCGCGCCGGCTTGTCAGCCACGGAACCCGAGACGAGCACCAGCTTCTGCTCGATCATGGTGGCCGCCTGGTGCCGACTCTCGGCCAGGCCCCGCTCCACCAGCGCCCGGTCTAGGCGCTTTCGCCCCACTGACGTCAGGCGCGCGACCTGGGTCCGGAGGCCTTCTTGGCTGCGGCCTTCTTGGCTGCGGCCTTCTTGGCCGGTGCCTTCTTGGCCGGTGCCTTCTTGGCCGGTGCCTTCTTGGCTGGTGCCTTCTTGGCGGGAGCCTTTTTCGCCGCGGACTTCCGGGCAGCACCAGACGCCGCTTTCGACGAACGACCCAACAAGGACGCGACCTGCTTGGCCAGAT
>JGI24130J36418_10000130_pt1 | contig 21394 bp, 18 predicted proteins | sample BarGraNGADG00212_FD_36418 | JGI IMG/M metagenome (IMG submission 36418)
GCTGAGCCCTACCATCCCTACCGAAACGTGGTGGCCTGGTACTGCCGGCGGGTCCTCGACGATCGGACGGGCTCGTCCTGAGGTCGACGACAGGACGGAGTTCCTCGGTCCGGACCACATGATGCCCGGTCCGGGGCGACGCTCTTGGGTGCCCCTCAGGGGTGGCGACCGTTGGGCATGACGGTGTGGGTGCCCCACTGGTCCAGCGAATTCAATTGGACGTGGTCGCCGGTCGCCTCCACGATCTGTCCTCCGCCGACGTAGAGGGCGGTGTGATCGACAGTGGTCCAGTTGGTCGGATCCGACCCCCAGAACACGAGGTCGCCGGCCTGGAGATCTGCCATCGCCATCGGTACTCCTGCNGTGTTGTACTGATCATNGGCCACGCGGGCGAAGCCCACGCCGGCAGACTCCCACGCTGCCAACGCCAACCCTGAGCAGTCGTAGCCGATCGGGCCGTTCCCACCCCAGATGTAGGGCTTGCCCAACTGGGCAAAGGCGAAGAGGACGGCCCGGTCGCCCGGGGTCACCCCCTCGAACATGAGCCCCAGGGTCGGTGGCACCGCACCGGCGTCTCCGAACGCCCATGAGGTGCCGTTCTGGTCGACGATCCAATAGCCGTGACCGCTTCTCGACGAGACCACCTTCTCCGCCGGGTCGGGGGTGGGAGCGGAGCCCATTGAGCCGTAGAACGTGGCGTCCCCGAAGGAGAACACGCCTCCGTCGGCGGCGATCAACCAGTATCCGGCGCCGTCGGCAGTCGGAGCCATGCCCACCACCGGCTGCATCAACGTAAGAGAGCCGGTGGAGCCGTAGAAGGTGGCGTCGCCAAAGGAGAAAATCCCGCCGTCACTGGCGATCAACCAGTAGCCCTTGCCGTCGGGAGTCGGGGCCATGCCCACCACCGGCCGGTTCAGCACCAGGCTNCCGGTGGAGCCGTAGAAGTGGGNGTCCCCGAACGAGAAGATGCCGCCGTCACTGGCCACCAGCCAGTAGCCCTGGCCTTGTCGTGGGTGGGGCTGATTCCGACGACCGGCTTGGTCGGAGGGGAGGCCAACTGGCCGTAGGAGGCAGTCCTCCCCATGTTCCACACCCCGCCGGTACTCGAGGCCAACCAGAAACTGGCCGGAGTCGGGCTCCCGTCGACACCCTCCAGGCTGACCGGAATGGCCGGCGCCGCCGCGGCCGGGGCGGCGTCCAACCCGGTTCCTGTCAGTCCCACGACCGTTGCAATCACGAGCGCGGACACGGCCAACCAATGCCTGGGTGCCACCAAGGGGTTATCGGCACCGAACCGGACGAACTTGAGGGCCGGCCGCCCAGGAGCCCGCTGATCCGACCAAACCGGCGTCAGCCGCTGGGATCGATGGTCGTGCGATCCCGCAGGTGGACGTCGATGGCCTCTNCNAGTCGGTCGGTGGCCCACAGCCTTGGTAGGCGCGNAGTGTGACGGCGCAATGAGCGGTCGACGAGGTTGTTCTTCCTTGTTCCTGGCCCCCGTCACCGTGATGACCTGATGGTAAAGGTCAAGCAGACGGCGAGGGTGTCCCGGCAGAGGACGCTCAGCATCTCGTCGAAGAGGTCGGCGGAGTCCCAGCTAATCGAAACGGTGGGCATGGCGCGGACGGTAGTCGAGTGCCCCCCACCATTAAAAGCCCTCATCGATTTGGGGCCCCAGGCAGGAGACGTTCATTGCTAAATCCACCCAACATCCAATAACACCATGCGACCGCTTCCCGATTCCTTCGCGCACGAATCGCGCATGTCGGGCACCGATGATCGATCACCCACGGGCGGGATCAAGTAGAAAAGGCCTCTGACCGGGTGTCGGAGGGGAGACTCCAACCGTCTTCGTTGGGTTCCAACCCTGTCCACTTGATCGTGTACAAGGTTGAACCTCCTGCTCGGGCTATGACCTCCAGGATTACCGGCTCGGTCCGCCGAATTATCACCGGACGAGTCATGGGAACGTTCGGGTCTTCTGCCGGTGTCGTGGGCCATGAGCCGATCGTCCAGGGCAGCTGGGGGGCGATGCCAGCTCGGTCCAACATGATCATGGTGATGGAGTTCTCGGGGTCGTGCAACGCCCGGGCGGCAGAACGGATCCTGCCGGAGGCGGCTTCAGTCGTCGGCAGGTGGGGCGGATCCGGGTGCCGGAACCGGTTCCTGCGTCGCGGCCGGCGGCCGGGCCGGGCGGCGGCGGGGGCGGGCGGCGGCGGTCCGGGCGGCGGCGGCCGCCTGCAGTTTCGGCACAACGAGCAGCACATAGGCGGTTGACAACGCCCCCAGGATCGCGATCACACTGATCGGGGCGACCGAGAAGTGGTGAGCGTTCTTGGGGTCGGAGAACCCGGTGGCCACGAACAGCACGCTGAAGAGCACAATCCCGATCATTGCCAGAGGCCTGCCGGCAATGAGCCGGAAGGGCCGCTCACGGGCGTCGCGGCGCCGCAGCACCACGAGGCACAGGGAGCCGATGGCGTAGATCCCCGCTTCGATGGCGGCGCCGACTGCCACCAGCAGCAGCCACTGGCCGGTGGCGAAGACCACCGCGGCAACGACAGCGGACACCACCGCCAGCGAGGTCACAGCCACCCAGGGGACCGCCTGGAGATTCAGCCAGGCGAACTGGCGCGGAAGGTTGTTCTCCCGGGCGGCGGCGTAGATGAAGCGCGAGGCGACCAGGAAGCCCCCGTTGAAGGTGTTGAGGGCCGTGAGCACGGTCAGCGCCAGCATCCACAGTTCGCCCACGGTTCCGAGCGCCGCCCGGCCGAGCAGCAGTTGCGGATAGGCGCTGCCGTGGAGGCTGGAGAACGGCTCGAGGTGGGCCAGGGCCAGTGCGAACAGGCTGGCCACGATCCAGATGAGCACCGGGGCGATGAAGAGGGCCCGGGTGATGACCGGGGGGGTCCGGGCCTCCTCTGCTGTGGTGGTGACCCACTCGAACGCGGCGTAGAGGAAGAGGGCGAAGGCTACCGCCTGGATCCCCGAGAAGCTGCCCTTGCCGAACAGGTCGAAGGGGTGCCGGAACGCACCGCCCACGTGGAATAGGGCGACCACCGACAGGATGGCGGTGCCAGCCAGCACGGTGTAGGTGACGACCGTCTGCACCCAGCCGGCGAGGCGCACACCGCGGAGGTTGGCGCCCATCGCCAGGCCCAGCAGCACCGCGATCCATAGATAGGCCAGCGCCGCGGGCTCCCCCAGCACATGGCGAACGGCCGCCCCGATGAGGAAGGCGTCGGCGGCGATGACCAGGACCACCGTCGTCATGTAGGTGAACGTGACCGCCAGGGCCGTGCGGTTGCCCACGGCCCGGCCGAGATAGAGGCGAATCCCGGCCGCCGAGGGATAGAGGCCGTTCAGTTCGGAGAAGATGCCCGAGACCAGCAGGACGATCCCGCCGCCGATGAAGATGGCCAGCGCCGCCGTGGCCCCTGGGGCGTAGGCTAGACCGAGACCACCCCCAGGTAGTCGATGGCGGCGAAGGCCAGGCCGGCCGAGGTGGCCGTGGCGGTGGCGGTGCCGATCGACCGGCGGAGGGCCAAAGCGACGGGGTGTGCCCCGTCGCCACCGGACATCAGGAGTCGGGCCAGATCACGTAGCTGATGGCGTCCAGACGCATGACGTCCTCCTGGGAGCCCTTCACTGTGATCTCACCTCGCAGGTACTTCTGGACCGGGTTCAAGTCGCCCCAGAACATGTCGCAGAAGGTTTCCGAGTGCGTGGTCACCACGATGTCTGGCGTGCCCACGTGACCCTCAGGGGAGGCCAGGATCTCACCCCGCTCGACCATCAGCGAGAAGGTCGTCCCGGTATCCGAGCAGATGAAGTGCAGGGTCCTCGACCAGTCCCGCTGCATCTTGCGCAGCCGCTCGTTCTCGTTGCAACTGACCGTGTAGTCGGCCAGAGCCTCGGCTAGTTCGTCCCAGTTCGCCATGGTCGTCCCCTCTCAGCCCGCCGCCGCGACCGGCCGCACCGGCCGGCGCCGGGGCCGAGTCGGGGTGGGCTCCTCGGGACCGGCGCCCGACACGAGGTCGCTGATCGCCCGGTCGAGCGCCTCGAGCAGGAAGTCCACCTCAGCCTCCTCGATCACCAGTGAGGGCATGAGGCGCATCACGGCCGGCTGGTTCCCGCTGTAGATGGCGAGGACGCCGTGGCGCGCCAGGTGGTACGACATGCGCGGCCCCATCGAGTCCTCGGAGTACTCGATACCTGCCATGAGTCCGAGTCCGCGCACCTCGGCGACGACCTCGGGACGGGCCTCGGCGATGGAGCGGAGCCCGGTGAAGAGCCGCTCGCCCATTGCCGCAGCGTGGGCGACCAGTTCGGTCTCCTCCATGACGGCGATCACCTCGAGCGCCACGGCGCACGCGATATCCGACCCGCCGAACGTGGACAGGTGAATGAAGGGATTGGGGATCATGAACTCCCGGAGATCCTCGGTGAAGACGGTGGCCGAAATCGGCACCAGGGACCCCCCGAGGGACTTGGCGATGGTCATGATGTCGGGGACAACCCCGAAGTGCTCGCTCGCCCACCAGCGCCCGGTCCGGCCGAGACCGGTCTGGATCTCGTCCAGGATCAGGAGCGCCCCGGCCCGGTCGCAGGCGGCGCGCACCGCCGCCAGGTAGCCCGGCGGCGGCATCACGATCCCCCCTTCGCCCTGCACCGGCTCGAGCAGCACGGCGGCGGTGCGCTCGTCGACTGCAACGGCGAGTACGTCGGGGTCGCCGAAGGGCACCTGGACGAACTCGGGCATGAGCGGCTCGAAGGGTTGGCGGAACGCCTCCCGGCCGGCGGCCGACAGGGCGAACCCGGTGTGGCCGTGGTAGCCGTTGACCGACGAGACGATCCGGGGGCGGCCGGTGGACCCCCGGGCCAGCTTGATAGCGAAGTCGACCGCCTCACCCCCGCCGGTGCCGAACATCGTGCAGGAGAGGTCTCCCGGGGTGATCTCCGCCAGCTTGGCCGCCAGCTCGGCCTTCTCCCTCGAGCAGAGCAGGAAATTCCCGTGGTCCAGCCGGTCGAGCGCCGCGTGCGCTGCTGCCACCACCCGGGGGTTGCGGCGNCCGACATTGAACGACCCGGCCGACGTGAAGCAGTCGAGAAACCGGCGGCCGTCGAGGTCCCAGACCCAGGGGCCGGACCGCTGGGCCTCGATGATGTCGAGCCCGGCCGCCCGCATGACCCGGACTTTCTGAGGGTTCAGATAGGTGGCGAACTCCTCGAGGGCATGCTGCTTGGCGGCGGGGTCCGGGACGAAGTCGAGTCCGTCGGCCCAACCGCCGGTCGGTTGTTCGTTGTCCATGGGCCGACAATACTTCCGGCTCCCCCCCACCGCCTGCCCGTCGCTGGTCTGGCTTTAGCGGCTCCAGTGGCACCGTGCCGGTGATGTCCGCTGCTCCATTGCCCATGACCGCCGCGAACGGGACGAGCGGCTGCCGAGCGAGTCCTACACGTCGGCGGCGTTCGGGGGCACGGATCAGGGCACGCCGCCGCCGCGTCACGTCACGCGGGCAGCCGGAGTGCTCCCGGGGCGTTTGGCGGCACGACGGGTCGGATGGGCGCCACCGTGGCGACGGGGCGGTACTCCTCGCCCAGGGGCGGCCGGCTGTCGGGCTGGCCGGCGTTGGGCCATATGGCCATGGCTCGCTCCGCCTGTGCCGTGATCTTGAGGGCGGGATTGACGCCCAGATTGGCCGTGACGGTCGATCCGAGTCACCGACACCGTCACGAGGTGAGCGAACGGAGTACCTGGGGCAACGGGCCTTACGCCGTCATCCCGAGCGCTCACAGTTCGCTCACATCGGCCTGGTACTTTTCTGAGAATGGGGAAACCTGGTCAATCAGCACCAAAGCCGCCCCGGTGCCGATGGATGGCGTTCCTCGTGGTGGTCGCCGGCAGTGCGCTCGTCCTGGGCGCCTGCTCGAGCCCGACGGCCTCACCCACCACCACAACGACGCGTCCATCATCGCCACCGAACAGCCCCCATCTCACNCCCATCTCACAACCGCCTGGGCCCATCCCTACCCAGTACCAATCGCAGTACGGCCAAATCCAATCTGAGGTGGATGGGTTCGCGTCTGAGGTCGGCACACCACAGAAACAACCGTCAACAACGATCGGCACTGAACTGCTGGCCGCCAACGGCAACATTGGCTCGGGACTTCTCACCTCCTCGGCGATCTCCGGTGTCACCTCCGAGCTCGACGCGTTCTCGGCCCTCGGTGTGCAAGGGGTCACAGTTGACGTCTCTTTNCCCCTCCTGGTGCCGACCACCCCGGACAGCTCGGAGTACCTGAACTTNTACGAAGGGGTGGCCCAGCAGGTGCAGGCGCACCACATGGTGCTATCGGTTGAGGAGAACCCGGTCTTCTCGAGCACCCCGCTCACCTCCCTGTCGATCAGCTACGCCGGNCTCACCATCGACACCTATGCCGGCGAGCAGCGGGTCCAGGCACAACTCATCATCGATGATCTCCACCCGACTTACCTTTCGCTGCTCGACGAAACCGACACGTTCTCCGACGCGCTGGGCATCGACATCAACACTCCCATGGCGGCCGTCCAGGTAGTGACGGAAGAACTCACGGGCCTGAATCGGGGTAGCACCGAGGTCGGTGCCGGCACCGGAACCTGGACGACCNCAGCCATCGACCAAGCTCTGCTGGCGCATACGTCGATCGACTACCTCGGCGTGCACGTCTACCCTCTCGGTCCAGCGCAGATCGCCAATCTGAAGACCGATGTCAGCGCCGCGGACGCGGCCGGCAGGGGTCTCGTCATGGACGAGACGTGGCTCGACAAGCCCACTGCCGCGGAAGCAGCCGGAGCCGGTCCGCAAGGGGCACCGGAGGAGCTAAAGGTGAAGAGCTACAGCTTCTGGGAGCCATTGGACGTGAAGTACGTGTCTGCGATGGCGACGTATGTGCGTGCGCAGGGGTTCGCCTACGTCTCGTTCTTCGACGGGGCGAGGGCGTTCTTCGGCTACCTCACCTGGTCGCCTCAACTCGACGCAGCCTCCTATCCGGTGTTCACCCGAGAGTACAACCAGCTCGTAGCGAGCAATATGAGAGGGCTTTCCGTGTCAAGTACCGGGCTGGAGATGCAGCGTGTGGTCAAAGGGACTTGACGAACCGCATCTGGACGACTTCCCGAACATCGGTGAATCAGCGCATCGCGGGTACCGATCGGCCGCATGGGCAGGGAGTGAGTTCCTAACGGAAGTCAAGGGCCTTTGGCGACTCTTTCGCTAGCCATTCGGTATTTGGTCATGTCCTACCAGTCGGGCTGGTCGCGGAACCTCCGGTGACGCCGAGTGGATCAGGAATCGACGAGCGGCAGATCACTATTCGGTCGCATCGCCACCCTGACCGCTGATGCTCCCGGGCCTTTCGATGCGGTCTCGATCGCAGTCTTCCATTCGCTGAGGTCGAACACGTGGGTGACCATGCCGTCGACGGGGTAGGAGGGGTCGCCGAGCCACTCGACCACCTGCTCGGTCGTGCGCTTCCCGCCGAGTTTCGGCTCGGGGCCGGGGTCGGTGGTCCCCTGGATCGTCAGCTCGCGCTTCCACACCAGCGACCAGTCGACCTCCTGTCGGCCCGCCGTGCCGGCGAGCACCAGCATCCCCTTGGGCCGTAGGAGGTGAATTCCTAAGTCGATGGTGTCGGGGGATCCGACACAGTCGACGACTAGGTCGACCCCCTGCTCGAGGATGGGGATCTTCGTCATGCGCGGTCGCAGGATCCGGCCTCCGTCCTGGGTTGCCAGCGCCTCGACGGCGGCAGGGCCCGAGGGCAGGACCCGGGTCGCACCCACCTTCATCGCCCAGTCAGAGCCGAACTGGTTCGGACTCAGGACAGCGATGTCGAGGTCGGGGTGCAGCCGACGAAGCGCCACCACCGCGAGCAGTCCGATCGCCCCCGGGCCGATGACCACGGCCCGCTCGCCATTCCCGTGCCAGTGCAGCGCAGCGTGAAGCGACACCGAGGCTGGCTCTGTCAGGACCGCTCGCCTGCTGGCCATTTTCATGATCGGGAAGCACTGGGACTCGTGAGCGACGACCATCTCGGCCCATCCGCCGCCTGGGATGAGCGAGAAGCCCAGCGACGGCGCACCACAGCCGCTGATCCCGGGCTGGTCGAATCGCTCGCAGACGTTCGGCATCCCGGCCGCACAGTTCCTGCACACCGGGTCGAATCCGCGCTGGACACAACTGATGACCACGTCGACGACGACCCGGTCACCCTCCTTGACTCGTTTGACCCCGGGGCCGACCCGGTCGACGACGGCCACGATCTCGTGGCCGGGGATCTGCCGGGATTCGGTGTAGTAGGCGCTGAGCACCGTCGAGAGCTTGGCGTGGGCGAGGCCGACGTCCGACCCGCAGATCGCCGAGAGCTCCGGCCGCAGTCGGACCCATCCAGGAGCCTGCGGCAGCTTCGGCTCCGGGGCGTCCTCGGTCAATCGGAGGATGCCACCGGGGCCCCAGCCGACGCTCTTCCCCGCCCCTCTGGGGAGCTTCTGGGCGATGGCGGTGAGCAGGTAACGTTGGGTCGAGATGTCGGCCAGGACAGCGCGCATGATGCGGTACCTCCGTTTCGATTATCGGGGTGTCGGGGTCTCCGCAGGCCACGAGTGGCCTGCCTCGAACTAGATCAGGCCTTCCGATCGGGCCCATGCCTCGACCCGGTTCATCCCGTCGTCGTACGTCACGAGAGGGTCGAATCCGAGAACGTGTCGTGCCTTGTCGATCGAGTACGTTCCAGGCCGGTTGAGCATAAGCATGGTGGCGGCGTTGAGTTCGCTCGCCTGACCGAGACGGCGCTGAGCGAAGCCCATGACGTTCGCGAGTGCGATGGCGGCCCGGGCCGGCAAGGTACGCACCTTTCCGCCCGCCATGCCAGCGAGCCTGCCGAAGTAGTCGGCGCACGTCACGCCGTATCCGTCGCCGAGGATGAAGATCTGGCCTGCAGCCATGTGGGAGGACATGGCCAGGACCGTGCCGTCGACGAAGTTGTCGATATAGACCGGACTGAAGATCCCGTTCCCACCGTCGGGCAGGAGCATCTGCCCCTTCTTGATCGCCTGCAGGGGCAGGACGACCCAGGGATGCGAGCCCGGACCGTACACGTCGACGGGCCGGATGATCGTGCATTCGATCTCCCCCGCCGCGTGAGCGGCCAGGACGACCGCCTCCGAGTTCACCTTTGTATCGGTGTAGCTGAACCCGTTCACCCGCACCGGGTACGTCTCGTCGACCCCGTCCGGGAACTCGAACCCGTACGCGGCCACCGACGAGAGATGAATGAATCTCTGGACACTGTTCGCAGCGGCCGCATCCAGGACGCGTCGGGTCCCCAGTACGTTGACTTCCCAGGCCCGGTCGAGCGGGGCTGCGTTCGACACGATTGCGGCGGTGTGGATGACGACGTCGACGCCGGCCAGCCAATTGGACCATCCCGCAGGGTTGCCGGTGCTCCCGGCCACGACGCCATTGTCTGGATCGGCCTCTAGGTCGACGCCACCCACCTGGCACCCCACTTCGCGCAATCGACTGGCCAGAGCCCGACCNATGAATCCGTTGGCACCGGTGATGAACACCTTCAGCGGAGTGTCGAGCGATGGCCGGGGCGACTCGAGCGTCATACCGGCACCGCTTCCATCACAGGCTGCTCGGCCTTGACGGCGAGGCCGTTGACCAACGAGCGGAGCATCCTGAAGGTCACNGNTTCCGCGCCGGGCAGCTTCGAGCGGAACTGCGCCTCCCAGGTGAGCCTGGTCCCACCGCCAGGTAGCGGCTCCATCGTGACGAAGCCATGGTAGAAGCTCTGGCCGGGCGCACCCGCGGCCGTGTACTCCAGTCGGAAGGGTTCCTCGGCCACCACGATGGTCTCGGTAAGGCTCAGCCGGGCCGGTCCACCGGAGAGTCTGCGGATCGTGCCGACCTCGCCTCCCGTAGCCGGACGCGACACGACCTCGGAGCGGCTGAACGGCGACCAGGTCCACATGTCCTCGTGGTCGACGAGAACCTGCCATACCCGCTCGGGCGGTGCGCCCACCACCTGTGACGCCTGGGCCCGTGCAATGGGTGCCGGCGTCGGGCGGAAGCCGAGCTCGAAGAGGTTGAACGGGTTGACCATTCGCTTCTGCCCAGGCTTGGCGACGTACAGCAGCTCGATGCTGAACCCCAGGGGGTCGTTGACATAGGAGCACGACCAGATCGGCTTCAAGGTAGTTGGCGGCGGCGCGTTCGGGGGGATTCCGGCTGCTTCACACGTGCCTACGAGATCCCTAACCGCGTCATAGGTTCTCAGCCCGAGGGCGATGTTGAGCAGGCCGTGGTCGCTGATCCGGTAGCCCTCGGGCCAGGCCCTGCCGATCGGATCGAGATATCGCACGACCTCGATGAACATGTCCCCGGCGCGCAGTACGAACGACTCCCGGGTCGCACCCGCCAGTCCCCAGAGGGCCTCGTGCTCTGGTCCGTGCAGGCGGACATCGGTGACCTCGGGGAGTCCGAGGACCTCGATCCAGGTGCGGCGGGCCTGGTCCAGGTCGGGCACAGAGAGCGTGACGAACCGGGTGACCACCGGGACATCTGCGTAGGGGCGGAGCCTTGGCTCGCCGGAGCGGGGGTCATCCTCCATTACTTCGATGAGCACACCGTCGGGGTCGCGGACACAGACCCGCCTCGCTCCGGGCTCCCCGATTGGGTCGCCCAACAAAGCTGTCTGCCGACGCGCCAGCCGCTCGAGCGTGCCGTCGAAGTCGGCAACATGGATTCCGATGGTGGTGTAGCCGATGTCGCACGGTCGCCAGTCCTCGGGCAGCGGCTGGGGCGTGGGCTTGCTGAACTGGAATAGCTCGATCTGGAAGAACTCCTGCTGATCCATCAGCCACCAGCACACGCTCGTTGCATCCGGTACCCCCTGTACCTTGGCCGACCCGAGCAGCGGGACGAACATGTACGTCCCGCCGGACTCCTGGTAGCCGAAGATGTCGCGGTACCACCGATGTGACCGCTGGACGTCCGCCACGCTGATGGCGATCTGATTGAGCGGAAGCTCAGGCATGGGAAGTTTCCGATCTGTGGGTCACTCGAGTCCCTTGACGGCGGTGACGATGCGCTCGGCGTTGGGAAGCGCGGCATACTCCAGGTGCGGCGCGAACGGGATCGTCCCCTCGACGGCGACGCGCGCGTACCGGGTCGTCACTCCGGCCTCCAGCAGGAGTGCGGCGATCTCGCCGGTGAGCCCGCCGCGTATGTAGTCTTCGTCGACCACGACGACGCGCCCGGTCTTGCGGACCTGCTCGAGCACGGCGTTCTTGTCCAGCGGGTACACGCTGCGCAGGTCCAGCACCGAGGCCTCGATGCCCGAAGCAGTCAGCACGTTCGCGGCCTCCAGGCATCGGTGTGCCCCGACGCCGAGGCTGACGAGGGCGACGTCAGACCCCTCGCGGCGCACCGCCGCCTGGCCGAGCGGGAGCGGCTCCAGCGGCAGCGGGACGTCCCCTTCCGCGCCGTCGGCAGGCGCCAAGTGGTCGAAGCTGACGGTGGCGCGGCTGCCCCCGGCGAGGTAGTCGATCCACTGTTCGGACAGCAGCTGGTGCTCCAGGAACACCACGACCTCGTCCGACTGCACCGCTGTGAGCATGAGCCCTGCGGCGTCGGCGGGGGTCGAGGGGCAGACCACGTTGATGTTGGGGTAGGCGGACACCTGGCCCCAGAACGTCTGCTCGTGCTGCCCACCGTCGGTGTACCAGCCACCACAGCCTGCCCGGACGACCAGAGGAACCTCCCAATGGCCGCCGGAGAAGTCCCGGAACTTCGAGGCCGCGTTCGCGATGCCGGCCCACGCGACCGGCAGGAAGTCGATGAGCATGATCTCCACGACGGGGCGCAGGCCGGTCATGGCCGCCCCGATGCCGGCGTAGAGGAACGCCGCCTCGCTGATCGGAGTGTCGCGAACCCGCTCGGGCCCGAACCGGGCAAGCAGGTCGCGGTGGATAAGTCTGACGTCCTCGCCCCAAGTGACGACACAGTCGTCGCGGGCCATCGCCTCGCCAAGGGCGTAGTCGATGGCCTGGCCGTACTTCATGACCGTCATTGGGATCCTCCCCGGGCCACACCGAACGTGGAACGGGGACCGACAGCCGCCCGGGCCTCGGTGATGGCCTGCTCGACCTCCTGGCGTTCGAACGTCTCGATGCGCTCGACAGCCGCCTGGTCCAGCAGTCGCCGACCGCGCCGCAAGGGGTCCATCCGGGCGCGGACCGTGTAGTCCCAAGCTGCCCGGGCGCCGCGCTTGGTAAGCACCTTGACCGCTGCGACCCGGTCACTGCGGTTCCCGCCGGTCTTCTCTCGGGCGCTCCGAATCATCGGCGGGCCCCACTCCTCGGCCTGCCCGCGTGGGTTGCGCAGCAGTCGCACGATGGGGTCGCCCTCGAAGTGACCCCCGGGTCGGTGACAGCTGGCGGAGAGGAAGCCCGGCCCTTGCCCATTGCGGGCCCGCGCGATCAGTCGTCCGGCAGCTCGGTAGACATCCTCGACCCGGTCCCCGCCCACCTTCTCCACGGCCAGCCCGAACGAGCGAGCCCGCTCGACGAGATCCCCGCCGGTCACGTCCGCCGAGTACGTCGTGATCGACCATTTGTTGTCCTTGCAGACGAACAGAACGGGTAGGTTCCAGGCGACCGCCATGTTGTAGGACTCCATGAGCATCCCTTGGTTCATGGCAGCCTCACCGTGGAATGCCACAGCGACCCGGCCGGGATGCAGCTGCGCGTTGGCGATGGCCTGACCGACGGCGAGCGGGCCGCTCGCGCCCACGATCCCGTCGGCTGCGGCGGGGATGCCCGGGTCCATCAGATGCATGTGCCCAGCCCAGCCCCGATTGAGCCCGTCTTCCGAGCCCATCACCTCAAGCATGAGCAACTTGATGTCGGTCCCACGACCGACCAGGGGGGAGGTATTGCGATGGTCGAGCGCCATGGAGTCACGACCACTTAGATGACTCAGTACGCCGGCATTGATACCTTCCTCGCCTATTCCGGAGTGGTACTCGCCCGGCACCAGCCCGTCCGCCCATGCCTGCGCCAACGCCTCCTCGACGAGGCGCATCCGCACCATCGCCCGGTAGGCGCTGGCGGCGTCGAATCCTAGAGGAAGTCCCATGCCAACCTCAAAACTCCCGGCTCGGGTGTTCAGGCCGACGGCGAAGACACGCCGAGCCGTGGGCCCACTTCTGGAATCTCGTCAACGCCCTCACTTCCGACAGGTCTGAGCGGGGGCCCAGCCCTTTGGCCAGCAAGCGGGATAGAACTAGCCCAAGTGAGCCGAGCCACGCCAAAGACTGTAAAGCTGTCCGTGGCCAGTTTCAAGTCTCCGGTTTTGGCCAAAACCGGGCTCTTTTGTGGCCACAGGCGGGGACCTCAGCTGACCACAACCGGGGACTTCTTCGTGGCCACGGACAGAGGCTGGGGGGTTCACAGAACCCAAGAAGCCGGGCGTTTCTCGAGGTACGCGGCCATGCCTTCGCGTGCCTCGTCGCCTGAGAACAGGGCGGCGGACAGCTCGGCGGTCCACCCAAAGGCCTTGTCCTCGGACAGGCTGGGCACGACAGCCATCAGCTGCTTGGCGGCAGCGATGGCGTGTGGCCCTCCGGCGAGCAGGTCACGGACGATGGCATCGACCTCCTCGTCCAGTCGATCCGCGGGTACCGCACTGCTGATGAGTCCCATCCGGACCGCCTCGGCGGCCGGGAAGCGGTGCCCGCGTAGGAATGCTGCCTGAGCATCAGCGAGCCGCATCTTCGGCAAGCAGACCACCGAAATCATGGCCGGCGCCACACCGACCCGTACCTCAGTGAAGCCGAATGTGGCGTGGTCGACCGCGACGGAGATGTCGAGCGCTGCGGCGAGTCCCATGCCACCGGCGACGCAGTGCCCCGCGATGCGGCCCACGTATGGCTTCGGCGAGTGGCCGAACCGCCCGAACAGCGCACGCGGATCGATGCTGCTCCCTGGGATGGCCGCGGTGCCGGTGGAGGAACGCTCAGCCAGGTTGGCTCCAGCGCAGAAGACGGTACCCCTGTTGGTCAGTACGACCACACGAACCTCGGGGTCGTTGTCGGCGATGTCGAGGGCAGCAACCAGCTCGCTGGTCAGCTGCAGGCTCAACGAGTTCCGACGCTCCTCGTCGGCCAAGGTGATGGTCATCACCCCGCCGTGCAGATCGGTCTCGACGAGGGGCATCACGACTTCCTCGGTGCAGGCACGTCGGAGGGACCACCCGCGAAGGCCTGCGCCCTGAGCAGCCAATGCCGGCCGAGTTCGCCCACCTCGAGGAGGGTCTCGTCGAGGTGGCGGCGCTGGGTGACGACCAGACAGAAGTCTTCCGCTGATCCCTGGATGGTCTCGGCCGTATCGTCGGGACCCCAGGTCCAGGTCTGCCCCGACGGGCTGGTGAGCACCAGCCGGATCTCGCCCTCGGGCGCTACCTGCCCGCGCACCGCGTACGACCATCCTCTCGTGATGTAGCCCAACTGGGCGATGTGGCGCAGGCGATCGGTGGCCTGGCGTGTTGCTCCGACCGCGTCGACGATGTCTGCCCCGTGTGCCCACACTTCCATCAGGCGAGCGTGAGGAACGACTTCGCACCCATCGGCGGCCCGTACCAGGTGACGCGCGCGCCGTCGGTGAGGACAGCTGCCGCCTCGGCGAGGACCCGCCGGTTGAAACGCCACGCCTCGAGTTGACGACCTGGCGGTAGCACACGGAAGGCGTCCAGTGTGAAGGCATCAAGGCCGGCGCCGCCGGCCGCCGCGTACAGCGCCTGGACCCCGGCCGTGAACGCCTCGGGGTCGGTGATGGCGGTCGCCGCCGTGCCGTCGAAGTAGGCGAGGTGGCCGATCTGGTCGGCGACGTTCCAGCCCGGACTCGGCGTGGGCAACGCCCACTCCTCGTCAGCTAGCCCGGCCACGATGGCATCGAGGACTCCTTGCTCGGCTACCAGGTCGCTTCTTAGCGCGTCGAGTTCACCCATGTTCACCTCTCGTTCGTTCATCGGGTGCTTGCGTCGTCACGCCGTGCGTTGTGCGCATGCCACGCAGCATGATCTCGACCAGTGAGTCGGCCGCCTGCTTGGGAGTCGAGGAAAGCGTTGGCATGACCTCGGGGCGCGCCAGTACGCGTGCGAGACTTGCCATCACCCGAGCGGCCGCTCCGGTGTCGATGGCGGGAATCTGGCCGCGCTCAACGGCGAGGTCGAGCAGGCACCGCGTGATGGCGACGAGGTACTCGGCGTGGAAGTCACCGAGCCGCTGCGCGGCCGGCATCGAGGCCAGGTCACGGGCGAATGGCTCGGTCAGACCGTCCACGGCTTCGGTTGCCGCTTCGAGGTACGCCTGCAGCGCATCGAGGGGTTCCATGTCAGGCTTGATCGCTTCCATCGCGCTCCGCCCAACCCTCCATAAGTTGCGATCCACAACGATGAGCACCAGCTCGTCGCGGCTGGGCGCCAAGCCGTACAGAGTGCGCAAGGAGCAGTTCGAGCGCGATGCGATCTCGGCCATCGTGAGGTGGGCGAAGCCGCCGTCGAACATCTGACCGAGGTGATCAAGGATCTGGCGCTGGCGATCGGTGAGGCGGTGCTCGAGATCGCGGTCGAGTACCGCCGGTGGCGGCCTCACCGAGCGGAGACGGTATTGCAGTTCGGTGGGTTCTGCCAACGCCACGTCGAGCGATCCTCCCGCCCAGGTCATGCTCGCTCCAACAGCACAGTCGGGATGTCGACGACACGGCTGCGGAGCCACTCGCCGAGACTTTTGGCCTGCGCGTCTTGACGAGTGGAGGCGGCAACGCCTTCTTGCAGCAGATCGTGGATGACGAAGTTCAGCGATCGCAGCGCGGGCAGCCGGTAGCGATCGATGAGCAGCGGCGCTACCTCGGGGAGGAGATGGCGCAGGGTGTCGGTCGTGAGGAACTCGTCGAGCCACGCCCACCCTTGATCGCTGCGCGCGAAGACGCCGAGGTTGGCATGGCCGCCCTTGTCGCCAGAGCGGGTGCCGACTACGCGGCCGATCGGCGNNGANACGGTGGGGCCCGTCGGTGCAATGCCANCCGGGCCCTCGTCGCCCACGACGTGCACCTCGGCCATCGGGGCCACGGAGTCCACGACCGTACGCTTGCCGCCGAGGATGACCACGCTCTGGGGTACGAGTTCGGCAGGCACCAGCGCAGGCCGGAACACGCCGTAGGCAGAACCGCCCGACGGACCACCACCGACGCCGAACAAGCCGGGAATGGTCGCGAGTGCGATCTCGGTGACGGCGTTGGCCACAGCTCGGCCGACCTTGCGCTCGTCAGGGTCCTTGAGGGTGATGCGCCACAGCGCAACCGCCTCCTCGTTCGTCGCCGGGTCGGGCTTGTCGGTACGCACCAATCGGGTCGTGATGCTCTCGTAGTCCTCAGGGCTGTAAGGGCACGCCGCCCAGAAGGCGTCCTCGACCAGCTTGGCCTTGGCCTCGACATCGAGGCCGGTGAGGGCGACTGCCAGGTCCTGGCGGAAGCCGCCCACCTCGTTCATCGCGACCTTGAGCGTCCGCGGAGGTGGTTCGCCCTTGGTGCCGGTGATCCGCACTCGGTCGGTGCTGACCTGCTCGAGGTGGATCGTATCGAAGCGAGCCGAGACATCGGGCCCCAAGTACGCGGGGCTGCCGATCTCGTAGAGCAGTTGCGACGTGACGGTGCCGATCGACACCTCACCGCCAGTGCCATCGTGCTTGCCGATCACGCACGAACCGTCGGAAGCGATCTCGGCCCACGGGAACCCGACCCGCGTCATGCCGGGCACCTCGGTGAAGAACGAATAGTTACCGCCGGTGGCCTGTGCGCCGCACTCCACGACGTGCCCGGCCACCACCGCGCCGGCGAGCGAGTCCCAGCTGTGGCGCGCCCATCCGTGGTGCCACGCGGCAGGGCCGCACACGACGGCGGCATCGGTGACGCGGCCGGTGATCACGATGTCGGCTCCACGGTTCAGGGCGTCGACGATGCCCCAGCAGCCCAGGTAGGCGTTGGCGGTGATGAAGCGCGACACGTCGCCAATGGGTTCACCGGTTTCGAAGTGAGCCAGTTCCACACCGGCTTCCAGCAACTCGCCGAGTCTCGGCTGGAGGTTGTCGCCGCTCACGTACGCGATCATCGGAGCCAGCCCCAACTTGGCAGCGACCTCGGCAACCGCCTCGGCGCACCCGGCCGGGTCGAGACCACCCGCGTTCGACACGACCTTGATGCCCCGGTCGAGGCACGTGCCCATCACCTGCTCCATCTGGGCGACAAAGGTGCGCGCGTACCCGCCACCGGGACGCTTGGCCTGGGTGCGGGCCAGGATCAACATGGTCAGCTCGGCCAGCCAGTCACCCGTCAGCACGTCGATCGGGCCGTCCTCCACCATCTCCACGGCGGCCGACAGTCGGTCGCCGTAGAACCCAGAGCAGTTGGCGATGCGGATCGGCTCTGTCATCTCGGGCCCTCGCCAGCGTCGCTCGGCCCCTCAGGTTCGGAGCCGTCCGGTTCGATCAGCAGCAGCGCGGCATCGTTGTCCACCTGCTGGCCGGCGCCCACGAACACGTCGGTGACGATGCCGTCGACCGGAGCGCTGATGTGGTGCTCCATCTTCATGGCCTCCATCACCACCAGCGTAGAGCCAGCAGTGACGTGCTCGCCGACGGCGACGCGCACGTCGACCACAGTGCCCGGCATCGGCGCGGCGAGGCTCCCTGTGGGGATTTGAGAGCCTGGCACCTCGAAGCGTGGGACGATCCTGAACTCGACTGTGCCTCGAACGGATTGGACGTAGAGACGATCGGCTGCACGCGTGACGCGCACGATGGAACGCCGCCCGTCGACCTCAACATCGATGTCCAGCGGTGAACGGCGATGGAGGCGCGCCTTGGCACCGTCACCGATGGTGAAGGATCCGTCGCGCAGGGATCGGTAGGTGACGTTCACGGTGTGCTCACCACGACGCAGCGATACGGCCTGAGCCGGCAGGCGTGCNTTGCGCCACCCACTGGGCAGCTCCGCGAGTACCGGCGTCGTCGCACGGTTCTCACCCTGGAGCCACAGTGCGGCAACGGTGGCGGCCCACTCCAGCTCGGCGTCGCCGAGTACCAGAGTGAGCGACGGTCGGCAACGTTCGATGAAGTCGGTGGTCGTGCCGCCGTCGATGAAGCGCTCATGGCGCAGCGTGGCCGCGAGGAAGTCGCGGTTCGTGGTGACGCCCCCGAGGTGGAGCCGCTCGAGTGCGAGCGCGAGCCGCGCGGCGGCCTCCGTTCGGGTTGCGGCGTGGGCTACGACCTTGGCAAGCATCGGGTCGAACGCGACGCTGACCACCGAACCCTGTTCGACCCCCGACTCCCACCGAACGATCGGCGTTTCGGCAGGGGCGAAGGCGGCGAGCGTTCCGGTGGCGGGCAGGAACCCAGCACCGGGGTCCTCGGCGCAGAGTCGAACTTCGATCGCATGCCCGGTGAAGCTTATGTCGCGCTGGTCGTAGCCCAACGGTTCGCCGGCAGCGATTCTGAGCTGTTCGCGCACCAGGTCGATTCCNGTGACCTCCTCGGTGACCGGGTGCTCGACCTGGAGGCGGGTGTTGACCTCGAGGAAGAAGAACTCTCGAGTAGCGTCGTCGACCAAGAATTCGACCGTGCCGGCTGACTGGTACCCGATCGCCCGACCAAGCTGCAGTGCGGCCTCACCCATCGCGGCGCGCATCGCATCGTCGACCGCGGGTGATGGTGACTCTTCGATGAGCTTTTGGTGACGCCGCTGGATGGAGCACTCGCGTTCGCCGAGGTGCACGAGGTTTCCGTGGCTGTCGCCGAGGATCTGGATCTCGATGTGGCGCGATACCGCGACATAGCGCTCGAGGAACACCCGGTCGTCGCCGAAGCCGCTGGCGGCTTCGCGTCGCGCCGAGGCAACGGCTTCGTCGAGATCGGAGGGGGAAGCGACGACCCGCATGCCCTTGCCGCCGCCGCCCGCAGCTGCCTTGACGAGCAACGGGTAGCCGACATCGGCGGCATGCTGCGGGTCCTCGGCCGAGGGGAGCGTGGGCACTCCTGCCGCAACGGCCATGCGCTTGGCGGCCAGCTTGTCACCCATTTCGGCGATGACCGCCGCCGATGGTCCGACCCAGATCAACCCACCGGCGACGACGTCGGCTGCGAAGGTCGGGTTCTCCGACAGGAATCCGTAGCCGGGGTGGACTGCCTGCGCACCTGTGGACTGGGCAGCGTCGATGATCGCAGCACCGTCCAGGTAACCGGTGGCTAGGCGCACGGACTCGTCGGCGTCGGACACGAAGGGGGCCACAGCGTCGGCATCGACGAACACCGCGACGCAGCGGATGCCCATGGAGTGGGCAGTACGAATGATGCGGCGGGCGATCTCGCCACGGTTAGCAACGAGGAGCGTGGTGAAGTTCACAGCCGGAACACCCCGTAGGCCTCAGCGCCCTCCACGGGTCGGTTGCGGACAACCGACAGGCACATGCTCAGCACGGTGCGGGTGTCGCGCGGGTCGATGATGCCGTCGTCGCTGACGGCGCCGGTGGCGACCAGGGCGAGCGACCCCTGTTCCTGGATCGCCTCGACCATCTCGACGATCTTGCGATCCTCCTCCTCNTCGAACTCGAGGCCCTGGCGTGCGGCCTGGCCGCGGCGGACCATCGACATCACCCCGGCGATCTGCTTTGGACCCATGACGGCGATCTTCGCTGTAGGCCACAGGAACGTGAACCGGTTGCCGAACGCTCGGCCCGACATGCCGTATGTACCAGCGCCGTACGAGGAGCCGATGACCAAGGTGAGGTGCGGCACGGTGGAGTTGCTGACGGCGTTGAGCATCTGCGAGCCTTTCTTGATGATGCCCTCGGCCTCGAAGTCGCGTCCCACTATGTAGCCGGTGACGTTCTGCATGAACACCAAGGGCACGTCGATCTGATTGCAGAGCTGGATGAAGTGCGCGGCCTTCTCGGCAGCCCGTGGGTAGATCACGCCGTTGTTGCCGACGATCCCCACCGGGTACCCGTGGATGCTCGCCCATCCGCACACGATGGTGCTGCCGTACCTCGACTTGAACTCCTCGAAGCGCGATCCGTCGACGACGCGGGCGATGACGTCGCGAACGTCGAGCGGCTGGCGCAGGTCGCGGCTGACAAGACCGAGGAGTTCCTCGGGATCGAGTCCTGGTTCGTCGGACCGCAGGGCGGGACCGGGTCCGGGCTTCCGCCAGTTGAGGTGCGACACCACCTCGCGGCACAGCCGGATCGCGTCCATTTCGCCCTCGGCGAAGTAGTCGCCGAGCCCCGACACCTCGGCGTGCATCTGGGCTCCCCCGAGCGTCTCGGCGTCGGATTCCTCGCCCGTGGCCATCTTCACCAGCGGCGGCCCGGCTAGGAAGATCTTCGACTGCTCCTTGACCACGATGTTGTAGTCGGACAGACCAGGCTGGTAGGCCCCTCCAGCGGTGGAGGATCCGAACACCACGCACACCGTGGGGATGCGCAGCTTCGACAAGTCGATCAGGTCGTAGAAGAACCGGCCGCTCTCGGCGAAGTGGAAGGTCTGCACCCGGCGGCCGCTNCCCCCGTCGGCCTCTACCCGCAAGTCAGCGCCGGCCGACTCGACAAAGCTCACGTAGGGCATGCGGTTGTCGCGTGCGATCTCAAGCGCTCGCATCCACTTCTTCCCGGCGTACGGCGTGAGCGCTCCTCCGAGGACGGAGGGGTCGTTGGCGATGATCACGCACTCCGTACCAGCGATGACGCCGATTCCCACGACCATGCCGCCGCCGATCGTGTAGTCGGAGTCATAGGCGGCGAGGGCGCTGATCTCGAGGAACGGGCTGTCGGGGTCGAGCACGTTGGCGATGCGCTCGCGCACTGGGAGCTTGCCGCGGGCTCTCATGCGCTCCATGGCCTTGGGCCCGCCACCGGCCTCTGCCTGATCGAGCAGGTCGTCGATCACCGCCAGTTGCTCCAGCATGTCCGCCCGGTTCTGGAAATACTGCGCCGAGGCCGTGTCGAGCCTCGAGGGTAGCGGTGGAGCCAGCAGCGTTTGCTTCATGCGGTGATACTAACTACGGTAATATCTAACCGTCAAGATAACCTAGGCTTGACCGCTCGACTCGCTCCACCAGGCCACACAGGAGGTACGTGCTCCATGAAGACCGCGTAGCCGGGGCCTGACCCCCCCGGCTACCCGACTACGAGTTCGATAAACGTCACGCTCAATACGTACAGGACTCTCGAATGCCCTGATCGAGTCGACCAACACCAAGCTGCGTCTCCTCACCCGAATGGCCTACGGGTTCAAGTCC
>JGI24130J36418_10000133_pt1 | contig 21208 bp, 35 predicted proteins | sample BarGraNGADG00212_FD_36418 | JGI IMG/M metagenome (IMG submission 36418)
GGTGGAGTCCCTGCCGATGGCCCGCGCCTTCGTGGCTCGCGAGATCGAGAAGCTCGGCGGCCGCTGCGCGCACCGGCCCGGCTTCGTCACCGACAACGGCAACGAGCTGTTCGACGTCTACGGGCTCGACGCGTCCGAGCCCGGCTATCTCGAAGGCCGGCTCGAGGACATCCCCGGGGTGGTGTGCTGCGGGATCTTCGCGCGCCGCGCCGCCGACGTGCTGCTCGTGGGCCGCGCCGACGGCAATGTGGAGACGCGCCGCGCGTTCTAGCGCTGCTGCGTCGTCGTCCATTGCACCGTCGCGTCCATCCCGCGCGGTGCGATACCATCGCGTTCGCACGCCGTCCCGCGACACCGGAAGGCCGGACCAACATGGACCGTGAACGCGATCTGGAGCGTTACCGCGCGCTCGCCCTCGAGCTGGGAGCCGCCGACGTGGTGCCGTTCACGCCCGATGACATCGTCTTCGAGCCGCGCACGATCCTGAAGTGCATGTTCGGGTGCGACGACTGGGGCAAGGGNCCGACCTGCCCGTCGCGNGCCGGTTCCCTGATGCCGTGGGAGTACGAGCCGATCCTGCGTCGCTACAGCTGGGGCCTCATCGTCCACTCGCCGAACAAGAAGATCGCCCAGGACGCGTCGTTCGCGATCGAGGAGAAGGCGTTCCACGATGGCTATTACCTGGCGTTCTCGATGAGCGACTGCGCGTGCTGCCCGGAGTGTGTGGGCCTTGCGGGCAAGCCCTGCGCGAACCCGAAGAAGGCGCGCCCCGCGTTCCACTCGGTCGGGATCGACGTCTTCGCCACCGCACACCACTTCGGACTCCCCATCGAGACGCTGGCGTCCGAGGACGAGCCGCAGGACTGGTACGCGGCAGTGTGGGTCGAGTGACCCGTCTGACGTACGGTCCGGACTCGCTCGAGGTGCTGGCGCTCGCAGCCGACCCGGTGATGGCCCGCGTCACGGCGGCTGTCGGGGACGTGAGCGTCGGCGTGGAGGCGGATCGCTTCGTCGCGCTCGCGAGCGCGATCGCGGGTCAGCAGTTGTCGACCGCCGCCGCGAACACGATCTGGAAGCGCTTCGCCGCGCTCGGCCCGGTGGAACCGACATCGGTGCTCGGGCTGGAGGAGGCCACCATGCGGTCCGTGGGACTGTCCGGCGCCAAGACCCGCTACGTCCGCGACCTCGCACAGCGCGTGGCGTCCGGCGACCTGGACCTGGACTCGCTCGACTCGCTCGAGGACGACGCGGTCATCGCCGAGGTCACCCGCGTGAAGGGGATCGGGCGCTGGACGGCCGAGATGTTCCTCGTGTTCTCGCTCGCGCGCCCGGACGTGCTCGCGCTCGACGACGGCGGGCTGTTGCGCGCCGGCGGTTGGGCGCTGGAACTGGGGCGGGCCTCCACGCGCGAGGAGCTCGGAGCCGCGGGCGAAGGATGGAAGCCCTACCGCTCCGTAGCGTCGCTGTACCTGTGGGGTTCGCTAGACCGCGGGCTCGTGCCGCGCACCGCCCAGCCCGGAGGCCTCACGCCGCGCGAGGGGTAGTCCGGCTGGCCGATCGCGGCCTACTCCACCGTGACGCCGGCGTACGCCGACGCGTCCGCGCGCTCGCGCGCGACCTGCCGGATCGCGTCCATGGCCGCGGCGACCGCGGGGCTCTTGCGCGAACCCTTCCGTATCAGCGCGACGATGTGGCGGCGGATCTCCATGTCGGCCGGCTGGCGGAACGCTACGCCCGGGTAGTCGGCGAACCGCGCNATCGGGGGGACGAGCGCCACGCCGAGGCCCGCTTCCACGGCGGCGAGGATGACCTGGTAGTCGTTGCTGTGCAGGTCGACCTTGGGCTCGTAGCCCGCCTCGTTCGCCACGCGGACCTGCACGTCGAGGAACGACGAGCCGTCACGTCCCACGATCCACTGCTCGTCGGCGAGGTCCGCCACCCGGACCGGTCCCGCCGCCAACGGATGCGACACCGGCAGAGCCACCGCCATCGGCTCGCTCATGAGCGGCACGCGTTCGAGGCCAGGCTGCTCGCGGGACGGCAGCATCTCGAACTCGTAAGTGAGCAGGATGTCGAGCTCTCCGATCCGCAGCAGCGGGATGCCGTCCTCCGGTTCGAGGTCGACCATTCTCAGCTGCAGCCGCGGATAGGCTGCCTTGATGCGCGCCAGCGCCGGGACCAGCAGGGCTCGCGCGGCGGTCGGGAACGCCGAGGTGTGCACGCGGCCGGCGACCCCGTGGGCTACGGCGTCGACGTCCGCCTGGGCCTCCTCCAGGACCACGAGGACGCGTTCCGTGTACGCGACCAGCCGTTCGCCGGCGGGGGTGAGTCGCACGCCGCGGCCCACACGCTCCAGCAGCTCGACGCCGGCCTCCCGTTCCAGCGTCGACATCTGCTGGGAGACGGCGGACGGTGAGAGGTAGAGGGCCTCCGCGGCAGCGGCGATCGAGCCGCGCGCGGCGACCTCCCTGAGNACCCTCATGCGGTTCACATTGAGCATTAAGCGAATCTTACGAGAAACGGAAGGAAGCGACAATGGATTCGACGGGTNATCGGCCCCAAGATTGCACTCGTAGCAGACATCACAGCCGTACGCGCTAGGAGGCAGTCATGTTCCAGGATTCATTGTCCGAGGGCCACATCTACTGGGGCCGTTTCGCGGGCGTCATCGCCACCATCGCAGCCATCGCTCTGATCATCCCGCACCTCTAGGAACCGCCCTCATCCCACCGGTCGTTGCGGAATCCCTGCCGCGGCGACCGGTCTCCATCTTGAACACGCGCGAGCGCCCCGTCTTCCCCGACGGAGCGCTCGTGTCGTATCAGGGGGTAGGCCGGTGAGCGGCGGCTGCGTCTTGCTAGCCTACGATCCGACCTGTACCATTACCTGTACAGGGCATACGATCGGAGCAGAACCATGGACGCCGTTCCCTACACTACCGTGCGCGCGAATCTTGCGGACCTGATGGATCGTGTCTGCGAGGACCATGCGCCGTTCATCGTCACCCGGAAAGCCTCGTCGTCGGTTGTGATGATCTCGCTGTCGGACTACGAGGCGCTCGAGGAGACCTCGTATCTGTTGCGCAGCCCGAGGAGCGCGCGCCGCCTGCTCGAGTCGATCGCCGAGCTCGAAGGTGGGAACGGCGTGGGGCGGACTCTCGCGGAGTGAGACTCGTCTTCTCGAAGCATGCTTGGGAGGACTACCTCTACTGGCAGAAAGCCGACCGCGCGGTGGTGCAGCGGATCAACGCGCTCATCCGCGACATCGAGCGTTCGCCGTTCGAGGGCATCGNAAAGCCGGAAGCCCTGCGCCATGCGCTGACGGGCTACTGGTCGCGGCGGATCGGTGACGAGCACAGGGTCGTCTACAAGGTCTCGGGCGACGATCTTCTGATCGCCCAGCTGCGGCATCACTATTAGCGGACGCGCAGGGCGCCGCTAGGCCGTCGCGCGTTCCGTCATCCAGTCGGCGAGCAGCACCGCGCCGAACGTCAGCAGCAGCGACCCGAACCACCCGAGACCGGCCATCTGCGTGAGCTGGTCGATGCGCTCCTCGACCGCGGCCAAGCTTCGGCCCGCCACGACGTAGCCGCCCGGGCCTCCCTTCACCGGCACGACGACCGCGGCGATGCGGGCGTCGGCGCGCGGCTGCCAAGTGACGCGGTTCTCCCCGGTCGACTTCGCCGTGTCGAGGACGCCCGCCGGCGGCAGCGGCGTGGCGCCGCCGACCTGCATCGACGCGACGACCACCGAGCCGTTCGCGTCGAGCACGATCACGAACGGCGCGAGGCTGTTCGACGGGTCGACCTTCTCGTTGGAGACGAGTTGGTCCGCGGGGGTGCCGGCCGCGAGGGCGGCGGCGGTGTCGCGCGCGACCGTGATCTGCGGGTCGTTCGCGCCCATGCGGTAGCTCTGCTGGACGAAGACGTAGGAGATGCCGATCACGAGCGTCACGGCGACGCCGATCGGCAGCCACTTCGGGAACGAGCGCGTGAACAGGGACATGTCGTGCCGTCCTCTCATCCGTGGACGATTCGATGATGCGCCTGCGAGCCGCTCCTGTCGCCCGCCAGCCGTGCAATGTCATGTCGCCGCCGTGCGTCTGTTGCGCGCTCGACACTGGACGCGCGAAGGCCCCGGGTCTCCCGGGGCCTTCGGTCCGACTCCTGAGCGCAACGCTAGTACGGCTCGGTGAAGACCTCGTAGTAGGACTGCGGATGCTTGCACGCCGGGCAGATATCCGGCGCTGACGTGCCGGTATGGACGTAGCCGCAGTTGCGGCACTTCCACTTGATGGGCTTGTCCTTGGTGAAGACGCGGTTCGCCTCGATGTTCTCCAGCAGCTTGCGGTACCGGGCCTCGTGGTGTGTCTCGACGTCGGCGATCTCACGCCACGACGTCGCGATGTCGGCGAAGCCCTCAGCATCGGCGACGTCCGCGAAGTCCGGGTAGAGCACGCTCCACTCCATTTTCTCGCCCTCGGCCGCCGCGAGCAGGTTCTCGCTCGTGGTGCCGATCCGGCCCGCCGGGTACGAAGCGGTGATCTCGGCGTCGCCGCCCTCGAGGTAACAGAAGAAGATCTTCGCGTGCTCCTTCTCGTTGTCCGCCGTCTCGGTGAAGAGCGCAGAGATCTGCTCGTAGCCTTCCTTCTTCGCCACGCTGGAGAAGAACGTGTAGCGGTTGCGGGCCTGGCTCTCGCCCGCGAACGACTTCAGCAGGTTCTGTTCGGTCTTGGTCCCCTTGATAGTCAAGGTGTAGACCCCCTTCGAGTAGGTGCCATCGGTGTACTTCCTAGGTTACCCGCTCGCGGACGCGCGCTCACGCCCGGACCGAGCGGAATGGCGAACAGGCGCCTCCCGAGATTCTCACGAAAACATGTTGACTAGTATGAAGTTCGTAGTAGTATGACCCCGAACTAGTAGTTACTTCACAATAGAAGCAAGTTGATAACACTGACCGGGCGGGGCTCCCCAGCGGAGCCTGCGACCCGGCGAGGCAGGCAAGGAGGTGGGCCGTGGACGTCGCAGACGAGGTCATGCTGCGCAAGTTCCAGAAGGAGTTGAACTCGGGCATCGTCTCGCTCGTCCTGCTGGCCATCCTCGACCGCTCCGCGGAGCCGCTCTACGGCTACCAGATCGCCAAGAGCATCGAGGGCAACTGGCAGGAAGGCGGGCCGGTCAAGCAAGGGACGCTATACCCGGTGCTCAGGTCGATGGAGGAGACGGGGCTGCTCGCAAGCCGCGTGGAGCCCAGCGTCTCGGGACCGCCGCGCAAGTACTACACGATCACGGACCGGGGACGGGCCGTGATCGTGGACTGGAAGTCGGCATGGTCGGTAACGCGCGACTTCGTCGACGTGACATTGGAGGGGAGGAACGGTGCCTGACACCATCGAGGCATACCTGGCAGAACTGAGGGCGGCGCTGGCCGGCGCCGATCCGGCGCTCGTGCAGGACGCGGTCTACGACGCCGAGGACTACCTGCGCACGGCGGGACGGTCTAGAACACCAGTCCCGGGATGAGGGCGAACAGCAGGATGAGCAGGTTCACGAGCGGGCCGGTGACGAACCACGGGTGCCACAGCAGCGCCATGACGACGAACGAGAGGCAGGCGCCGAGGATGGCGGCCACGGGCCAGATGCCGGTGAGCGCCGGAACGCCCCACACACCGAGAGCCGCGACTGTCAGCGCGATGACGAGCACGGCGATCATCGGTACGACGATCTTCTTTATCGTCGCGGGGTCAGCGTCCGGGAAGATCGGGGAGTCCCACCGGAAGGGGAACGCGTCGTCGGGCGGGACCGGCGCGAACCATGCGAGGTGGACGAGGCCGTGCACGAACAGGAAGGCTCCGAAGACGATCCTCAGCATCGCGGTGCCTCCCGTTGCGGGTCTTGGCGACGAGGGTACCGCGCCCACAGGAAGTGCGTCCCTACGCCGGGCAGCGCACGCTGTCTATCGCCCTCGCCAAGCAGGCTGACGGCTCGACCGGAAGCGTCTCGGCGATCGCCGCCTTCTCCAGGCGCCGCCCCACCTCGGGGGTCGCGCAGCACAGGGCGACGGCGATCCCGCGCTTGCGCAGCTGGCCGACGACCTCGTCGAGGCTCGCCAGGCCGGTCAGGTCGATGAAGGGGACGCGAGCGAGCGAGATGACCACGGCGCCCGGCGCGGTGTTCGTGTGCAGCAGCGCGTGCTCGAACTGGTCGACCGCTCCGAAGAAGAACGGGCCGTCGACGGTGTACACGAGGACTCCGGGAGGCACTTCGGCGGCCTCGGGCCGGGGAGTTCGGACGCGAGCTCGCGCTCGTCGAGGGGCCGCACCTCCACCGTGGAGGACATGCGCCTCAGGAAGTTGAGCGTGGCGAGGATGATGCCGACCTCGACCGCGAGGACCAGGTCGGTGAAGACGGTCAGGCCGAGNGTTATGAACATGACCGCCACGTCGGTGCGNGGCGCGCGGCGCGCAGTCCGGATGACGTGCCCGATCTCGCTCATGTTGAACGCGACCACGAACAGTATCGCGGCGAGCGACGCGAGCGGGACGTTGAACGCCAGCGGGGCCAGCGCGACGAGGACGAGCGCCATCGTCGCGGCGTGCACGAGACCGGCCAGCGGGCTGTTGCCCCCATGCCGGATGCTGGTGGCGGTGCGTGCGATCGCGCCGGTCGCCGCGAAGCCGCCGAACATGGCCGAGGCCATGTTCGCGATTCCCTGCCCCACGAGCTCCTGGTTCGAGTCGTGTCGGGTGTCGGCCATGCCGTCCGCAACCGTCGCGGACAGCAGCGACTCGATGGCGCCGAGCATCGCGACCGCGAACGCCGGCTGCAGCAGCTCGATCATCATGTTCACGTCGAAAGCGGGCACGGTGAGCGGCGGCAGCCCGAGCGGCACGCCGCCGAACGCGGTGCCGACCGTCGCCACGCCCGGGAGCCGCAGGACCGTCTGCGCGAGGGTGGCGGCCACGAGCACCACGAGGGGCGCGGGGACCTTGCCCACCTTCGGAATCCTCGGCCACAGCACCAGGACCGCGACGCACAGGACCCCGATCGCAGTGGTGGCGACGCTCAGCTGCGGCAGGGAACCGATCAGCGCCGCCAGCTTCTCGTGGAAGTGCTCGCCGGCTGCTTTGGGCAGCCCGAAGAAGTTCTCCCACTGGCCGACCCAGATGACCACGGCGATACCGGCGGTGAAGCCGAGGATGACCGACTCGGGGATGAAGCGGATGACGTTGCCCATCTTGGCGAGACCGAACGCGAGCAGCATCGCTCCGGCCATGAGGGTGACGAGTTGCAGCCCGACGAAGCCGTAGCGGGCGGTGATGCCCGCAAGGATGACCGCGAAGGCGCCGGTGGGGCCGGCGATCTGGACGCGGGTGCCGCCGAACAGCGTGACCGCGAGGCCCGCGACGAGAGCGGTGTACAGGCCGTTCTCGGGTTTGACGCCCGAGGCCACGGCGAACGCCATCGCCAGCGGCAGCGCGACCACCNCGACCACCAGTCCGGCGGCGAGGTTGCGCATCCAGTTGTCGCGGCGGAGCAGTCCGGCGCGCCAGGCTTCAAGGATCGCGGGCATGGAGAGTCAGGGTCCCAGGTCAAGGGCGGGTGGAGCAGGTGTCTTCCAGCCTACCATCGCAATGGGCGTGCGGACCCCCGCGCCCGGGTTCGATTCGGCAACAGTTGACGCAAAGTAGTTGACCGCGTAAACTGGCGGAGACGAATGTTCGTGGTACGCGATGACATGGACGGAGTGTCCGGAATGAACGACATCACAGCGGCGCAGCGCCGCGCGAAGGGGTACTGGTTCGTGGACGGCGTGGCCGAGATGGCCGGCGNTACGGCCATCCTGCTGTGCGGCGCGCTGCTCTGGGCGGCGGTGGTCACCGGGACCGAATGGCTCGGGATGGCGGCGATCGCCGTTCTCATCGCGGGGTTCCCCGTCAGCGCGTGGATCGTTCGCACAGTCAAAGGGCGGATCACCTACCCGCGCACGGGATATGTGGGGTACCCATCGCCGTCGCGGGCGCGCATGTTCGCGGCTGGCGCCATCGGCTTCGTGGTGGCCGGTCTGCTGGTGCCGATCCAGGTCGCGGCGCGCGGCGGCGAGGTCTCGGCGGTAGTGCTCGTTACCGGGGCCGCGATCGCAGCGTCCACGGCGCTGCGGGCCTGGCGCACCGGCGCGCCGCGGTTCTACGTGGTGGCCGCAGCCCTCTTCGTGGCGGCGGGCATCCTGGCCTCGAACGGGATTGGCATCCAAGAAGGCATCGGACTGACACTCGGCTTCTACGGGGCGACGCTGATGGCGAGCGGGACCCTCACACTGATGCATTATCTGCGGACGAACCGACTGCCGGAAGCGGCGAGCAGGTGAGCGGCTTCGCCTTCGACTCCGACCCCGACCGCGTCATCCACGAGCCGGCGCGCCTCAAGGTCATGAGCGTGCTTGCGGTGGTGGANAGCGCCGACTTCGTCTACCTGCAACGGGAGACGGGCCTTACCGGAGGGAACCTGTCGGTGCAGCTCACCCGGCTGGAGGAAGCCGGCTACATCACGATCGTGAAGTCGTTCGTGGGCAAGGTTCCGCGCACGCTGGCCTCGATCACGCCTGTAGGCAGCGCCGCGTTCGCTGCCTACAGGCGCTACCTACAGGGGCTTCTGGGCGCGACGGGGTAGCGAGCGGCTACAGCCCCAGCGCAGTGCGCTTCTCCTCGATGGCCGCGACGTGCCCCTCAAGATGGTCGACCGCGTGCGCCAGGAGGTCGCGCAGCGTCACGAACCCGTTCTCGCTGTGCACGGCGGTNCGGTCCCACGCCTCAGGAGAGAGGCGGCGCAGGTCGGCGGCCATCTGCTCGCGCTGCACTTCGAGAAGCCGGAGGTCCAGATCGATGTCGCGCTCGTCGTAGTGCAGCGGACCCGGGTAGTCGATGCTCTCCACGCCCATGAGCAGCGGCCGGTCGGTCGCGATCGTGCGCTTCATCCGGTCGCACATGAACTGGTCGGAGTCCACGATGTGGCAGACGACCTCCTGGGAGGAGAGCTTGCCGGGGATCGGGCGCGCGTGGAGCTGATCGGGGGTCATGCCGGCTATCGCGGCGCGCAGGATCCCCACGCCGCGGGCGCAGCGTTCGATGAGCTTGGACGGCAGGTCGCCGTCGTCGAGCTGCGCTTGGGCCACCTTCGCGCGGTCATCGGCCATCTCGATCAGCAGCTTCCCGGGACCGAGCACGGCGCGGAGCGCAGGAACTCCGGCGCGTCGGCGATCTGCGCGGCCAGCGCGGTGCGATCGCCGCTCGCGTGCAGCAGGCAGGTCACGTCCTCGGCCATCGGGTCGCCTGTGCGCTGCCACGCCTTCGCGCGGCAGCCGCGGCAGATGCGCGAGTACTCGCACACCTCGGGGGCGCACACGCCTTCGGCTTCCTGCTGGTCGAGCTTGTACAGCTCGCCGACAGCCTCCTGCAGCGTCATGTCGCGCACCGTGCCGATCGTCCAGTCCTGCGCGAACTGGCAGGGCATGATGCCGCCCTCGGAGTTGATGTTCATGTGCCCCTTGCCCACCGGGCAGGCGCTGATCGTCTTCAGGCGCTCGAGGCCGTTGCTCACGTCGACGCCGCGCTCGATGAGGCGCTCGGCCACGTAGGGGATGAACGACGGCATCGCGCCGATGTCCCACTCCATGCCCTTCACGCCGGCCTCTTCGCCTGCGAGCAGGTCGTCGATGATGTAGTCGGCAAGCTCGCGCCACTGTTCGGCCGTGATACGACCGTCGTCCTCGCCCTCGCTGCGGCCCGCGGTGATCAGGTCGCAGAAGTACAGCAGCCCCACGTCGAGATCGCGCGCTTCCTGGATGAGGTCGTAGACGTACGGCCAGGTGGCCTTGCTGATCGCGGTCTTGATCGCGACGTGGACGCCCTCTTCGCGCAGGAGCTTGATCGCGGCGACAACGCGGTCGCGGGTGCCGCGCACGCCGACCATCGCGTCGTGGAACTCGGCCGGGCCGTACAGCGAGGTGGCGATCCAGTCGATGCCGTCAGCCTTCATGCGCTTGGCGGCCTCGCGGTCGATCAGCGTGCAGTTCGTGGAGACGGTGACGCGGATGCCGTGCGCGCGGGCGGTCTCGAGGATCTCCCAGAAGTTCTTGCGCATCATCGGCTCGCCGCCGGACAGGAACAGCGCGGGCAGCTTGCGCTCGCCCATCTGCTCCACGAGCGCGATCGTCTCTTCGTCGGTCAGTTCGTTGGGACGGATGTGCGCGTCCGCGGCCATGTAGCAGTGGTCGCACAGCAGGTTGCAGCGGTTCGTGATGTTCCAGATGACGTCGCTCGGACGGCCGAGCTTGTAGGCGGTGACCGCCTTGTTCTCGACGTCGGCGAGCGGGCCTTTGAAGAATAGGGAGCGTACGTGCGCCATGGGTTCTCGGCTTTCGGGTCAGGCGCCCCCGGTGCCGGCACGGGAGAGCGCAAGGTGAGCGACACGAATCCTAGCATGCGGAGTCGCCGCCCGTCCGCGACGGGAACGGCAGGAGGCTTGCTTGATGCGTGTGTACATCGCGCTCTCTTGGTGCATCCTTATGCGACTGACAGCTTCCGAAAGGCCCTTGTCTCCGTGACGCAGGAACAGAAGAAGACCTCCATACTGTCGGCGCTCCCGCAGTGGGCGCAGATACCTGTCGGCCGCCGCTGGCTGTTCGCGATCGCTGGTGTCATCTGGTCCGCCGTGGGCGTGCTGTTGCTGGTGTACGCCGCCACTTGGCTCGCGCCGGAATCGCTGCCGGTGGAACTCGGGCTCGCGGCCGGGGGGCTGGCCGTGGCCGCTATCTTCGTCCGCTTCGTGTTCGCAGGCATCGTGCGCAAGAACGTCGCGCGCATCGAGGGCGGGCCCGCGCGCGCGAGCGCGTGGGCGTTCCAGGGTTGGAAGAGCTACCTGGTCACCGTGTTCATGATCGTGCTCGGTATCACCTTGCGCGGCTCGGCGATCCCCAAGCCGGAGCTCGCGGTCGTGTACGAGGCGATCGGCGTCGCGCTGCTGCTGACGAGCCTCACCTACCACCGGCGGTTCTTCGCGCGCGCCACGGCCTGAGCGCGGCGGCGACGGTGACCGCGGCAGCACGCGCATACGACCGTGTCGACCTGGTCGTCTGGAGCGGCACCGGGAACACGCGTCGCGTCGCGGAGCGTTTCGCTGAGTCCGCACGTTCGCGCGGGGCGGAAGCCCGCGTGTCCGCGCCCGGGAGCGCCGACGCGCCCCCGCCGGCCACACGAAGGCTGCTCGGCCTGCTCGCGCCGACACACGGGTTCACTGCGCCCTGGCCGATCATCAAGGCGGCGCTGACGATCCCGCACGTTCGTGGGGTGGACGCATTCGTCCTCGTGACCCGCGGCGGGACGAGGGTCGCGGGCAGACGTCTCGCGGGTTTCGAGGGGACCGCGGCGTACCTTCCTGCGGCGTTCCTCGCCCTGCGAGGGGCCCGCATCCGCGGCGTGGGTGCGGTCGACATGCCCCTGAACTGGACGGTCATCGTCCCGTCGGCCGCTCCCGATGCGGTGGCGGCCATCGTCAAGGCGGGCGACGTTCAGACAGACCGGTTCGCGGATCGCGTCCTCGAGGGCAGGACCTCGTTCAGGGGGCTGCCACGGCTCGCGATCGGCATCCTGATCCTGCCGCTGTCGCTCGGCTACATGCTGATCGCGCGACTGCTGCTGGCGAAGATGTTCTTCGCGGACGAGCGCTGCACGTCGTGCGGCGTCTGCGAGAAGGACTGTCCNCAGGACGCGGTGCACCTGCGCGGGAAGGCCCGGCGTCCGTACTGGAGCTACCAATGCCAGAACTGCATGCGCTGCATGTCGAACTGCCCGACAGACGCTATCCAGGGCGGGCAGGCGTGGCTCCTCCTCTACGTTTGGCTCGTGTCGCTGCCGGTGGGCACGCTGGCGGCCACCGCCCTGCTGAGCGCCCTGGGCCTGTGGGCTCCCGCCGGGTCCATCGCGGGGCTCGCCCTCAGCTACGTCTGGATCATGGCGGCGGTCTGGCTCGCCTACGTGCTGCTGTGGTTCGGGCTGCTCGTGCCGAGGCTGGGCGCCGTGCTCTCACGAGCGACCTTCACGCGCGGGTACCGGCGGTATCGGGGACCCGGCAACTCCAGGTAAGGCTCCGGAAAGGCCGTCGGCGCACGCTTGACCGACGATGCCGGAACCCCGCCTCATGGACCAGATGCGCGACGCGCTGCGGTCCCGTCACTACAGCCGCCGCACCGAGCAGGCGTACAGCCTGTGGGNGCGCAGGTACATCCGTTTCCACCACATGCGGCATCCGCGCGACATGGGCGAGCGCGAGATCAACGCGTTCCTGACCGACCTCGCGGTGGAGAAGCGCGTGAGCGCGTCCACCCAGAACCAGGCGCTCGCGGGAGTGCTCTTCCCATACCGCAACGTGCTGGGGCGTGAAGTGGGCGACCTAGGTGGCGTGATCCGCGCGCGCAAGCCGCAGGGGGTGCCGGTGGTGATGACGTGCGACGAGGTGCGCGCGGTGCTGGCGCAGATGGACGGCGACACGCGCCTCATGGCGTCGCTCATGTACGGCACCGGGATGCGGCTGATGGAGTGCCTGCGCCTGCGGGTGCTCGACATCGACTTCGGCACGCTCGAGATCACCGTGCGCGACGGCAAGGGCGCGGAGGATCGGGTGACGATGCTGCCCGAAGCGCTTGTGCCGGCGATGAAGCGGCAGTTCAAGCGGACCAAGGCCGTGCATGGAGCGGACCTGGCTGCCGGCTGGGGCCGCGTCGTACTGCCCGACGCGCTGGACCGCAAGCACCCGGCGGCCGCGGCGGAGCGGCGGTGGCAGTTCGTCTTCCCGCAGCAGAAGCGCTGGCACAACGCGGTGAGCGGCCAACAGGGTAGGCACCACGTCCACGAGACGATCCTACAGCGGGCCGTGAGGGAGGCCGCGAACCGCGCCGGCGTCGTCAAGCACGTCGGCTGCCACACCTTCCGGCACTCGTTCGCGACTCACCTGCTGGAGGCCGGCTACGACATCCGCACTATCCAGGAGCTGCTGGGCCACAAGGACCTGTCCACCACGATGGTCTACACCCACGTGCTCAACAAGGGCGGCCTCGGCGTGAAGAGCACGCTCGACAGGCTGTGAGGCGGGTGGGGACCATGAGCGCGCTTGCGGCCGGTGTATCCCGAGGGATACAATCGTGATCGAGGTACGGAAGACCGCATCGTTCGATCGCTGGCTTCTGGCACTACGCGACCCGGGCGCTGCCGCCCGCATCAAGGAACGCATCCGGCGCGTTGAGGTCGGGTCGTTCGGAGACACGCGGTCGGTGGGCGGAGGTGTGGAGGAGATGCGGATCCACTACGGCCCTGGTTACCGGATCTACTTCGCGCGGTTCGGTGCGCGGGTGGTTCTCCTACTTGCCGGCGGAGACAAGCGGCACCAGTGGCGCGACATCAAGCGAGCAATCAGATTGAGGGACGGGTTGGAGGACGACTGACGTGGCGAAGATCAAGACGAGCAAGTGGGATGTCGTCGACTATCTGAAGACCGAGCAGGAGATGGCCCTCTATCTCTCCGTAGCGCTTGAAGAAGACGATGTCGCATTCTTCAATATCGCACTCGGCGACGTCGCAAGGGCCAAAGGGATGACCGAGGTCGCACGCGCCGCCGGTCTGGGCAGGGAGAGCTTGTACAAGGGGTTGTCGGAACAGGGCAATCCCGAGTTCGCGACGGTGCTCAAGGTGTTGCACGCTCTAGGACTCGGATTCACGGTCGCTCCCCTGCGCGCAGAGGCGCGAGCGGCCGTCGAAGCGTGACTTCTTACACGGAAAGCGGCATTGTGAGGCGGGGGTTCTGGGAGGGTTACCCAGACCGTAGAAGCGTTGTTCGAGCCAACCCGATGCTTGGTTGATGTGGGTTGCGGAGGTACGCTATTATGTACCTATTAGCGTCCTAAATCGGAGGTTCCACATGTCGCGGCTGCGCCCCACGACCGATGTGCGCCCAGTGACTGAGTTTCGCGCCAACACCTCAGCGGTCATCGAACAGATGCACACGACCGGGCGCCCGGTGATACTCACCCAGCACGGGCGAAGCGCGGCCGTGCTTCTCGACCCTGGCGTCTACGAAGGGCTGATCGACGAAGTCGAGTTGCTGCGTGATCTGGCGATCTCTGAAGCGCAGATCGCCGCCGGCCAAGTCATACCGCATGAGGAAGTCGTGCGCCGGATGCGCGAGAGATACTCGCTGTGAAGGTCGTCTGGACNGAGCATGCGTACTCACAGCTCGATGACGCGATGGCGTTCATCGCCCACGACNGGCCGGAAGCCGCTCTCGCGTGGCTCGAACTCATCCTCGATGCCGGTGCCAGTCTCGCTGAACTTCCTGACCGCGGCAGGATCGTGCCAGAGTCGGCACGGGAAGACGTCCGCGAACGCATCATCAGTCCGTACCGGTTGATCTACCGTCGCGACGCCGACGACGTCACGATCACGATGGTGTCGCACGAACGGCGCTTGCTGAGTCCGGAGGACGTCGGCTGACGAGGGTGGCTCGAACCAGCGCTTCCAGCGGACGGCGTATGGTGTGAGCAATGAAGGAGTCGCTGCGGTCCGCCGCTGAAGCGCCCAATGTTCGACAGAACACTGCGACGATTGGGACGAGGAGGTGCGACCGCTCGTGGCAATCAAGCTCAAGCGCGTCTACGAACCGCCTGCTGATCAAGATGGCTACCGTGTGCTCGTCGACCGGTTATGGCCGCGCGGCCTTTCCGAGGAATCGGCGCACGTCGACTTGTGGCTGCGCCGCGTGGCTCCGACGACCGAGCTGCGCAAGTGGTACGGCCACGACGTAGACAAGTGGCCCGAGTTCCAGAACCGCTATCGCGAGGAGCTCTCGAAGCACGGTGACCTGCTCGGCCTGATTCGCGACATCGAGCGTCATCGCAAGGTTGTGACCCTGCTGTTCGGCGCGAAGGATGAGTCGCACAACGAGGCCAACGTGCTGCTCGACGTATTGAAGAACAAGCCGGAGTCCTGAGGCTCGCCGGACGCCACGCACGGGACGGATGTGCGCGGGCTGAGTCCGCTCGGATGTCGTGTCGAACAAGCGCATCAGCAGACGCCGTGAGGTCTCAGCTACCATGAGGCTCAGCGTGCGCTGCTCATGCGCACCACGTTCGATGATACTCCCGAGCTCGGTTGGCGGTGTCTGCGAATGGTGCTATTATCAGTACCGTTAACAGCACCTGCACAGGAGGATCAATGCGCGCATCCACTAAGTTCTCAGAGGACGTCGTTCCTTTGGGCGATTTGAAGGTAAACCCGGGTCGCGTGGTGCATCAGGTGGATCAGACTCGCCGCCCCGTTCTGCTCACCAGCAGGGGGCGCGGCGTCGCGGTCGTTCAGGCGCTCGGAGAGTACGAGGCGGAGGCCGAGGAGCGGGCGTTCTTGCGCGGTGTCGTCCAGGGCCTGATGGACCTCGATGAGGGTCGCGAGATGGGCCTTGCCGACGTCAAGAGCCGGCTCGGTCTGGTCTGACGTGTCGAAGAGACACGCCATCAGCTTCGCAGAGTCGGCAGTCGCGGACCTTGAGGACATTCGTGCTTGGTACGTCGAACTCGACGTCCCCGATGTTGGCGAACGCCTGCTACGCGAGGTGCTCTCCCAAATCGAGCGTCTTGCCGACTTCCCCGAGAGTGGTCGCGTTGTCCCCGAGTTCGGGATCGCTCCGCTCCGCGAGATCATCCATCCGCCCTTCCGCATTGTGTACCGTCTGGACGAGGGTCGCGTCCGGGTTGTGCGAGTCTGGCGCAGTGAGCGTCTGCTGAAGATGCCGTAGGCGGCGGGATCACCGAACCAGCGCTTCCTTAGTGTCACTCTGACCCCGCTGGGATGCCTGACCTCAAGTCAGGTAGCCTCGGTCCCGACGACGGAGTGACTCCCACCGCTTCTGTCACCCCTTTGGGGTTGACCTTCCGCTGTTTCGTCCTCCGCCGGCGGGAACCGAGGGGTCGCCAACGTGACCTGATAGGAGCCTGGCCAAGAGGCCTCCACCAAGGCGTGTCCGCCGCCGGTCCCCAGACATCGGATAGGAGCCGACGACAAGGGGACGGGCATGATCGTAATGGCCGAGGTGCTCGCAGCCATCGCCGCGATGCCGGAACCCGATCGCGCGATCGCCGAACGGATCCATGCGATCGTAAAGGCCAACGCGCCGGTCCTCGCGCCGCGACTCTGGTACGCGATGCCCGCGTATGCGAAGGACGGCAAGGTCGTCTGCTTCTTTCAAAGCGGGGCGAAGTTCAAGACGAGGTACTCGACGTTCGGCTTCCAGCAGGACGCGAACCTCGACGATGGGGACATGTGGCCGGTCGCCTTCGCCGTGAAGAGGCTCACCGCCGCCGAAGAGGAGAAGATCGCCGCACTCGTGACCAAAGCAGTGAGCTGAAGCCCCAAGCCCAAGGATGAGGCGTGCCTACTCGTGGACCGGCACTCGGGTCGACCTGATCTTCGGTTCGAACTCCCAACTCCGGGCTTTGGCGGAGGTCTACGCGTCCGCCGACTCCGGTGCGAAGTTCCTTCAGGACTTCGTCGCGGCGTGGGACAAGGTGATGGCGCTCGACCGCTTCGACCTCGCATGATCGAAGCTCGAGGGTCTTGGTCGACAATGGCTCCCACCTGACGTGGACGAGGCTGGGATATCCTGAGCGCGTGACGCGCGCAGGGCGGACCGGACAGGATCGATCGAACGAGGAGGGCGAAAAGGCGTGGTGATAGGTGGATCACTGTTCTTCCTGTTCTTCCTGTTCTTCGGTGTGCTGGGCGTGGGCGGGACGATCCTCTGGGTCTGGATGCTGATCGACTGCGCGACCAAGGAGCCATCGGAGGGGAACGACAAGATCATTTGGATGCTGGTGATCTTGTTCACCCATGTGATCGGCGCGCTCATCTACTACTTCGTTCGTCGTCCGCAGAGGACCCAGCTGTACGGGGCGTGAGCCCGCACCCAGGGTGAAGAAGGCGCTGCGGTCCGCCGCTCATGCGCCCACGCCGGCCGCACCATGTCAGGGGGTCTTCGTGAGTCGGGTCGATGATGCGGCGCAGCTCTTCTCGGACGGCAAGTCCTGTTCGCAGGCGGTGTTCGCGGCGTTCGCGCCGTCGTTCGGAGTGGACGCAGCAGAGGCGCTGAGGCTCGCTTCCGGTCTGGGCGGCGGCATGCGCATCGGTGGCGCGTGCGGAGCGGCAACGGGAGCGCTGCTCGTCCTCGGGCTCATGTACGCGCGCGACGACGGTACTCAGGACCGCACGGCGGTCACCGCCGCGGTCGAATCGTTCTACGCGCGATTCCTCGAGCAGGTCGGTGCGACAGACTGCCCCGCGATCCTCGGATGCGATGTCCGCTCGCCCGATGGGCGGGACATCATGCGCAAGAGGGGTCTGCGGGAGTCGCGGTGCCTCCCGGCCGTTCGTGCCGCGGCGGGGATCCTTGAACAGATGCTGGAGGCGGGCAGCTAGCGGGCCCGTCGGCCGGACCGCTCAGGAGAGCCGGGCCGACAGCTCCAGCCACTTGTCCTCAAGGTCGGAGATCTGTCGCTCCACGTCGTGGAGCCGGCCCTGGACGTCCCCCAGGGCGATGTAGTCGGAAGGATCCGTCCCCTTCAACTCGGCGCGAACGGCATCGGCCTTCTTGCCGAGCGTGTCCAGCTTGCGCTCGGTGGACGCGAGCTCCTTCTTCAGGCCGTACTCGTCGGCTCTCGACAGTTCCGGCTCGCGGTCCGTGTTCGACGCGACACGCGGCTGGCCGGCCGCTCCCTCGTCGGGCCGCGGCTTCTCGGGCNTGGCGTCCGCGCGTGCGCCGCCGCGCGCGTCCAGGAGGCGCAGGTACTCGTCCACCCCGCCCGGGACGTGGCGCACCTTCCCGTCGACGATCGCGAACTGGTCGTCGGTGACGCGTTCCATGAGGTACCGGTCGTGGGTGATCAGCAGCAGCGTGCCGGGCCACGTGTCCAGGAGGCTCTCCACCACCGCGAGCATGTCGATGTCCAGGTCGTTGTCCGGCTCATCCAGTATCAGCACGTTCGGCTTGTCCAGCAGGATGAGCATCAGCTGGAGACGGCGCTTCTGCCCGCCGGACAGATCGGAGACGACCGCGGACAGCTGGGCCGCATCGAAGCCGAGCCGCTCCAGGAGTTGGGCCGGGGTCAGCTCCTTGCCGTCGAACTCGTAGCGCGTCTTGTATCGCGACAGGACCTCGCGGACCCGGCAGCTGCCGAGCTCGTTGAGCTCGCTCAGGTGCTGCGAAAGGACAGCGAACCTGACGGACTTGCCGATCTTCACATGGCCCGAGGTCGGCTCGAGCGCACCTCGAATGACGTTCAGGAGCGTTGTCTTGCCCGATCCGTTCTCACCCAGGATGCCGGACCTGTCTCCGGGGCCGATCGACCAGGTGACGTCGTCGATGACCGTCCGGTCGCCGAAACGCTCGGTCACGCCGACAAGGTCGACGACCTGCTTGCCCAGTCGGGAGATCGCCGTCTGCTTCAACTCGAGGGAGTTGCGCACCGGGGGTTCGTCGGCGATGAGCGCGCGCGCCGCCTCGACGTGGAACTTCGGCTTCGTCGCGCGGGCCTGAGCTCCTCGCGAGAGCCACGCGAGCTCCTTGCGCAGGACGTTCCGGCGCTTCTGCTCGGCCGTCTGGGCGGCCTCCGCGCGTTCGACACGCTGCAGCACGTAGGCCGAGTACCCGCCCCCGAACTGCTCCACCTGGCCGTCATGCACCTCCCACATGCCGAGGCAGACCTCGTCGAGGAACCAGCGGTCGTGGGTGACTACCAGCAGCGCGCCCGACTTCTTCGGCCAACGGCTCTTGAGGTGGCTGGCCAGCCAGGCGATGGCGTGGACGTCGAGATGGTTGGTGGGCTCGTCGAGCATCAGCACGTCGCAGTCCGCGATGAGCACGCGGGCAAGGTCCACGCGACGCCGCTGCCCGCCGGAGAGCTCCCCGATCCGGCCGTCCCAGGGGATGTCCGCGATCAGCCCGCGGATCGTGTTGCGGATGCGGGCGTTCGACGCCCACGTGTGCTCGGGGACGTCCCCGACGACCGCATGACCGACGGTCGACTCCGGATCGAGTGCGTCGGCCTGCTCGAGGATGCCGATGGTCGTTCCGCCGCGCCGCATGATGCGGCCGGCGTCCGGCTGGACCGACCCCGCGAGAAGCCCGAGGAGCGTGGACTTGCCGTCGCCGTTGGCGCCGACGATGCCGATGCGATCGCCCTCGCCGATGCCGAGCGTGACCGAGTCGAAGACCTTCTTCGTCGGGTACTCCAGATGGACGTTCTCACATCCGAGCAGATACGCCACTGGGGCGAACCTCGATCCCTCAGACAACCGGCGAGCACGACACCGTCGCGGTGCGTGAGCACACAGGATAGCTGGCGCGTCTGTTCGGCGGTCCGCTCGTCTAGGAGTGCCAACGCTCCGGCGGCGGGTAGACGTAGCGAGCGATCGTGGCGGAAAGCCAGCCGATGGTCCAGCCGGAGAAGACTAGGAGCCCGGGGTATCCGGGAAGCGGGGGCCGGGTCGCACCGATCGCGAAGATGGCTCCCCAAACGAAGAAGCACCCGATGCTGTAGGCCGTGTAGCTGTTCAGCCACCGTCTCATGTCTATCGCCTCTCGCTCTTGACCGAGCCTCCGAGGGCCCAGCGGCCGGGGATAGGCCGCCCTCCGGAGTATGCACGCGGTGGCGTATCAGCAAACGTCGGTCCTTCAGGCGGGACATCTCCCCCACGAAGACGCCGCGCGCCTAGTAGCCCAGGCTCTCGCCGACGAGCACCACCTTGATGCGGCCCCGGGTAGTCGACATCCGCGTGACCAGGAGGTGACCCCGGATCGCCTGGGCCGCTGCCGCCTATGGCAGCGGGCACGCACCGCAAGCTGAGTTGTGCAACTCGTGTGCCGCGATCGGCCGAATTGCGCTTCCGCCGCTGAGGGCATAATCCCTGACGACCCGCCGCCGCGATGAGGAGACCCCCATGCCAGAGCATCCGCCGATGCCGAGCATCGGCGATATCGCCCCCGAGATCGACGCCGAGACCACCGGTGGGGGCCGATTCGTGCTCTCACAGCAGCGCGGCAAGTGGGTGGTCGTGTTCTTCTACGTGCGCGCGAACACGCCCGGTTGATGCCACGAGGCAGCCGACTTCCAGTCGCACATCGCCGAACTGGAGTCGCTGAACGCCCAGGTTGTGGGCGTGAGCGCGGATCCCGCCGACAGGCAGCAGTCGTTCATCGACGCGTTCTCGCTGACCTTCCCGATGGTGCCGGACACCGCCAAGAAGGTCATCGACGACTACGGCGCGCGCGCGGTCCTGGGCATCGTGGCCAAGCGCAGCACGTTCCTGGTCGACCCTGACGGGAAGATCGCGGCTGTGTGGGCAGCGGTCAAGATCGAAGGACACGTGGACGACGTGACCGCCGCAGTCCGGCGGCTGTCGGGCGCCGAGGGGTACCGTGNGCTGTCGACGTGATGACCTGTAGCGCCCCCATCGACAGTCCGGAGAGACCTTGAGCACGGAGTCCTGCACTTCCGACAGCTATCTGGTCCGGTCAGCGGGCGAAGCCGACTTCGCTGACATCCTGCGGCTCAACACCGAGTGGGTGCACTTCACCAGCCACCTGGACGTCGAAGCGCTGTCCGCGTTGCACGCGCAGAGCCCCTACCACCGCGTCGTCGAGTCGGGCGGTCGCGTCGTGGCGNTCCTTCTTGCGCTGCGAGAGGGCTGCGGCTACGCCAGCCCGAACTACCGCTGGTTCGACGATCGCGGCGGAGCGTTCCTGTACGTGGACAGGGTCGTGGTCGANGGGTCGGCCCACGGAGGCGGCATCGGCAGGATGCTCTACGACGATCTGCTCGCGTTCGCGCGGGNGTCGGGGGTCGGCCGCATCGTCTGCGAGCTCGACGCCGAGCCGCCCAACGAACCATCGCGCCGCTTCCACGAAGGCTACGGATTCAACGAGATCGGCACGCAGTGGGTCGCGAACGGCACCAAGCGCGTGTCTCTGCGCGAACTCGAGCTCCGCTGAGGGCGATCGGACGGACATGCCCTCTGGATCTTGGGAGGCACAGTGATCATCAGACGTGATTCGGTGTCCGCCTTCGACTTCGGCGGCCTGGGCATCCAAGACTACACCGCGGGCCTCGATTCGGGC
>JGI24130J36418_10000138_pt1 | contig 20738 bp, 18 predicted proteins | sample BarGraNGADG00212_FD_36418 | JGI IMG/M metagenome (IMG submission 36418)
GGGGGAGCCGATCGGCTCGAACCCTTCATACGTCACGTGGCTGCGGCAGGAGTCCATGCTCAACGACGCCAACGTCATCGCGAGGCAGTTCGTGGGCCGCGGAAGCATGTTCCAGAACCCCTTCGCCAAACCCGACCCCCGCGCAGCAATCGACACAGCATCCGTCTGGTTCACCGCATACCCCATCTCGGTCATCGGCAAGCCCGGCCGCTCATTCCTAGCAACCTTGGGCGACCCGGAACTGTGGAAAGCCTTTCAGAGCATCGGGATCCAGGGACTGCACACTGGCCCGGTCAAACGTGCAGGCGGTATCCGCGGCTGGTCTCCGACCCCGAGTGTCGATGGACATTTCGACCGCATCAGCACCCAGATCGACCCGGCGTTCGGCACTGAGGCCGAGTTCAGGACGATGTGTGAGATCGCCGGCGAACACGGCGGAACCATCATCGACGACATCGTGCCGGGGCACACGGGCAAGGGTGCCGACTTCCGGCTGGCCGAGATGAANGTCACGAACTACCCCGGTATCTACCACATGGTCGAGATCGACCCGGCCGACTGGCACCTCCTGCCGGAGGTCCCAGACGGGCGGGACTCGACCAACATCGACGTCGAGACCGAGGATCAGCTCGGCAAGTACGGCTACATCATCGGCAAGCTGCAACGGGTGATCTTCCACCAGCCCGGGGTCAAGGACACGAACTGGAGCACCACTGCCCCGGTCATCGGTCCCGATGGCGTCGAGCGCAGATGGGTTTATCTGCACTACTTCAAGCAGGGCCAGCCGTCGATCAACTGGCTCGATCCCACCTTCGCCGGCGTGCGNATGGTCATCGGCGACGCGCTGCACTCGCTCACCGATCTGGGCTCGGGTGCCCTGCGCCTGGATGCCAACGGCTTCCTCGGCGTCGAGAAAGGCACCATAGGACTGCCCGCATGGTCAGAGGGCCACCCGCTCTCTGAGGCGGCGAACCAGCTGATCGCAAGCATGGTCCGCAAGGTCGGCGGCTTCACCTTCCAGGAGCTGAACCTGACGATTGACGACATCAAGGAAACTTCGGAGGCCGGCGCCGACCTGTCATACGACTTCATCAACCGTCCCGCATATCAGCACGCACTGGCCATGGCCGACACCGAGTTCCTCCGGCTGACGCTGAACACGTCGTTGACCCTTGGGGTCGACCCGGTCACCCTTGTCCATGCCTTGCAGAACCATGACGAGCTGACCTACGAACTCGTCCACTTCACGACGCTGCACAAGGACGACGTCTATACCTACCACGGTGAAGCCATCACCGGCGCGGATCTCGCCGTGACCATCCGCGGCGACCTCTGTGATCGTCTGACCGGCGAGGCAGCACCGTACAACCAGGTATTCTCGACGAACGGGATCGCCTCGACCACCGGCACCGTGATCGCCGCCGCTCTCGGCTACACGAGCATCGACAACCTCAGCGACGAGCAGATCCGCAAGATCAGACAGGCTCACCTGCTGCTGGCAATGTTCAACGCCCTGCAACCGGGCGTGTTCTCACTGTCGGGCTGGGACCTGCTCGGCATGCTGACCCTGGACCCTGAGAAGATCAAGCCACTTCTGGCGACAGGCGACACCCGCTGGATCCATAGATCCGCATACGACCTCATGGGGTTCCAGCCCGAGTCTGAGCAGCCGCGAGCAGGGATGCCGAAAGCGGTGAGCCTGTATGGACCGCTGCCGGAACAGCTCAAGGACCAGGCTTCCTTCGTCTCACAGTTGCGACGCATCCTGGCGCTACGCGACCGGTACGGCATTGCCACGAGCACGCAGGTCGATGTGCCGGAAGTGGCGAACAAGGCGATGCTGGTCATGGTGCACCGGCTCAGCAACCCTGTCGAGCACCAGGTCACCGTCTTGAACTTCGGCTCGGAGCCCCACGTCGGCACCATCAACTCGACACATCTGGACCCCGGGTCTGTGGTGGTCGACATGTTCACCGACGAGGTCGTTGGCGAGGTGGACGACCTCCACAGCTTCAGCATCGCCCTTGACGGCCACCAGGGCAGGTCCCTGTTCGTATCACCGGCGGACACCACCGAGACCCTGATCTGACAAGGGGCGGGTCAACCCGACATCTTTACGGGTTCTGAACTACTTTCACAGGATCCTGTGAAGATCGTCGGGCAGTCTGGCGACATGAGACATCAACCCGATATGCCCAGCCGGACCAACGCGGCGCGTGGTGCGATGTCCCGTGATGCCGGATTGCTACGGATCCGGACCCTGACCAAGGGTGCCGCAGTCACGGCGGCGGTCAGCTCCGTGGCACTGGGTCTGGTGCTGGCCCACCCCGCTCAGTCACAGGCCGCGTCCGCCCCGGCTACGCCAGCCCAGAGTACGGACAGCAGCAACGCGCAGGCAGCGCCAGCCGCACCCCCGGCCCAGGACAACCAGCAACAGCAGCTGGCACCTCCGGCCNAGGCCCCTGCGGCACCCCAGGCTCCGCCGGCGGCGGTTTCGGGTGGGTCCTGATCGAGCACCCTCTTCACGTTGCCCGCGCGGCTGGTGGGACACGACGATAAAGTCGTTGCCGTGAGCGTTTGGCCTCGATGGGGCTCTCGATGAATAGTCAGGTGTGGTGGTTCGCCACCCGCTCCACCGGCATTGCAGCCCTCGTTCTGCTCACGGCGTCGATGGTGCTGGGAATCCTCACCTCCAGCAGATACGCCAGGCCGAATCTGCCGCGCTTCGTCACGATGGGCCTTCACCGCAACGTGTCGCTGCTGGTCCTGGTATTCCTCGCGCTGCACATCGTCACGACCATCGCTGACGGGTTCGCCCCGGTGAGCTGGACGGATGCCGTGTTGCCCTTCGCCGGGACCTACCGGCCGCTGTGGCTGGGGCTAGGAGCGATGTCGTTCGATCTCCTGATCGCGCTCACCGTGACGAGCCTGCTTCGCGGAAGGTTGGGCTATCGGACCTGGCGTTGGGTGCACTGGACGTCGTATGCCTGCTGGCCGATCGCTGTCATACACGGCCTGGGCACGGGCACCGACGCGAAGCTGCCACTGTTTCTCGCCGTGACTGCCNGTTGCGTCGGGGCGGTCGTGGTTGCGATGTGGTATCGACTCGCGGCCGGCTGGCCCGAGCATCTCGGTGTCCGGGTGAGTTCAGCGGTTCTCTCGGTGGTACTGCCTGCGCTCGCGTTGGCCTGGATGCTCAGCGGCCCGCTGGCGCCAGGCTGGGCACTGAAGGCCGGCACGCCCGTCGCCCTGCTCCCCCACTCCAAACCCGCCGTGGGTACCGCCACATCGCCCCCCACCNGCCAGGTGTCTTCGGCGCGGCGGCTGCCCAACCCACCGTTTACGGCGCCGCTGGCCGGNTCGATCTCTCAGAGCNCACCGAATCAGAACGGAGAGATCGCGATTCGCATCCACGGGACCACCGGCGGGGGCACCAACGGCCTGCTCGACATCGTGCTGGATGGCACTCCTACCGACGGGGGTGGGGTCAGCCTGACCGGCAGCCAGGTCANCTACGGAACGCCGTCCCAGCCGCAGGAGTACACGGGTCAGCTCACCGCGCTGAACGGCGGGGTGCTGCAGATCTCGACAAAGGACAAGAGTGGCCGGCCGCTCGCGTTGACTGTCACTTTGATCATCAACGGCACCCGGGTCACCGGCCAGGTGTCCGCCAAAGCTGGTCGCGCAGGCAGTGCAGGTGGCGAAGAGTGACCCCGACAGTGCCCGTCACCCCCGCGCCGGGCAGACTCGCGCCGGTGGGACTGCCACGGCTTCTGCTCGGCGGTCCAGATCCGGCACGCCCGATGCCCCTGGCCGAGCACCTCGAGCGACACGGAGGCTTTCTCCTGCGCGGCTTCGGGGGTGATCGCGGCCCCACGATGTTGATCGACGCCGTCGAGCGGGCCGGCCTGACCGGACATGGTGGGGCGGGATTTCCCACCGCCCGCAAGATGCGGGCCGTCGCCGGGCGCCGGCGACCGGTCGTGGTTGTCAACGCGGCCGAAGGTGAACCCGCCTCCGGCAAGGACGCCCTCCTCATGCGCATCCGGCCGCATCTGGTGCTGGACGGCGCGGTGCTTGCCGCGGACGCCGTCGGCGCCCGCGAGGTCATCGTCGCGCTGCACACCGGGCCCTCATCAGCCCAGGCCGCGGTCAACGAGCGAAAAGCAGCTGGCCTTGACCCCGTCGCCATCAAAGTGGTGCACGTGCCAAAGGAGTACGTGGCCAGCGAGGAGTCCGCGCTGGTGCGGTTCCTGTCCGGCGCCCCAGCACTACCGACGTTCACGCCACCGAGACCCTTTGAGCGAGGGGTCAACGGCCGGTCGACGCTCGTCCAGAACGCGGAGACACTCGCCCATCTGGCGCTGATCGCCCGCCATGGTGACCAATGGTTTCGCTCCGTAGGCACACCGGACGCGCCGGGTTCTCTGCTCGTGACCGTCGCCGGTGCCGTGCAGCGACCCGGGGTGTACGAGCTGGCATTGGGGATGCCGCTAAGCGCCGCCTTCGACGCTGCGGGCGGTCTCAGCGAGCCGATCCAGGCAGTCCTGGTCGGCGGCTACTTCGGGGCCTGGCTCCCTGCCGAGACCGCGCTACGGGTGCAGCTGACCCCCGCCGACCTGATCGCCGCCGGCGCCGCGCTCGGCGCCGGGGTCCTGCTGGCGCTGCCCGCGTCGGCCTGCGGGCTGGCCGAGAGCCAACGGGTGGCTTCGTGGCTTGCGAGCCAGAGCGCGGGACAGTGCGGCCCCTGCACGTTGGGACTGCCGGCAATCGCCGAGGATCTGGCCCTGTTGAGCCGAAGTGGCAACACCACCAACGTCCGCAACCGACTGGAGCGCCGGCTGCGCCTGGTAGAGGGACGGGGCGCATGCCACCATCCGGACGGCACGGCACGCTTCGTCGCCAGCGCGCTGCAAACGTTCGCTGCTGACCTCGCCCGCCATCGGCGTGGCAACCCGTGCCCGTCCACCCGACATCCGGTGCTGCCCCTGCCAGACGACCCGGTGGGGCCATGACCGTGCGGCTGCGGGTCAACCCGATCATGTGCCAGGCCCACGGGATCTGCGCCGAGCTCCTGCCCGAGCTCATCAGCCTGGATGAGTGGGGCTACCCGCTGCTGGATCCGCAGCCGGTGCCCGCTGCTCTGATGGCACACGCCCGCCGCGCCGTGGCCGACTGCCCCACCCTTGCGCTGATGCTCACGGAAGACCCAGGGAAGTAACGACGCGCGCCAGGAGACGACGGGATACTGCTGGCCTTTCCCACCGTCTGTGGCATTTTCAATACTGTGGCACTTACACGACCATGGCGGAAACGAGGCTCGATGCAAGAACAGGGTGCCNAAGGCGCCGATGGCAATGCCCGCCTGACCGGTGCGGTGGGGCTGGTTCTGCTCGTCGCGCTGTTTGTCGAGGGAATCACCATTCTGCAGGTTCGCCAGCTGANAACACTCCATATCTTCGTCGGGCTGCTTCTCATCCCGCCGACCGCGCTCAAGTTCGCCAGCACCTTCTACCGGTTCGTCCGCTACTACCGCCGCAGCCCCAGCTACCTGCGCCACGGACCGCCGCCCCCGCTGCTGCGCTGGAGCGCACCCTTGCTGATCGTCTTCACGGGGGCGGTCCTGCTGACCGGTGTGGCCCTGCTCTTCGTGGCGCCTGCGCGGCCGGGGCTGATGCTCACCGCTCACAGGTTCAGCTTCGTCGTCTGGTTCGCCCTGATGGCTCTGCACGTTCTGGGCCACCTGAAGGAGGCAGTGGTGTTGTCACGGTGGGACTGGTGGCCGCGCGCTGATCGCGCCCGGCCTGCCGGGAAGGGACAACGACGTGGGCTTGTGGCAGTCTCGGTCCTGGCCGGGGTTGCCCTTGGTGCTGCACTCCTGCCGGTCGCGTCGCCGTGGACCAATCGTCACGACGTCGGCCGGCACAGCCGCAATGATGGAGCGGCCCGCCATGAGGGAGCAGCACAGCCAGGCCACCCGAGCGGCAACGTCGGGCAGTCCTGGTGGCCATAGGCCCAGAAGGCGCTGATACCTCGCCCGACTCCCAGAACCCGCCGACCGGGCTACATGTNCTGGTGATCGAAGACGACCCAGCAATCGGCAGACAGCTGGAGCGCGGCCTGGTCCGTGCCGGATACCGCGTCAGCCGGGCCGCTGATGGAAGCCAGGCTCTCCTGGCCGGCCCGGCCGACGTGATTCTGCTCGACCTGGGGCTCCCGGACATAGACGGTCTGGAGCTCTGCCAACGACTCCGCGCCCGCTCAGCCGCGGCGATCATCGCGGTGACGGCGCGCAGCGAGGAAGCGACCCGGGTGGCCACGCTGGACGCGGGCGCTGACGACTACCTCATCAAGCCGTTCGGCTTCGTNGAGCTACTCGCTCGCGTGCGTGCCGTGTTGCGCCGTATCAACCCCGCCGAGACCGGCCAGTTCCNCCATGGCGCCCTCACCGTCGATCCGCGGACACGCCGGGTGTTCATGGGNGAGCGCGATATCTCGTTGACGCCCAAGGAGTTCGATCTGCTCTCGTGTCTGGCCGAGGACCCGGGCAGAGTGCTGACCCGTCAGGAGATCCTCGAACGGGCCTGGGGTGGCCACTGGTACGGGCCTAGCAAGGTGCTCGACGTTCACGTCGCTTCGCTACGACGGAAACTGGGAGATCCTGCTCTGATCGAGACCGTGTACGGCGTGGGCTACCGACTCGGCTCGATCGAATAGCCGCCCACCGTGACCCGACGTATCCTCGCCGCCTTCCTCGGCCTGACGCTCGCCCTGCTGATCGGCGTCGTGGTACCGCTGGGCGTGATGTCCGCCAGGCACGACCGNCAGTCGTTCGCCGACCAGACAGTCGCGGCCGCCTCCGCAGTGGCCAGTGCAGCCGAAGAACAGCTTGCCGACCACGAGCATGGGGCATCGGTATCCGGCACGCTCAGCTACCGCCCGGCCCTCATCGGCAACGACGAGTTCGCCATCTACGACAGGGGCGGGCACGTTGTCATTCCCGGCCCCGCGCTGCTTCGGGTCACCCCTGGCCAGATTGCGGCAGCTCTGTCCGGCCAGACCGTGCAGCAGTGGAAGGACGACCCCCACGACGGTCTTCTCGTGCTACGACCGGCATACGCAGGTTCACGAATCGTGGGAGCGACGGCGGTACAACGAGCCGCGCATCCCCTCAACGAGCAGATCGCCAGCCTGTGGCTCGGGCTCGGTCTGACCGGACTGATCGCGGTGCTTCTGGCCACGACCCTGAGCATTGCGCTGGCGAGATGGGTGGGGCGCCCCCTGCGACGGCTCGACGCGACCGCGGACCGGTTCGGGGCCGGCGAGCTCACTGTGCGTGCCTCCACCCTCATGGGACCACCTGAGACGCGGCATCTCACCGGCACGTTCAACGACATGGCAGGCCGCCTCGAAGCCCTTATCGGCAGCCACCGAACCCTCGTGGCGGATATCAGTCACCAGCTGCGGACACCGTTGGCGGCGCTGCGGTTGCGGCTGGAACTTCTGCACGACGACGTGGACAGCACAGCGGCAGGTGAGCTGGACGGTGCGCTCGGCGAGATTGCGCGCCTCTCACGACTCGTCGACGGGCTGTTGGCGGTGGCCCGGGCCGAGCACACCGAACCGGCGCCGGTCACCGTCGACCTCGCCCAGCTCGTCCGAGAGCGGGTGGCCATCTGGTCCCCGCTGGCCCAGGAACGTCAGATCCAGCTGCTGACACTCTTCGGCCAAGCCAGCGTGGCGGCCACCCCGGGACACCTGGAGCAGGTCCTGGACAACCTCCTGGCCAACGCCCTCGATGTGACCCCCAGCGAAGGACAGATCACGGTCTCGATTCGCCAGCATCACGACNGGGTCCGCCTCGAGGTCATCGACAGTGGGCCGGGAATGACACCAGCCCAACGCGCCCAGGCCTTCCGCCGATTCTGGACCCAGCCGGTCGACAGCCCGTCCCGTGACAGCCCATCCGGTAGCGGGCTGGGGTTGGCGATCGTGCATCGCCTCATCACCGTCGATGGCGGCACGATCCAGCTGACCAACATCCCTGGCCTTGGACTGGCCGTGCAGATCGACCTCCATGCTGNNCCGGGGTGAGGAACGGCATACGAACCATGGGCTGGGCTACTACTGCGCCAGGGCTCCGACTGACACACTCAGACAAACCAAACGCGCCCTCAGACAGCCGGACGCGGATGAGAAATCGGGCCTGCCTGGTTGACCAGGTAAATCTGAGCAGGTAGCTCGTGAATGGCTCAGCCCAGTGGCCGACGCAAGAGGCGAGGATTGGAACCGATGTCGTCAGATAGCGCCCCCGCTCCTTCGAAAGCCGTGCCGGCAAACGACATGCCGCCAGCCGCCCCGCCAATCGAAGCGGCGGCTCGAGGCAACGCGGCGCCTCGGGGTGAGAGCGTCCAATACGGCCTCCGGATCACGGCTGCGTACGCCTGGCGCCTGATCGTTATCGCCGTCGCCGTGTACCTCGTCTTCGCCGTGCTCTCAAAACTGACCTTGGTGGCGGTCGCGGTATTCGTCGGCCTGGTCATCTCTGCCCTCCTGCGCCCGCTCGTCGACCTTCTCTCACGCACGATCCCCCGCAGTCTGGCCGTCGCGGCGGCTCTGCTGCTGACGATCCTGGCGTTGGGCGGCATCTTCACTTTCGTGGCCGACTCGGTCGCCGGGCAGTCGGCGAGGCTGACGACACAGTTCATCAGCGGCTTGACCGAAATCGAACGGTCCCTATCTGGAGCGCCCTTCCACATCCGCGCCGTCGACCTGACCCAGCTGGGTCATCAGGTCCGCGTCTGGGTGACCCAGAACGGCGGATCATTGGCAGGGCGGGCACTCGGCGGAGCAGGGGTCGCGGTCGAGGTCCTCACCGGGCTCGCCCTGGCCGTCTTCTGCTCGGTCTTCTTCCTCAGCTCCGGGAACCGGATCTGGACCTGGCTGCTCACCCAGGCAGGCGGTAACAGCCGTCGACTGGACGGCGCAGCGCGCGCTGGATGGGCTACCTTCGCCGGCTACACGCGGGGCATCGTCATCATTGCCGCCACCAACGCCACACTCGTCTGCATTGCATTGCTGCTTCTGCGGGTGCCGTTGGCGTTCCCCCTGGCAGTGCTGACCTTCTTCGCCGCGTTCATCCCCTTGATCGGCTCTCCCATTGCCCTGTTCGTGGCCACCCTGGTGGCACTGGCCGCGCGCGGCCCCCTCATCGCCCTGCTGGTCCTGGCTCTCATCGTGGTCATCGGCCAGATCGAAGGTCACCTGCTCCACCCGATGGTCATGAGCCGCGCGGTCAACCTGCATCCCCTCGCCGTCGCCCTCACAGTCGCCTCCGGAACCGTCGTCGCTGGCGTCATCGGTGCTGTCGTGGCGGTNCCACTGGTGGCGGTGACCTGGACGGTCTGGAGCACGCTGAAGGCCCACTCGTCCCGCAACGACAAACCCCCCGAAACGGCTGGGGAAGAACTTGAGCCCGACCCCGCCGCTGCAATATGACCCGCGGCTTCCGTGATCGTTCCCGGTTGGAAGGACCACCATGACGTTCCACGGCTGGACTGACGCGATCCTCGACTTCTTCGACGGCCTGGAGGTCGACAACTCCAAGAGCTACTGGCAAACACACAAGAAGGTCTACGACGAAGAGGTACGCGGGCCGATGCAGGAACTGCTATCCGAGCTCACCGATGAGTTCGGCGAACCGAAGATCTTCCGACCCAACCGTGACATCCGGTTCAGCGCCGACAAGACCCCTTACAAGACGCAGATCGGTGCCACTCTTGCCGGCCATGGGTACGTGCAGCTCTCGGCGGAGGGGCTCGCCGTGGCCAGCGGCACATACGCCTTCGCGCCAGACCAGCTGGTCCGCTACCGCCGCGCAGTGGCCCTGGACCTGCCAGGGGAAGCCTTGGCGAAGGTGGTCGACGACGCCCGCACGGTCGGGCTGACCATCACCGCAGCGAGCACGCTCACAACGGCGCCGCGAGGCCACCCGAAGGATCACCCCCGGATCGAGCTGCTGCGGATGAAGGGCCTGGTCACCTGGAGGCAGTGGCCGGTCGAACCGTGGCTGGCCACAGCCACAGCCAAGGACAAGATCGTCGAGGTACTGCGCGCCTCGATACCCTTGGTCCAGTGGCTCACGGTCCACGTCGGCGCCCCCGAAGCGGAATTCCCGTCGCGAAAGGACTCTTGATCTTGTCTCAGACCGTCAGCTCATCGACCAGTACTGGGGTCACCCCCGGTCACGCCTGGCGAGCACTCGGCGTACTGCTCATCGGCATGTTCATGTCACTGCTGGACGCGACGATCGTCAACGTTGCCCTGCCGACGATCCGCACCAGTCTCAACGCCTCAGAGGCGACCCTGTCATGGATCATCTCGGGTTACGCCCTGGCCTTCGGTCTCGCCCTGATCCCGGCGGGCCGGCTCGGTGACCGCTACGGGCACAAGTGGGTGTTCATCACCGGGCTCACTCTCTTCACTGCTGCCAGTCTTGCGTGTGGGCTCGCTCAGGACGGCACACAGCTCATCGTCGCGAGGGTCGTCCAGGGACTCGCCGGAGGCATCTACCTTCCAGCGGTGACCGCCTACATCCAGCTGCTGTTCGCAGGCCGCACTCGCGGGAAGGCCTTCGCCATCATGGGCGCCGTCATCGGCGTCTCCTCGGCCCTGGGCCCGCTCATCGGCGGGCTGCTCATCCAGGCGTTCGGCAACACCAACGGCTGGCGCCTCGTGTTCGTCGTCAACCTGCCCTTCGGCATCGCCGCCTTGATCGCAGCACTCTTCCTGCTTCCAGCCGGTTCCGAGAGCCGCGGCAGGTCAAGCGGTGTCGACTTCCTCGGTCTCCTGCTCCTTTCGGGCGGCCTCGTCGCGATCCTCGTTCCACTCATCGAGGGGCAGGACCAGGGCTGGCCGATGTGGACATATCTGTCGCTGGTCGGTGGGGTGGCTCTCATCGCGCTTTTCTTCGCCTGGGAGGTCGTCCTGGCCAAGCGGGGCAAGAGCCCCCTGGTGCCTCCCCACCTGTTCTCGCACCCAGCCTTCACTGGCGGCGTGATCCTGGCTCTCGTCTACTTCGCCGCGTTCGTGAGCATCTTCTTCACCCTCTCGATCCTGTGGCAGGCCGGCCTAGGCCACACTGCTCTTCAAGCCGGAGTCGTCTCCATCCCGTTCGCGCTCGGCAGCATCGTGGGCGCGTCACAGAGCGGCATGCTTGCCGCCAAGATCGGCCGCACGGTGCTCGTCATCGGGGCAGGGATGGTGGCTGTCGGCCTCAGCGCGCTCTGGCTCGTCCTCATGCTCACGACGCCGGGCGACCTGACGAGCTGGGACCTGCTGGTGCCCCTGCTCGTCGCCGGCATCGGCAGCGGGCTCTTTATCGCCCCCAACGCACAGTTCATCATCGCCACCGTCGATCGTCAGGAGGCTGGTGCGGCCAGTGGTGTCATTGCCACCATGCAGCGCCTCGGCGCTGCGATCGGTATCGCCATCATCGGCAGCGTGTTCTTCGGCACTCTTTCGATCCCGACNAGGGGACGCCCGACCCCGGCCGATCTCGCCGCCGCCTTCACCCACAGCGCCACCTGTGCCCTCGCCGTGAGTGCGACGTTCGCCGTGATCTCCTTCCTACTCGTATTCACTCTGCCCAAACGGGCGGGGCGCGGCCCGGACGCCTCGTACGCCGAGCCTGAGCAGGCACCGGCAGTGCCAGTGTCGTAGTCAACAACCGGCGACTCACTCAGAGCCCCAACTTCTGGGTCAGCGTCGGCGCGGTGCTCACACAAAGCCTGACAGACATCCCAGCACTCCACTTCGCAGGCACCAAGAGCGTCGGACATGTCCATGATGAGAGACTTACCCAGTGCGCCCTATCATCCAGTCCTCGAAGCTCAAGCACGTCCGCTACGACGTGCGCGGCCCGATTCTCGTCGAGGCAGAACGCCTTGAGGCCGAGGGTCACCACATCGTAAGGCTCAACATCGGCAACCCCGCGCCGTTCGGTTTCGAGGCGCCGGAAGCGATTCTCCGGGACATGATCCACAACCTGCCCACGGCGCAGGGATACAGCGACTCCAAGGGAATCTACTCCGCCCGCACTGCCGTCGCGCAGTACTACCAGAGCCACGACCTGGACGTGACGGTCGAAGACGTTTACATCGGCAACGGCGTCTCCGAGATGATCACGATGGTTCTGCAGGCGTTCGTGGACGACGGCAACGAGATCCTCGTGCCGGCACCCGACTACCCGCTGTGGACGGGCGCGGTCGCGCTGGCGGGCGGTACTCCCGTGCACTACCGCTGCGATGAGGACAACGAGTGGAACCCGGACCTCGATGACATCGAGGCCAGGATCACCGAGAACACTCACGCCTTGGTGGTCATCAACCCCAACAACCCGACCGGCGCCGTCTACTCCGAGGAGACGGTGAAGGGCTTGGTCGACATCGCGCGCCGGCACAACCTGGTCCTGATGTCCGACGAGATCTACGAGAAGATCCTGTTCGACGACGCGGTCCACCACCACACGGCAACGTATGCCGCCGACGACGTCTTCTGCCTAACCTTCAGTGGGTTGTCCAAGGCCTACCGCATCGCCGGCTTCCGCAGTGGCTGGGTGATGGTCAGTGGCCCGCGCGATCGCGCAGAGGACTTCCTCGAGGGGCTGACCCTGCTGTCGAACATGCGAATGTGTGCGAACGTGCCTGCGCAGCATGCGATCCAGAGCGCGTTGGGCGGTCACCAGTCGATCAACGATTTGATCCTTCCCGGCGGCCGCCTAAGTGAGCAACGCGACACGGCATACGAACTGTTGAACGCCATCCCGGGGGTCAGCTGCGTAAAGCCGCAGGGTGCCTTCTACTGCTTCCCGCGGCTGGATCCGGATGTCTACCCAATCAAAGACGACGAGCAGTTCGTCATCGACCTGCTGCGGGCCAAGAAGATCCTGGTCACCCACGGAACGGGCTTCAACTGGCCGGATCCAGACCATTTCCGTCTCGTCACGCTCCCCAGCATCCAGGACCTCGAGGATGCCATCGGCCGCATCGCCTCCTTCCTGGAGAGCTTCCGCGACGCCTGACGCCCAGTGCCTGGCCCCCGGGGTTTGGCGCACGACGTCCCGACAGCATCGAACGGCCAGCGGCACAGTCGTGACCCTTGCCGCGCCCTTGGCGGTCACCGCGGAAGGCCATCCATGACCGATCAGGATGCGTTGCCATGCCGACTACGNCGTGTGTGACTGGACGATGAGGGCTCCGCTTGGGTCGAGCAGGATCCGATCGGTTGTTTCGTCCTCAAGGTGGTCGGGCCGGTGACGGTGTAGGGCCGTGCCGTGGCCAGGACGCGGTAGGCGGAGAGCAGGATCTCGTGTGCGGCGATGGCCTTGGCCTCATCGCGCGCGCGGACTGGACCACCAGCAGGAAACCGTGCTGGTCGGTGAAGGACCCGACGAACGCCCGTTCCCTGTTGAGACGACACATTCGCGCGGATGCGATGATGTGGCGCATGCGTGGGGCGGGAATCATGCGGTTTGGGTCTGCCAGGTTGCGGAGCATGCCGTGACGTTGCCCGCCGCGGTGCTCTCGTTTGCCGTGCTGGCCGGGCTATTGACGGTGGTTCCTGGCCTTGATACGGCGCTGGTGCTGCGTGCGGCGATCACCCAGGGGCGAAGGCAGGCGTTTGCTACTGCTCTCGGGATCAATACTGGGGCACTGGCGTGGGGTGCGGCAGCGGCGGTGGGGGTCTCGGCGCTGCTGACTGCGTCGACCATCGCCTACACCGAACGAACTGCGGACTCTGCCGCGATGCGAACGCCGAGTTCCTCGTGCATCTCTCGCGTGAGCGCCTGAAGTTCCGACTCATCAAGCTCCAGATGTCCACCGGGAACGTCCCATAGATCTGGGTACGCGCGNGCGGCCGGCTCGGTGTACGAGTTGACCGTTGCCGCTCTCAACCATTGCCCCGGTAGTGACGACATGCATGAAGGGCAGTAGAGCAGTTGCGCCAAGGAGATCAAGGGCCTACAGGGTCAAGCCCTCTGCCGCTGCTGGGCGATGGTGNAGGGACTCGCTCCTACGTCGCTTTCCATACCGATACGTCGTGGGCGAGGACGACCCGTCCCGGGTCGAAATACCAGCACGGGTGCCATCCAGATCAGTGCCGCGGGTAGGGGTCGGCGTGGGCCGGGCAACAAGCGGATTGCCGATAGGTTGACCGTATGCCGGAGACGATCGAGGACTACTACGAGCGAGTCGAGGCCGCTGCCGACGACGAGGGCCGCCTGGCGACCAACGCCGAGATCCAGGCCTGGGAGGTCTTTCCCTTTGAGTCAGAAGGCTTGCGGCTCAAACCCCTTGAGCCTCTCGCCCAGGCAGAGGCGCTCCGTCATGGCGAGGGCGGGAAACCCTGTGGCGCCTGCGACTATGCCGACGAACCCAACTCGGTCGACGCCGAGGTCTGACGCGACGATCACTGGCGCATCACGGTCACCGAGCCCAGCGGCGCGCCGTTGATTCTCATGCTCTCGCCGCAGGCCCACCACGACTTCACCACGCTACCGATGGACCGCGCCGCCGAGATGGGGCAGATCATGGTCGCTCTCGGCGCGGCCATCGAAGCCCTGCCGAGCGTCGCCCGCGTCCACGTCAGCAAGTGGGGTGACGGTGGGGCACACGCCCACATCTTCTTCTACGCCCGACCCACCCGGATGCCGCAGCTGCGTGGCACCGTGATGGCCGTCTGGGACGACTACCTGCCGCGCGTACCGGGCGAGGTCCGTGACGCGAACGCCCGCGCCGTCATACACAATCTGGTCCGCTCCTACGGCGGACGCGCTCTCGGGCCGGCATCCTGACCCGTTCCTTCAGGCCCTTCCTCCCTCGTGCCTTCTGCTCAGTTCAACGACCCGCGACTGCCAGCTGACCCAGATCTCTGCCTCCGAGGCGCGCCGGACCGCGTCAGCCCAGACCGTAGGGGAGGTCTCGGTGGTGGGCGCTGATCTCGATGAGCCGGTTGTACTTGGCGACTCGTTCACCCCGGGCAGGTGCCCCGGTCTTAATCTGGCCGCACCCGGTACCCACCGCGAGGTCGGCAATGAAGGGGTCGGGGGTCTCGCCCGAGCGGTGGGAGACCATCTGGGTGTACCCGGCCCGGTGACAGATGGCCATGGCCTCGAGGGTCTCGCTGACGGTGCCTATCTGGTTCAGCTTGATCAGGGCAGCGTTGCCGATGCCGTCGGCGATGGCCGTGGTAATGATGGCGGGGTTGGTGCAGAAGTTGTCGTCGCCGACGAGCTGCACGTGTCCGCCGAGCCGGGCGGTCAGCTCCTTCCAGCCGATCCGGTCTGATTCGCCTAGGCCGTCCTCGATGCTCCAGATCGGGTAGCGATCGACCATGGATGCGTAGCGTTCGACCATGTCGTGACTGGACAGCTGCTGACCGTTCACGCGGTAGCCGCCGTCCTGACTACCGAACTCAGAGGCGGCGGGGTCCAGTGCAATCGCGATACCGGATCGTGATGCGGTGTATCCGGCGTCGGTGATTGCGGCGACGATCACCTCGAGCACCTCCTCTGGTTCGGCGAGTTCGGGGGCGAAGCCACCCTCGTCGCCGAGCCCGGTNGCGTGCCCGGCGGCCGCGAGGCGCTTGCGCAGTGCCGCATACACCTCGGCTCCGGCACGCACGGCCTCAGTGACGCTCGGCGCACCTAGCGGGGAGATCATGAACTCCTGGAAGTCCAGGGCGTTGGGGGCGTGCGCGCCGCCGTTGAGGACGTTGAAGCACGGCACCGGCATGCGCGGCGGCTGCCCGAAACTAGGAAGCCATTCGTGCAGGGACTGACCGTTGGAGGTTGCCAACGCCCGGGCCAGGGCCATCGAGACCCCGACAGTTGCGTTGGCCCCAAGACGTGCCTTGGTGGGCGTGCCGTCGGCGGCGACCATGGCTTCATCGACTGCGGCTAGGGACTCCCACGACCGGCCTTTGAGTAGGTCGGTGATCTCGCCGTTGACGTTGCCGACCGCAGTGAGTACCCCAGACCCACCGAAGCGGGTGGGGTCGCCGTCGCGCAGCTCGACCGCCTCGCGGGTGCCGGTGGAGGCCCCGGACGGGACCCCGGCGGTAGCGGTGGTCCCGTCCGAGAGGGTGACCGTCGTCTGCAGGGTCGGGCGTCCCCGGGAGTCCAGGATCTCCAGGGCTGCGACACCGGTGATTTCGAAACTCATCTAAGTCAACCTTTCTTCGGCATGTGTTATCGACGCTATGCCTCGGCGCGCCAGTTCGCCACGGACGTTCCTTCCGGCAGGTAACGATGCACCGGGCACCCGATCGGCGTGATGCGATGAATCTCTGAGGCCATTGACCGCGCGGANGCAGCCTAGCGCTGGGCCATGACGTCCACGCCGGTGACCACGTGGAGAATTCGGGCGGGTCATCGACGAACAAGTCGTATGTCCGGCCGTGTCCCGGAGCCTGCGAGCTCCGCGACCTGCCGACCGCACACGGTCTGCCCCACAGGCGCCTCTCACCAGGCCATCCAGCGCGAACCACCACCGGCCCCCTGTCTGACGGTGTCGCTGCGGGAACGGTGGCCCCGCTGCCGCGAACAGCGAGCCGCCAGCGGCCGGGTGCCGCTCGGTTCGTCAGTTGCGCGAGGTCACCGACTGGACGGGTCAAGCGACGCGCGCCACAACCGCCAAGCCCTTCAGTGCGAGGCTTAGGGCNAGTCAACGGAGTGAGTCTGTGCCTCGTCCACCGGGTCGACAGAGAGGTGAGGGAGTCGTCGGTCGAGCCACTTGGGCAGCCACCAGTTGGCCACTCCGAGGATATGCATCATGGCCGGGACGAGCACCGTACGCAGGACGAACGCGTCGAGCAACACAGCCGACGCGAGCCCAATGCCGAACTCCGCGATGACCCGCTGTGCACCGAAGACGAAGGCCACGAAGACGCAGATCATGATCGCGGCGGCCGCCGTGATGACCTTGCCTGTTGTCGCCTGGCCCTGGCTGACCGAGAGGCGGTTGTCCCCGGTGTGCACCCACTCCTCGTGCATCCTGCTAACCAGGAAGACCTGGTAGTCCATGGAGAGGCCGAAAAGGATCGCCAGCATGATCACGGGTAGGAACGCCTCGATTGGACCTGCTTTGCCGAGCCCGAGCAGGTCAGTGCCCCAACCCAACTGGAATACCGCCGTGACGACACCGAAGGACGCGCCGGCAGCCAGCAGGTTCATCACGGCCGCGGTCGCCGGCACCAGCAGGCTGCGGAAAGCCAGCATCAGCAGTAGGAACCCGAGCAGGACGATAACGCCGATGAACAGCGGAAGCTTGGAGGTGAGGACATTCGCAAAGTCGTCGAAGATCGCCGTCGTCCCACCAACGTAGACCTGCAACGACGTCCCCTGTTCAGCCGCTGGGATCACCGAGTTCCGCAGGTGCTGGATGAGTTCGCTAGTTGCCGCGTCCTGGGGCGAGGTCGTCGGGACCACCTGGACGATGTCCACCTTAGCTCCGGGAGCTGTCGGGAAGGGTGTGACCGACGCGACCCCAGGCTCACTACGCAGCTTGCCGGTCAACGCGGCGAGCGCGGCGGTGTCGGCGGGAGACTTCACCTCGGCCACTAGCTGCAACGGCCCGTTGAAGCCGGGACCGAAGCCCTTTGCCATCAAGTCGTATGCCTTACGGGTGGAACTCCCGGAAGGATCGTTGCCAGAGTCGGAGGACCCGAGCCGCAGCGAGAGGACCGGCAGCATCAACACGAGCATGACCACGATCGCACCGACGGCCAACACTCTGGGCCGCCTCGCGACCAGTGTGGACCAACGCGCCCAGAACCCCTTGGCATGTGGCTCGTGCGGTCCTTCCACCGCGAGCCGGCGGCGCTCTTTGCGTCCGAGCACCCGCGGGCCGAGGAAGCCCAGCAGCGCGGGCAGAAACGTCGTGGCGGCGGCGACGGTGAAGACGACGATCAGCGCAGCGGGAAGCGCCAGCCCATTGAGGAAGCTGAGACGAAGCACGAGCAGTCCCAGCAGCGCGACGCAGACGGTCCCGCCGGCGAACAGGACCGCACGGCCGGATGTGTCCAGGGCTCGGACGGCGGCTTCCTCTGGTGTGAGACCGCCCAGGATACCCGCGCGATGCCTGGTGACGATGAACAATGCGTAGTCGATACCGACGCCAAGGCCGATCAGGGCGGCGAGCGTCGGCCCGACCGTTCCGATGCTCACCACGTGGGAGAGCAGTCCCACGGCCAGCAGTCCGCTGCCCAGCCACCACGGCGGTGAGCAGTGGAAGGGCCATCGCGAACAGCGACCCGAACGCGATGAACAAGATGACAGCGGCGGCGACCATGCCGATCAGCGTGCTGTTGGAGGGTGGGGTCTGCTGGATCTGCTTGATCGCGTTGCCGCCCAGCTCGACGTCGAGGCCGGACGAGCGAGCCGACTTCGCCAGGTCGATGACAGCCTGTACGTCGGCCTTGGGCAGTGCCTGTGCCATCTTGGAGAAGGTTATGTTCGCGAATGCCGTGCGTCCGTCCTTACTCAGCTGGGCAGCGCCAGCCGCGGCGTACGGGCTGGCGACCGAGGCCACCGACGGCGACTTGGCCACCCGGTCGAGCATCGAGGCAACCTTGGACTGGACGGCCGGGTCGTGGACGCTCCCGCTCCTGACGTGGATGACGATCGTGTCGGAGTCGCCAGCTTGGGCGGGGAAGCTCGAGCTCAGCAGAGTCAGTGCCTTGCTCGACTCGGTGCCCGGCAACGAGAAGCTATCGGAGTATGCGGTGCCGATGCCTGAGGTGAGCCCTACGAGCGCTGCGATGGCTGCCAGCCAACTGACCACGACGATGCGACGATGCCGGAAGCACCACCGTGCCAGACTGGCCAAGATAGACTCCTTGGGTTGCACTTGATGAACGTTCAGTGAGTGTACTTAATAAACGCTCGATAAGTAACGTACACGATGCTCAGCCCGATCAGGAGGACGAATGCCACGCCCGGCCAGGTCGACGGCGGTGGACACGCGTGCCCGAATCCTTGCAGTAGCCCTGGAGCTGGTCAGCGAACGTGGGTTCGCCGGGACCTCGATCCGCGACATAGCCGAGCGCCTCGACCTGACCGCAGCTGCGATCTACTACCACTTCGCGTCCAAGGACGCCCTGCTCGACGNCCTCGTAGAGCCGCTGATCGACGGGCTCATCGAACTGTCAGCCAAGGCGGATTCGGGCGAGCTCGCCGAGATCGACGTGCTCAGGGAGCTCCTGACAGTATTGTCCGGCGAGGGTGCCAAGGTCATGGGGGTCCTGCACGGCGACCCGTCCGCCACGCTGCGCCTCAAGGCCCGTTTGGAGCCGGAACGGATGTTCGCGGGCATCGTGCGCGGGCTCGCCCGGTCCGACGACCGGGTGGCTCTGCTACGGGCGACGTGCGCGGTCGGGGCCATTCAGGGTGCGGTGTTCGCGACCTCTCACAGCCATCCCGGACCACGCGGGTCCTGGCCCGGGTTCGACGACGAGGACCGCGCTGTCGTCATCAACGCCGCGCTGGCGGCGCTACTCAGCGCGCCGTCCTCATAGCCGGGGAAGCGCCAGCGACATCGATGCCGCGGCACGACGATCCCAGGATGTCCAAACCGTAGATCCAGCCATTGCTCACTCGCAGCGGCTTTGACTCGTCACAGATCCTTGCGTCGGAAGGTCTGTGCGGCAAGTACGACGAGCGCGACAGCAAGAAGGAGAGCCGTCAACACCGGCCACAGCACGGCGGCGTCCTTGCCCGCCGCGAGCGAGGCGGGCTGCGTGGCCAGGCCTGCAGGTGAGTACCTGCCGAGGGGTTTCCAGATCGCCGCAATCGAAACCAATGCGTAGGCACCCAGTCCTGCGCCGGCAGCTCCTGCCGCAGTGCCGATGAGAACGGAGAGCAGCGTCATCAGGGCGATGAAGAGGACGCCGAGCACCAGCCACACCAAGGCTGAGGACCACAGCGCCGATGCCGGTGCCTTCCCGAAGACGACCGCGGTGATACNCCAAGTCAGGAGAGTTCCCACGATGACCAGGATGGCGAGGAACACCGAGTGGACCGTGGCCTTGGCGACGATGAATGCGGTGCGTGACACGGGCTTGGTGAGCACAAGAACAGCCGTTCCGCTCTTGGTCTCCGTCGAGATGATGCCTCCGTAGNTGATGATCAGGGCGAACAGGGCGATCTGCGACAGGTTCTTGATCCACTGGGTGTAGGCATCGAGATAGGTCGGTGTCGGTATCTGGAACTTGCCGAGCTGGTCGCCGGCCACCGCGCCCACGATCTCCGGGGTGAACCGGGCCAGGACCGGTCCGGTCAGTGCGAAGAACAGCAGGATGCCTGGCAACACCCAGATGCGCCACGTCCGCAGAATCTCCCGGGCTTCCTTGCCCACGAACACTGTGAAGCCGTTCATCGCCGTTCACCTCCAACGAGTTCGACGAAGACCTCTTCGAGACCCATCTCGCCAGCCTCCAGGCGGGACAATCCAAGCTGCCGAGCGGCGACCATGGCCGGAATCTCGTGTTGCGCTGCNCTCACGTCGCTTACCGTGATCTCGATGGCACCGTCCGACCCTCGCGCGACCGTGGTCGCCCACCTCTGACGTCCGATCTCCTGCGCAAGCTCGTCAGCGCCGTCGGTGACCTCGACCACCACCTTCTGCACTCCGTAGCGTGCCTTGAGCTCGTCGATGGGTGCCTGGGCGACCACGCGACCG
>JGI24130J36418_10000149_pt1 | contig 20365 bp, 14 predicted proteins | sample BarGraNGADG00212_FD_36418 | JGI IMG/M metagenome (IMG submission 36418)
GTGCGCTGTGTGGCGCGGGAACGGGGTCAGACCAGTCCGAGGTAGCTCTCCAGCCCGACGGTGAGCCCGGGGTGGTCGCTGACCAGGCGCACACCCTCCAGGACGCCAGGCATGAAGCTGACCCGGTCAAACGAGTCGTGCCGGATCGTCAGCAGCTCCCCGGTCGCGCCGAAAAGGACCTCCTGATGGGCCACGAGGCCGCGCAACCGCAACGCGTGCACCCGTATGCCGTCCACCTGCGCGCCGCGCGCGCCGTCGGGATCGGCGGTGGTCGCGTCCGGGACATCGCCGAGCCCAGCATCCCGGCGGGCCCGGGCGATCAGCGAGGCAGTACGGGCAGCGGTGCCCGACGGTGCGTCGACCTTGTCNGGGTGGTGAAGCTCGACGACCTCCACGGACTCGTAGAACTTCGCCGCCTGCTGCGCGAACGACATCATCAGGATCGCGCCGATGGCGAAGTTCGGGGCGATGAGCACCCCAACGTCGGGCCTTCTGGTCAGCTGCGAACGGACCGCCGCCAGCTTCTCCTGCGTCCAGCCGGTCGTCCCGACGACGACGTGTTTCCCCCGATCGATGCAGTGAGCAACGTTGGGGGCCGACGCGTCCGGCACCGAGAACTCGACGACAACGTCTGCGCCGGCGAGGTCGCCGAGGTCGTCGCCCTGGTCGAACCGGCCAACCAGGGCGAGGTCCGGCGCGGCCTCGACCGCGCGGCACACCTCGGAACCCATGCGCCCTNCAGCACCGATGACGGAGACCTTGAGGACAGGGACCTTGATCGCATCACTCACGCGCCCAGCCTAGTGAGGCGCGAGGAACCGCTCGACGTCACGAGCCTCGCGATCGAGGTCGGCCAGGGCCCGGGCGCCGATGGGGCCGAACGGCTCGAGCGTCACCCGGCCCCCCGGCATGCTCCAGGTGCCTACGGCTCGGCCTCCGACCAGGGCAAACGGCCGGAAGATGCCGTTCGTCGTAACGATCGTCCGGTTGCCGCCCAGAACCGGCTCGCGGTCGACCCAGCCGTGCAGCAACGGGTCGAAGCCACCGAGCAGCTTGGGTAGGCGTCGACCGATCGGTGCCCGGCGACCGGCAAGGTCGACCAGGCCACCCGGCAGCTCCTCGACGGCGGCGCCGACGCCGCTCATCCCTCGCCGCGCGTCGCCAAGGGTAATGCCCGCCCACTTCGAAAGGTCACGATCGTCAGCGGGCCCATGGCCGCCCAGGAATCGTCGGGCAAGCTCGGACAAGGCCATATCGCGGTCGCTCGCCTTGGGCGGGTGACCAAGCCAGTCGCGAACGAGTACGAAACCCTGGTCACGACCGATGACGGGACCACGGATGGTCAGACCCCGCAGCGCCGACAGGAACAGGATGTGCACCATCGCCTGGCCAGCCACCGGCACGTCGGCGGCCTGCACGATCTCACGCAGCTGAGCGCGGGTCATCGGCCCATTCGCGGCGAGCGCCGCGTCGATGACGGCAACACCCCGATCGGCCTGACCAGGCGAAACTCCCTCTTGTCCAAGGCGTCTGGCGTTGCCCGTGACCAGCTGCGTCGTCGTGAGCTGCTGCAGCCACCAGTAGTCCTCGGGCCGTACGAGGTGGAGGGTGCCGCGGTTCAGCCAGGTGACGACCAGCGTGCGGTTGTTGAGCTCGCGGTCCACGTCGGCCGCCGTGAGTCCGGCGGTGCGGCTCCTAACGGCGAGTCGCGCTGCGCGCAGGTCCTGCGCCTGGACCGCCAGGAGCCGGTCGACNACCTGGCTGACACCATCGGCTGACGGCCCGACGAGCAGCTGGGCCGCCAACCGGCGATCGTCGCGGTCGCGCTCCACAGCTCTGGCGGTCGATGCTCGGGCCATGACCGCGACCCTAGCTGCGGGGTCAGACGNTCGCTGCCNACCGAAGACAACGAACAGCTGGCGGTAGTCCGGCAGGGTGGTCGGCCGCGACGAACCCGACCTCAGCGGCGGCGGCGGTCAACCACCTGCGGCCGTTGGCTGGTTTGTTTCACCGTTGCCGCCCGACCGACAGGCAACGGTGAAACTAACCGGTTAGCGGACTGNAGGCACGCGGCATACGTGCCGGTATGGCGACGCACTCACCTCTGCGGCCGCGACGCCAAAAGCCCGGCACACCCTCTCGGGTGCACCGGGCCTCGGTGTGGTTCACTGACCCAGCGGTTCACCGACCCGTTCGTTCAAAACAGGTTGAGTGGTCCAAGCAGACTGAGTCCTGCACGCTGACTCCGTTGTTCAGACCAGGTCTCGGGAAGAGACTCAGGCGTCCGCGGGCTCCGCAGCAGCCTCTGGTGCAGCGTCGCCAGACGGGGCTTCCTCGACCAGGACCGCGCCGAGGGAGAGCTTGCCGCGAGGGTCGATCTCCTTGAGCTCGACCTGGATCTTCTGGCCGATCTTCAGGACGTCGTCCACGGAGTCGATCCGCTTGCCACCGACGAGCTTGCGCACCTCGGAGATATGCAGCAGACCGTCCTTGCCCGGGAGCAACGAGATGAAGGCGCCGAACGTCGTGGTCTTGACCACGGTGCCCATGAAGCGCTCGCCCACCTCGGGCATCGTCGGGTTGGCGATGGCGTTGATCATCGCGCGGGCGGCGTCGGCCGAAGGACCNTCGGTCGCNCCGATGTAGATCGTGCCGTCGTCCTCGATCGAGATCTGCGCACCGGTCTCGTCCTGGATCTGGTTGATCATCTTGCCCTTNGGCCCGATGACCTCGCCGATCTTGTCCACGGGAACCGTCACGCTGATCACGCGNGGNGCGAACTCNCTCATCTCNTCCGGGGTGTCGATGGCCTCGGCCATGACGTCCAGGATGTGCAGGCGGGCGTCGCGGGCCTGGGTCAGCGCGCCGGCCAGNACNGAGGCGGGNATGCCGCCCAGCTTGGTGTCGAGCTGGATGGCCGTGACGAACTCNCGGGTGCCGGCGACCTTGAAGTCCATGTCACCGAACGCNTCCTCGGCGCCGAGGATGTCAGTCAGAGCCGCATAACGCGTCTCCCCGTCGACCTCGTCCGAGACCAGACCCATCGCGATACCGGCGACCGGGGCGCGCAGCGGCACACCGGCGTTGAGCAGCGACAGGGTGGAGGCACAGACCGAGCCCATGGACGTCGAGCCGTTCGAGCTGAGCGCCTCGGACACCTGNCGGATGGCGTAGGGGAACTCCTCGCGGGTCGGCAGCACCGGCAGGAGCGCACGCTCAGCCAGGGCGCCGTGACCGATCTCGCGACGCTTGGGCGAACCGACGCGCCCCGTCTCACCGGTGCTGTAGGGCGGGAAGTTGTAGTTGTGCATGTAGCGCTTGCGCGTCTCAGGGGCGAGGGTGTCGAGCATCTGCTCCATGCGCAGCATGTTCAGCGTGGTGACACCCATGATCTGGGTCTCGCCGCGCTCGAAGATCGCCGAGCCGTGGACGCGTGGCAGAACCTCGACCTCGGCGCCGAGGGCGCGGATGTCAGCCAGGCCACGACCGTCGATACGGACCTTGTCGCGCAGGATGCGCTGACGGATCAGCTTCTTCTGCACGGCGCGGTATGCCGCGGAGATCTCCTTCTCGCGGCCCTCGAACTTGTCCGCGAGGTCGCCCTTGACGGCCGCCTTGATCTCGTCGATGCGGTTCTCGCGCTCCTGCTTGCCGGAAATCTGCAGTGCGGACGCGAGGTCACCCGAGACGACCTCTTCCACAGCACCAAGCACGTCGTCCTGGTAGTCCAGGAAGACCGGGAAGTCCTGGACCTCTTTGGAGGACTTGGCGGCGAGCTCGCCCTGGGCCTTGCACAACAGGGCGATGAACTTCTTGGACGCCTCGAGGCCCTCGGCGACGACCGACTCGGTCGGCGCGCCCTTGCCCTGGTGCTTCACCAGGTCCCAGGTGGCGGTGGTGGACTCGGCCTCGACCATCATGATCGCGACGTCCTCGACACCATCCTTGGCGGTGACGACGCGGCCGGCGACGACCATGTCGAACACCGAACGCTCCCTGTCGCTGAAGTTCGGGAAGGCAACCCACTGACCGTCGATGAGCGACACGCGGGTCGCGCCGATCGGGCCGCTGAAGGGCAGACCGGAGATCTGGGTCGACATGGACGCGGCGTTGATGGCCAGCACGTCGTACTGGTGGTCGGGGTTGAGCGCGAAGACCGTGATGACGACCTGGACCTCGTTGCGCAGACCCTTCTTGAAGGTCGGGCGCAACGGCCGGTCGATCAGGCGGCAGGTGAGGATGGCGTCCGTGGAGGGGCGGCCCTCACGACGGAAGAACGAGCCGGGAATCTTGCCGGCGGCATACATGCGCTCTTCGACATCAACCGTCAGCGGGAAGAAGTCGAACTGTTCCTTGGGGTACTTGCCGGCCGTGGTCGTCGACAAGAGCATGGTGTCTTCATCGAGATAGGCGACAACTGCGCCGCCGGCCTGCCTGGCCAGGCGTCCGGTCTCGAACCGGACGGTGCGGGTGCCGAACGAGCCGTTGTCGATGGTGGCTTCGGCGAACTGAATCTCTGGACCCTCCATGGGATCCTCCTTTTCTTTTAAACTGCCGTGCATCGTCGTTGTGCACGCGCTTTTCAATAAGTAGAGCCAATAGGTTGAGCCTTTTCTTCGGGGCGGGGCACCAGCCGAGCCGGGGCTCCCGGGGCGGTGTTGCTCAGTGCCCCGCTCTCATACGAAAAAACGGCCCCCTCACATGTCGTGGAGGAGGCCGCTCCACCCGAATGGAACGATTATCGGCGCAGACCGAGGCGCTTGATCAGCTCGCGATAACGAGTGATGTCGGTGGCCTCGAGGTAGCGCAGCATGCGCTTGCGACGGCCGACCAGCAGCAGCAGACCGCGNCGGCTGTGGTGGTCGTGCTTGTGCTCACGCGAGTGCTCGGTCAGGTCCAGGATGCGNCGGGTGAGCATCGCGATCTGGACCTCGGGGGAACCGGTGTCGCCCTCTTTGGTGGCGTACTCGGTCATGATCTCTTTCTTGACAGCAGTGTCCAGGGGCACGCGGTATCTCCTCGGTTGTTTCGTTGCGCGGTGCCTTGGGGCAGGTTCACCCAGGCTCTCTGTGTCCGCGGCCGGTTGCACGGCAGGGAAAGGTTACCAGCGGCAAAGGTCCGCGCCCTAATCCTCGGTGACGACGTCGTCCCGGCCGTTCCTCGCGGGTTGACGCCGCAGGTGGACGTGGTGGCCGTCGACTTGTAGTGTACAAGTTGATGACAAGTTCTCGGTTCCGCCAGATCGCCGAAGACCTGCGTGAGCGGGTCGCGCTCGGCGAGTTCGGTGACCAGGGCACCCTGGACAGCGAGTCCGCCCTGTGTTCCCGGTATGCCGTCAGCCGGGTGACCGTCCGACGGGCCCTGGAGACATTGCGCGAGCAGGGGCTGGTCCAGAGCCGCCAGGGCTCAGGCTGGTTCGCCACCGGGGGGTCGTTCCACCAGACGTTGGCGCTCGGGACCTTCCGTCATGCAGGGTCGGCCGTCGCCGAGTCGGGCAAGGTGATGGCACGACGCGTCATCGACTTCGGGTACCTCAAGGCCTCCCCCGTCCTTTCCTCGACGCTCGACCTTGCCGCCGCCGGCGCCGGCGAACCCGTCGCCGACGTGCTTCACAGCCGCTCCGTGCGCACGGTCGATGGTGTCCCGCTGGACCTGGTCGCCGAGTGGGTGCCGGCCGCGATCGCGGGACGTGTCAGTCGCGCCGATGCCGCTGAACCCGGCATCTGGGCCAGCTTGCGACGGGACGGACACCGGGTCGCCTCCGTCCGTCAGACCATCACCGCCGGTATCGCGACCGCGGACGACGCTGCCCTGCTGGACGTCGAGCTCGGCGCGCCGTTACTGCTCGTGCGACGCCTTGCCCTGGACGAGGACAAGGCGCCGTTGGCNCTCTCGGACCACCGCTACCTCGCCCACCGGTTCAGCCTCGAGGTCGAGTTCAACGGCTGGCCGGGGGCCGGAGACGACACCCCACCAGGCCTGCGCGAGCGCGCAGCCCACGCACCCGGCATACCAACCGATCCCAAGGAGAACCACTCATGAAGGTGCTCGTCACCGGCGGCGCAGGGTTCATCGGCGCCAACTTCGTCCAGCGCACCCGGGCGACGCGCCCCGACTGGGAGCTCACCGTGCTCGACGCCCTGACTTACGCNGGTTCGCTGGAGAACCTCGCGCCGGTCGCCGACCAGATCGAGTTCGTCCACGGGAACATCGCCGACGGTGACCTGGTCGACCGGCTGGTCGCGGACTCCGACGCCGTCGTCCACTTCGCGGCCGAGTCGCACAACGACAACTCCCTGGACAACCCATGGCCGTTCATGGAGTCCAACATCATCGGCACCTACCGGCTGCTCGAGGCGGTCCGAAAGCACCAGGTGCGGCTGCACCACATCTCGACCGACGAGGTCTACGGCGACCTCGAGCTCGACGACCCGGCGCGCTTCACCGAGCAGACGCCGGTCAACCCCTCGAGCCCATACTCGGCCACCAAGGCGAGCGCAGACCTGTTGGTACGAGCGTGGATCCGCTCGTTCGGCATCGAGGCGACGCTGTCCAACTGCTCCAACAACTACGGCCCCTATCAACATGTTGAGAAGTTCATCCCCCGCCAGATCACCGGCATCCTGCAGGACGTCAAGCCCAAGCTGTATGGCGCCGGGGCCAACGTCCGCGACTGGATCCACGTGGACGACCACAACGACGCCATCGTGACGATCCTGGAGCAGGGCCGGCTCGGTGAGACATACCTCATCGGCGCCGACGGCGAGCAGAACAACCGCCAGATCGTGGCGCTGCTGCTGGAGCTGATGGGCAAGCCCGCCGACTGGTTCGACCTTGTCTCGGACCGCCCCGGCCACGACATGCGTTATGCCATCGACTCCGGCAAGCTGCGCGCCGAGACAGGCTGGGCGCCGAAGTACCAGGACATCCGCGCCGGGCTCAGCGCGACCATCGACTGGTACCGCGAGCACGAGGAGTGGTGGGCCCCNGCCAANANGCGCACCGAGCAGACCTATGAGCGTCTCGGCCGCTGAGACCCGAGGCTCAAACCGGATGCCCTCACAACCGGGTTGGCTCCCAGCCCGTCCGGCTGCCCGATGTGTTGCGACTCGGGCAACAAGGTGATTCCACGGACGGANCCACGAGCGTGGCCGTATGGTGTGGCCCTGAGACTTGGAGACATCGGTGATCGCCACCAACCGATGAATCCGTGGACACAAGGGGGGGTGAAGGCGTGGATGGCGACAACGCAGCGGTGGCGCGTCTTCTTGAGCGCGCGCAGTGCGGTGAGCACGACGAAGTGCTAGCGCTGTCCGAGGAGTTCCTGCGAGAACCGACCGGTGATATTGCGGACGGCGCGGCCGGGATGCATTTCGTTCGCTTCGTTGCGCTGGTCGTGCAGGGGCGCACCGGTGAGGCGCTGGGCGCCGTCGAGCTCATGCTGGCGTCGGCCGAGCGCAAAGGCAGCCACGGTTGGCGGGCTTGCGCCCTGTCGGGGCGGGCCTGGCAGCGCCTCATGGTCAGCGAGAACGCAAAACATGACGTGGACGCCGTACTGAGGGACCTGGTCGACGCAGAGCTAGAGCTGGAGCACGGTGTCGAGGACAGCGTGGTCGCCGAGAACGCCTACACCGGTGTTGCCCTCGGTTACCACCAGCTGAGGCTCTATGAGCTCGCCCTGCCCCTGTACCAGGCGGCCTACGACGTCAGTGCCAACGACGGCCGCAAGGCAGGGAACCGGGCGATGTGGCAGAGCAACCTGGCCACTTTGCATCTGGAGTGGGCGTTGGAGCTCTACCGCGTCGGCCAGGCGACCGACGCCGAGCAGCACTGCCTGGCCGCAGGCGAGCATGCCGCCCTGGCCATCGAGCAGGCAGACGGACCCGACGCCGACCTGTGGCGCCAGGACGGCCATCTGCTCGCCGCGTGCGCCGCTGCAGATGGTTCAGACCCGGCTGGCGCGGCGCGGTCCATCCAGCGCTACGCCATCGCCCTCGGGGAGCGTGGCCAGCGTATCGAGGTCGCCTTCTGCTGGCCCTTCCTCGCGGTCGCACTCAACCGCTCGGGTGAGCGCGAGCGAGCACTGGAGGTCATCGAGCGCGCCGCGACCGACCTTCCCGCGGACGCCGGGTGGCTCACCAGCGCCGCAGTCAACCACACGCGAGCCATCCTGCTGAACCAGGAAGGTGGCGGCGCCGAGAAGGCCGCGCTCGCCTACGGCGACTGCCTGGCACAAGCCCTCTGGAGGCAGCGCCAGGGCACACTCCACACCGCGACCACCATGAAGTCCTACGACCGGCTCCGTGTCGAGCACGAGCAGGCAACACGAACCGCCGATACCGACCCACTGACCGAGGTGCCCAACCGGCGCGTTTTCGACCGTGTGGTCGAGTCGATGGGAGCTTCTGGCGACGGCCGCCGCGTCTCGGTGCTGCTCGTCGACCTCGACAGCTTCAAACAGGTCAATGACACCCAGGGCCATGCCGCCGGCGACGCGGTGCTGCGGGCAGTGGCCGGAGTGCTCATGGGAGAGATCCGCGATGGTGACCTCGTCGCACGCGTCGGCGGCGACGAGTTCGGCGTACTGCTGCCGGGGGCCGATGCAGGCGCTGCGCACCTGGTGGCACACCGGATGGTCACGGCGATCGGCGCCCTCGACGACTGCGACACCACGGTGAGCATCGGCGTCGCCAGCGGTGCCACGTCCAGCGTCCTCACGACATGGAACGCCGCCGACCTGGCCATGTACGTCGCCAAGCGGGCGGGCGGCGACCGCACCCACCTTCACGAGCAGTAGTTCCTGACCAGACCGTATGACGACGCGGTGGCGGTCATCCTGGTGACGGTTGCGCCACATCGGCGTCGGGCACGCTTCATCGGATCCTCCATTTGTCTTCAACTTGGTACTGTTCGTTATCGAATAGTTCGATATCGAACTCTTATCATGACAAGATGCTTCGTATGACGAAACCCCGGTCAGCGTCGAAGGACTCCACTCCCACGGCACAGGACGAGTACCGCGCGGACGTCGCGGCGTATGTGGCGGCCGGTGGCGACGAGTCGGTGCAGCGAGTGATCACCGCCGTTCACGGGCTGGCTCGCAAGCTCAACCAGTGGTATTCCCGGCAGCTGGCCGACCTGGACCTCTCCGCCGGCGAGTGGGCCGTCCTGTCCCGGCTGGCGCGCAGCGATGAGAACGAGGCCCTTACGCCGACCCAGCTCGCTGAGGCGACAAGCGTCGCGCCGTCCTCGATGACCCACCGTCTTGACCGGATGGCACAACGAGACCTGATCGCCCGCACTGCCGACCCCAACAACCGCACGCGCGTCCTGATCACGCTCACCGACGAGGGCTGGGCAACCTTCAAGGAGGCCGTGCGAGAGTCCGACATGGTGGAGTCCGACGTGCTGGGGCCGCTATCCCGCAAGCAGCGAGAGGATCTCGCCTCACTGCTCGAGGTTCTTATCGCCGGCCTTGACGAGACCCCTCAGGTCTGACCCGTAATCGGACGTCTTCGGGCACGTGCGGGCTAACGCCCCGCCTCACCGCCATACCGGGCACTTCTTCCGGCCAAACCCGACACCTGGCCCGCGACGAAGTCAGCCAAGTCCTGGGAACCAGATCGCGATCTCGCGCTCGGACGACTCGGCGGAGTCCGATCCGTGAACGATGTTCTGCTGGACCGGCAAGCCCCAGTCGCGGCCGAGGTCGCCGCGGATCGTGCCGGGGAGCGCCACCGTCGGGTCGGTGGCACCGGCCAGGGCGCGGAAGCCCTCGATGCATCGCTCGCCCTCGATAACCACAGCCACCACCTGACCGCTTGACATGAACTCCAGCAGCGGCTCGTAGAACGGCTTGCCCTCATGCTCGGCGTAGTGCTTCGCCAGACTCGCGCGATCAGGGGTGAGGATGGACAGGGCCACAAGGGTGTAGCCCTTGGCCTCGATCCGGCGCAACACCTCACCACAGAGACCACGCCTGAAGCCGTCGGGCTTGACCAGGACCAGCGAGCGTTCAATCTGTGTCGTCACAGTTCGAGACCCTATCCGTCTGGTGCGGACGCATCCTGCGCGGACGTCCCCTGCCCAGACGTCTCTTGCCCCGGCACCTCCCCCGCGGCGTACCACGTCGCGTCCACCCGACTCACGTGCTCATCCATGGCGCGTCCCTGGACGAGGGCGGTCAGCCAAAGCGCTCCGAACATCAGCCCGACGAGCAGCATCATGGGCACCACGAAAGCGTAGGCAAAGGTAGCAATCTGCAGGACCCAGCCCAACGTGATGCCCCACGGTCGACGCAACAGGCCGGCGTCCAGGATGCAGAAGACCGCCAGCACCGAACCGATGAGCAGGAACGTGTTGGAGGTGCCCGAGCCGTGGGCCGCGGCCAGTCCCCGTGCGACCAGCGCGCCGAAGAACACCGCCAGACCCTGGGCGACGATGACGGTGCCAGCCAGACGCCGGGTCATCCTGCCCGGTGCACCGTAGAGGGTCGGGGGCCTCATCCGTCGGTGACGCCCAGAAGCATGCGGACCTCGGCTGCAGTGGTTATCGAACCGGTTGCCAGGACTCCCCCGCCCACACCCCCCTCATCGGCCATCCCTGCGGCTCGGTCAAGGGCATCCGGCAGGTTGTCGATAACGGTCACCCGGTCCTCGCCATAGATCTCCGTGGCAAGCCGACCCAGGCGATCGGGGCTCATGGCACGCAGCGACGTGGTGCGCGACACGACGATCTCGTTCAACACCGGCTCGAGGATCTCCAGCATCGCCGTCGCGTCCTTGTCCTCAAGAATCGCAATGACACCAACGATCTTGGTGAAGTTGAAGGTGTCCTCCAGTGCCGTCCTGAGAGCCAACATCCCGGCAGGGTTGTGCGCTGCGTCAACCAGGACCGTGGGCGAACGACGCACGATCTCCAGACGACCCGGTGAGGACACAGCGGCCAGGCCGGCGCGGATCACGTCAACGTCGAGCCGATGCTCTCCACCACCCACGAAGGCCTCGACCGCCGCCAACGCCACCACAGCGTTCTGGCCCTGATGGGGGCCGTGCAGCGGAAGGAAGATGTCGTCATAGTCCCCGCCAAGGCCTCGGATGGCGAGCCGCTGGCCGCCGACCCCGACCTCACGGCGCAGTATGCCGAACTCGTTGCTCTCAAAGGCAATCGTCGCCCCAACGTCCCGGGAACGCTCGACGAGAATCTCGGCAACCTCCGGCTCCTGAAGGCTGCTGACGACGGCAGAACCGGCCTTGATGATGCCCGCCTTCTCCGTGGCAATGTCCTCCAAAGAAGAGCCCAGGAACCGTTCGTGGTCAAGAGCTATCGGTGTCACGACTGCGACCGTGGCGTCGACGACGTTGGTGGCGTCCCAGGAGCCACCCATGCCCACCTCGACAACGGCCACGTCGACGGGTGCGTCGGCGAAGGCNGCGTATGCGACGGCCACGAGGACCTCGAAGTACGTCATTCGCGGCGCGCCGGTCGCAGCCGAGCGTGCGTCGACGATCTCGATGAAGGGAAGCACGTCTTCGTAGGCCGCGATGAACCTCTCAGCATCGATCGGGTTGCCGTTCAANGCGATCCGTTCGCGGATGTTGTGAAGGTGTGGTGACGTGAACCGCCCCGTCGACAACCCCATCCCGCGCAGAATCGACTCGATCATCCGCGTCGTCGAGGTCTTGCCGTTGGTGCCGGTGACGTGGATGGCCGGGAAGGCATGCTGCGGGTCGCCAAGCAGNTCCATCAGAGCGGCGATGCGATCCAGTGAGGGCTCGAGGTCATGCTCCGGCGCCCGCACCATGATCGACTGCTCGATCTCGCGCATCCGCGTGTGGATCGCCAGCCTCTGCCCGGCATCGCGTTGCGCTGCGTCCGCCATCAGATCCTCTTCACGACGATGCGGATCGGCTGGTTGTCGCCGACAACGGCGTCCACACCCTCTCCTGCGGGAAGAGCGAATGAGGAGCCCGAGGAACCGAACTGGACGGAAAGCGTCTCCACCATGATCAGCTGCTGATGGGCGACCGTTGCCGCCCAGACGTCGTCATCGCCGCTCACGGTGAGGCTGATCCGGTCGCTGATGTCCAGATTCGCGTCACGACGCGCCTGCTGGACAGCGCGGATGACGTCTCGGGCCAGTCCTTCGGCGGCCAGCTCCGGAGTGACGGTCGTGTTGAGGACCACGAAGCCGTGGCGCGGCAACATGCCCGTGACCCTCGACGACCTTTGCGACGTGTCCGAGCCTGCCTCAGTGCCAGCACCGCCAACCGCCGTGTCATCTGTGGCATCGGGCGCATCGCTCACAACCGTTTCGAGGGAGTACTCCCCCTCGAGCAGACCAAGCCCACCCGCGGTCACGGTGCCGTCGTCGGACACCGCCCAGTCGCCCATCTTGGCGCCCTTGATGGCCTGCTGGACGTCCTTGCCCAGACGAGGGCCGGCCACGCGGGCGTTCACCGTCAGCTTCCGGGTGACGCCGAAGTCGGATTCATTGGCCGACTCGAGGTCCACCAGGGTCACAGTTCGAACGTTGACCTCCTCCGCCACGATCGCGACGAAGGACTCCAGTGCCGCGACATCGGAGGTAACCACGGTGAGATCCTGAAGCGGCAGGCGGGTGCGCAGACCGCCCGCCTTGCGCAGACCGGAGGCCACCGAACAGATCTCGCGAGAGCGGTCCATGGCGGCGACCAGATCGTCGTCCGCGGGCAGGTCCGAAGCATCCGGCCAGTCCGTCAGATGCACCGAGCGGGCACCGGTCAAGCCGCGCCAGATCTCTTCGGTCGTGAAGGGCAGCAGCGGGGCAGCGACGCGAGTGACGACCTCGAGCGCGGTGTACAGCGTGTCGAAAGCACCGTCACGGGAGTCGCTCGCCGTGTTCGCGACATCCCAGAACCGGTCGCGCGAGCGGCGGATGTACCAGTTGGAGAGCACGTCGAGGAAGCCGCGAACCGCCTCGCACGCGGTGGCGACGTCATACCGGTCCAGCCGGCTCTGGACCTCCTCGACCAAGCGGCGCAGCTTGGCGAGGAGGTAGCGGTCGAGCACGTCCGGGGACGCGGTCGACCACTTCGCCTCATAGCCGGCACCACCCTGAGCGGCGTTGGCGTACAACGAGAAGAAGTACCACGAGCTCCACAGGGGGAGCAGGACCTGACGCACCCCGTCGCGGATGCCCGTCTCGGTGACGATGAGGTTGCCACCGCGGAGGATCGGGCTCGACATGAGGAACCAGCGCATGGCGTCTGCGCCGTCTCGGTCGAAGACCTCGGAGACGTCGGGGTAGTTGCCCAGCGACTTGCTCATCTTCAGGCCGTCGTGGCCCAGAACGATGCCGTGGCTGACGCAGGACGAGAACGCGGGCCGGTCGAACAAGGCGGTCGCAAGAACGTGCATCGTGTAGAACCACCCACGGGTCTGGCCGATGTACTCGACGATGAAGTCGCCCGGGAAGTGGTGCTCGAACCACTCCGCGTNCTCGAACGGGTAGTGGACCTGGGCGAACGACATCGAGCCGGAGTCGAACCACACGTCGAGCACGTCCGGGACACGGCGCATCGTTGACCGACCGGTCGGGTCGTCGGGGTTGGGGCGGGTCAGCTGGTCGATGAAGGGCCGGTGCAGATCGGTGACTGTGACCCCGAAGTCGGTGCGGAGCTCCTCGAACGAGCCGTAGACGTCGATCCGCGGGTAGGTCGGGTCGTCGGACTGCCACACGGGAATGGGGCTGCCCCAGAAGCGGTTTCGGCTGATCGACCAGTCGCGTGCGTTGGACAGCCACTTGCCGAACTGCCCGTGTTTGACGTGCTCGGGCACCCACGTGATCTGCTCGTTGAGCTCGACCATGCGGTCCCGGACCTTCGTCACCTCGACGAACCAGCTCGACACCGCCATGTAGATCAGTGGTTGGCGGCAGCGCCAGCAGTGAGGGTAGGAGTGGTCGTAGGTCTCGCGGCGGAGCAGGACCGTGCCGGGCGTCGTGGATCCAACGGCACGAGGGTCCGCCTCTCCGGCCGTGCGCGCCTTGAGGTGGTCGATGATCGCCAGGTTGGCATCGAAGACCAGCATGCCCTCGTAGTCCACCACCGGGGCCGTGAACCTGCCGTCGGGACCGACGGGGACAACCGGGTCGATGTCGGCTGCGTCCGTGACGACCTTGTCCTCCTCACCAAAGGCCGGCGCGATGTGCACGATGCCCGTGCCGTCCTCGGTCGTGACGTAGTCCGCAGAGAGGATCTGGTGGGCGTTCCTGCGCCCGACGTAGTAGCTGAATGGTGGCGTGTAGTGGCGCCCGAGCAGCTCGGATCCCTTGAGTCGCTGCACTATCCGCTCACTCGCGTCCTCTCCAAGCTCCCTGCTGTATGCCGCGACCCGGGCCTCGGCCAGCAGGTAGCGGACCTCGCCGCCGCTGGCGTCGCCCTCGACCACGACATAGTCGACGTCGGGGTGCACCGCCATGGCCAGGTTGCTTGGCAGCGTCCACGGGGTCGTCGTCCAGATCAGGGCCAGCTCACCGGTGTCGAGCCGGTAGCCGACGGTGACCGCCTGGTCCTGACGCATCTGGTAGACGTCGTCGTCCATCCGCAGCTCGTGGTTGGACAACGGGGTCTCATCGTTCCAGCAGTACGGCAGGACGCGCTTGCCCTCGTAGACCAGCCCCTTGTCGTACAACGTCTTGAACGCCCAGATGACCGACTCCATGTAGTCCGGGTTGAGCGTCTTGTAGTCGTGCTCGAAGTCGACCCAGCGGCCCTGGCGGCGCACATAGGCCTGCCAGTCGTCGGTGTACTTCAGGACGGACTCACGACAGGCCGCGTTGAACTCCTCGATGCCGAGCTCGAGGATCTCGCCCTTGGTCTTCAGGCCGAGGACCCGCTGCGCCTCGAGCTCGGCCGGCAGCCCGTGGGTGTCCCAGCCGAACCTCCGCTCGACCCGGCGCCCGCGCATGGTCTGGTAGCGCGGGATGAGGTCCTTGACGTAGCCGGTGAGCAGATGGCCGTAGTGCGGCAAACCGTTGGCGAACGGCGGACCATCGTAGAAGACGAACTCGTTGTCCCCGTCCTCACCTGCGTCGCGCCCCTCGACCGATGCGACGAAGGTGCCGTCCTCGTCCCAGTACTGGAGGATGCGTTCCTCGATCTCCGGGAACTTCGGGCTCGCGACGACACCCGCGCGCGCAGCGTGGTCAGCAGTGGTGCTATCGGGCAGGAAGTCGACCTTCGGGTAGGTCATCGGCACATCTCCGTCATCTCGAACGTGGTCATGGAACGCTCACCACGAGGACGACGAGCCAGCCACAGGGCGGCTTCCAGGAAGACGCCTGCGGTCGAGCTGCACCGCGGTACCACCTCGCTTGTCGCAGGACACCCTCCACATTGAGGGCGGCATCCGACCGCTCTGGTCCGAGGCGCTGACGGGCCCACCCGTCCGGTTCTAGTTGGACCCAGACGCATGGCGTGCGGCAGGAGCCGTTCTTCCGGAGGCTCACCGGTGATGACCGGGTCAATGCCTGTGTGGCCAAGTCTAGCGGCCCCGNGCTGCAGCGAGGTCGCACAAACCGATTCGTGTGGCGCCACCGCCGTCTGGGAGGATCTGGCCATGACCCACCCCTCTTCCCAGCAGCACGCCGTGAGCATGCCTGACAAGCCGTCCATCGACGGGCTGGAGGACAAGTGGGCGCAGGCGTGGGCCGAACAGGGCACGTACACCTTTGACCGCAGCAAGACCCGCGAGCAGATCTGGTCCATCGACACCCCGCCGCCCACCGCGAGCGGGGCGCTGCACATCGGTCACGTCTTTGGCTATGCGCAGGTCGACTTCATGGCGCGCTACAAGCGCATGGCCGGCTACGAGGTGTTCTACCCGATGGGCTGGGACGACAACGGCCTGCCGACCGAGCGCCGGGTCCAGAACTACTACGGCGTGCGCGGCGACGCCACCCTCCCCTACATCGAGGGTTTCGAGCCGTCACAGCACGGCGACAGCAGCACGGGTGGCAAGAGCCCGAAGCTGTCGGACCAGCAACCGATCAGCCGCGCCAACTTCATCGAGCTCTGCGACATCCTGACGGTCGAGGACGAGAAGGCGTTCGAGGAGCTCTTCCGGCGGCTCGGCCTCTCGGTCGACTGGGACATCAACTACCGCACCATCGACGTGCGATCCCGGGCCACGGCCCAGCAGGCGTTCCTGCGCAACCTTCATCGCGGGGAGGCCTACCAGGCCGAAGCCCCGGGTCTGTGGGACGTGACGTTCCAGACCGCCGTGGCCCAGGCCGAGCTCGAGGCGCGCGACTACCCGGGACACTTCCACCGCATCGCGTTCCACACCCCCGACGGAACCCCGGTGCACATTGAGACCACCCGCCCTGAGCTGTTGCCCGCCGTCGTCGCGCTGATCGCCCACCCTGATGACCAGCGGTATGCCGGCCTGTTCGGCACCACAGTCACCTCACCCCTGTTCGGGGTCGAGATCCCCGTCCTCCCCCACCACCTTGCCGAGCCTGACAAAGGGGCGGGCATCGCCATGTGCTGCACCTTCGGTGACCTCACCGACGTGCAGTGGTGGCGCGAGCTGCAGCTGCCGACCAGGTCGATCATCCAGCGCAACGGCCGGATCCAGTCGGAGACGCCGGAGTGGGTCGCGACCGAAAAGGGGCGAGCAATCTTCGCCGAGTTCGCCGGGCGGACAGCCTTTGCCGCCCGCGCCGCGATCGTGGACGCCCTGCGCCTCTCGGGCGACCTGCAGGGCGAGCCGACCCCGACCCAGCGCAAAGCCAACTACTTCGAGAAGGGCGACAAGCCGCTCGAGATCGTGACCTCGCGCCAGTGGTACATCCGCAACGGCGGTAGGGATGACGACCTCAAGGCTGCGCTCATCCAGCGCGGCAAGGAGATCCAATTCCATCCCGACTTCATGCGAACCCGTTACGAGAACTGGGTCGGCGGGCTCAACGGCGACTGGCTGGTCAGCCGCCAGCGCTTCTTCGGCGTCGCGATCCCGCTCTGGTACCCCGTCGACGCCGACGGTGAGATCGTCTATGCCGAGCCGATCGTGCCCGACGAGGCGTNCCTGCCGGTCGACCCCTACTCCGATGTGCCAACCGGTTACCAGGCCGAGCAGCGTGACCAACCGGGCGGATTCACCGGGGACCCCGACATCATGGACACGTGGGCAACCTCGTCGCTCAGCCCGCAGATCGCGGCCGGGTGGCGCGACGACCCGGAGCTGTTCGCCAAGATCTTCCCGATGGACCAGCGCCCGCAGGGCCACGACATCATCCGAACATGGTTGTTCGCCACAGTCGTGCGCGCCCACCTCGAGCACGACTCGTTGCCGTGGAAGCACGCCACCATCAACGGGTGGATCCTCGACCCCGATCGTAAGAAGATGAGCAAGTCCAAGGGCAATGTGACCACCCCGATGGGGATGCTCGTGGATCACGGCGCGGACGCCATCCGCTACTGGGCGGCCGCAGCCCGCATGGGCACGGACGCCGCGCTGGACACCGCCCAGATGAAGGTCGGTCGTCGCCTCGCTATCAAGGTGCTCAACGCGAGCAAGTTCGCCCTGTCATTCGGCGAGGTCGGCGGAGAGCTCGCGGACGCCGTCACGCTGCCTGTCGACAAGGCGATGCTTGCCGGGCTCGCTGACGTGATCAGCAAGGCCACGAAGGNCTTTGACGCCTTCGACTACACGCGCGCGTTGGAAGTGACCGAGGCGTTCTTCTGGACGTTCTGCGACGACTACCTCGAGCTGGTCAAGGAACGGGCCTATGGCGGTCAGGGCGACGAGGCCGCCGCATCTGCGCGTGCTTCGTTGCGAATCGCCCTGGACATCCTGCTGAGACTGCTCGCTCCGTTCCTGCCCTATGCCACGGAAGAGGTGTGGTCGTGGTGGCACGACGGCTCGATCCACCATACGTCCTGGCCTCGCCCGGATGAGCTGAACGCCGTTGCGGCACAAGCCGATCCGGCCATTCTTGGCGCGGTCAGCGCGGCGCTCGCGGGCGTCCGCAGGACAAAGTCGGAGGCCAAGGTCGGCATGAAGGCCGATGTCGACAGGGTGGTGCTGACAGGGCCGTCTGCCACGCTTGACCGTATCCGGCTCGCCGCAGGTGATCTCATCGCCGCCGGCCGTATCGCGACCCTGGACTACCAGCCCGGCGAGACGTTCACCGTTCGCGACGTGGTGCTGGCACCGGTCGAGCCCAAGGCCTGACCAGAGTTTTCGGTTGCCTGTTCAGTCGATGTGGTCGACGCGCGCTGGGCAGTGGTTCGCGGCCAGTGACCGCCTCAGGCTGATTCCTTGCGCGGCGCTCGTTTGGCCCGCGGAGCGGCGACCGGACGGCGGACGATCGTGGGGTTGATCTTGTCAATAACCACCTCGGCGGTGACGACCACGCGGGCAATGTCATCCTCGCTGGGGACGTCGAACATCACCGGCAGGAGCACCTCCTCCATGATCGCTCGAAGCCCTCGGGCTCCGGTGCCACGCAANAAAGCCTGGTCGGCGACGGCCTCGATCGCCTCGGCGTTGAACTCGAGCTCGACGCCGTCGATCTCGAACATGCGCATGTACTGCTTGACCAGGGCGTTGCGCGGCTCGGTCAGGATGCGCACCAGTGCGTCGCGGTCCAGGGGCGACACGGTCGTGATGACCGGCAGACGACCGACGAACTCCGGGATCAGCCCGAACTTCATGAGGTCCTCGGGCATCACGTCGCCGTAGCTCTCGCCAACATCCTTGGCCGTGTGCAGCTGGGATCCGAAGCCCAGGCCCTTCTGACCAGAACGCGACTCGATGAGCTTCTCGAGACCGGCGAACGCGCCACCAACGATGAAGAGCACGTTGGTCGTGTCGATCTGGATGAACTCCTGGTGCGGGTGCTTGCGGCCACCCTGGGGAGGCACCGAGGCGACCGTTCCCTCGAGGATCTTCAGCAGGGCCTGCTGCACGCCCTCGCCGGACACGTCACGGGTGATCGACGGGTTCTCGCTCTTGCGGGCGATCTTGTCGATCTCGTCGATGTAGATGATGCCGGTCTCGGCCTTCTTGACGTCAAAGTCCGCAGCCTGGATCAGCTTGAGCAGGATGTTCTCGACGTCCTCACCGACATAGCCGGCCTCCGTCAGCGCGGTGGCATCGGCAATGGCGAACGGGACGTTGAGCATGCGGGCCAGGGTCTGGGCGAGATAGGTCTTGCCGCAGCCGGTCGGCCCGATCAGCAGGATGTTGGATTTGGAGATGTCCACCGCGTCGGCGTCTTTCTTGCTGGTGGACTCGCCGGCCTGGATCCGCTTGTAGTGGTTGTAGACGGCCACCGCGAGTGCTCGCTTGGCCGGGTCCTGACCGATGACGAACTGCTCGAGGAAGTCAAAGATCTCTCGGGGCTTGGGAAGCTCGTCGAGCCCGAGCTCGGAGGTCTCAGCGAGCTCCTCCTCGATGATCTCGTTGCACAGGTCGATGCACTCGTCGCAGATGTAGACCCCAGGCCCGGCAATGAGCTTCTTGACCTGCTTCTGGCTCTTGCCACAGAAAGAGCACTTCAAGAGGTCGCCGCCGTCTCCGATGCGTGCCACGAGGCGATCCTTCCGGTCGGTCCTGCTCAATGCGCTGGCGATGAGGACATCACCGGCCGTTCCTCCGCACCGACGCTACCCGCTGGCAGAGGCTGACGTTCCTATTGAACGCCGGTGTCGGGTCGCCGTCACGACTGTTCCGCCCAGAGCGGACAAAGCAATGTCGGCGCCGACCGTCAGGAGTCGGTCGAAGCCTTGCGGCTGATCAGCACCTCGTCGATCAAGCCGTACTCCTTGGCCTGCACAGCTGAAAGGATCTTGTCCCGTTCGATGTCCTGCTCGATCTGTGCCACGGTTCGGCCGGTGTGGTGTGCCAGGGTCTCCTCCAGCCACGTACGCATCCGCAGCACCTCGTTGGCCTGGATCTCAAGGTCGCTGGCCATGCCGCCGGTGCCTTCCATGGCCGGCTGGTGGACCAGGATCCGTGAGTTGGGCAGAGCGAAGCGCTTGCCCGGCGCCCCGGCCCCCAGCAGCACGGCAGCCGCGGAGGCCGCCTGGCCGATGACGAACGTCTGGATGTCGGGGCGAAGGTACTGCATGGTGTCGTAGATCGCTGTCATGGCGGTGAAAGAGCCACCGGGTGAGTTGATGTACATCAGGATGTCGCGGTCGGGGTCCTGGCTCTCCAGCACCAGCAGCTGGGCGATGACGTCGTCCGCAGACGCATCGTCGACCTGCACGCCGAGGAAGATGATGCGGTCCTCGAACAGCTTGGTGTAGGGGTCGGTGCGCTTCATCCCGTAGGACGTGCGCTCCTCGAACTGCGGGAGGATGTAACGGCTGGA
>JGI24130J36418_10000159_pt1 | contig 19764 bp, 15 predicted proteins | sample BarGraNGADG00212_FD_36418 | JGI IMG/M metagenome (IMG submission 36418)
CAAGCTCTCACCTGACCAAACTTCCACCTGACCAAACTTCCACCTGACCAAACTTCCACCTGACCAAACTTCCACCTGACCAANCTTCCACCTGACCGAGCAAGTGTGCCATGGAGAAGGGTTTCCGCACGAGATGACCATAGTGCCGCAGGCCGAAGAACACGGGACTGCTGGCACCCATGAGCCGAAGACCATCGCCGGTCGCTCGCCGGCGCAGCTCGCCTGGTCCCGGCTGAGATGCGACAAGGTTGGCATGGTCAGTCTGATGGTCATCATCGTGGTGACGGTGATCGCCGTGGGGGCCCCACTCATCGCCCACGTCTTCGGACTGCAGCCCAACGCGTTCCACGACGAGTTGATCGGCGATGGTGCTCTGCCCAAGTTCGGCCCACTGAACAGCGGAATCAGCCTGGCGCATCCGCTCGGCATCGAGCCTTCGACCGGCCGCGACATCATGGCCCGCCTGCTCTACGGCTCGCGGGTCTCCCTGCTCATCGCCTCGCTCGGAACCGTGTTCACGGTAGCGATCGGTGTCACCGTGGGACTGATCGCGGGCTACTCCGGTGGTCGAGTTGACGCCCTGTTTGGGCGGCTGATGGACCTCATTCTCAGTTTTCCCCAGCTGATCCTGCTCATCGCGCTGAGTCCGATCCTGATCCAGGTTCTTAACGACCGTTTTGGCCTCGAGGGAAACTCAGCGCGCGTCACGTTTCTCATCCTCGTGTTCGCCGTCTTCGGCTGGCCCTACATCGCCCGGATCGTCAGGGGCCAGGTCCTGAGTCTGCGCGAGCGGGAGTTCGTCGAGGCGGCGGTCTCCACGGGGGCAAGTACGAGGCGGATCCTGGTGCACGAGATCCTGCCGAACCTGTGGGTCCCGATCATCGTCTACGCGACGCTTCTCCTCCCGGGCTACATCGCTGCCGAGGCGGCGTTGTCGTTCCTCGGTGTCGGGGTCATCGAGCCGACGGCGACGTGGGGAAAGATGCTGTCCGACTCGGTAACCTTCTACCAGGTCGACCCGCTCTACCTGTTCATCCCCGGCACGTCGCTGTTCATCGTTGTCCTGGCGTTCAACCTGCTGGGCGACTCGATGCGCGACGCGCTCGACCCTCGCGCGGGGCGCGCCTGAGCCCACCGCGTCGTTCACCCACCCGTCCCCCGGCTCGTCGCCGGGTCCGGTTTCCGCGTGCGGGAGCTGGACGATCATAAGGAGAAGACATGGACAAGGCTAAGATCGGCCTGCGCTGCGGTGCCCTCGCATCGGCAGCGGTTCTTGCGCTGACCGCGTGCGGCAGCAGCGGTGGCGGTGGCGGTAGCGGTAGCGGTAGCGGCGCGAGCGGCGGCAACAACAAGGGCGGGACGCTCACGATCCTGACCCAGGCGGAGCAGATGGCCCACATCGACCCGCAACGCGACTACGTCGGTGAGGACATGGCCTTCACCAGCGGATACCTCGTCCGCACCCTGACCGCCTACCAGCTCAGCAAGGACGGCACGAAGTCCGGTCAGCTCGTGGGCGACCTCGCCACCGACACGGGCAAGGCCTCCGACGGCGGCAAGACGTGGACCTTCACCCTGCGGGACGGCGTAAAGTGGCAGGACGGCACAGGCGTCACCTGCGCGGACGTGAAGTACGGCGTCTCGCGCACCTTCGCCCAGTCCGTCATCACCGACGGACCGACCTACGCGATCCAGCTGCTCGACATCCCGAAGGCCGCCGACGGCACCTCCACCTACAAGGGGCCCTACGAGACCGCCAAGAACGATACCGCTGCTTACGACAAGGCGGTCGGGTGCTCGTCCGACAACAAGACCATCACCTTCCACCTGAACCGTCCTGCCGGTGACTTCAACTATACCGTGACGCTTACCGCGTTCGCCGCCGTCCCGAAATCGAAGGACACCGGCGAGAAGTACGACGACAAGATCTTCTCTGACGGGCCCTATATGGTCACCGAGAACACCAAGGGCCAGCAACTCGTGCTCGACCGCAACCCGAACTGGAGCGCGGCTACCGACTCCTACCGGCCGGCGCTTCCAGACAAGATCGTGATGAAGTTCTCGCTCCAGACCAGCGTCATCGACCAGCGCATGGAGGCCGACGCCGGCGCCGACAAGTCGGCGATCTCTCGCGACGCGCTCGACACGCCATCGCTCACCACGGTGTTCAACGACCAGCGGTTCGCCTCGCGCCGGATCAACGAGTACGACCCGTACGTCTACTACCTCGCGATCAACACCACCAAGGTGCCGAACCTCAAGCACCGCCAGGCGATCATGGCCGCGATGGACCGAGCACAGATCCTCACCATCTACGGCGGGAGCTACGCCGGTGACGTCGCCGACGGCGTCGTCAAGCCCAACCTGAAGGCGGACTACGCGCCGACCGGGCTGTGGGACACCCTGCTCGGGGCCAAGGTGCCGGACTCGGGCGACCCCGAGCTGGCCAAGAAGCTCATCGCCGAGTCGGGCGCGCCGATGCCGACCATCACCTACGACTACGGTCAGGGCCCGGCGGAGGACAAGGAGGCGGCGTCGATCCAGGCCTCGCTGGCCAAGGCCGGGATCACCGTCAAGATCAACCCCATACCGCGCGGACAGCGTAACTCGGTCGAAATGAACCCCGCCACGGAAGGATCCCTGGAGTGGACCGCGTGGGCGCCCGACTGGCTGAACGCCTCGACGGTCATCCCCGAGATGTTCACGCCCTCGGGTGGGTGGCCGCTCTCGCGGGCCAACGACAAGGCCTTCAACGACAAGGCCGCCGCGGCAAAGGCGGAGCTGGACCGCGCGAAGCAGGGCACCATGTGGCAGGAACTCAGCAAGGAGGCCATGGCGAACGCCTGGGCCGTCCCGCTCCGCTTCAGCCGCACCCAGCGCCTAGCGGGTTCCAAGGTCGGGGCCGTCAGCGGTATCAACGGCCAAGTCTACCTCTGGGCGCCGTACGGCTCCTGGAGCTACGCGGACCTCTACGTCAAGAAGTAGCTCGCTGGGCGCCGTAGGCTCCGGCACCGTTCCAACCGGCCCGGGGGGCGGGTGCGCCCCGCCCCCCGGGCCGTCAGCGGCCCGCTCCTGTGCGGCCGTTTTCGTCCCCCAGATTCGGAGGCTCCCGTGGGGTCGTACGTCATCCGGCGTGTCGGCGCGATGATCCTGATGCTCGTCGCGCAGAGCATCGCGGTCTTCCTGCTCTTCGCGGTGCTGCCGTCGAACCCTGCGGCCCTCACCTGCGGCAAGACCTGCACCCCCCAGGTCATCAAGGCCAACGAGATCCGGCTCGGCTACGACAAACCGCTGTACGTGCAGTACGGCCTGTTCGTCAAGGGGATCTTCGTCGGCCGGGAGTACGGCTCGGGCACTGCAGCCTTCGAGTGCCCGGCGCCCTGCTTGGGCTACTCCTTCAACCGCAGCGAGAACGTCACCGACCTGATCAAGAGCCGGCTGCCGGTGACCGCGGTGGAGGCTGTCGGCGCCTGCATTCTGTGGCTGACGGGCGGCACACTGGTGGGCATCCTGGCGGCGCTGAAACGAGGTCGATGGCCCGATCGCTTGTCGATGGGGACCGCCCTGATCGGATACTCGTTCCCGACGTTCTTCATCGGGCTGGTGATCCAGTACCTCGTCATCTTCAAGCTGCGGATCATGGCCTATCCGTCCTACACGCCGTTCGCCGACGACCCCGTCGCCTGGGCCAAGGCGTTCATCCTGCCGTGTATCACGCTGGCGGTTGTCTACGCCGCCTTCTACGCGCGGCTGACCCGCAACCAGATGCTCGACACACTGGGCGAGGACTACATCCGCACCGCCCGGGCTAAGGGGCTGAGTGAGCGCTCGGTCATCGGCAGGCACGCCCTGCGCGCCGGACTGACGCCGATCATGACGGCAGCCGGCCTGGACCTGGCCGGGCTGCTCGGTGGGGTGGTCATTACCGAGCAGGTGTTCGCCCTGCCTGGCCTGGGCAACCTCGCGCTCGACTCCGTGCTTGCGGCCGACCTACCGGTGATCACGGCGGTGGTGCTGGTGGCCGGCGCGTTCATCATCTTGGCCAACCTCGTCGTCGACCTGCTCTACGCCGTGATCGACCCGAGAGTGAGGGTGGGATGAGCGCGTTCCTCGAGATCGAGGACCTCAAGGTCAGTTTCACCACCGAGGACGGCGTCGTCCAGGCGGTCGACGGCGTCTCATTGTTGGTGGCCCAGGGCCGCACCCTGGCCATCGTCGGGGAGTCTGGCTCGGGCAAGAGCGTGACGAGCGCTGCGATCATGGGTCTGCACAACCGGCGCCGTACCACGGTCACCGGGTCCATCCGGTTGGACGGCGAGGAGATCGTTACCGCGTCCGATGCCCGGCTCCGCGAGCTGCGTGGCAAGCGGATGGCGATGATCTTTCAGGACCCGCTGTCCTCGCTACACCCGTTCTACTCCGTCGGCAAGCAGCTGGTGGAGGCCGCGCGGGTGCACCAAAACCTCAGCAGGTCCGACGCGCGGGCCCTCGCTGTCGAGATGCTCAACAAGGTGGGCATCCCGCACGCCGAGCGACGCGCCGACGAGTACCCGCACCAGCTCTCCGGCGGTATGCGTCAGCGCGTGATGATCGCGATGGCGCTGATGAACGACCCGGAGCTGATCATCGCCGACGAGCCCACGACCGCGCTCGACGTGACCGTGCAGGCGCAGATCGTCGACCTGCTCGCGACGCTGCAGGACGAGCTCGGCACGGCGATCGTCCTCATCACGCACGACTTGGGAGTCGTCGCCAACACCGCGGACGACGTCGCGGTCATGTACGCCGGCCGCGTCGTCGAGCGGGGCAGCGTGAGGGATATCTTCTACCGACCCCAGATGCCCTACACCTGGGGCCTGCTGAGCTCGTTGCCGCGGATGGACAACGACCGGTCCACCCGGATGGTGCCGATACCCGGCCAGCCGCCGTCGCTGATCAATCTGCCTCCGGGGTGCGTCTTCCGGCCGCGCTGCGAGTACCACCAGTTCGTCCCGGACGGGCGCTGTGACACCGAGCGCCCTGCTCTCGAGGACGTGGCCGAGGGCCACGCCATCCGGTGCCACCTCGCGCAGGCCAACCGTGCGCGCTTCGCCGCGGAGCGCCTCTCCCTGCCCACCAAGGAGGGCGCGTGAACGACCCGATCCTCAACGTGCGGGGCCTGCAAAAGTGGTTCCCGGTCACCAAGGGGCTGCTGCGCAGCCACGTCGCCGACGTCAAGGCCGTCGACGGCGTCGACCTCGCGGTCGGCGCGCGTGAGACGCTCGGCCTGGTCGGGGAAAGCGGCTGCGGCAAGTCCACCGCGGCACGCGCGATGCTCAAGCTGCTCGAGCCGACCGGCGGCACTATCGAGTTCGATGGTCGCGACATCACCGCCCTGACGCGCAAGCAGATGGTCCCGCTACGGCGCGAGATGCAGATGATCTTCCAGGACCCGTACAACTCACTGAACCCACGTCACACCGTCGGGACGATCATCGCCGCGCCGTACGAGGTGCAGCGCGTGACGCCTCCCGGTGGGGTGAAGAACGCGGTCCTCGACCTCATGGAACGGGTGGGCCTCAACCCTGAGCACTACAACCGCTACCCGAACGAGTTCTCCGGCGGCCAGCGCCAGCGCATCGGCATCGCGCGGGCGATCGCCCTGCGCCCCAAAGTAATCATCGCGGACGAGCCGGTGTCGGCGCTCGACGTGTCGATCCGGGCTCAGGTGGTGAACCTGCTCGAGGACATCCAAGACGAGTTCGGGATGTCCTACATCATCATCGCGCACGACCTCTCGGTGGTCCGGCACGTCTCCGACCGGGTCGCCGTCATGTACCTGGGCCACGTGGTCGAGATGGCGGACGCCGACGACCTGTACGCCCAACCTCGCCACCCGTACACGCACGCGCTCATGTCGGCGGTTCCGACGCCCGACCCGGACCTGGAGAAGTCCCGCGGGCGGGTGCTGCTCAGTGGAGACCTGCCCTCGCCGGCTAACCCGCCGTCCGGCTGCGTGTTCCGTACGCGCTGCTGGAAGGCGCAAGACCGGTGCGCGAACGAGGTTCCGCTGCTGCGCGAGCTGTCGCCACGGCACACGGCGGCCTGCCACTTCCCGGAGGAGGGCGCCAGCGCCATCGACATCGGGCCGGCGGCAGCCGGCACCGTCATATGAGTAGGGTGCGGCTCTTGAAGGGACGCTGCGGGCGCCGTGGTTTCCGGCGATCTCGAGGGTTGACCATCGGCTGAGCGGGTCTGCCTGAGCAGACGCGCCGTGCCAGCGTCGTTCCGATCTGTCCGTTACCCGTCTGTGCCTGGGCACAATGGATTTCGGTCCGCAGACCGAGGAAGCGGCAGCCCACGCCATCATGGACTCCGCCCAAGAGTCGGGGATCAACTTCTTTGACACGGCCAATGTGTATGGCGGCACCGCGCACGGTGGCTGGACTTGCCGTCCTCAGTGCCGCTGCGGTCGTGCTCGTCTATCTCGCGGTTGCCACTCTCATTTTCAAACCGCCGGTCCCCAGACCGTGATCGGGGCGCTGGCCTACCACCTCACCCAAGAACAACAACGCGTCCACCAATCCCGCTACGCCGACAACCTCATCCCGCAGGCCGCATGAGATGCTTTCAGAAGAGCCGCACCCATATGAGTAACTTTGGCGCCCGATGCCGGGTCTAGGGTGAGAATCATCGCCGCGACCAATCGACCTCACGGAGCACCTATGTCAACGAACCTGTCCGAGACCGACCTGGAGCTGATGCGCAAGCAGTTCTGGGCCAACCCCAAGAACCGCGTGGCTCAGAACGCCGTGGCGCAAACATCGATCGATGAAGTCGCCCTGGACCGGGAGGTCGTCGTCGGGACCGACACGACAGTGTCGAACCTGCTGGACGACTGGAGTGTCACGAACCAGAAGAAGAGCGGTCGCTGCTGGCTGTTCGCCGGGCTGAACCTCCTGCGGGTGGGCGCCGCGCAGTCCATGAACCTCAAGGAGTTCGAGTTNTCCCAGAACCACCTCATGTTCTGGGACAAGCTCGAGCGGGCGAACTTCTTCCTCGAGGCGATGATCGAGACGGCGGACCGGGACCTGGACGACCGCACGGTCGCGTTCCTGCTCTCCGACGTGACCAATGACGGTGGGCAGTGGAACATGTTCGTTGCGCTCGTCGCCAAGCATGGTGTCGTGCCCAAGACCGTTATGCCGGAGACGTACAGCTCGTCCGAGACTGCGCGGATGAACGAGATCCTGCAGAGCGTCCTTCGCCAGGGCGCGTTGGAGTTGCGGGGCTGCCCCACCGAGGAGCAGCAGGAACGCAAACAGCGCATCGTGGAGGCCGTCCACCGCATTCTCTGCATCCACCTGGGCACCCCGCCGGAGCGCTTCACCTGGCAGTGGGCCGACAAGGACCGCGTGTTCCACCGCGACGGGGAGATGACACCGAAGGAGTTCGCGGCGAAGTACGCCCCACTCGCCTTGGATGACTACGTTTGCTTGGTCGACGACCCCCGGCCGACCAGCCCGAAGGGGCGGACNTTNACCGTGGATTACCTCGGGAACGTCGTCGGTGGGCCCCCCGTTGTCTACCTCAACGTCGACATGGCGGTCATGAAGAAGGCCGCCATGGACGCCATCGTCGGCGGCAAGCCGGTGTGGTTCGGCTGCGACGTCGGCAAGATGCGGAACAACGACCTTGGTATCTGGGACGCCCGCCTGTACGACCTGGAGTCTGTGTACGACGTCTCCCTTTCCCTCGACAAGGCCGAGCGGTTGGCGTTGCACGACACTCTGATGACCCACGCGATGCTGTTCACCGGCGTCGATGTCGTGGACGGGAGCCCGCGCAAGTGGCGTGTCGAGAACAGCTGGGGCGACGAGAAAGCCGACAAGGGCTTCTGGACGATGAACGACAACTGGTTCGACCAGCACGTGTTCGAGATCGCCGCGCGCCGTGACCAGCTGCCGCCGGAGCTGCTGGTCGCTCTGGAGGCCGAGCCGATCGTGCTGCCCGCTTGGGACCCGATGGGCTCGCTGGCCCGCTGACCAACCCCCACGCACCCCAAGCCACCTCTGGCGCCGCCGCCGGGCCAGAGCGCGCAGCAGCTCGGCGGCGGCGTTCTCCAGCCTCGAACCGGAAGGCGAGCTGCCTGCGGAACTTGCTGACCCCCTCGAACACCCTGCAGGGCGGGCACAGCAGGGTTGCGCCACACTGCGGGCACCCCGGTGCCCGGCCGCGATCATCTCCGCCTCGGTGCGTTCGGCGCCCGGGAGCCGGCCCTCCCCGAACAACGCGACCATGAGCTCGTCCGCTGCGGCACACGGTCAGCAGCTGATCGCAGAGGCAGTTGGCGATGCCGGACTGGCCGGTGACGGCGGCTTGGCGATAGGCGTGGAGGTAGGCACGCGAAGGAAGCTGTCGTGGGCAGATCGGCCTTGGCGAGCACATGCCCACGGCCGCGCCCCGATAACCGCCGTGCCTCTATGTCAGCATGACCTTGACGGACTCCCGGGCCGACATCGCGGCGTATCCCTCGGCAACCTGCGCGAGGGGCAGCGTCGTGTCGAATACCGGGCTGGGGTCAAGGGTCCCCGCTATGACGCGCGCGATCAGGTCCGGCAGGTACCGGCGTACCGGTGCGATGCCGAGGTTGATGCTCAGGTGGTGGATGAACGGCTCGAACAGCGGCAGCTGTGGCATGGTGTGCGGCACGCCGACCGCACCGATGGAGCCGCCCTCGCGCGCCATGCCTATCGCCATCGCCCACGACTCCGGCGTGCCGACCGCCTCGACCACGTGGCGCACGCCGAGGCCGCCGGTGAGCTCGCGGACGGCCGAGATTCCCTCCTCGCCTCGGGCCTCCACGATGTCCGTCGCCCCGAAGCCCTTGCCGATCACCTGGCGGTCCGCGTGCCGGCTCATGAGGATGACCCGTTCCGCTCCGAGGACCGTCACCGCGCCGAGCACGGCACACAGGCCGACGGCGCCGTCACCGATGACGGCCACCGTCGAGCCCTCGCCCGCGCCCGCGAGGACAGCGCCGTGCAGGCCGGTCGCCGCGACGTCGCTGGTCGCGAGCAGCGCCGGCAGCAGCTCCTCGCCGGTGGCGCCTTGCCCACCGGGCACGGCGACCAGCGTGCCGTCCGCCTGGGGCACCCGGACGGCCTCGCCCTGCCCGCCGTCGGTCCCGGGCGCGCCGAACGTCCCGCCGTTGACGCACGAGGTCTGCAGCCCGTCGAGGCAGGCGGGGCAGGTGTTGTCCGACCACTGGAACGGCGCGACGACGAGGTCACCGACCCGGACGCTCGTCACGTCGGAGCCGACCGCCTCGACGATGCCGACGAACTCGTGGCCGAGCCGCGATCGCGCGGCGCGCGTGATGACACCCCGGTAGGACCACAGGTCCGAGCCGCAGATACACGACCGGAGCACCCGTACGACGGCGTCGGTCGGCTCGGCCAGAGAGGCGTCTGGGACCTCGTCGACGATCACGTCACCCGCCGACAGGTACAGAGCAGCGCGCATCAGGTCCCACCTTTTCTTGTAGAGCGGTCAGTTGCGGTATCCAGCGGTCGTAGGGGTCAGACTGCAGGTTCCCGGGGTGGCACGGCGAGGATCTCCTCCGCGCGCGCCGCNGCNGCCAGCAGCATCGCGTCGGCGCCGCGAGGGGCCGAAAGTTGGACACCGATGGGCAGCCCCTCCGTACTCCACCCGCACGGAAGAACGAGTGCCGGCGCACCGGTGAGGTTGTAGACCCGGGTGAACAGGCCCTCGGCCTCGCCCTCCGGCGTGTCCACCGGCGGGGTGGTCAGTGGGGCGACGAACGGTGCTGCCGGAGTCAGCAGAATATCCACCCCGTGGTATGCCGCAGCGGCCCGCGGCAGCAGCTCGTCGCGGCGTGCGCAGGCCGCCCGGTAGGTTCCCTCGGTGGTGCCCGCGGCTGACTGAAGTAGCCGCAACGTTTCGGGTCCGTAGTGCTGCGGCTCCGCGGTGACGCGCCTCCCGTGCACGGCCCACGCCTCCCACAGCAGGACGTCGTCGAAGATCCGGTCCAGCTCGGCAAAGATCGTGCCGTCGACCTCGACGACCGCGCAGCCCGCCTGGCGCAGCGTGTCTACGCTTCGCTGCAGTGCCTCTGCCACCTGCGGGTCGAGGGCGGCGGAGGTGAGCTGGTCGGTGACGATGCCGACCCGCAGCGACGCGGGCACCGGCTGGACCTCGCTGCCGGTGAGCGCCGCGAACACCCGCGACGTGGTCGCGACGTCCCGGCCGAGGAGGCCGACGTGGTCCAGCGAGGGCGCCAGCGGTTGGACACCGGCGAGGTCGAGGGCGCCGAAGCTCGGCTTGAATCCGACGGTCGCGCAGTAGTGCGCCGGGATGCGGATGGATCCCCCGGTGTCGGTGCCCAATGCCACCGCGCAGGCGCCGACCCCCACCAGGGCGGCCGAGCCTCCGCTGGAACCGCCCGCCGTGCGTTTGGGATCGTAGGGGTTCATGGCCTCGGGCACTTCCGGGTGGGTCGCACCGGCGGCGTACTCGAGCAGTGAGGTGGCCGCGAAGACGTCCGCCCCGGCCGCGCGCAGCGCTGCGATGACCGGAGCGTCGGCCGTGGCCGGTTCGGACTGCATCGACTCGGGATTGCCGTTACCCCGTGGGTGCCCGGCGATGTCGATGATGTCCTTGACCGCGATCTGCACGCCGTGCAGCGGTCCGTCCGGCGCGCGCAAGGGTGCATGGAACAACTTGACTACGGCGTTTAGCGGACGACCGAGTCGTTCGGATCGTTCGTAGGCGGCGAGCAGTTCCAGGTTGGCCACCTCGCAGGTGCGCTCGCCGCGCTCGATGGCGTGGATCAGTTCGCCTACGTAGGTCGTGAGCGGACCGTCGAGGTCGTGGAGCAGGTCGTCGACCTCGGTCTTGCGCTTGCGCACCATGAGGTCGCGATAGATGCCGCTGTGTGACTTGGCGCTGGTGCGGTTGAACGTCACCAGCCGGGCCAGTGACCCCTCGAGGTCGTCCGGTTCGAACCCGTCGAAGCCCTCGGGTTTTACNGGCGCCTGTGCGAGTACCTCTCGGGCGATGCCGAGCATCAGCGGCCGCCACGCGGGATCCTCGAGCGAGTCGGCGATCGACAGGTCGGAGACGGCGCCGGCGTAGAGCATCGCTCCGTAGGCCTCTTTGCCCCACAGAAAACCCATGATGTTGTCCGTCGCCACGGCGTAGGGGAGCGTGTCTGCGAGCTCCTGAACCCGGGCGCTGATCGGGCCACCGTTCGGCTCCCCGATGCGGAACGTGCCGACGTTTCCCTGCATGATGCGCCCTGGGGCGAGCACGTCGGCACCGAAGTTCACGAAGCTCACGATCAGCCGGTCACGACCAACGACCTTCGCGAGCGTGTCGGCGGTGAGGCCGTTCTGGAAGCTCACCACGTAGCCGTCCGGGGCGAGCCGGTCGCGCAGCAACTCTGCCGCCTGGGCGGTGTGATGGCTTTTCACGGCAATCGCAGCGTGCTCGATGGTGTCTGGCAGCCCGTCCGGGGTGACGGCTCGCGCTGGCACGGTGAAGTTCTCGACCGGGCCCTCGATNGTCAGGCCGCCCGTGTTGATCGCGTCAACGTGTGCTGGGTCTGCGTCGCACAACAGCACGTCGTGGCCGGCGCGGATCAGGTGGGCCCCAATAGTGCCGCCGATGGCTCCAGCTCCGATGATGGTCAAACGCATGCGAGATCTCCTTGGAATGTCTGCAGGGCCCGGCGGCGAGGCGCACGTCACGGTTCGGGACTGTGGCGGGGAGGCGCGGGCGCCCGACTTCGTTCGTCTCGACGAGATCGGAGACTACCTGACGAGCATCGACTGCGCTACCCACGGGCTTGTTCACTGCCCGCTTGCACGCGAAACCGGGCGGTGACCTTACGTATGTCAAATCGTAACCCGAAGATCTTGCCGAAACGGTGGACAGGAACGGCCGGATTAGGTTTACTAGCCGCGACCGACATCCGTTCGACCCACCCATTGCACCGCACGCGTTTGCAGCCTCTGCGGCGACCTTCCCGAAGGAACAGGCATGAGCGATCGCGATGCCGACGTGCCAGACTCGTCCGGCGCCGAGATGCAGGACAGCTTGCGGATCCCGTTCATCAGCCGGCGCCGTGCGCTCCAACTGGCGGCTCTCGGTCTGGGCGCCATCNGCGCCCCGACGTTGTTGGCCGCCTGTGGTGGGTCGACCTCGCCGAGCACGAGCGGNGGCGGTAGCTCGGCCGGCAAGAAGGGCGGCGACCTGGTCATCGTCCGGCTCGAGGACGTGGTCGACCTGGACAAGACCATGGTCTTCGCAAACGGGTCGCTGGTGGTCTACCAGCAGATGTACGAGTGCTTGCTCGCGATGACCGACGACGGGCAGGGCGTGAAGCCGTGGCTCGCCGAGAGTTACGCGATGGCTGCGGACAACATGTCCTGCACGTTCAAACTCAAGGCTGGCGTGAAGTTCAGCAGCGGCCAGCCGATGACGTCGGCCGATGTGAAGTTCTCCATCGATGAGTCGAGCAAGACCAAGGGTGGTTGGGAGTTCATCAACAGTGCGATCAAGGAGGTCACGACGCCGGATGAGCTCACCGTCGTGGTCAAGACCAAGTACCCGTGGGCCCCGCTGCTCGCCGACCTGAGCTGCCCGAACAACGGCATCATTCCCAAGGACTACGGCGGCAAGACGTCCAAGGATTTCTACACCGCCCCGGTCGCGACCGGCCCGTTCATGTGGGACACCTGGAAGAAGGGGAACTACATCAGGCTGAAGAAGAACCCCAGCTACTGGCAGCCGGGCAAGCCGTCGCTCGACACGGTGACGTGGAAGGCCGTGTCGGACGACAACGCCCGCTCCATCCAGTTGCAGGGGGGGCAGGCGCACATCGACGTGGCCCCTCCGTTCTCGAGTNTGGAGCAGCTCAAGGCGACGCCGGACGTCAAGGTGGAGCTGTTCCCGTCGACGCGGACCGACTTCATCATGATGAACCAGACGAAGACGCCCTACCAGGACGTGCACGTGCGCCGGGCGATCTCCTACGCGATCAACCGCGAGGCCATGGTGAAGAACGTCCTGTTCGGCCACGGGACGCCCGCCAACTCCTTCCTCATGCCGGCGGTGCCGTTCTACGACAAGAACACCCCCGGGATCCAGTACGACATGGACAAGGCACGGGCCGAGCTCAAGCAGTCCAGCGTCCCGAACGGCTTCACGACCACGTGGCTCGGGCTTTCCGGGGACTCGGTCGACTCGGCGATCTCCCAGATCATGCAGGCCTCCCTGAAGGACCTCGGCATCACATTGAAGATCCAGAACGTCGACGGCAGCGCCCAGCACGACATGACCGGGAAGCTGCAGTACGAGATCGCGCACTCGTACTGGACCATGGACCTCGCGGACCCGGACGAGCTCGTGCAGTACGCGCTCGACCCCGACTCGGGTGGCCACTCCTTCCAGACGGGGATGAAGAACGCAGAGCTCATCGGCCTCAGCCGTCAGGCGGCGCGTGAGTTCGACAAGACCAAGCGGCAGGCCCTCTACACTCAGATCCAACAGAAGGCCGCGGAGACCGCGTTCTTGGGGTTCTTGTTCTACACGCCGTTCCCCTACGCCACGCGCAGCAGCGTCAAGGGTTTCCAGGTGCTGCCGACCGGCTACTACCACATGGAGAACGTGTCGCTATCCTCGTGACCCCGGCCCCGCGGCGGATGGAGTGGTATCTCCGATGAAGTACCCGGTCTATGTCGCGAAGAGGCTGGTATCCCTGATACCAGTTCTCTTCGGGATCTCGCTCATCGTGTTCTTCCTCATCCGGCTAATCCCGGGCGACCCGGCGGCAACGCTGCTGGGCTCTCACGCGACGGTTCAGTCGGTGGCCGAGCTGCGTTCCCAGCTCGGCCTCGACCTCCCGGTGTGGCAGCAGTATCTGACCTTCCTCGGTCACCTGCTGCACGGCAGCCTCGGGTTCTCGTTCGTCTACAACAGTCCGGTGACCGATCTCATCGCGACGAGCCTGCCCGTCACGCTGTGGGTCCTCGCCTCGGCGGCGTTCTTCACCCTCCTCGTAGCCGTGCCGCTGGCCGTGTGGGCCGCGGCACGGCGCAACGGGGTGGCCGACAACATTATCCGTGCGGTGCCGGTCATCGGCCTTGGGCTGCCTTCGTTCTGGCTCGGGATCATGCTGATCCTCCTCTTCGGGCTCAAACTGCACTGGTTCCCGGTGGCTGGCTTCGGCACCACGATCCCGGCGCACCTTTGGAGCATGGTGCTGCCGGGCGTCACCGTGGCGCTCACCCTGGCACCCATCCTCATCCGCAGCCTCCGGGCCAGCATGGTGGAGGTCCTCGGCAGCGAGTACATCGTCACGGCCAGCGCGAAGGGAATCAGCCGGACACGAGTGGTGCTCGGGCACGGCCTGCGCAACGCGGCGTCATCCTCTATCACCGTGCTCGGCGTGAACCTCGCCTACCTCACCGGGTCGACCCTGGTCGTCGAGCGGGTGTTCTCGCTGCCGGGGATCGGGCAGCAGATGATCAACTCGATCCTCGGCCGCGACTTCCCGACGGTGCAGGGCATCACCCTCGTCTTCGCCATCATGGTCGTGATCGTCAACCTGCTGACCGACCTGGCGCACGCGGCGCTGGACCCGCGGGTGAAGCTCGCATGAGCGCTCCCACGGTCGCCTTCGACCCACTCGAACCGCCCGAGCCGGACGTCCTCGTGCCACGCCGACGCCTGCGCGGACGGCGGCGCAACACCCCGCTCGTCGCCGGGCTCACCCTCTTCAGTCTCATCGNGCTCGTGGCGCTCTGCGCGCCGCTGCTCACCAACCACGACCCGATCCAGCAGAGCCTGAACGAGGCGTTCCTAGCTCCCGGCGCCGCGGGCCACCCGCTGGGGACCGACGCCCTCGGGCGAGACGTCTGGGCACGCTTGCTCTACGGCGCGCGGGTGGACCTGAGCGTCGCCGTGCTCGCCGTCGTGTCCCCGTTCGTCATCGGCAGCCTCATCGGCCTGGTCGCCGGCTGGTTCGGCGGCTGGATCGACACCATCATCGGCCGCGTCATCGACGTGGTGATCGCGTTCCCGTTCCTCGTGCTGATCATCGCATTGGTATTCACGATGGGACCGGGAACGACGAGCATCTACGTCGCGATCACCTTGGTGGGCTGGGTCGCCTACGCGCGGATCGTCCGGGCGCAGGTGCTCGTCGCCAAGGAGCAGGAGTACGCCATGGCNGCNCGGGTCAGCGGGCTGCCGACGTGGCGGATCCTGCTACGGCACCTGATGCCCAACGTGGTGCTTCAGGCCATTGTGTTCTCGATGAGCGACATTGTGCTCACGCTGCTGGCCATCGTCACGCTCGGATTCCTGGGGCTCGGCGTGCCGCCGCCCACCCCGGACTGGGGCACCATGATCCAGGAGGGCCAGCAGTTCATCCTCAGCAAGTGGTACATGTCCACGATCCCGGGACTGGCCGTCGTGCTGACCGGTCTGTCGCTCGCCCTGATCGCGGACGGCATCGTGGAAAAGGCGAACCGCCGATGACGCCCCTGCTCGAGGTCCACGACCTCCACGTCGACATCCCGCTGTCGCACGCTCGGCTGCACGCGGTGCGCGGGGTCTCCCTGGTCGTGGGGACCGGTGAAGCCGTCGGCCTCGTCGGGGAGTCCGGCTCCGGCAAGAGCCTCGCGTTGCGCGCCCTGCTCGGGATGCTGCCGGTCCCGGTCCGATTCGCCGGCGGGACCGTGCTGCTGGACGGCGAGGACGTCACCGGGCTGCCGGCCAAGCAGCGCCACCGTAAACTGACCGACGCGATGAGCATGATCTTCCAAGACTCCCTCACCGCGCTTAACCCGGTGATGCGCGTGGGTGACCAGATCGCCGAAGCCCCGCTGCGCAAGCTCGGCAAGTCGCGAAGCGAGGCGAACGCGATCGCGGTCGACCTGATGGGCAAGGTCGGGATCCCGGACCCAGAGCGACGCTTCCGGTCCTATCCGCATGAGCTGTCTGGCGGTATGAGGCAGCGCATCTGCATCGCGATCGCCCTGTCCACCAAGCCGCGGCTGATCCTGGCCGACGAGCCGACGACCGCCCTGGACGTGACCATCCAGGCTCAGGTGCTCGGCGTGTTGCGGCGGCTGAAGGAGGAGGAGCACGTCGCCATGCTTCTCGTCAGCCATGACCTCGCCGTGGTGAGCCAGGCGTGCTCCCGTCTCTACGTTATGTACGCCGGGAAGGTGGTGGAGTCAGGTCGGCTGGTGGACCTCGTCAGCGCGCCGAAGCACCCTTACACGTTCTCGTTGCTGCGGTCGGTCCCCGATCCGGACCATCGGGTGGACCGGTTGCTGACGATCGACGGGCAGCCCCCTGACCTGAGCGAGCCGCTGACCGGGTGCTCGTTCGCCCCGCGCTGCCCGTTCGCCACCGACAGGTGCCGCGGTGAGGATCCTGCGCTCGAGCACGTGGAGGGCGCTGTGGGTGCACCCCGGCAGAGCGCGTGCTGGCATGTCGACAGCGCGGACCGGTGGGCCAAAGGGGTGCAGGCCGAGATGGAGAGGCAACACTGATGGGCGCAACAGTGGCGGATGCCGGGCGGACCGACGCCGGGGAGATCCTCGCCGTCGAAGGTCTTGTCCAGCACTTCTCCGACCGGGTCGGCATCACGGACCGGTTGTTCGGCACCAAGCCTAGGGTGAACCGCGCCGTCGACGGCGTGGACCTCGTGCTGCATCGGGGTGAGACGCTAGGTCTTGTTGGCGAGTCCGGTTGCGGCAAGTCCACCCTCGCCCGGTGCATCGTGGGACTCTACCGGCCCACTGCGGGGGTGATCCGCTACGACGGCGTGCCGATCAAGGGCCAGCCCACGCTCGCGCAGCGGCGCATGCTGCAGATGGTGTTCCAGGATCCGTACAGCTCACTGAACCCACGCATGACCGTCCGGCAGACGCTGACCGAGCTGCTCAAGTTCCACAAGCTCGTGCCCAAGAGCAAGATCGGCGAGCGTAACCGTGAGTTGATGGACCTCGTCGGGCTGCCGGAGCGCGCGCTCGACCAGACGCCGAGGCAGTTCTCCGGGGGTCAGTGTCAGCGCGTTGGCATCGCCCGCGCGCTGGCGCTCGAGCCGAAGGTACTCATCGCCGATGAGCCGGTGTCGGCCCTCGACGTCTCGGTGCAGGCCACCATCATCAACCTGCTCACTGACCTCAAGGAGACGCTGGGGCTCTCCATGGTCTTCGTGTCGCACAACATGGCCGTGGTACGGCAGATCGGTGACCGCACCGCCGTGATGTACCAGGGCCGCATCGTGGAGACGGGTGACACCGATCGCGTGTTTGACCATCCGGTCGACCCCTACACCAAACTGCTCATCGGTTCGGTCCCGCGGCTCATCAGGTCCGCGGCTCCCGACAGCGGCGAGCACGTCCCTTCATCGGGAGGAAGTGCATGACGAAACGCACGTCGCCAGTGATCATCATCGGCAGCGAGCGTAGTGAGGTCGGGCTGCCCGCCGCCATGGCTATCTTGCGCGACGGCGGCACCGCCGTAGATGCCGTGGAAGCCGCCCTGCGGCGTTGCGAGGACAACCTGGCTGACCACTACGTGGGGACCGGTGGGCTGCCCAATGCCCGCGGCGACGTGGAGCTGGACGCCTCACTGATGATCGGTTCGAGCCGGGCCTTCGGAGCGGTCGGAGCGGTGAAGGGATTCCCCAACCCGATCTCGATCGCCCGAGCCGTGCTGGAGAAACTTCCGCAACACTGCCTGCTGGTCGGCGCCGGTGCTGAGCTGTTCGCGGAGGAGAACGGCTTTGTTCGGGCGGACCTGCTGACCGAGGAGTCCAAGGCGCTGTTCCGGTCGGCGTTGCACCCCTCGACGGACTCCGTTGAGGGTGAGCGGACCGCGGCGCAGGTCGGTGACGAACGGTATCGCCAGACCGCCTTGGACCTGGTCAACCGCTTCGCACCGCACGACGGCCCCTGGGGAACCATCAACATCCTCGCGTTGGATTCCTCGGGCGAACTCGTCGCGGGCGTGTCGACCAGCGGTTACCCGTGGAAGTATCCGGGCCGGGTGGGTGACTCCGCGTTGCCTGGCGCGGGTAACTATTGCGACGTTCGTTTCGGCGGCCGCGTGCACCGGCCGCGGCGAGATGAGCATGCGGGTCGTCGGTGCCCGGGGGATCGTGGCCGACCTGGCGCGCGGTCTCGACCCAGACCAGGCGTGCCGAGCGATGCTGGCGGACGCCGCGACGCTGGAGGACTCGTTCGCCGCCGAGTTGCGTGCGCTCGCGCTCACCCCGGACGGCCGTCATGGCGGCGCGGCCGGGCAGCGGGGTTCTGTCTATGCCGTGATGACCCCGTCCAGTACCGAACCCGAGCTGCACCCAAGGAGTGTTCTGTGAAGATCTTCATCTCTTCCGACATGGAGGGCACTGCGGGGGTCGTGGACTGGGACCAGTGCATCGCCGGGGGGGCGCGGTATGACTACTACACGGGTCTGCTCACCCAGGAGATCAACGCGGCCATCGAAGGAGCCGCGCAGGCCGGCGCCACCGAGTTCCTCGTCAACGATGCGCATTCGAAGATGAGCAACCTGCTCCCGGACGCACTGGCCGGCTCGGCCGGGTACCTGTCGGGCCGGTTCAAGCCGATGTACATGATGCAGGGGCTCGACGAGTCCTTCGACGCCATCTTCTTGGTNTCCTACCACGGCTCCATGGGCAGCAACGGTTCGGTGCTTTCGCACACCTACTTTCCGCAGGGCTTCGCCGAGGTGTCCATCAACGGCGTCGTGGCGGGTGAGGCCGGCATCAACGCCCTCGTTGCGAAGGCGTACGGCGTGCCAATCGTGTTGGTCACCGGCGATGCCACCACGGCGGAGGAGACGGAGCGGTTCTGCCCCGGTATCCGTGCGGCCGTCGTCAAGAAGTCGGTCAGCCGGTTCTCCGCGGAGTCGCTGCACCCGCAGGTGGCGTGCGACTTGATCCGCGAGCAGGCTCGGCTCGCGGTCGAGGGGCTGCAGTATGCGCGCGAGGCAGCTATCTCGGTGCCGGCGACGCTCGGGATCAGCTTCCGCAGCAGTGACCATGCCGAGCTGGCGAGCCGGATCGCTGGCGTCATCCGTACGGGTGACTTGGCGGCGACGATCACCGATGAGGACCCGTTGCGACTCTACCGAACGTTCGTGACGATCGTGCTGCTGTGCCGCGGCCTGGTCGAGTGACGTGACGATCCTTGAGGTACTCACCGAGCAGGTGCGGACCGGTTTCTTCGCTGACGACCAGGCCGCCATCCGCGCCGGCGCCCAGCACGACGGCTTCTCCTACGTAGGACAGCCGGTGACCCCTGGGTTCCGGGCGGTTCGTCAGCCCGGCGAGGCTGTCTCGGTGATGCTGCTTTGCGTCGACGGGTCGCTGGCTTACGGCGACTGCGCAGCGGTGCAGTACAGCGGCGCGGGTGGGCGCGACCCGGTGTTCTCGGCGGCGCAGGCCCAGGACGACATTGCGCGCTACGTCGCCCCGCTGCTGGTTGGTCGCGAGCTGACTTCCTTCCGAGACGTCGCCGGCGAGGTTGACAGCATCCGGACGGGCGACGGTTCGCAGTTGCATACGGCGATCCGCTACGGCGTCACGCAGGCCATCCTCGATGCGGTCGCCCAGAGGCGGCGGCTGACGATGGCCGAGGTGGTCCGCGACGAGTACGAGACCGGCGTCGATCTGGTGCCGGTGCCGATGTTCGCCCAGACCGGGGACGACCGTTACCT
>JGI24130J36418_10000167_pt1 | contig 19432 bp, 16 predicted proteins | sample BarGraNGADG00212_FD_36418 | JGI IMG/M metagenome (IMG submission 36418)
GGCGGCGCCGGAAGCGGCAAGACGGTGCTGGCACTGACGCAGGCCAGACAGCTGACGCGTGGTCGTGGGGAGCTCAAAGCCAAGCGGGTGGCGTTGATCTGTTACTCACGAGGTCTGGCGGCGTACTTCAAGCGTGTCGTGGACACCTGGGACCGCAAACATCGCCCCGCCTTCGTGGGCACGTTCGCCGAGCTGGGTCGCAGCTGGGGCGCTCCGGACGGCACCCGGGACAACTCCAACTTCTGGGAGATCGAGCTCCCGGCACTGATGCGGGAGCTGGCAGCCGGTCTCCCGGAAGGGCAGAGGTTCGACGCGGTGATCGTCGACGAGGGCCAGGACTTCGCCGACTCGTGGTGGGCCCCGATCATGGGTGCTCTGAAGGACCAGGAAACCGGTGGGCTGTTCGTCTACTCCGATGAGAACCAGCGGATCTTCCAGCGTTATGGGGCGCCCCCGGTGCCGTTGGTGCCGTTGATCCTCGACCACAACCTGCGCAACACCAAGCAGATCGGCGAGACCTTCAACCCGTTGGCTCCCATGAGGATGAGCCTTCGGGGAGGTGAAGGCCCCGAGGTCGAGTTCGTGTCCTGTCCGCCCCGCGATGCCATCGAAACCGCCGATGAGCAGGTCGACCGTCTGCTGGCTGCGGGGTGGAAGTCCCAGGAGGTGATGCTCCTGACCACCGGCAAACGCCACCCCGTCCAGATCGAGCGCGGCTCGGACACCGACCCGGAGGGCTACTGGCGTACGTTCTGGGAGGAGGACGACGTGTTCTACGGCCACGTGCTGGGGTGCAAGGGTCTGGAACGCCGTGCCGTGGTCTTGTGCATCAACGAGGACAAGGCGTCTGACCGGTCGCGCGAGCGGTTGTATGTCGGCCTCTCCCGGGCCACCGATCAGCTCATTGTCGTGGGTGACCCGGGTGTTGTGACGCAGATGGGCGGTCCGGAGGTCGCGAGGCGCCTGGGGATCGGCTGACGCCGGTGGTGGGCACCCACNTGATCGGNCCACGAAGTGGTTGGCGCTTGGCTCCCGCCCGCGAGAACCGTTGCAGGCTTGACGGCCAATTACGCCGTACCGTGGAATCCTTGGNGTGGGGACGGTGTTTAAGTGCTTGCAGCACGACATCAACAGATGCTCGGGCAAGAGATCATCAGTAAGGAAGAGGCGACCAGCGGTGCTTGACCCTTCAGAGCTCTACGCGTTCCAGAGCGACAGCCCACTGGGCGAGCTGCGGGCGTCGGCGCTGCTGGTCTCGCTCGGCGGGTTCGTCGATGCCGGCCAGACGCAGCGACTGCTGACCGAACACATTCTGGCGACTCTCCCGCACACCGTCGTGGCCTCGTTCGACGTCGACCAGCTGATGGACTACCGCGGACGTCGCCCCATGATGATGTTCGATCGCGATCGCTGGTCCAGCTTCTCCGACCCGACACTTCTGCTCTATCGCGTCACCGATGCTGAGGGGCAACCCTTCCTCGTCCTGACCGGTCACGAGCCGGACTACCAGTGGGAGCGTGTCGTCGCGGCGATCCGCCAGCTCATCTCGGCACTTGGTGTGACCCTCACCGTGAGCATCCACGGCATACCGATGGCGGTGCCGCACACCCGACCCATCGGTATGACGGCCCACGCGACCGCACCCAGGCTGATCGGCGGGCACGAGGCCGTCTTCGGTCCCCTGCAGGTGCCCGGGAGCGTCAGCGCGTTGCTGGAGCTGCGTCTGGGCGAGTCCGACAATGACGCTCTGGGCTTCGCCATCCACGTGCCCCACTACCTGGCGCAGGCTCAGTACGCCGACGCTGCCGTCGTGGGGCTCGAGTCATTTGTGGCCGCAACGGGGCTCAGCATCCCCGCTGATGACCTGGTCGCCACCGCAGGCCTGAACCGGGCAGAGATCTCAGAGGGGATCGCCGGCTCTGACGAGGTCAGGCAGGTCGTCGAGGCCCTCGAGCGCCAGTACGACACGTACATCGAGGCTCGCGAGAAGTCGAGCCTGTTGGCCACTGACATCCGCGATCTGCCGACCGCTGACGAGATCGGTGCCGAGTTCGAGCAGTTCCTGCGCGCGCAGACCGACGAGACCTAGGCGCCGGGCGCTCAGGGTTTGGCGTCGGACCAGCGAGCGATGACGCTGGTGTCGGAGACGAACCTCACCGTGCTCGATCCGGTCCAGCGTCGGGCGCTCGCCGTCAGCGCCGCGTCAACCGCGGCTGCCGCTTCGTCGGCGCTCTCAATGGGCACATGGACCAGCAGCTCATCGTGCAGGCACAGGACGATCTGGCCGCCAAGGTGCCTTGTCGTGAGGCGCACGGTCGCCGCCCAGGCCTTGAAGAGCTCGGCGGCCGCGCCCTGGATGACCGCGTTGCGGGCGAATCGTCCACGGCTGGCGATCATGGACGGCAGGGATCCGGGGGAAGCATCAACGGGGTTGTCCCACATCGGAATTCGCCGGCCGCCGTAGGTGCGGACAGCTCGCGAGGCCACCCCCGAGTCGTATGCGCGCTGGAGGTAGGACATGGCCGTTGGGTAGGCACGCTCGAGGTCTTTGAGGGCCTCGCCGGCAGTGCCGCTGGTCTGGCCGTACATCGCGGCGAGGACGGCGATCTTGGCCACCGGGCGCTCCACCTTGAGGGCGGCGCCGACCGGCGCATAGAGGTCGTCGGCCAGGGTGGCGCGTGCGAAGTCCACGTCACCCGAGACCGCTGCGAGGACCCGGGGTTCGATCTGTCCGAGGTCCGAACGTACGAACACGTGCCCCGGTTGGGCGGCGATGGCCGGACGCAACGGTGTGGGCAGGTTGTGCAGGCCGTTCTGAGCCGTCATCCGGCCAGCCGCACCATCACAGGCGGTCCATGCGCCACGCAGCCGGTCGTCCGCGCCAACATTGGTGTCGAGCCAGCGGTATCCGTAGGTCGTGGCGATCCGCTCTGCCTTGCGCCAGGTCAGGAGAGCCTCCACCAACGGGTGGGCACCTCGGAACGGGTCCAGGCGCCAGGCGCGTGTGTCGGGCACGACGACGCCGACGGATGCCAGAAGCTCTTTGACCTGTATCGGGTTTCGCAGATCGGTGGACTCGCGACCGGGCGCGTGACGTAACACCTCGCCATCACGCGCGTCACGGATCTCGCGGGCATGGGCCTCATCATCGGGTCGCGGTCCGGCCGAGTCCTCGATCAACCGCTCGATGGTGGGGCGGTCCACCGGGAGCCCGGTCGCGGCGAGCTCGACACACAACAGCGCTGCGGCCGACTCGGACTGACCGGTGCTGGCGGCCCGCGGGGAGAGCTCTGACAGGGCGGCGATCTGCCGCGTCGCGGTGTCCAGTGCCGTGGTGGCCCACGCCAGAACGCGCCCGGGCGAGGTCTGCCATATCCCGGTGACGGCTGCGGCGCGGAGGTAACCATCGGAGCGAACTGGACTCTCCGGGTCACTCCCGTCGCTCGGTTCGTGCTCGGCGGCGAAGGTGAACAGGTCGTCTCCGGTGGCCCTGGGCAGGTCAGAGGTGTCGAGCCGGCATACGGTGGCCCACGCCACAGCGGGGTCGGCGTTCCGACCTCCGACCAGGATCCGATGTGCTTCGGCGATGTCCCAGCACCTGTCCAGGTGGATGCCGTTGCTCACCAACAGATTCGCCCCAGCATGGGCGGACCAGAAAACCCATCGCGGGTGTTGCGTGGTCTCCATCCGAGCCACTGCCGCGACGATCTCGCCATGGCTGCCGGTCTGAGCCAGCCCGTCGCCGGCAAGCGCTCCCATCCCGCCCACGAAGCAGACGGCCACGAGGTCGCGGGGCGGCTGTTGCGGAGGCACGGCCCTATCCAAGCGCACCGGGGGCGGCTTGGATGTGCTCAGGTTGCGTCCGGGGACCGCGCTGATGCGGCGGGCGGGGGATGGTTCAGTGAGCGGACTTGATCCGGACCTGACGCTTGATCCGGCTCAACATCGCCACCATGCCCCGCAACCGCAGCGGGGAGACCGCCTCGCCCAGCCCGAAGCGGTATGGCGCATCGTCGGGCACCGCGAGCACCTCGCCGACGGTGAGCCCGTCCAGGCCCTCGTGCAGGATCCCCGCGAAGCCGCGGGTCGTCGGAGCCTCCGGAGGGGCCTGGAAGTACAGGCGGACGGTGGCTTCCTGCGAGGACGCATTCGGAACACCGTCCACCTCGACCACGAGGAACAGCGGGGACTGGCACTCGTCCACGCGCTCGAGCAGCTCATCGTGCCCCGAGTACCGTTCGGGAAGCTCGGGAAGATCGTCGCTGAAGTCGAGCAGCAGGGTGAGTCGGTCACGAGCCGACAGGGCTGCGAAGTCCTGGGCGATCTCGTCGAGGACCGCAGGGAGGGGAACGGTCACGGGTCCTGCGCTCACGTGGCACCGACCTCGATCGGCACCCGAACGGCGTTGCCCCACTCGGTCCAAGAACCGTCGTAGTTGCGGACCTTGTCGAAGCCCAGCAGGTGGGTCAGGACGAACCACGTGTGGGAGGAGCGCTCGCCGATGCGGCAGTAGGCCACCACGTCGTCGGAGGGCGTCAAGCCCTGCTCGCTCAGGTAGATGGCCTCAAGGTCGGAGCGGCTCTTGAAGGTGCCGTCCTCGTTGGCTGCCCGAGCCCATGGCACCGACCGGGCGCCGGGGATGTGGCCGCCTCGCATCGCCCCCTCCTGCGGGTAGTCGGGCATGTGCAGCAGCTCGCCGGAGTACTCGCCCGGGGACCGGACGTCGACCATCGGCTGGCCGATGTGGGCCAGAACGTCGTCCTTGAAGGCCCGGATGGGTGCGTCATCGCGCTCGATGACCGGGTAGTCAACCGCTGTCCGGGCCGGCAGGACGCGGGTGATCTCCCGCCCTTCCGCGACCCACTTGGCCCGACCGCCGTCGAGCAGGCGCACGTCCTCATGGCCGAACAGGGTGAAGACCCACAGGGCGTAGGCGGCCCACCAGTTGCTCTTGTCACCATAGATCACCACGGTGGTGTCACGGCGGATACCGCGCTCCCCGAGGACCTGGGCAAAGCGCTCGCCGTCGACGTAGTCACGCGTCACCTGGTCGTTGAGATCGGTGTGCCAGTCGATCTTGAGGGCTCCGGGGAGGTGGCCGGTCTCGTAGAGCAGCACGTCCTCGTCGGACTCGATGACCACCAGGTCGTGGGCACCCTCAGCTCTGTGGGGCAGCTGCGCGGCAAGCCACTCCGTGGAGACCAGCCGCTCGGGGTGGGCATAGTCCGAGAACGCGTTGTTGTCGTCGGTGGCGACGGCCATGGGTTCACCTTCAAGTGGTCCATCGGTGGGGTCGATCGGTCAGGTGACAAACGTCTCCTGCCATGATTTCAAGGATTCTTCATTGGTCAACGACGCGCTTCAGGCGATGAGTTCCCATCCTGGGGTCAGGTCGGGCGCAGGGCCTCAACCAGCTCGATCGGGTCGGCCTCGCTCGCCGTCTTGTCAGGCCGGTGACGGACCACCCTCGCAAAGCGCAGTGCCAGCCCACCGGGATAGCGGGGAGAGGTCTGCACCCCGTCAAAGGCGATCTCCACCACCACCTCCGGGCGCAGCTCGATCACGTAACCGTCGACGGGCCCGAGTGCGTGCCGTGGCAGCTCGTTGGTCTGCCAGCGCAGCATCTCGTCGGTGAGCCCCTTGAAGGTCTTGCCGAGCATGACGAAGCCGTCCTCCGGCCCGAATCGCCCGTGCGGGTCCCGTGCGCCAAGGTGGATGTTGCTCAGCCAGCCGCTGCGCCGGCCGTTGCCCCGCTCGACGGCCAGGATGACCAGATCGAGGGTGTGAACCGGTTTGACCTTGACCCAGCCCGACCCGCGGCGTCCCATGTCGTAGGGCGCGTCGTCCGCCTTGACAACCACGCCCTCGTGTCCGCGAGCCACGGCGTCGGCGGCAAAGGCGGCCGCCGCATCGATCTGGTGGGCGTCGGAGACGTCGTCCACCTGGATTCGTGGTGTCAGATGAGTGCGGGGAACAGCCAGCTCGAGCGCGTCGCGTCGTGCGCGGCCGGCCTCGTCGATAAGATCGACACCATCAAGGTGCAGGACGTCAAAAAGGTATGCCGTGAGCGGGGTCCGCGTACGGGCAACCTCTGGGTCGACTCGGCTGGCAGTACGGGACCCGGTCTCCTGAAACGGTTTTGGCCGACCGTCCGGGTGCAACGCGATCAGCTCGCCATCGAAGATCCCATCGACTGCGGCCAGCGACCTGCTCAGCTGGACGACCTCGGGAACACGATCGGTGATGTCGTCCAGGGACCGGGTCAGGACGCGAATATCGTTGCCCTGCTTGTGGATCTGAGCCCGGATACCGTCCAGCTTCCACTCCACGGCCGCAGGCCCGGTCTTGGCAAGGGCCTCAGCAAGGCTCTTGGCTGAGCTGGCGAGCATGGGGCTGACGCCCAGGCCAACCGTCAGCCGGAAGAGATCGAGCGCTCCGGGACCGTCCACCAGAAGTGCCCGTGCGACACCGGGGAGGTCCCCCCGGGTGGCGACGGCACGGCGTACATCTTCAAGGCCGGCGCCACCCGCCTGGGCCACAGCGGCCATGACCACCGACTCGAGCGCGCCCTGGCGCAGCCCACCCCGCAGCAGTCCCAGGACGAGAGCTCGTTCATCGCCGCTCATCCTGCGGACGAGGCCCAGTAACAGGTCGGCGCGCTCGTGCGAGGAGCCGGCACCGGCCATGACGCTGGCTCGTTGCATGGCGGTGTCGAGCTCGGACAGGGTCAGGACTCCACCGTCGGCAGGCAGCGGCGGCTTGGAGAAGGATGACAGCTCGATGCCGGTGCGACGCTGCCGCAACGAACCCGACAGATAGCGCGTCACCAACGCGATCTCGTCTGCGGGGGCGGCCCCGTCGGCAACCAAGAAGGCACAGCGACGCAGAAGGTCAGCGATCAGTGACACCTTGGCGTTGCGAGAGCTCGTCGCTGACACCTGGTTCGACGTGCGCACGACATCGGCCAGCAGCATGGTCCAATGTTGGCAGGCAGATCCGAGCGCCAACAGGAGGAAGCACGTGGGAATCTTCGGCAGGCACGACGAACCCCCGCGCGACTCCACGGAGGTTGCGGTGGTCAGCGGGCGCGCCATGTCCGGCCCGACCGGCGGCTCCGCCGCGCGCATGGTCGAACGCCTGATGGATGTCGGGATCGACGGCAAGGCCCGCTTTGACTCCGCGCGGAGGGTCGCGGACGTTGCCATGGCCGGGCACGCCGACGCCGAGAGCTCCATCGATGCGTTGGTCCGGTCACATCTCAGACTCGCCGCAGCCGGTGGCTTCGTCACGAGTGCGGGTGGTTTTGTCACCCTGCCGATCGCGTTGCCCGCCAACGTCTTTGGGTTTTACGTGGTCGCGACGCGGCTGGTCGCCGGTATTGCCGCGATTCGCGGCTATGACATCGCCAGACCCGAGGTGCGCTCCGCTGTACTGCTGTCACTGGTCGGCGCCGACGCCGACGACCTGCTGAAGAAGCTCCCGCCTTTGCCTGGGGTCAGCACCGGGCCACTGGCCGATCTGGCTGTGCAGCGGCTGCCGGGCCCTGCCCTGATAGCCGTCAACAAGGCCATCGGATTCCGGCTGCTCACGCAGTTTGGCAAGAAGTCGCTGACCCGGTTCGGCAAAGCCGTGCCGTTGGTGGGTGGGGCCGTCGGTGCCGCTGTGGACAGTTACCTGCTCAAGCGGATCGCCGAGTACGCGCGCCAAGAGTTCCCACCGAAGGCACGAACGGTCTCCTGAAGGACCTGGTCTTCTCAGGTCCATGTCACCCGCTCCCTTGTCGGCGGGTGTTGCGCACAGATCGGGCGTTGTGCACAGAACGGCTGTTGTGCACAAGGGTGACCCATGTCGTCCCGCCGTCCACAGGCGAAGGCAGCGGTATGTCGGTACCGTCCTGCGGACTCCAGAGTCGAGCCATGACCCCAACCATCCACCTGAGCGGACCCGCCGACGTGCTGGCCGTATTGCCCTACCAACTCGGTTTCTACCCCCACGACAGCCTCGTCGCAGTGAGCCTTCGAGGCTCGCGAGTCGGGCTGGTCCAGCGCATTGACCTGCCGCCACCGGAGCACGTGGGCGAGGCGGTCGCCGCGATGATGGCGCCGTTGCGACAGGACAACCCCGGATCCGTGCTGCTCATCGGGTTCGAGGAACGCGAAGGTGAGAGCCTCCCGATGCTCAACGGCATGGCAGGTGCCTGCAGGGCCGTCGGCGTCAAGGTGACCGACCGCATGGTGGTGCGTGGTGAGCGCTGGTTCGCGCCGGACTGTCACGAGAGCTGCTGCCCGCCTGAGGGCTTGCGGCTGCCTCCCCCTAGTGAGGTTCCTGCGGTGGCCGAGTTCGTCGGACGTGGGATCTGCCCGCTACCCGATCGCTCCGCACTGGCCGATCGGCTTGAGCAGGGCACGTCCATGATCGGCTGGGGGTTCTCACCGCTGGCAGACGAGCGGCTGGCCCTGCGTGAGGCGGCCATCGACGCAGGGGTGGACGAGCTCGACGACTGTCGTGCGATCGAGCTCGACATGTGGGGGCGGGTTCTGAGGACAGAGGTCGACCCCCAGTCCATCCGGGCCCTGCCGCCGCAAGATCTGGCCATGCTCGCTGTGTCGCTGACCGATGTCGACCTGCGAGACGCGCTGATCGCGTGGCTTTGCCCCGGGACTCTTGCCCAGGACCTCATCGACCCGATGCTGTTCAACCAGATGGGCCGGGCCCTTGCCGAACAGCCGTGGCTGGACGGGAGTACCCGGGAGATCGATCAGGTTATTGCGTTGCAGCGGATCGAGGGGAGGCTGTGTGAGGTCTGCGCCGCCCTGCCGGACGTGTGGGCGGTGCCGGCGCTGACCGTGCTGGCGACTTTCACCTGGTGGCGCGGTGATGGTGCCCTGACCCGCGTCGCGCTGGATCGGGCGCTGCGTGTCGACCCGCACTATCGCCTGGCTCAGCTGCTCGAGCAGATGGTCGACCTGGCCATCCGGCCCGAAAGAGCGTCGGCGTGACTTCGCGCTGGAGGCGGACCTGGTCACGAGATGGACAAGAGGTATCGGTCGGAGCTCACATTCCGTATAGTTCAGGTCAGGTCACGAGTTCCAGCAAAAAGCCCCGGCTTGCTGGGCGGCAACCCTCCTCCGCGGTGGGGTGCCCCGGGTGATGACCCGGTCGGCTCGGACCAGAGTCGGCAAGCGCGGGCCTTGACCACGACGGTGGGGCCCAGATCTTCCGGGAGATGAGCGTGACCGTCACCTCAAACCGCCACCGAGTGCGAGCCGTGACTCCTTCAACCCACCCCCAGCCTGTGAACGAGTCGGCGCTCTGGCCCACCGGAGCCTGGCGCCCAGGTTCGCCGGAAGGCTCACGGCGCAGCGTTGACATCGGCGCGCTTCGGCTGGAGGCCGGGGGAGCGCTCCCGCAGGTGCGCGTCGCCTATGAGACGTGGGGGACCCTCAACGCTGCGCGGGACAACGCGGTCCTGGTCGAGCATGCCCTGACCGGGGACAGCCATGTTTCCGGCCCCGCCGGCCCTGGCCATCCGACACCGGGTTGGTGGCATGGGCTGATCGGTCCCGGCCGCCCGTTGGACACCGATCGCTGGTTCGTCCTTGCCAGCAATGTCCTCGGAGGCTGCCAGGGAACGACCGGGCCGTCTTCGCAAGCGCCTGACGGGCGTTCGTGGGGGAGCAGATTCCCCTTCGTGACGATTCGCGACCAGGTCGCCGCCGAAGCCGCTCTGGCGGACCGGCTCGGGATTCCTGCGTGGGCGGCGGTCCTCGGGGGCTCCATGGGTGGCATGCGCGCGCTGGAGTGGGCGGTGACCTATCCGGAACGAGTTGACAGGTGCATCGTGCTGGCCTGCTCGGCCTACGCATCTGCCGAGCAGATCGCTTGGTGCCAGCCCCAGCTGCTGGCCATCCGCCAAGATGTGAACTTCGTCGGCGGTGACTACTACGACCAGGCGCAGGGCCCCGACCTCGGGCTGGGACTGGCCCGCAGGATCGCGCACGTGACCTACCGAAGTGAGATCGAGCTCGACGCCCGCTTCGGTCGTCAGCCACAAGGTGAAGAGCAGCCTCTCGGTGGCGGTGGTCGCTACGCCGTCGAGAGCTACCTCGACCGTCACGCCGACAAGCTCGCCGTCCGGTTCGACGCCAACTCATACGTCGTACTGACCGAGTCCATGAACTCGCATGACATCGGTCGTGGACGCGGTGGCGTGGAGGCCGCGCTCGAACGCGTGACGGCCGCCCTGGTCGTCGTGGGCGTCGACTCGGACCGGCTCTATCCGCTGCGGCTGTCGCACGAGATCGCGCAGGCCAGGGCAAGCGCAGATCCCACCCACATCATCAGCTCGCCCCACGGTCACGACGGTTTTCTCATTGAGATCGCGCAAGTCGGCAAAATACTTCGCGAAACGTTGTCCCGCAGCCTCGGGCGTTGACGACGACGCCGTCATTATCAGATAGCGTCGCCGTGTGCGGCAGTGTCGCCGTGGCGTGGTATCCAAGGAGGTTCCAGTGGCCGTTGTCGTGGGTTATGTGCCGACCAAGGAAGGCCGAGCCGCATTGCGCCGCGCTTCCGAAGAGTCGCTGTTGCGGCGCACCAAGCTGATCGTGATCAACTCGAGCCGTGGCGGCAAGGACTTCGACGCAACCGAGGCTCGCCGGTTCGAGACCGAGCTCCTCGCCATTGAGGCCCAGCTGGACGAGGAGGGTGTCGAGCACGAGGTTCGCCAGCTCGTCCGGGGCAAAGAACCAGCGGAGGACCTGATCGACGTGGCCCACGAGGTCAAGGCAGACTTCATCGTCATTGGTCTGCGCAGACGCACCCCCGTCGGCAAGCTGATCCTGGGGTCGAATGCCCAGCGCATCCTGCTGGACGCCTCATGCCCGGTGCTTGCCGTCAAAGCCAGCCTCGAGGACTGAGACTCCCCAAGGCGCCTGTCTCGGTCGTGCCAGCCAGCCTTGAGAGCCGAAAGAGCGCTCATCGACCCGGATTGAGTGCCCACCGGGGCGCGAGCACGTGACCAGACGTTTTATAATGGTTACCAGCACGACCAAAGGCCCCGCCGGACCGGTCACCGCGCACTCCTCCCATCCAATGAACTGGTCACCGTTGACGCGCCGGAGCCTGTCCCACGCGATTCAACAGCCTCGCGACGAAAGGTAGTCGGTGTCGACTGTGTCGAACGTTCCATCCCCTTCATCAGAAGTCCAGCCAGCCAAGGTGCCCGCAGAGCTCGCCCACCCTGCACTTCAGGAGCTCGTGCGCATCAGCGGCGCGAACGGTTCTGTGGACAGCGAGCAGTTGCGGGTTGCGCTGGTACAGGCCGAGATCAAGCCCAAGAGGATCAGTGTCGTCCTGCGTTCTCTCGACCTGCAGGGGATCCACGTGACGCCCGAGACGGCGACCGCATCCCGTGCAGTCGCCGCAGTCGCACCACGAGCCATCGTCACCAAGGCGACCGCGGTCAAGAGGACTACGGCCAAGACGACCGCGGCAAGAGCAAAGCCGGAGAAGTCCGCCGCGAAGGCCAACGCTGCCCCGGTGAAGGCTCCGATTGCCACGCGCACCAGTGTCAAGAGCGCCGCCGCCAGGACCGCGACAGTCAAGACGGTCGGCGCCAAAGCGGTTGGTGTCACCGCGGCAACCACCAAGACGGCCGGTACCAAGACGGGCGCAGCCAAGACGGGCGCGTCCAAGAGGGTCAGTGTCGCGACGGCTCCAGCCAAGACGGCGGGCGTTACCGCGGCAGCAGCCAGGACGGCAGGTGGCAAGACGGCCAGGGCCAAGACGGGCGCAGCCAAGACGGCCGCAGCCAAGACGGTCAGTGTCGCGACGGCTCCAGCCAAGACGGCGAGTGTGACCGCGGCCCCAGCCAAGAGGGGGAGTGCCAAGACGACCAGTGCGAAGGCGGCCACTGCGAAGGCGGCCAGTGCGAAGGCGGCCAGTGCGAAGGCGGCCAGTGCGAAGGCGGCCAGTGCGAAGGCGGCCAGTGCGAAGGCGGCCAGTGCGAAGGCGGCCACTGGGAAGACGGTCGGTGTCAAGAGCGCCCCGGCGGGTACGACAAAGGCTGCCGCGGCTGCAGCCGCCGGAGCCAAGGCGCCCTCGGCCGCGGCCAAGTCGGTGGCCAAGAAGCCTGGTGCCAAGAAGAACGGCGACGATGACGGCTTGCTCGTCCCCGGCGGGACAGATGGCGACATCGCGCAGACCAACGACGCCGACGGCAAGGACGAGCTGGACCACGTCAAGGTCAAGCCCGAGGAGGAGAGCGAGTCTGCGGGATTCGTCATCCGCGACGACGACGAGGACGACGCACCTGCTCAGCAGGTCGTGACCGCGGGTGCCACGGCTGACCCTGTCAAGGACTACCTCAAGCAGATTGGCAAGGTTGCGCTGCTCAACGCTGAGAAGGAGGTCGAGCTCGCCAAGCGAATCGAGGCTGGTCTGTTCGCCGAGGAGAAGCTCAACTCCGGCGACAAGATCGACATGAAGCTCAAGCGTGAGCTGTGGTGGATCTCCCAGGACGGGAAGAACGCCAAGAATCACCTGCTCGAGGCCAACCTTCGACTGGTCGTCTCGCTGGCCAAGCGCTACACGGGCCGCGGCATGCTGTTCCTGGACCTGATCCAAGAGGGCAACCTCGGTCTGATCCGTGCGGTCGAGAAGTTCGACTACACCAAGGGTTTCAAGTTCTCGACCTACGCCACGTGGTGGATCCGCCAGGCAATCACTCGCGCGATGGCCGATCAGGCTCGCACCATCCGAATCCCGGTTCACATGGTCGAGGTCATCAACAAGCTTGCACGTGTTCAACGCCAGATGCTTCAGGATCTCGGCCGCGAGCCCAGCCCGGACGAGCTCGCGAAGGAGCTCGACATGACTCCTGAGAAGGTTGTCGAGGTCCAGAAGTACGGCCGCGAGCCAATCTCTTTGCATACTCCGCTCGGTGAGGACGGTGACAGCGAGTTCGGTGACCTGATCGAGGACTCCGAGGCTGTCGTTCCGGCAGACGCCGTGTCGTTCACCCTGTTGCAGGAGCAGCTGCACTCCGTCCTGGACACGCTCTCTGAGCGTGAGGCTGGCGTCGTCTCGATGAGGTTCGGCCTGACCGACGGTCAGCCCAAGACACTCGATGAGATCGGCAAGGTCTATGGCGTGACCCGCGAGCGGATCCGCCAGATCGAGTCCAAGACGATGAGCAAGCTTCGTCACCCATCGCGTTCTCAAGTCCTTCGGGACTACCTGGACTAAAGCCCTCAGCTGCTCATGGGGCGTCCGCACGTCAACAGCCCGTTCGGGCCGTACAGGCACAAGAGGGACTGAGATGACGGACGGATCGTTGACCGTCGGCACCGACGGTGCGTGCCTTGGCAACCCAGGGCCGGCAGGGTGGGCGTGGGTGGACCAGCATGGGAACTACCACTCATCCGGGCAGACCAACGGTACCAACAACATTGCTGAGCTGCGGGCCGTGCTCGACGCCTTGCAGGACCATCCCGGTGTGGGTCATCTGGTCATCCAGATCGACTCGACCTACGCCCGGGACTGCTCCACGACCTGGCGATCTGGTTGGGAGCGCAACGGGATGCGCAACTCCAAACGCCAGCCCGTGGCGAACGCCGACATCGTGAAGGCGATCTGGGCCGCGTTGGATGCTCGTGTGGGCACGGTGGAGTTCGTCAAGGTGCCCGGGCACGACCCGCGCAACGAGTTCCCGCTCAACACGGCTGCCGACATCCTCGCCAATGATGCCGCCGAACAGGCATCAACCGGGCAGCCGGTCGAGACGATCTCGACCATTGACCTGACCAGTGTCAGGCCACGCCTGACGTCCTTTGGCAAGTGGTGACGCTCGTTGGATGCCCGGACGCGNNGGTCATCGATCCGATGGCGGGTAAGCGCGGACAGGGCGTTCATCGTCAGTACGCCAACGCCAGCTGAGCTTGTCGTTGAGGTCAATCCCCGGAATCGATGGAACCAGGTCTGTCTATCGTTATCTCGCGCCAGTGGCTGCGAGTTCACTATGCATTCCGAAAACGGGACCGCAGCCGCGAAATCTAAGGGTTGGCACGGCCCGATGCGGGCCGAATCCCAAGAAGTGACCCGAAAGGACTATGCGGTAGTAACCACCCAATGATCACCCGGTCATTTGCGGGGCCTATCTTGCGGTAAAAGCCAGACTCGGAATGGCCGGCGCTGCTAGAACTAGGCGCATGATCCGTCCAAATTCACCTTTGCGGTGGGAGTGTGTCTGCCTTCGGGGTGAATGCTGCCGACCGGTTGAACGACGACGCCCGGGCCAAACGAATCCGGGAGAGGGACCGCACCCTGGTCTTCAACGCTCATCCTCACGATCAGAGATGGAGTCCTGATGGGGATCATGCTGACCGTGGCGATCTTGTTTGCCCTGCTAGTGGCGCTGGTCCTCACGGTCGACGCGATGGCCATGGCGTGGATCGAGGGGGGTCAGCCGGACCCGTTCCAAGGACTGGGCCAGGAGCCGCCCGCTCAGCGGCGGAGCTGAGATCACCTTCCATCAACGCCCTGGCTTCACAAGTGCGGCTCTCAACTGCGGCGGGAGAGCCATCGCTCGAAGTGATCGCTCAATCTGCGCCATGGCGCAGAGAGGTGCCACACCAGGTGGGCGCTGGCTGCGCGAAGCTGTGCGAGGCCCTCGCCGGGCAAGAAAGCCGCCCGGATGCGGTCGCGTCGACGACGGGCGGCGGCCGCGGCCCTGAGAACGTCGCGCGCATCCCTGACCAGGCCGTCCGGGACCGGGCCCGGCGCCGCATACCGCGACGTCTCGAGGGTCTGGGTGACCCGGCCAAGGGCCTCGGACGCCGTACCTTGAAGGGATGCGGTTCGGTCGTAGTAGGCGCGGAGCTGCCGCGGAGTTCGACTTGGGGCGGGCGATATCCCGAGATCGCGCAGCGATGACGTCAGCTGGGCCCAGCGAACTTCAACCTGCTGTGCAGACGTCTGCGCAGAGATGAGGTGCCGTCGCCGACGCCAGGACGCTGCCGTCGGTATGACCAGGGATCCGAGCAGGCCGAGCAGGTACGCGAGCACGACCAGTCCCCAGCCGTGGGTCAGCCACCGGAGCCCGGAGGTCAGATTTGCGCCGACGCCCTTGCTGACGCCGTTGTCCGTCTGGAGACCGCTCAGGTCCTTGCCTGTGATCCTGTCGGGGACCGCCGTCGCCTTGCCTGACGGGCTACTGCCGGCAGGGGTCCCGGCCGCAGCCTTGGGAATGGCGTACACCGGAGGCGCCGCTCGCGCCGGCGTCGGTTCGAACCGGGTCCAGCCAATGCCGTCGAGATAGAGCTCTGGCCAGGCGTGCGCATCGGCTGCCGTGACGGTCCAGACGCCCCCCTTGGCCCGGGTCCCGGGCAGGAAGCCGATGGCCATGTGCGCCGGGATACCGGCGGCCCGTGCCATCATCACCATGGCGGTCGCGAACTGCACGCAGTAGCCCCGTTTGGTGACCAGGAAGTTTGTCAGCGGATCGTAACCGGCAACCTTCCCGGATCGATCCCTGGCCGGGGGAGCAAGGGTCAGGGAGTAGGTGAAGCCTCCCGTGGCGCGCAGGTACTGCTGGATGGCCATGGCCTTGTCATAGTCCGAGGTCTTGCCGGTTGTCAGGCGCGCCTCCAGGTCAGTGACCGAACCGGCGGACGGACCGTCCAGCTTCAGGTCGATGCCGAAGGGGACCCGGTCGCGGTCACTCAGCGAGGGAGTGCTCTCCAGCATCGTCGCCGTGGGCTCCAGGCGCCAGTAGGACACTGTGTAGGAGTCGGGACGCTGGGCCACCCTGACATTCTGGGTCTGGCTATCCCCTCCCCAGGCGATGCCGCCCAGTTGGGCCGAGACCATCGGATATGGCACGGCGATGTTGGGCTCGTTGAGCAGGTTGTGGGTGAAGGTCGCAGTGAAGCGCGTCTTGGGCACATTGGGCAGGAGCCCGACTGGTTCGGGGATGTCGGGGTTCGTGAACAGGGGCGGCACTGGCGCACCAAAAGGAAGCCAGACGCCCGGCGCGGACCGGTAGAAATCGCCGACTGCGACCCTAAGCGGGGGTGGTGAGGTGTCGGTGGTCTTGTACTGCACCACCGGAGCGGTTCCCCGGTCGTTGAGGTCTTCGGCGAGGTTGATGCTCAGCGAGAAGCCCACCCCGCCAGAGACGTTACCTGTGGCTGCCGGGCTGCGGCCAAGCCCGGCCGCGAGGAACGTGGGGTGAAGGTGCGGGAGCACGGCGGGCGTGACGGACGCCGTGACCAGGGCAGCCACTCCAAGGGCGCGCGCGATCGAGGCATAGCCGTACACGCTCTGGGCCTCACGGCCCGCCGGGACCGGGGTGCTTGCGACTGCCACGGTTGTGGCCCATCTGCGCAGGAAGGCGGTTCCCTGTCGGCCGACAAGGATGAGCCACATGGCGGCAGCCGCGAGGAAGAAGATCACGGGGAGGGATGAGCCGCTGTTGGCGGCCGCGGCCAGGAACGCGCCCAGCAGGGGCAGACCGGCCAGCGCGGGGGAGCGGCGTGTGACGGCGAGGTAGTCAACCGCCACAGCGATCAGGCCCAGCGCGCAACCCGTGACGAAGATCAGCCCCGGTGTCGTGGGTGCCGGCGCGGCGTACTTGTGAACAGACTCGAAGGCCTCGTGGGCGAGTCTGCCCGCGAACCTCACCGTGTCGAAGGTTGGCAGACCGTGCCAGAGATGCCCTCGGCCATAGATCCCCCCCGCCGCGAGAACCGCACACGCCACCTGCACGACCAAGACCTGCCAGCCGCGCAGGGAGAGCGATCTTGCGCCGACCCCGCTGATGGCGATCACCGCGAGCAGGAGCAGCGTTCCACCCAGCCAGGTCGGCTCGATGAGCAGGGTGGAGATCGGCCAAGCAGCCACCAGGGTGGCCATCGCGGCCAGCGTTGCGTCGACGCCACGCCCCTTCATCGCACGNCCTCGACTATCGGAGCGGTGCCGGCTGACACGGCGGCCCATGCCTCAGGGACGCTCACGCCTGAGCCCACGATGCATATGTTCCATCCGGCTGCGGTCGCCAGGTCGGCNAGGCCCAGCGTCCTCTCCGGGGGCGGTCCCGGTCGTCCCCGGGCAAAGCTCGAGGAGTCGAGCAGGAACAGCAAGCCGGTGCCAGCNGGCTGGCGCAGNGCGGCGATCCGTCGTAACCCGTCCTCGTCGTGGTCCGTGACGATGGCGATCACCAGACCGCCNACCGAGGTCAGGGGATTGGCGCTGCGGAGCACTTGCTCAAACTCCGGGTCCGTGCCCAGCCGGGCCACGGCGAGCGAGGCGAGCGCATTGTCGGTCTCGATGGTCCGGGCCGCCTCACCGTCGACGNTCGTCTCACTGCTCACAAGGTGAAAGGCATAGCTGTGCCCGGACAGGTGCGTGAGGATCGAGGCTGCCGCGGTGACAGTCCACTCGAAGGAACCCAGAGTGCCTGAGCCCTCATGCCCGCTCGTGCGCGAGTCCATGACAATGATGGCTCGACGTCTGGCCGGGCGATCCTCCTGGCGCACCATCAGCTCGGCTCGATGGGCTGTTGCGGGCCAGTGGATTCGGCGCAGGTCATCGCCGTCGTGGTAGGTGCGGACGGCTGCGTCGTCCTCCCCATGAAGAGCGACCATGTAGGGGATGGCGCCCTCCTCGCCGATACCGTTTCCACGGGGCCGCCCACCGCCGAGGACCTCGATCCGCGGCAGGACAAGAACGTCGATCGTGCCTGGCAGCGGGGCGGCGACGGTGGCGAGGCCGAACGGGTCCCGCATGCGCAGCGTCAGAGGTCCGAGCCGGTGACGTCCACGGACGTGGGAGCGGATCTGGTAGTGCACCTTCAGGATCTCACCCGGCTCCATGGGTGGCAGGATGAATCGGGGTCCGTCGCCGAGCAGGTGGTCCACGCGTTCCTCGGCGAGCTGCAGCCGGGTACGTCGCCCCGAGGTGTTCTCGAAGACAACCTCGACGTTGGCGTTCTGGTCGACCGAGAGCAGGACGGGGTTGACGATGCGGGTGACCGCGAGGACGTCGCTCGTGCCCCTGGTGACCAGGCCGGCCAGCAGTGGCAGTGCGGTCAGCAGGACACCGATGCGGGTGATGTCGGTGAACCCGAGCAGGAAGCCACCGGCCAGCAGTGTCAGGCCGGCTGCTACGAACGCACGGCCGCAGGTTGTGAGGACGTCCCGGATGCGAGTCACAGTGGTGGACTCTCCTTGCCCGTATGCCGTTCAGCGCGCCGACGACGGGATGGGGACCCGTCGGACGATCTCCTGCAGGACGTCGGCGCTGGTGCGTCGGGCCACGTGGGTCTCGCCTGCCGTGATCATCCGGTGGGCCAGGACGGGCTCGACCATTGCCTGGACATCGTCCGGAAGGACGTGATCGCGCCCGGCCAGCGCCGCGTAGGCGCGGGAGGCTCGAAGGAGATGCAGGCTCGCGCGTGGTGAAGCCCCAAGTCGCAGAGCCGGCGTGGTGCGTGTCGCGTCGGAGAGGTCCACGACGTACTGCTTGATCGCGCTGCTGGTGTACAGCGTTCGCACGATCTCTATCAGCTTGGCGATGGTGTCCCCGTCGGTGACCGGGACCATCTCGTCGAGCGGGAACGCACCGCCGTGGCTGTCCAGCATCGCGACCTCGGCGGCGGCCGACGGGTAGCCCATCGATATCCGCGCCATGAAGCGATCACGCTGGGCCTCGGGCAGTGGATACGTGCCCTCCATCTCGATCGGGTTCTGGGTGGCCATCACGATGAACGGCTTGTGAAGCCTGTAGGTCTGGCCGTCGACGGTGACCTGGCCCTCCTCCATGCACTCCAGCAGCGCCGACTGAGTCTTGGGGGAGGCGCGGTTGATCTCGTCACCGACGACGACGTTCGCAAAGATCGCGCCCTGGCGGAACTCGAAGTCGCGCAGGTCCTGGTTGAAGACACTGACCCCGGTGATGTCGCTCGGCAGCAGGTCGGGGGTGAACTGCACCCGGCGCACCGAGCAGTCGATCGACTTGGCCAGAGCCTTGGCCAGCATGGTCTTGCCGACGCCCGGGACGTCCTCGATCAACAGGTGTCCTTCGGCGAGCAGAACGGTGATCGCGGTGTTGATGACATCCGGTTTGCCTTCGATGACCGTCGCCATGGCCAGACGCATCTTGGCGGACACCTCGGACACGAGCTCAAGTCCGGCCTGATCGGTCCTGGAAGATTCCTGCATGACCTGATCTTGTACGAGTCCTTCGCGTGCGGCGCCAATTGCGCTCAACGTACCTCCCCGGCTTGTTTCCTTGATCCTGCCTCACATGGCCCGATTCGTCATCGTCGGGGCGCGCACTTCGCTGTGCTTATCAGGGGTCGCGTCTCTCACGAAGGGGAGCTGGGCGGAGCTCGACTCCCTGCTGGGCATCCGACTCGCCTCGTATGAGCCCC
>JGI24130J36418_10000173_pt1 | contig 19197 bp, 10 predicted proteins | sample BarGraNGADG00212_FD_36418 | JGI IMG/M metagenome (IMG submission 36418)
CTTACCGCCGCATGGGTATGGTCGACGATCAGGCCCACCATGACCGCGACGGCAACGTAGGTGATGGCGAGAAACCGGGTCGGAATGATGTTCTCGAGGAGCGGCAGGCTTGCCATCGTCTGCCACGGCAGCCAGTGGAGCGGATTGGCGCCCAAAGACAGCAACACCGAGCCGACGGTCATCGCACCGAACAGCCACAGCCGACGGTCGCGCCGCCAGACGACCATTCCGCCGAGCAGCACTGCCACCACGCCGAACCCTAAGTAGGGCTCGGACTGTGTGGTTCCCTGGTACCCACCCACTCGATGGGCAAATTTGGTGAAGCCGGTCGAGGCAGCCGGCGACAGCACGAAATTCTTGAGGACGGTGCCTTTGTAGCCAAGGTAGATGTTGGGCCAGACCGGCCCGGAGGTATGGGCAGGGCCGGCCAGCGCGAACCACACCGGATACGCGAGGAGGACCACCGCGGTGATCCCCCCGGCGGCGAGTCCGACCGTGGCGTAATGGGCCCTCCGCCGGAAAGCCTCGGGCTGCCTGGCCCCGTAGGCAACGACCAGGGCGATCCCGATGGCGGCTCCGATGACCATGATCACCAGCACCTCGGTCCCGATGAAGAACTGCAACACCAGCAGCAGCCCGAGGAGAACCCCGGTCACGACCGGGCGGCGTCGTTGCCGGAACAGGAGTTCGTCCAGGCAGAGAACGACCAGAGGGGGGACCACTGCCATCCCGATCATCAGATGGCCATCGATGAGGCTGACCAGAATGAACGGTGAGAAGCCGTAGAACAGACCGCCGACGAAGGCGGCCGGCGCCCACGACACCCAACGGCGCAGCAGGACAAACATGGCCAGAGCCGAGAGCACCGGGGCGAGCGTGACGGCGACGTTCAAGGTGGCCACCGGACCAAGGAGCCAGGTGACCGGGGCGAGCACCACGCCGATGGCCAGTTCGCTGGTATTGGCCAGTAGGTTGACCCCGCTCGGGTGGAACATGGCCGTCGAGTACAGCGGGTTGAGCCCGTGGGAGATGGCATACGCCGGCCACTCGAGGAACCAGGTGAACAAGGAGGTGTCCCCGCAGCCGCAGGTGGTCGTCGACGTCGGATGGGTCGACCACACGTTCCACCACACGATCACCGAGACCACGAGGTAGGCGGCGGCAGCCAGTAGCAGTGTCAGCAGCCGGCGGGACCCGGGGCCGGCATCGGGCTCGGGGTGCTCGAAGAGGACATCATCGGAGGCCGCGGTGGGATCCGCGGGCGGCGGCAATTCTGCCATCAGTCGGTCCGTGGTGGTCATGACGGGACCCCGTCGGTCACCGGTGACTTGATCACAATGACGCACTCACCACGGGTGGCCCTCTCACGATGGGATGTTCCTCTCACGACCAGAAGAATGTTACGTGGCGGTCGGGCCCAGGTCCGTGCTCTGGCCTCCTCGGTTCCTCAGGTGACTGACCGGGCAGTTGTCGTCCTACGTTTCGCGCCGAGTCCCGCTGAGCCGTCCTCGTGCATACTGGTGTCAGCAGGCCGACGGAACTAAGGCCTGCCTACTACCTGCACATTCCTTGTTGGCCGTGGGAGAATGCTCCGTTGTGATCGAGTCGCAGGTGCGAGATGTGACGTCGGTCGATTTGCCGTCGGAGCGAGGTCGGGGTGACCTCGAAGCCCCTGGGGACGATGGGGCGACCCGTGGGACCATCCGACTCCACCTCGGCGTCATCGGCGGGTTCGTGCTGCTGGGGGTGGTGTTGTGGTGGCACGTGTGGGTCACCGGGAGCCCCACCACCACCATCAGCTGCCAGTGCGGAGACCCCAGCCAAGAGCTCTGGTTCCTGACCTGGACGCCGTGGGCCCTCATCCACGGCCACTCGCCGTTCCTCTCCAATGCCATCTACGCCGGCCAAGGCGGGGCCAACATGATGACCAACACCTCGTGGATGCTGCCCGGCATCGTTCTGGCCCCGATCACCTGGCTGTTCGGCCCGATCGCCTCCTTCAACGTGGCGGCAACGCTGGCACCGGCCATTTCGGGGTGGTGCTTCTTTCTGGCGGCCCGCAAGGTGACCACCCTTGTCCCCGCCCAAGTCCTCGGTGGGCTGCTGTTCGGGTTCTCGCCATTCGTCCTCTGGAACGATCCGTTCGGCCACCTCAACTTCACCCTGTTGTTCTTCCCCCCGCTGGCGTTCATCCTCCTCTACGACCTCTTCGTCAGCCATCGGCACACCCCGGTGCGCATCGGGTTGTGGCTGGCGTTGTTGGTGGTGGCAGAGTTCTTCATCAGCACCGAGCTGCTGGCCATGTGCACCCTGGCCATCGCTCTGACGCTCGTCGCGGCCGCGGCAATGGCCCCGCGGAGCGCATGGCGCCAACGTGGCCGGTTCCTCACCGCGTTCGGAGTGGGGGTCCCGATCGTCGTCGTCGTCCTGGCCTATCCGCTGTGGTTCGCTCTGGCCGGGCCCCGCCGGATCGTCGGTGTCCCGTGGGCCAACGCTCCTCAGTGGGGAACCACACCCTCGGCTCTGGTCGATGCCGGAGTCCGCATCCACCAGAGCTCCTACTTCAACATCATCGGTGGCTATTACGGCGGAGCCGGGCCGAACGCCGGGCCCCTCCACCTGCCGAGCCTCATCTACTTCGGCGTTCCGCTGCTCGCCTTCGTGGCGGTGTCGGTGGTCACCTGGTACCGGTGGCGCCTGGCCTGGACCCTGGTCATCAGCGCCGTGATCGCCTGGGTGTTCTCGTTCGGGACCTCGCTCGGGAACCTGGCCGGCGGAGCCTCCAACCGGGGACACCCGTGGTGGCTCCCGTGGCGCGCATTCGCCCATCTCCCGCTGGTATCGGACATCCTGCCCATCCGCTTCGGCGTGATCGTGACCTTCGGGGTCGCACTACTGATGGCCATCTCGCTCGACCGGTGGGGCACCATCGTCGCAGGCGCGCTGAGCCGCCATCGTGCGGTGGCTGGCGGCACCACCTGGTACCGGAGACCGCGAGCGGTGGCCGGGGCCCTGATGACGGCGGTCGGCGTGGCGGTTCTGGTTCCGGTCGCGCTGACCAACTCGGTGCCGTTCACGGTCGTGTCATCGCCCATGCCGGCCTGGTTCACGGACGATGCTCCCCTACTGCCCACCGGCACCGTTGTCCTCGTCGTGCCGTTCGAGGGTCAACGCGCCATGGGATGGCAGGCGCAGACCGGCCTGCACTTCGCCCTGGCCGGAGGCTTCGCGGTCGTACCGGACCCCAACGGTCGCTCCGCCTTCGTCTCGCCGCCGACCGGAGCGATCGCCGTGCTCGATCGCCTGTCATCCGATCCGGAATCCCTTGTGACTACGCCGCTCCCGTCTTCTCCCAGTGACGTCGACGCGGTGAGAGCTGTTCTCACTCAGTGGAAGGTGGGAGTCACCGTGATCACCCAGCAGGGCAGGCAGCCGGCCTATTCGGCCGCCTTCTTCACCGCCGTCTACGGCCGTCCGCCGAACTACCGCCACGGGGTGTGGTCATGGACCGGGCCCCCGAATACGACGACCGTCCCGATATCATCGACCACCCTGTCGGAGTGCACCGCGTCGGCGAAGGCAACCGCCCCGCTCGCCGTGCCTGACTGTGTGCTGGGTGCAGACGCCACCACGACCTCGTCGAGCTCAGCGATGCAGACGGTGCCGTCATGACGCGTACCTCGCACCCGGAGGGTCCAGGGAACCCAGCTCAGGTCGCACCATCCGTCCCTCAAGCGTCCTTCTACCTTGCTCGCCTCTCTACGTAGGCAGGCGAGGTGGTGCGGTAAGGTCCCGCCGATGCAACCGCGGCATTGCCCAGGCCACGTCGCCACAGTGCCGAACGATTTGCCCGACTGGGCAGTGAGGTAGCCCGACAGTGTCCGACGGCGACCAAAGCCCCCTCCCCAGCGTGGTGGCGCACGATGAAACGGTCGATTCAGGCGTCGCGGCGCCAGCCTCGGTCGGTGCGACTCCCTCCTCGGCGACGACCCCCTCGGCGACGACCCCGCTCCCGACCGGGCAGAAAGCAGAACCAGAAGTATCGGAGCGCTCGGCCGACGGCTTGGCGACGCCGACCCGGTTCCGATTGGGGAATCGACCACCCCTCACCGGCGTCAGGGCGCTGGCGCTGTTCACCGTGCTCACCTACCACTCGAACTTCAAGACGCTGCCAGGCGCCTGGGTTGCACTCCAGGTCTTCTTCGTGCTCAGCGGCTTCCTGATCACGGCGATGCTGGCGGGCGAGGGTCAGAGGAACGGGCGTATCAACCTGAAGGGGTTCTACGCCCGTCGGGCGGTTCGCCTGGTGCCCCCATTGATACTCACGGTTGTGCTCCTTGCCATCTACGCGTCGTTCGTCCATGTGGCCGAGGCGTCTCAGCGGCTGTGGGGGGACAGCGCGGCGGCGATGTTCTACTACGCCGACTACCGGCAGGCATTCGGCCATGCGCCGTTCTTCGGTTACCTGGCCCAAACCTGGTCGCTCTCAGTGGAGGAGCAGTACTACATCATCTGGTCGATGTTGATGGTCGCCGTCGTCGCCATGCATCGTCGGCGCCTGGCGTACGGCTTCGCCATCGCCGGGCTCGTGCTCAGTGCGGCCGACCGGCTGTGGCTGGTCTACAGCGCTCAGCACTTCGACAACGTCGTATTCGGCCGCGTTTACTATGCCTTCGATAGCCGCGCCGATGCGCTGTTTGTCGGGTGTCTGCTGGGCCTGCTGGCCGCCGATGGCCACTTGAACCAGTGGAAGCGCTGGCCCACTCGGTTACTCACCACTGGCGCCATCATTTGCGCCGCCTTTATGGTTTGGATCCTCCTGTACGCACCACTGTTCCGGGAGAACCTGGCCGTATGGTGGCTGCCGACCACGACAGTGGCCTCCGCTGTCATTCTGGTCTATTTCGTGATCTGCCCTACGGGAATCGGATCGCGGTTCGTCGGAATCGGGCTGTTCGTTTTCATAGGCGACCTCTCGTACACCGTGTATCTCGTGCACTTCCCGGTCTACCTGGCCATCGGAACCGACAGCATCCACGGGTCCTTCTGGCCAACGGAACTGCTGCGACTGGCGATCATCTTCGCCATCGCCATCGCCAGCTGGTTCTGGATCGAAAAGCCCCTGATGCGGTGGAGGCAACGCTCTGCCGCACGCTAGGTCGCAAGCAGCCACGGCCAACCCCGTAACAAGCCAGCCGAACGGGCTCGGCCCGGTACACCGGACGCGGTTGCGCCCGCCGAGGGTTTCGAGGGCCGTTGCGCTCCCCATCGCTCTCTACGCCGTCCTCGGCCTGGCCGCCTACTTCCCTACATGGCCGGGTGATCCCAGCCGGATCCCCCAGTGCACGTGCGCCGACGCCGGATTGAACACATGGTTTTTGGCCGCCACCGCCCACGCCGTGGCCCATGGCCACAACCTCTTCTTCACCTCGGTATTGAACTATCCGAATGGGGTCAATCTCACCTACAACACCCAGATGCCGTTGTTGGGCCTGGTGACCACCCCACTCACGTTGACCGCCGGCCCCATCGCCAGCCTCAACCTGCTGATGTGGCTGGCCTTCCCCTTGTCGGCGTCGTCCATGTTCCTCGTCCTGCGGCGATGGACGTCGTGGACGCCGGCGGCCTTCGCCGGAGGACTTCTCTACGGCTTCTCGCCGTACATGGTCGGGCAGTCCACCGCTCATCTGCACCTGATGTTCGTTCCCCTCCCCCCGCTGATCATGCTGGCGGTCTTCGAGCTGTTCGCGCGACGCACCGGCAATCCACGACGGTGGGGGGTGGTCCTCGGCCTGCTGGCCGCCGGGCAGTTCCTGATCTCCTCGGAGGTGCTGGTCACGACCGGACTGGTCGTCGTCATCGGGCTGGCCATTCTTGCCATTGCCCGGCCGAGCCAGGTCCTCGTCAGCCTCCGCTTCGCCTCCGGTGGGCTGCTCCGTGCGCTCGTCGTTGTCGCCGCCGTGCTGGCCTATCCGACGTGGGTGTTCTTCGCCGGCCCTGAGCACTACACGGCGACCTCGAGCACCGGCGGCGCATTCCTCCTCCGATCCGATCTTCTCAGCCCACTGGTACCCACCTCGTTTGAACGATTGACGCCGGGCAGCTGGGCGGCGACCGGCAACAACCTCACTGCATTTCGCGACTACTCCGAGAACGGCAGTTATCTTGGGGTGCCATTGCTTCTCGTCCTCGTCTACATCGTGGCGCGCTACTGGCGCAATCGATGGATCCGGTTCGCCTCCGCCATGGCGGTGGTGACATTCGTCCTCTCTCTCGGCTCACCGCTGAACATCGACGGGCACCCGACCGGCGTTCCACTACCCGACGCGCTCCTCGAGCATCTCCCTTTGGTAAATCAGCTCCTGCCGTCGAGGATCGCGATGTTCACCGCACTGTTCGTGGGTACCATCGTGGCCTTGGGCATCGACGAACTGCGCTTCGCCACCCGCTCCCGCCAATCTCCAGAGGACTCCCTCGGTCGTGACCCAGGTCCGGTTCGCGCTCTCGGCCCCGCGCAGTGGACCGCCGTGCTGCTCGTCGCTGCAGTGGCGTTGCTCCCCCTGGTGCCTCGCTGGCCCAATCGAACCGTGCCAACGGATATCCCGTCCTACTTCACGTCGACCAACGTCGATCGGATCCCTCCTGGCACGGTGGCGCTTACCTATCCATATGCCACACCCCTCCATGCCCAGCCCATGGTGTGGCAGGCCGTGACTGACATGCGCTTCTCCCTGATCGGTGGGTACGCCCTGATCCCCAACGCCCACGGTGTCCCCACCCTGCTTCCCTCCACGCTGCAGCCGCCAGCAGTGCAGCGGTTCTTCATCAACGAGGCGGGTGGGATTCCCTTCTACGACAGCGCCCCGGTGGCCGACAACGACGCCCTGGTGACCGATGTCCGGCACTTCGTCCTTCGGTACCGAGTGGGGGTGGTGCTGGTGGACACTGCCACGCAGAACTCGAGGCAGGTCGATGGGTTACTCAGTCGAGCGCTCGGACAGGCGCCGTTGGCGAGCGGCGGTGTGGACGTCTGGTACGACGTGCAGCGAGCGCCGGGCCTGGCCGTGCCGGCATCATGACCGAAGAGCCATGATGGGAACCCGTCACGGCGGCGTCGGCTCAGCGCCGAGTGGGCCGGATACCCGCTGTTAACGTTCTGCGGCAATGACAACCTCGGTGGGAACCACATCGGGTAACTCGGGCCCCGCAGTGAACACAGAGACCTCTGCGGAGAAAGGGGACCTTCGGCCCGACGGCGGAGGCTAGGCTCGCGCAGCCCGCGTGAGCCCGCGGTCGTCCCCCTGTCGATGGGTAGAGCAGGACGGTCTCTTGGATGTCCGCGAGCTCTTTCATGACGTCGCCGGTGGTCATGGCGAGACCGACTCGACGGGTCTCCCGCACCATGAGTCGCGGCACAGTGAGGGCGATGTTGGTGCCCTTCAGCTGCACAACACCATTGTCGCCGCCCCGGACGAGGTTCGAGTGGAAGCTGTACTACCGTTTCAACCGGCTATAGCCAGAAAATCATGTGTCCGGCTGACGGGGAAGCCCAGGTCACAGTCGGGTGAATCGAAAGGTCGTAGGTGCAGACAATCTGTAGCCCAAGGTCTCGTTGGTCAGTTGGAGGTGTTTGTGCGCGGACAGCATAAGGAGGGTGCTCGCCTCGGGGTTGGAACCCAGCTGACCTACATGCCCGCACTGGACGGCATTCGGGCGGTCTCGATCCTCGGCATTATGGCCAATCACGGCGGTTTTGCCTGGGCTGCTGGCGGGGTCATCTCCGTAAACGTGTTCTTCGTTCTGAGCGGGTTCCTTATCACCCTGCTCCTCATGAAAGAGTGGACGCGAGCCGGGACAATTCGGCTTCGCGCCTTTTGGGCTCGCCGTGCCCGCAGACTGCTGCCTGCACTCTTCGTGCTGCTTGGAGGCATTGCCGTTTATGCCTGGCTCTTCGCCGCCAATGGGACTCAGTCGCCGCTCCGAGCGGATGGCCTCAGCACCCTGCTCTACTTTAGCAACTGGCACCAGATCATCTCTGGTCAGAGCTACTTCGCCCAGGTGTCGGCGCAGTCCCCACTTCTCCACACGTGGACGCTGGCAATCGAAGAGCAGTTCTACCTCGTGTGGCCGATCGTCGTACTTGGTGTTCTCAAATTGTGGCGGTCGCCTAGGATCCTTCTGCTAGTGACCGTGCTCGGAGTGCTCGCATCGGCGCTAGCGATGGCACTGCTGTTCCATCAAGGCATGGACCCGAGCCGCATCTACTACGGAACCGATACCCGGGCACAGGACATCTTGACGGGCGCTGCGGTCGGAATCTTGCTCAACGGGCGAGCACCGGCATCACGTCGACGGGCTCGGATCGGCTCCTCTTGGATGGCGGTGATCGCCGCGGCCGTTTTCGCCTGGGAGTGGTCGAAGATCAACGGAACGTCGGCTCTTCCGTACCGGGGCGGTTTTCTGCTGGCCGACGTGATGGTGGTACTCGTGATCTACGGCGTGACCAATGCTCCAAGTGGTCTTCCCGCCCGCGTGTTGTCATTCGGACCCCTCAGGTTCGTGGGGCGGATCTCCTACGGCTTATACCTCTGGCACTGGCCGATANTTNTAGTCCTCAACTACGCAAGGACCGGACTCGATGGTTGGAGCCTGTTTGCCTTGCGTTGTGTAGTGACATTCGTCGTCGCGGTCATCTCTTGGTACCTNGTGGAGACCCCAATCCGCCAAATGACCTTCGGCACCTGGCGCTCTTGGGCCTGGGTCCCGGCCGGAGCGTTCGCAGCTGCCGGGGTGCTGTTGGTCAGCACCGTCAGCAGCGGCGGCGCAGAGAATATTCTGCTCGGTCCCGGAAACGCACAGTCAAGTCAGGCTGCGTTCTATCTCACCAGCTTTCCGAAGACCGGAAACCAGCTCAGAGTCCTCTTCGTCGGAGACTCTCTTTCGCTCACGGTGGCGTACTGGATCGCTCCCTACGCAGCTCAGTTCGGAATAGCACTCGGTGGGCGTTCTCTATCCGGTTGTGGGATTGCTTCAGCAGTGCCATACGATGAGCACGGCACCGCAACGTATCCCCTAGCACCTTGTGCCAGTTGGCCGACGACGTGGCAGGCCGACATCAATCAACTTCATCCTCAGGTCGTCGCGGTAGTGATCGGGTGGTGGGACACGATGGACCAGATGTACGGGGGACGCTGGCAGCATCTGGGCGATCCTGCATTCGATGCTTATGAATCGTCACAGTTCGAGAAGGCAGTATCGATCCTCAGCTCCCGAGGTGCACACGTCGTGCTCATGACGGCACCGTACTTCAACAGCGGCGAGCAGCTCGATGGTCAGCCTTGGGTCGAGGACTCGCCGGCCCGAGTGAATCTGCTCAATAAGATAATTGAGTCCGTTGCTGCTCGACACCCGGGCATCGTGTCCGTGGTGCCGCTCAATAGGTACCTCGACCCCAACGGCCACTTCGCGTGGACGATCGACGGAAAAGTGATGCGCATGGGAGATGGTGTCCACACGACAAAGGCCGCCGGTACTTATCTCGCGCCCAAGATACTGCCGCAGCTGGCGGCACTCGGACACGCCCGGTGAGCTTCGACAATTTCGTCAGTGCTCCCCGCGGTGGAAGAGTCGGACCTAATGCCAATAGGGCGATTGTGCACTTGACACACTGTTTGGGGGTGATGAGTGAGTTTCTTGGAAAGGCGACACCTCTAGCTAGTGCCTAGTGCCGACCGGCAACGTTCACCCAGATTCGGCCGCGTGATACCGGGCGATCAGCGGCAAACCACAGCCAGTAGCCGCCCGGACTGGATCGGCACTATCTCGGACTGGGTCCCGGACAGCTCTGACTGAAGCCACGAGCCCTGGCACCTTGCCACTGTCATATTCCGAATCCAGTGCCGACCCTGAGGCCGCAGGCGAAGGGGTTACAATCGCCCAGTGGGAGATCCTGTGGAAACGGGTCCCGCAGGCCAACCTGCAGACGGGGGGCCTGAGCCGTCCATCGGACGGATTCCCGCCCTCGACGGAGTCCGTGCGATCGGGATCATCTTGGTCCTCTTCTTGCATGGTGGCTTCGGCTGGGCGGGAGGGGGCTTCTTCGGTGTCGATGTCTTCTTCGTGCTGTCCGGGTTCCTCATAACCGGGCTGCTCATCTCCGAATTCCGCCAGAACTNNCACATCGGGCTCAAGCGNTTCTGGGGCCACCGGGTGCGCCGGTTGGTGCCGGCGTTGCTGGCCATGCTGGCCGGCGTGGCCATCTACGGTGTGTTCTTCGCACCCGCGGACACCGTGGGCCAGCTGCGCAGCGATGCGGTGGCCACCTTGCTCTATGGGAACAACTGGCACCTGATATCCGGCGGTACGGGCTACTTCTCCGACCTCAACACGCCGCGCCCGCTNCTGCATACCTGGTCGCTCTCGATCGAGGAGCAGTTCTACCTGGTGTGGCCCCTGGTGGTCCTTGCCGTCCTGCACTGGACCCGGTCCCTGAGGGTTCTGCTCACCATGACCGTGGTCGGGGCATTGGCCAGTGCCATCGCCATGGCCTACCTCTTCCACGCCGGTTCTGGCGAGAGCCGCGTCTACTACGGCACCGACACCCGGGCCCAGGCACTGTTGATCGGTGCCGCGCTCGCCATCGTCCTCGCCCACCCCATCGCCCGGCGGGGGGGCCACGCCGTGCAATCCGAGCGCACCACCTCCCTCGTCCGCTCCTTCCAACTGACGCCGTTGGCCCGAGGGACTCTGGTGGCACTCGGCGGCATTGGCTTGGCGGTGGTGGCATGGATGTCGGTCACCGACAACAGCGCCACCGCTTGGATCTACCGCGGGGGCTTCGCTCTGATCGCCCTGGCCACGGCGGCAGTGGTGGCGTGTGTGGCACTGGTTCCCTCCAGCCCCTGGGCTCGGGCCCTCTCCCTGCGGCCGGTTCGCTACGTAGGTGCCATCTCCTACGGCCTCTACCTCTATCACTTGCCGATCTTCGTATTTTTGGACAACGCCCGGACCGGGCTGGTGGGCTGGCCCCTGTTCGTGCTCCGGGGGGCGGTGTCCTTCGCCGTTGCCGCTATCTCGTTCCACTTCCTCGAGATGCCCATCCGGCGGGGGGCGCTCCGGGGGTGGCGGGCATGGGCGGCCACCCCGCTGGCCGTCGGAGGGACCGCGGTCCTCGTGTTGGCGTCGACCGCAAGTGCTGCTCCGGGGCTCGGCGCCCAGAGTGTCAGCAGCGCGCTCGCCACTCCCCGGGCGGCGCACGCCAGCGACTCGAACGACACCGCCAACGCCCCGGTGGTACCAGCCGGGACCGGCGGTCCGATCCGTGCGTTGCTGGTTGGGGACTCGGAGGCCAGCTTCCTCGGATTCGGGTTGGGCCCGGAGTCAGCGAACTACAACGTTTACTATGCCGGCGACGGCGTCTTCGGGTGCGGGCTCCTCCAGAGCGAGACTCTGTTCCACGGCACCGTCGTGCAAGGGAACGAGGGTGCGCGAGGAGGGCAGGAGGCAGTCTCGTGCGCCACCCAGCTCACGCGGTGGAAGATAGATTTGGCGGCCTTCCACCCTGATGTCGTGCTGTTGGCCGATGGGGAGTACGAGGTACGCAATCAATTGATGGGTGGCAAGTGGACCCACATTGGAGAGCCCGCGTTCGACAATGCCGAACTGCAAGCCATGCGGAGCGCGGTCAGCGCGTTGCGCTCGACGGGCGCCACCGTGGTGCTGCTGACGGCCGGCTACTACCACCAGCTCGAGCAGGCCGATGGTGCGGCGTGGCCCGAGGACGATCCCAAACGGGTGGATCTCTACAACGCCATGCTGCGCCGGGTGGCCGCCGAAGCGGAGAGCGGGGTGGTGGTGGAGGACCTCAATGCCCACCTCGACCCGGGGGGTCACTTCGTCCAGTACATCAACGGTGTGAACGTGCGCTACGCCGACGGGATCCACGTGGATCCGGCCGGGGCCAAGTTGGTGGCGCCGTGGCTGCTGACCCAAGTAGCCCAGCTGGGGACGGTCAACCGGGCGGCCCAAGGGACCTCGACCACGACCACCGCCACGTCCGGCGCCTCGCCCAGCTCTTAGTGCGTAACCGGCTGACTGTTCGCACCGGTGACGATCACGGCGATGTCGCCGACCCGACCTACGTAGCCAGGCATGGCAGGCGATGCTGGAGTCCACGTGTAGAGCTGGATTTGGCGACCCTCGTGGCCGGAGGTGAGGTATCCCGGGCCGAACTGGACTTTCCAGAGGTGGTTGACCTTCGGGTGGTAGCCGTACTGGTCGAGTCGATTGACCAGGCCGATGAACTCCTCAGTATCGAAGAGACCGGTTGTCGCGCTGCCCGCTCCGTTGTCGCCGACGAAGACGGTCCCGTGCGGGTCCAACGCCGGAGTGACCAGCGAATACATGCTGGCAACGTGCGGATTGGAGACGGTGCTGAGCGCCGGGATCGCCACCACCCGGGTGCCCAGTACCACGCACAGCACCACGCCGATGCCGCAGAGGACGGTGCGGACGACAGTGGTCGAGGTGAAGGGGCGACGGTCGATCACCCATGCCCACAACGGGAACCGCACTAGGCCGACACTGATCAGGGCCGCCAACGGAATGACGATCGCCCAGATCACCAGGTAGCCATAGACCCACCCGACGACGTGGGTGACGGCAAGCACCATGGCGACGTATCCGACCAGCGTGAGGGCACCGAGGCCGGCGGCGAATCGCCTTCGTTGGCGGAGCCCGATCACCGTCACGGCGACACCGACCAGGATCACCGCCACCGACACGACGACTGCAACCGCGGCATGGTGGGGGGTGCTACCGAGGAACGAGCTCATGATCTCCGACGGTCCCTCGACCAGCACCCCAAAGACGGCTGCCACTGACCACAGGCCGGCCTTGAATGACTGACCGGGGTGACCGGCGGTGAAGAACCGCTCGATGAGGGTGAAGTTCCCAGGGTCATTGGTGAATTGCTGTATCACCGGCGGGAGCCACATCACCGCGAACACCACGAACCCGGCACTGGCCAGCGCCCATACTCTCCAACTCGGCGCAAGGCGCCTCCGGTGCGCCGATCGGTCGTCGGAGGTGGCCGGTACGTCCGATCCATCGGTCGGGACCGACGGCGTCCGTGTTCGATCAACGACGAGGGTGACGGTCCACGTTGCGCCGGACACCGCGAAGAGGGCAGCCACCAAGGGCAGCGCCGAGATGTTGGTCTGGATGATGAAGGAGCCCACCAACAACGCAGCCATCAGAGAGAGGGGCGAACGGTCCATGGCGGCGGCACACAGCAGGACGAAGAGCAACAGGGGGAAGATCGCCACCATCGGGTTCCATGGACTGACCAATGCTCCGATGGCACCCTCTGAGTAGGTGATGCTGCCCGGTCCGACCGTGGCCAAAAGGACAGCCAACAAGCAGACCCACACCGCAGCCCATAGTGCCCGTGCCGGGGTACTCCGCCGCCGCACCACCTCGACGCACCCGATAGCCGACAGTGCGTTGATCAGGGTGGCGCCGAAGAACATGGCCTTGGCGCCCGAGCCGAGCAGTCGGTAGAAGAGGGAAAGGAGATAGAAATAGCTGGGGCCCGGGTGATTCCAGTTGTTGTGGTCGAAGACCCCCAACTGCTGTTTCCAACGGAGAGCCTCCCGGGTATGGAAATCGATGAGGGCAAGGTCGTCGGGCAGATAGACGTGCTGTCCCGATGCGACCAGGAATCTGATGAGGATGATGGCGAAGGGGACGGCCACGATGGCGAAGGCCAACACGGTCAGCCATGACGACCCTGCAACGTGCCGGGAGAGCAGGCCGCGGGAAGACGAGTCCGGGCTCTGGTCACCCATCGTCTGGGGGTGGGGACGAGTCGTCACCGGGTCCGGGTACATGTTCCGCCGATTGTACGGGCCTCGACGAGTTCAGGCAGGCAGCGCAATGGCTATCGATGTGCCGGCAGCAGTCCGCATGTACTTGTTGAAACTGCTATCTAATAGTATGGAACTCTTTCGTATTTGATAGGCGTTTTCAAATTAAGTATCGGCCAGGTGGCTGAACCGGGTCGTGGCCAGGTGGCTGAACCGGGTGCCGACGCGGGTAGGTCAGGCGGCGTTGTTCACGGTGGGTGGTTTGACCGGCGTCGATCCGGCGGAATAGACGGTTTGCCAATTCCCCTGCGAGGGCTGGGTGAGGTTGGCCGGCCCCAGACCGACGACAGAGTAGAGGTTCTCCATCACCCGGAGCAGTGGTGCTGTCACCCCGGGGATGGCATCGGGCACCACGTTGGGTGGGATCAGGGTGCTGTTCACCAGTGCCCCGATCCACGTCGAGTTCCCGCTGGCGAAGACCCCGCCGCCCTTGGGCACCGTGTACCAGGTGACGTCCGAGTAGTTGCCTCCCCGGTTGGGAACTATCGAATGAGCAAGTACGTCGAGATTGGTGGGTCCCGACCCGCCCGGTACGTAGCGGTCGAACTCCCCCTGGACCACTTTGGCCAGACGCTGGTTCTGGGTGAATCCGGTTCCGGAAAATACCCAAGAGTTCGGTTCGGTGATCACCATGGCAGCGTTGGCGCCGATGTCCTGGTAGGTACTGCCGATCAGCTCGCTCTCGGGTTTGGATACCGGTGCTTGCGACCAGTTGACGGTGACCCGGGTGTTGTCGGTCCCGGTGAGCGGATCCTCGGAGGCAGATTTGTAGCAGACCTGATGGCGGTTCGGCCCGAGGGGCGAGGGCTCGAACCGGATCTGCCGGTAGCAGGCATTGGCGCCGAGAAAGGCCATGTTCACCCCGGAAGCCACCGATTGGATTCCGCCGGTACGCATCTCGAGCGACCAGTACTCGTCGTGCCCCAGGCTGATCAGCGCCTTGTGGTTGTTCAGGAGCTGGGGTCGGGCATGGAAGTCGACATCGGTCCAGTAGGTGACGTCGAGGCCCATCTGCTCGGCCTGATAAATGACCGGAAACTCGTTTCCCACAAAGTCCGCCGCCCCTGATGCCCAGTCGGGATCGTAGGGGCGGTCAAAGGAGACGATGCGGGCGCGGTGGTCATAGTCGCCGCCTCCGGGATCGTGGGTGAACGAAAGGGTTCCGCCCCGGTTTCCGTAGTAGAGGCTGTAGCCACCCCAACGGTTGTAGGCCTGCCAGGTGGTCACGCTCGATTGGATGACGATGGCGGCTTTGGACGAGTCGTCCCTGACGCAGAGTGGGATGTACTGCTGTTCATTGCCGGGTCCGACCAGCTTCAGCAGGTAGGCACCGGGAGGCCAGGTCGCAGTCACCGGGACAGTGAGCGAGGGATTCCAGTTGCACGCAATGGTGTTGGTGGGGGCAACCACCGTGGGCTGCGCCTGACGGACTCCGGCCACCTCGTCCGACTGCCACACCAGGCGGGCCCCGATCCCCTGGTAATAACCCATGCGGTAGGCCTCGACGTGAAAGTGGGGGGCCTTTGTGCTCACGAAGAGTGTGATGGTGTCACCCACTGCCGCACTGCATTGATTGGCGTAGCCCTGAATGTCACCGACCTGTTGGGGGGTGGTCACCCACCAGGCATGTCCGATCTTGGCGTTCTCGGCCACGATGGCCGGATTGACCGGGATGGTGACCCCGTCGGCGAGCTTGGTATTGGTGACCTGCCCCGTGGCGGTGGCGGGTTTCGTGGCCGTGGCCGGCGTGGTGGTTCGAGCGGTGGCCGGATGGCCCGGGCCCTTATTGTCCTCGGAGAACGCCAGAGCCACGCCTCCCGCCGCCGCTATGCCGCCGGTGGCGGCCAAGGCGATGAACTGGCGCCTGTGCACCCGCGCCGTCCCCGCCCGTCTCGCTTCGTAACGAGCTTGGTCAACGGGGGCGGCCGGCCCACCCGGGGCGCCCGCATTGTGGGGCGCGACACCACGCTCAAATTCGGCGTCGGGGTCCACCGGTCCATTGTACCGGGCCTCGAACCGTGCTTACGCGTAACCTCAGGTTTCCAGCTGCTACATCGCGGTTGAGATATCGGAAGCCGAGCGGCCTCCGATAGAGCGCGAAAGGACGGACTCCCATGCGGTTCGGCATCATTCCCCCCGTTCGGGCCGGGGTCACCGCTGATCCCGTGTGGATGACGTCGTTTGCCCGTCACGCCGAGGCGTGTGGGTTCGAATCGGTGGTGCTGGTGGAACACGCGGTGGTGGTGTCGGCCTATGAGAGCACCTACCCCTACTCGTCCTCGGGGAAGATGCCGTTACCCGACGACTGCCCGATACCGGACCCGCTCGATCTGATGGCCTACTTGGCTGCTGTGACCGAAAGGATCACCCTGGCCACCGGGGTGTTGGTGCTTCCCAATCATCAAGCCGTCGTGCTGGCCAAGCGCATCGCCACCGTTGATGCGTTGTCGAAAGGCAGGGTGCGGATGTGCGTGGGTGTGGGGTGGATGGACGAGGAGCTCCGTGCCACCGGCGCCGACCCCCGCACCCGGGGGAAGCGCACGGACGAGTCGATTGCGGCCATGCGCTTGTTGTGGNCGGAATCCGGGCCGNNCGGCGCATCCTTTGATGGTNAGTTTGTCTCATTCCACCATGCGCACTGCTTCCCCAAGCCGTTTCGGGCGGGCGGGGTCCCGATCCATATCGGCGGCCACAGTGAAGCCGCGGCGCGGCGGGCAGGGCGGGTAGGAGACGGCTTCCAGCCATTGGGCCTGACCCCCGACGAGGTGCGTACCCGTGTCGTCCAGATGCGAGACGCGGCCGAACAGGAAGGACGGCAACCGGACGACATCGAGATCTCGTTGAGTGGATATCTACCCACCACGTCCGAGGACACGGTGGCCGAAGCCGTGTCGTTGGGGGCTGATCGATTGATTGTGTCCACGTCGATCATCGATGACCTCGACAAGATCAACGACGAAATGTCGGTATTCGCCGAACGGATGGGACTGAATGGAACGGCAACGACGGCTCGGGACGGAGCCGAATGATCGGTCGCCATCAAAATGCGGACCGACGACTGGATGATGAATTGGCGCTCCGATCGCTGTCCGCCTCGTACGCGGCGGCTGTCGACTTCCAAGACGGCGACCGCTTCGCTTCGCTGTTTGTCGAACACGGTGAGTTGGTGGTGCCGAACTATCCCGAAGACTTCCGGCCGGTCATCACCCGGGCGGGCCACGACGAGTTGCGTCGGATCCCCGAAGCGCTCCGCCACTACCGCCGGACGTTCCATCAGATGTCGAATCACGAGTTCGTCATCGAAGCCGACACCGCCAGTGGCAGCGTGCGGTGCGTTGCCCATCATGTGATGGCGGCCGAGGCACGGCTNGCATCGGTTACNGGCACNGTGGCATCGGAGGGCACCGTGGTGGTCTGGTACATCCGCTACGGCGATGACTACCGACGGGTCGGGGATGATTGGAAATTCACCCGTCGGACACTCCATCTCGAGTGGGTGGAGGAGCGTCCCGTTTCCAAGGTGGCACCGGGCCGGTCCTGACGGATTAGCGTGCCGGGACCAGCTGGGGTGGGGGAGGCCCGACGTACCGGGCTGCCGGCCGGATCAGCCGGTTGTCGGCCGCCTGTTCCATCACGTGGGTGGCCCACCCGATGGTCCGGCTCGAGGCGAAGGTCGGGGTGAACATGTCCCGCGGGATTCCGCACGTGTGCATCACCACTCCGGCGAAGAACTCCACGTTGGTATAGAGCTGGCGCCCGGGCTTCAACTCGGCGAGCACATCGACAGCCGTCCGCTCCACCTGTTCGGCGAAGTCGACGAGAGGTCCACCCAACTGCTGGGCAACGCCCCGCAGAAATAGTGAGCGAGGGTCGTCGGTCTTGTAGACACGGTGGCCGAAGCCCATGATGCGTTCACCGCGTTCGACGGCGGTCCGCAACCAGGTGTCGGCACGATCCGGCGTGGCGATGTCGTCGAGCATGTCGAGGGCCCGGCTGGGGGCACCTCCGTGGAGTGGGCCCGACAACGCCCCGATGGCACCGGTGATGGCGGCGGCCAGGTCGGCTCCGGTGGAGGTGATGACGCGGGCCGCGAAGGTTGAGGCATTGAACCCGTGGTCGATGGTGAGGATCAGGTACTGCTCGATGGCTCGGACGTGGTCGGCCGGGGCTTCTTCGCCCAACAGCATCCACAGGTAGTTGGCGGCGTAGGACAGGTCCTGGCGGGGAGGCACGGGCTCGAGACCGCTGCGGAGCCGATGGGCGGCGGTCAACAGGGTGGGGACGACCGAACAGAGGTGGAGGGCCTGATGCCGCAACTCGGCTTCGCCGATGTCATGGGTGGGCCGCCACTCGAGCTCTGCACCCAAAAGCGAGACAATGGTGCGCAATACGTCGAGGGGGGATCCGGCCGACGCCAGAGAGGGCAACAGCGAGGCCANGCCGTCGGGGAGGGTTCGCAACGCCGCCACTTGGGCGGCGAATGCGTCGGCGCCCCGCTGGTCGGGAAGCTCACCGTCGAAGAGCAATTGCCACACGTCCTCGAGGGAACGGTTGGCCGCCAACTCCACGGCCGAGTACTGCCGGTAGTGGTAGAAGCCTTGGTGGCCGCGTACGTCACCCACGGTGGTCTCGGCCACCACCACGCCTTCGAGGCCCCTGGGTAGGNCGGTCCGGGCCTCGTCGGCCGGACGGATCTGGGCCACCGAGAGGAGATCGCGGATGGAGACCACGCCGACCAGAGNTCCGTCTTCGACGACGGGCAGGTGGCGGTAGTGGTGGTGGGTCAGGCTGGTCCATGCCGCCGCGGCGTCTTCGTCAGGGGCCAACACGTCGGGGTTGGCGGTCATCCACAGATGGACCGGCTCCGCCAGCGGATCGGCGTGACCGGCCGCCGCCCGCAGCAGGTCGCGTTCGGTCACGATGCCTGTCACCTTCGGACCGTCGGCGACGATTACCGAGCCCATATCGTGGCTATTCATCAGGCCTGCAGCCTCAGCTAAGGACGCGTCAGCGTCACAGGTCACGGGTGGGGTTGACATCAGATCTCGTACGGCGGTTGCCATTGCATGCTCCTGGGGTTGGATGCGCAAGCTGGCGGCCGATGTGCCGCTCGCGGGTCGGCTTGTTCTGGTTCTGTTTACTTCTGTCCAGTGTGTACCGGAATCGTCCTCGTGTAAACGTTGATCAAGTCAATATTGCTGCCTAAGGTGAAGCCATGGCTCGGATGCTCGAAAGTGATGAGGCAGCCCGTCGTCTCGGGGTCAAGATCACC
>JGI24130J36418_10000175_pt1 | contig 19148 bp, 19 predicted proteins | sample BarGraNGADG00212_FD_36418 | JGI IMG/M metagenome (IMG submission 36418)
TCCGGCTTCGACCTGCTCGCCATCCCTACTCCCACCCAACGCGCAGCGTTCGAACTCCTGAACGCCTCGATCCCACTGACCCTGAAGTAGCCAGAACGCCTAACCCAGAAAACGGTGAAACCCCTGCTCAACACGGGTTTCACGCGTTACACGGCACGTAACTTCGGTCTAGCTGGTTTCACATCCACCGAGATTGGAATGTCGTTTTCCAACCACGATTTCATCGACGACCGGCAAGAAAGGTATGGCAGAAGATGCGTTCTTCCAAGTGGAATCCACAGTAACTTTCTCATAACTTTGTTAAAGACCAGACCAGTCGCCGTCTCTGCCGCTATCATGCGACACGAGGTCTGGAATCAAATCCGTCCTCTACCTGATATCCTGACCGCCGATCTGTGGATGCACGCGCGAATTGACGCCAACGGTTGGTCGTTCGTTTATCTGCACGAAGTTCTCATGTCGTATCGAGTACACGCTGGGCAGTTGTCGCAGAGCAAAACCAAATTTCGCGACGATGGTGTTACACTGTGGGAACTTCTTGAGTTCGACTCTAAGGAGGCGGAGAGTCTTCGGAAGCGAGCCTTAACCCGCGCACTCGTCAGCCGGGCCGGAGCGCACTTGCTCAGAAATGAGGTTCACGATGCAAGGAATGACCTAAGTCGCGCTAGTAAGGCGCATAACACTGCAATCCTCCGGCCTCGCGCATTTGGGATTGCAGCACTAACGTTTGGGCCCAAACCGTGGAGTATATATTGCGGCTTAGGAAGAGTTTTGGTGCGAGGACCCCTACGCAGTGAGATCAGTCCGCGCCTTTTCGCTCGCTCGACGACTTAACAACGAAAGGATTTGGTCCCCGTGATCGGCAACACTGGTTTCGATGTCCTGTGGAGGTCATCCTCAAGCATCGATGGTTGGCTGACTGAGCGCCAAGGAAGACGCTTATATCAAGAGGCATCGAGAGTGCCCCCAGGCGACTGGATTGTAGAGATAGGCAGTCACCATGGGCGGTCCACCACAGTTCTTGCGGGGGGGAAGTCTAGAGAGGTTCACCTGCTGGCCGTCGATCCATTCGACGACCCACGTTGGGGTGGTGGTTCGGCTGCGTTCGACACGTTCAAGGCAAACATCGAAGAGCTTGACGATCCCAACGTCGAGACGTTTCGGGGTCTGAGCGCCGAGGCCGCTGCCACCTGGCTGGGCCATCCCATCGGGCTATTGTTTATTGACGGTGCCCATGATGTTAAGAGCGTCCTTCAAGACTTTGACGGTTGGAAACCGTACTTGGCCGAGGGAGCTAAAGTGGTCTTTCATGACGCCTTCTGCTCCATAGGGGTCACAAAAGCCATCACCAAGCGTCTCCTGACGGACAAGTCAATAACTTTCTTAGGGTCCGAGAGAAGTCTTGCAGTGTTCGAGCACCGACTCCCTGAGATTGGGACAATTTCACTGCTTGCCAATCGAGCCCGGTTCCTTCCTCGCTATGTCTGGTTTCTCCGCAACTTGTCCATCAAGTACGCGCTTCGACGCGGTTGGCGACCGATTGCCGCAGCCCTGGGAGATCCCGAAGGAGCCCACCTGTACTGATGAGGCCAAGAAAGAAGATGATTTCCCGCCCGGGCGTATGTGAGTTACGCGGCTAAGAATCACACTCAAATAGGGAACACATGTATTGGATGGCACGAACAACCGATGGTCGTAATCGGCTGGGGGTCACATCCCCAAGTTGGCGGCCGAGATGAATTCTTCTTTTCCAGACGAGATGAATTCTTCTTTTCCAGAAGAGATGAGGCGCTCGCCTCCATCACTTTTTCTCGCGTTGACATATGAGCTCAAGAGCTTCGCGGACCTGCGGATCGTGACCTAGTGCGTCTCTTGTCCCGTTCTTCATGGCTAACCGCGCCCAGGCGCCGCATCAGACAGCTGATGAGCAATCTCGCCATCCCAGGGCACCCGACTAGGGCCGTTGCGGGGGTCGGCTCTGGCTTGATCACCTCCCAAGTAATCATGGCCGTAACGGCGATTCTCTCGTCGAGATGGTTGGGCCCGTCCGGCAAGGGTCTGGTGGTAGCGGCCACTACTTGGGGACAGCTGTTGGGATGGTTCGCCGGAATGGGCGTCGCTGTTGCGATTCAAGTGCGCGTGGCAGAAGCGCCAGATGAAAGCAAGTCCGCGGCCACGTCGACCGCCCTCGGCAACGGGCTGCTGTATTCAGCAGTAGTCGGAACCAGCGTCGGCCTAGTCTCATTCATTCTGTTGGCACGGTCTTTGGCGGGGCTCGGGCCCGACTCCACCACTGTGGTTGCGCTTGCGGTGCTTCCATTGCCGCTGAGCGTATTCACACCCGTCCTGCTATCCGTGCAACTCGCGCTTGGTAGGAATCGGATCTATTCGCTTGCGACGGTTCTTGGATCATTGAGCACGCTAGGTCTCGTTCTAACTGCGATGGCTGTCGGCAAACTGTCGCCCATCGTGCTGATTTGCTGCTACTTGCTCGGCAGCATGATCCCGCTAATGACTCTAACAAGAAAACTTCCCTGGAAGTGCGTAAACGTCAGTCTCGTGATCTTGCGGCAAGATATGCGGCTCGGGTTCAGGATGTCACTCTCAGGGGTTATGGCATTGGTGAATCTCAGGCTCGACGTGCTTGTGATGACTATGTTCCTCACCACCCGCGACATCGGGCTGTACAGTGCAGCCAACAACGTAATGATGCCCGTCGTCTCCATACCTGCGGCGATCGCAATGATCACCACGTCGAGGGCTGCCAAGTTGCAGGCCGAGATGGGCTCCCAGGTAGCGGCCGAATCGGTATGGAACAGTTCGCGCCAAGCCTTCTTTATATCACTTGCTGGTGGCTTGTTTCTCGCAGCCGCTGCGCCCTTTGTCGTTCCGGCGCTGCTCGGAGAGGCTTACCGGCCTTCAATCCCGATCATCTGGATACTGATCACCGGGAACATTGCCCGATCGGTCATGGGTGTTGTTATTGCCGGAGCCAACGGCATGCGCCGCCCGAGGGCTGGCTATGTCAGCGAGGGAATCGGTCTGGCTTTCACTCTGGTTCTGCTTCCAGTGCTGTTGCCACGATGGGGAATAGCAGGCGCCGCAGTCACTTCCGTAGTCTCCTACTTTCTCGCCAGCATTGCGTCGCTATGGTGGCTGATGCTCGCTCGTCGGAGTAACAGCAAGCGCGATAGCGGGGTTGCACGTCTCGTTCACGACGTGGCGGCAGAGGATACACCATGAGGTCGCACCGCCGTTGCAGATGGTGGGTCGGAGCTGTATCCTGGGGGTCGAACTACCTCTGTCGACTTGGTAATGGAGCCAGAAAGACCCTGGTTCATTTGAAGATAGGGGAGGGATGCTACGGCTTTCGCGTGAGTTGAACAACCAAAGCGCATTGGTAGCATGCGCTTCCTATATCGGGGTTAGAGATTCACTGGCGCGAATCCATCTTAGATGTGTCATTTTATGATTATCCATTCGGCGGAATCTGATGTGGATTTTCGGGACTCTTTGGGAGACTTATCATATGAACCGTGAAGGCCGTCTTCGGGTGGCATACGTTGGCCCTGTGCCCATTCCGGGAGGTGGCGCAGCCGGGGCAGCGTGGCTGGTCGTGCAAGGTCTGGCCGCGCAGGGCTGCGAAATTGACTGCTTCCTGACGGCAATCCCTGGCGAGGTCCCCGCGGAGCTTCATGCGTTGTCCGGAGTCCGCATTGTGCACCTCGACACGGGGTGGCGCTGGGATCGTTGGTACAGCAACAACCGTGTGAGTCAGGTGCTGACCGGGAACCTCGCGAATGCTGTGGGCAGGCGCCGACTCTCGCGCAAGATCGTATCTTTCCACGAGGAACGTCCCTACGACGTGCTCTATCAGTTCTCCACGATCGAAGTCTTTGGACTACGGCGCCTCCTCGACCGACTTCCCCCGCTTGTCATCCATCCCAGCACTCACATGGCCGGCGAGCTGTCGTGGTTTCGGGCTGAGCGCCAGCTAGCGCGGCGATGCGAGCCGTGGCATCGTCTGTTGCTTGTTGAGGCCATTCTCGCCTACCGTGCCCATCGCCAGCGACGCGACATTCACCTAGCTGCCCATGTGATTGCGATAAGCAGGACTTTCGGTGACGCACTGGTGCGTGATTACGGTATCAACCCAGCTATCGTAACCGTCGTCCCGAACCCGATCAACCTTCAGGTGTTTAGCCCCAAACACGCCGATCTCTCGGATCGGAAACTCCAGATAGGTTGTGTCTCGCGTATCTCAGCGCGCAAGGGTATAGAGCTAATTATCGAACTGTCCGACAGGCTCGCGGACCGGGCCGAGGATGTTGAACTGCAATTGGTGGGTGCCCATACACTCTGGTCCGACTACCGACCACTCATCATGGAGTTGAACCCCAGCGTTGCCCACTACCGTGGCCCACTGCCGCATTCCGAGTTGCCCGACTTCTTCTCAGGGCTCGAGGTGCTCGTGCACGCCGCCAAGTACGAACCTTTCGGCCTTACTGTCGCGGAGGCGCTTGCCTGTGGCACGCCAGTTGTTGCGACCGACCAAGTAGGAGCGGCCGAAGGCGTGGACTCTGACTGCTGCCCGGTCGTTCCGATCAGCGACATCGACGCATTGGAGCGAGCCGTCCGGGCAATGCTCGACGTGATGGACTCGATCCGAGGCAACGGCATCCGGACCACGGCGAGGCTCGAAGCCGAGCGTCTCTTTTCACCCGATCGAGTCGCAGCGGATATCGCAAAAGTATTGGTAATGTCCAGCAAAGTCCCTCAACGAATTACCGGAGGAAAGTAACATGAATTGCTTCCAAAAGGTTTCCAGGGTTCCCCGAAGATGAATGGGCAAGATCAGCGTGGATGCCGCTATTTCAACGACGTGCTTTGTCAAATAATGGCGACTAATGTGCAGAGTCTTTTCCTCTCTCCGAGAATGGGCGGGGAGTGCCTTAAGGCTTATTTGGTCCACCCTCGTTCCAGTGCGTTGGTTGCCGCGCTCGAAAGCTCGGCGGTTCGCTTTGTTCGACCCGAGCAGGTCGACGGGGACCATTTGCGCGATCGCCCAGATCTACAGCTACCCGCGAATACCGCAAATCGCTGGCGCTTTTATATGGCGCTTCCTGCTGGGACCGTCGCAGCCGTGGGTCGATGAGGCCCTATGGCCAGATGGACTTCTCCCAGACGTATCATCAACCGGAGCAGTTCGCGCGCCTGTTCGCATTGGCGACTCAATGAATGCGTCCCGTTCCAAGCCGAGAGGACCGACTTGAAATGCTTGATCAACGATCAGCGAGCCCTCGTGTGCTCGTGATCGGGGTGTCGGAGGGTCCTGTCTGTGGCGTTCGCGACCATGGGAACCAGCTCTCAGAAGCCCTTCAAGGAAAGGACGTCAACCTGGTGGGGAGCTGGTGGGAGCGAACCTCAGGGCGCCAATTGCGCGAAGAACTGCGCGAAGCTCGCCGGTGGTCCAGCAAGTTGAAGCAGTCCGTTCGCGATCTCGACCCTCTGGCTGTCCTCGTTCACTACTCGGTCTTCGCCTATTCCCATCGGGGCATTCCGCTGTTCGCCATACCCGTGTTTCGGTCTCTGCGGGGTGGCAACCCCGACGTGCCGATCCTCACGCTGCTGCACGAGTATGCGTATCCGTGGCAGCGTGGGGGGTGGCGTGGGAGAACTTGGGCGCTAACGCAGCGCCTCATGCTCTGGTTCGTCGTCACTCGTTCGTCAGCACTGATTGTCACAACTCAGCAGCGGTCAGATTGGATCTCGTCGCGACGTTGGCTGCCTCGTCGCCGGGTTTTCGTGGCCCCGGTGTTCTCCAACTTACCTACAGGACGAGCCAGTCGCATGTCGACTCCTAAACGAGCCCAGATCGGACTCTTCGGCTACGGGCACGACGCAGTAGTTCTGAAAACGGTGCTGGACGCGCTCTCGGAGCTCCGACGAACGACACCCGATGCGAGGCTGTTGCTGCTCGGCGCCCCTGGTGCGGACTCTCGGTCAGGCCGCCACGTCTGCGCCCTCGCCAAGCAGGGGGGCCTCGAGAATGCGCTGAACTTCACTGGGGTTCTGCCCGCCCAAGCCCTCTCGGATGCCCTCGCGGACTGTGACGTGCTGCTCTTCGCGGATGCTGAGGGCCCGACCTCGCGGAAGACAACACTCGCTGCTTCGCTCGCATCAGGCAGACCGGTCGTGGCGCTCGACGGGCCGAACACATGGAACGACCTGGTCCGTGACCGAGCTATAATCCTCGTCGAGCCAGTCTCGCCAGCACTAGCTAAGACGGTCAGCGTACTTCTGGCTGACCCCTCCGCTGGAAACGCCCTGGGAATTCGTGGACGAGATTTCGCCGATCGCAACATGAGTCTCGACAAAACCTCCACGATCGTCCTGGCTGCGCTCCGAGATGTAATGTCCAGACCATGAGTGTCCAAGGTGCTCGAGCAGTTCCAGTGGTGGCCCTTGTTGCGCACGACATTCACGACCATGGCGGGATGGAGCGGGTGTGCGCCGAACTCATCCGCCGGGGCAGCGACAAGGTGGACTTCATCGTCGTCGCTGCCGACCTTGCTCCCGACCTTCGCCCACTGGTCCGTCGCTGGGTGCATGTCCGGATCCCCGCACGACCGTTTCCGTTGAAATACCTGCTGTTCGGGTTCCTTGCAGGTCGAGCTCTGCGACAACTTGACGCGGATCTTGTGCACACCGTCGGCGCGATCGTGCCGAACCGCGTAGACGTGGCGTCAATTCACTTTTACCATACCGGGTTTTTTGCAGCCAACAACAACTTGGCGCACCCGAGAACCCCAATTCTGCGACGGGCCAACACGGCACTGTCCTGCATTCTTGCGCTCGTTGGAGAGCGATGGTCGTACCGACCTTCACGACTGCGTGCGTTCGCGGCAGTCTCTAGGGGAGTAGCGGCCGAGGTCGCATACCACTGTCCATCTATCCCTGTGATCGTCACTCCGAACGGGGTCGACGTCGAGCGGTTTCGCCCCGATCCCGAGGCACGATCCGCGCTGAGGGGCGCCGAAAAGGTCGAAGATGGCGTCGTCGCGCTCTTCGTCGGCGGCAACTGGGACCGCAAGGGGCTTCGTATCGCAATCGAGGCGGTGGCCAAGGTGCGCGCGGGTGGACAGGACCTTGGGCTCTGGGTGGTCGGCGGCGGTGACGAGGCGCGTTTCACGGCGTTGGCAGAACAGCTCGGCGTGGTCCCGTTCGTCCGGTTCTTCGGTCCACGCGCCGACACAGAGCGCTTCTACCAGGCGGCAGACCTCTTCGTCCTGCCTAGCGCGTATGAGACGTTCAGTCTGGTCTGCTTCGAAGCCGCCGTGTGCGGTCTGCCCCTCGTCATTCCCCCGATCTCTGGCGCAAGCGACATCGTCGGCTCGGACGAGGGCGGGCTACTCGTAGAGAGATCCGTAGGCTCCGTCGTTGACGCCCTGGTCAAGCTGGCAACTCATCCCGAGCTACGGGCCCGCCTCGGCGCCGAAGCCCGCCAACGTGCCAGCGCCTACACCTGGCAACGTTCCGTGGAATCGGTGATGGACCTGTACGAGACGTTGTTGGCCGAGCGGGAGGTAAGACGATGACGACCTTCACCATGCGTCGCCCCCGGATCACCTCCGGCATCGCCGTGGGATTCTTTGCCACCATGCTGGGTCTGTTCATCGGCGCGATGGCGCCCCACGGGAGTCTCGTTCGTATCGCGATCGCAGCCTCCGTCGTCGTTTTGCTCGTCGCTGTCGGGTTACGCTCCCCCCGGCTGTTGCTCTTCGCCCTGCTCCTCTGGCTGCCCGCCCTCGGGATGCTGCGCCGGCTGGTCACCACGCTCGGCGCCGCCGACCCACTCGGCGACCCGCTGCTCCTCGTCGCGCCTGCGGCGTGGGTCCTGCTCGCCGCCGTGGCGGTGTCTCGTGGCGCGCTGCGCCAGCGCACGGCGTTGGCCACCACAGTTCTTGTCCTGACTGGCCTGCTCACCCTTAGCGCCGTCAACCCGCTGCAGGGCGGGCTCACCGTTGGCCTCGCCGGCCTGCTGCTCGTCGTGCCACCGATGCTCGCCTTCTGGGTCGGGCGCAGCCTTGTCGACGACCTCACTCTGCGCAGAATCATCATCCTGGTCGCCTGGTTGGCGGTACCCGCCGCGGCATACGGGCTCATCCAGACCTTCGCCGGGTTCCCCTCCTGGGACGCCCGGTGGATCGTTGAGAACGGCTACGCTGCACTCAATGTCGGTGGCACCATCCGAGCGTTTTCCAGTTTCGCCTCCAGCGCGGAGTACGGCACCTTCCTCGCTGTGGGTGTGGTCACATGGCTTGCGCTAGGCCGCAACGTGCTTCGGCTTCCTCTCGCCTTGGCTGCCGTCGGTCTGCTTGGAACCGCACTGTGGTTCGAGTCGGCGCGGACGATCGTGGTGCTGACCCTGGCCGCGGTGTGGCTGCTCTTCGCGGCCCGCCGTGGGCTCCCACTGCGGTGGGCGCTGCTCGGCGGTGTGGCGCTTCTCGTAGCCCTGCCTTGGGTGGTAGGGCGCATCGCGCCAGAGCAGTTTGCAGGCGGTACCACGGCTAGCCTGAGCGCGCACCAAGCGCAGGGCCTCACTGACCCTTTCGGCCAACAGTCGACCCTTCCAGGACACATCACCATGGTGACCGATGGCATCCGGCAGGCGATCACCAACCCTCTCGGGAGTGGTGTCGGAGCAGTCACCTCGGCCGCAGGAAAGTTCGGCGGAGTCACCGTTGGAACGGAAGCGGACCCGGGCAACGCCGCCGTTGCTGCCGGAGCGCTGGGGTTTGTCGCGTACCTCATCCTCGTGTTGCGTGGGCTGCCCCTTGCCTATCGGATCGCTGCTCGACGTCGCGACATCGTTGCTATGGCGGCACTTGGCATCCTCTCAGTGACATTCCTACAGTGGCTCAACGGCGCCCAGTACGCAGTGGCGCCGCTACCGTGGCTTATGCTGGGCTGGTTGGATCGGCAAGCTGCGCGCAACGTCTCCGCACCGAGATCGGAGAACTCAGAGTGATTCGGAAGCTTCTATCGCTGCACAGTACCTGCTGGAGCACACGGTTGTGGGTCTTGAATTCCAACCGGTCGCCAATGACTTTTCGCGATTCGTCGGCTCCCGCGCTGCCTGGGCCTTGGGCGCAGGCACCCGCGTGATGGCGATACGTCCGATCCGTACGGTCCTCGCCGTAGTTCATGAGATCAAGGCGGCAGTCTCTTTGTGTGGTAACGCACGTTCATGCCTTCGACTGAGTGCAGATGTTATTCTCTTCCGTGCACTCCGAGTGATGCACCTGCCGACTGAAAACCATCCGCGTCGGATCCGACTGCGAAATGGAAGGGTGATAACTTACCGGCTGAATCGGGGTGATATCCAGAGCATTCGCGAAGTGCTGATGGATGAGGTCTATCGATTGCCGTTTCCCTCCCATCAGGTCGATGTCCTGGTCGACCTGGGCGCCAACATTGGTCTCACCAGTTTGTTCTACCATCGGACTCTCCAGGTGCGCTCGATTATTGCAGTCGAGCCTGACCCATCGAATGCACAGCTTGTACGTGAGAACCTGGCTGACTTGCCGGCGGTCGTATTCGAAGCCGCGGTGGGGCCGCACGATGGCACGGCCCGATTCTCAAACAATCGGGCATCTAATCTCGGTAGTCTCTCGTCGCATCCCTCGGGTATCGAAGTTAGTCTTATGAGCATGGATTCCGTGTTGGAGAGGGTGCCGGAGGGAGCCAAGATCATTGTCAAACTGGACATTGAAGGCGGCGAAGAAGAGCTGCTGCAAGCGAACACTGAATGGCTCTCTAGAGTTGACGGTTTGATCGTGGAATTCCACCCCGACAGAGTTGACTACCTCGAACTGATACGAGTGCTGCAGACAGCTGGATTTAGCTACATCCCGGCCGGGAGTCGTTGGCCTGGTTCAATGGACGCGTTTCAGTGTGCCGCGAACGTGAACTAGCGTGCTCTTTCCAAAACGGGCCGATTCGCCACGTACCCTGTTCATAGGTGCAGAATGGTTCACTGATAGACCCGGCGGTCTCAACCGCTACTTGGCCGACCTGCTCGACGCATTGACCAGGAACGGTGCCTCCATGACTGCATTGGTCCTCGGCCCAGCCCTGAGTGCGCCAGCAAGCGTCGTGGGGGCCGGCTCCCCCGGGCAGTCGCTGCCCCGGAGGCTTCTCGCTGCGCGGCGTGTTGCCCGCCGCGCCAGCCGCGACACCGACGTGGTGGACATACACTTCGCGCTGTACGGGCTCCTGCCGATCTTAACGACCCGACTGCGCAGCCTCCCCCTGGTCGTGCACTTCCAGGGTCCGTGGGCAGACGAGAGCGCACTGGCTGGCGGCCAAAAGACTCCCGTCCTCGCCGTCAAACGGGCGGTAGAGCGGGTGGTCTACCGTCGGGCAAGGGCTGTAGTCGTCCTCTCCGAGGCGTTTGGCCGGATCGTCGTGGATCGCTACGGCGTCGACCCGACGCGGGTGCGAGTCATCCCGCCCGGAGTCGACCTTGGCCGGTTCATTCCTGGTGACCAGACCGCCGCCCGGGCGACCTTCGGTCTCCCCTCAAAGGCATTCGTGGTTGTGGCCGCTCGCCGACTCGATCCGAGGATGGGCCTCGATTTGCTCCTTGACGCTTGGGGGCAGGTTCAGCGCACTCACCCCGAGGCCATGCTCCTGATCGCTGGCGATGGTGCAGAGCGGGGGAGGCTCGCTACACAGGCCTCCGGGCTGCCGGACCCGTCACGAATTCGGTTGCTCGGGCGGGTCAGCGATGAGGACCTGGTGCTGCTTTACCAGGCTGCGGACTGCTCCGTGGTGCCGACCCGCGCATTGGAAGGCTTTGGGCTGGTCACACTCGAATCCCTCGCGTGTGGTACACCTGCGGTAGTCACCGACGTCGGCGGCCTTCCCGACAGCGTACTTGGCCTCGACCCGTCATTGGTTGTCCCGGCCGAGGATCCCGGTGCGCTAGCGTCCCGCCTGCTCGGGGCAGCCCAAGGGAAACTTCCAAGCCAGGCGTTGTGCCGGGCGCACGCGGAGCAATACGGCTGGGACGAGGTGGCTCAGGTGCATGCTCGGCTCTACGAAGAGGTCGCCGGTCGCGCACCGCTTCGAGTCGTCTACCTCGACCACACGGCGATGCTCTCCGGAGGCGAGCTAACTCTGGCCCGGCTGCTGCCGGCGCTGGAAGGGGTCGAGCCTCACGTGATCCTCGCCGAAGACGGGCCTCTCACTCAAACGTTGCGCACAGCGGCAATCTCGGTCGAGGTACTTCCCATGGCGTCGGTGGCCCGGGAGCTCCGCCGCGACCGGATTCGCGCCGGTCGGCTGCCGCTGGGGTCGGTTGTGGTGGCCGCGGCATATGTCGTCCGGCTGGCAGGTCGGTTACGCAGGCTGCGCCCGGACCTGGTGCACACCAACTCGCTCAAAGCCGCGATCTACGGCGGACTGGCGGCCCGGCTCGCGGGCGTGCCCGTCGTCTGGCACGTGCATGACCGGATCACCGAGGACTACCTGCCGTCGGCCGCTGTACGACTGGTGCGGGCACTCGCGCGGTGGGTGCCGGCCGGGATCATCGCGAACTCGCGCTCGACGCTGGACACGCTGGGGCGGCTGCCGTGCCCGGCCGCCGTGGTGCCCAGCCCCATAGACCCTGCACTGCTCGACCGGGTGCGCCCGCCTCGCGGCGACCGGCCGTTCACGGTCACGATCGTGGGCAGGCTCGCGCAGTGGAAGGGCCAACACGTCTTCCTCGAAGCGTTCGCGAAGGCGTTCCCGGGGGGCCCGCAGCGGGCGCTCGTCGTCGGAGGCGCGCTGTTCGGGGAGACCGACTATGAGCGCGAGCTCCACGCGCTCGCCGCCCNNCTNGGNTTGACTGACCGCGTGGAGTTCACCGGATTCACCGACAACGTCGCCGGGCAACTCGACCGCGCCGACGTGCTCGTACACGCCTCAGTGATCCCCGAGCCGTTCGGCCTCGTCGTCGTGGAAGGAATGGCCGCAGGGCTGCCAGTCATCGCCGCGGATGCCGGCGGACCAGCAGAGGTCATCACCAATGGAGTGGACGGGCTGCTTTATCCACTCGGAGATGTCAACGCCCTCGCCACAGCGCTGCGGGGCCTCGCCGCGGACGAAGACCTGGGCGCACGGTTGTCCGCGAACGCCCGAGCCCGGGCAGGCGACTTCGGGCCTGATCGCGTCGCTCCGAACGTCACCGACCTCTACCGACGCGTAATCGGGTCACCACAAAGGGTCGATGACTGCCGGTGACGCTGACCAGTCAGTTTGTTCGTATGGTAGCGACGGCGTCTCGCGGCTATGGGCAGGTCGCTCGTCGTGCCCCGCTGCGGGTCGTCTATCTCGACCACAGCGCGATGCTCTCTGGCGGCGAGCTGGCCTTGGCCCGGTTGCTGCCAGCGTTGGACGGGGTCGAGCCTCACGTGATCCTCGCTGAGGATGGGCCGCTCGCCGAGCGGTTACGGACTGCGGCAATCTCGTTCGAGGTGCTTCCCATGGCGTCGGTGGCCCGGGAGCTCCGCCGCGACCGGATTCGCGCCGGTCGGCTCCCGCTGGGGTCGGTTGTGGTGGCCGCGGCATATGTCGTCCGGCTGGCAGGTCGGTTACGCAGGCTGCGCCCGGACCTGGTGCACACCAACTCGCTCAAGGCCGCCATCTATGGAGGGCTTGCAGCCCGGCTCGCCGGCGTCCCAGTGGTCTGGCACATCCGCGACCGGATCAGTGAGGACTACCTGCCGCCTGCTGCGGTGCGGCTGGTGCGGGCCCTGGGCCGATGGGTGCCCGCCGGGGTGATCGCCAACTCACAGTCGACGCTGGACACCCTGGGGCCGCTGCCGTGCCCGACCGCCGTGGTGCCCAGCCCGGTCGATCCAGCGCTGCTCGACCGATACCATCCGCCTCGCGGCGACCGCCCGTTCACGGTCGCGATGGTGGGGCGATTGGCTCCTTGGAAGGGCCAGCGTGTGTTCCTCGAAGCGTTCGCAAAGGCGTTCCCGGGGGGCATGGAACGTGCGCTCGTCGTCGGAGGTGCGCTGTTCGGTGAGGGCGACTACGAGCGCGAGCTCTTTGCGCTCACCGCCCAGCTTGGGTTGACTGACCGGGTGGAGTTCACCGGGAATGTCGATGACGTCGCCGCGCAGCTGGACCGGGCCGACGTGCTCGTGCACGCCTCGGTGATCCCCGAACCCTTCGGCCTCGTCGTCGTCGTCGTCGATGGCTGCCGGGCTGCCTGTCATCGCAGCCGACGCCGGTGGACCGGCGGAGGTCATCACCCACGGGGTCGATGGGCTGCTCTACCCACCGGGAGACGTCGGCACACTCGCGTCAATGCTCGTCAGCGCACGGGACGAGAAGCCTACGATGGCTGGTCAGTGGGGAATGAAGGCGCGTACGACCGCCGGACGATTTGCGCCGAGTGAAGTAGCCACGAGTACATTGGCCCTCTACCAAACGATCCTTGAGAGGACGCTGTGAAGTCATCTTCTACGATCACGCCCACGGACGATGACGAGCGATACGTGTGGTCGTTCGATCAGCGAGACATCGACAATCCCGCGGCAATGGCGTACACCCGGCTCCTGTACGTGGAGCGCGTGAAGGCCATTCTTTCGCTCGTCACATCATTGGTCCCCGCTGCGGGACGGATCGCAGACGTGGGATGTGCGCAAGGCAACGTCGCGCTTCTCCTGGCCGAGCAAGGCTTCGTGGTGGATGCGTTCGACCTCAATGCCTCGTTTCTGAACTACAGCCGTCAGAAATACGAGACGGGCCAAATCAGATGGCTGCAGGGAAACATCTTCGACGACTCAGCCTTGAGCGAAGGCACTACCTACAACGCTGTGATCCTTGGTGAGATAGTCGAGCACGTCGCCCACCCAGGCGATCTCATCGCCAAGGCACTCGATCTCGTGTCCCCTGGCGGAGTTGTAATAGTGACAACACCGAATGGCGAGTACGTGAGGAGTCGCCTCCCGTCATACGGTGACATCATTCGCAGTGGTGATTTGCCGCGGATCGAGCGGGAGCAGTTCGGGCCCGGCGGCGAACACCATCTCTTCGCCTACTCGCGCCGAGAGCTACTGGCCGACATCCCGCCAACCGGCTCACTAGCGCAAATCGCGTACCTTGGTAGCGGTATGTTCAATGGCCACGTCCAGCCGCTGCTTGACGGCCCGGCTGGTGGTGTCTACTCGGCGCTCGCATCCCTGCTGCCGAGAGTACCGGGGATACGCCGGAAGCTTGCTCAGACACTTGTCCTCGTCGTTCGCCGAGAGCAAGCAGAGCGATGATGGCGACCCTGAAGGCAGGACGCACCCCTCAGCGCCGGACGCTATGAGAGGTGCACCTCGGATCGCCATCGTCCACGACTACCTCGCCCAGCGCGGCGGCGCCGAACGCGTCGTACTCGCGTTGCTGCGCACCTTCCCGAAGGCGCGGCTGATCACGAGCGTGTACCGCGCTGAGGGGACGTTCCCCGAGTTCGCCGAACACGCGGTGCAGACGACCTGGCTGGACCGCCTACCCGTGCTACGACGGGACCCGCGCCGAGCGCTCCCGCTCCTCGCGCCCACCTTCGGCCGGATCGTGATCAAGGACGTCGACGTCGTGATCGCCAGCAGCAGCGGATGGGCCCACGGGGTGCAAACCAGCGCGCCGAAGATCGTCTACTGCTACAACCCGCCGCGCTGGCTCCACCAGCCCGATGACTACCTGGCCGGGCTGGGCCTGCTCCCTCAGCTCGCGTCGCGGGCGATGACGCCGTACCTTCGCCGCTGGGACCAGCGCGCGGCGGCGAGCGCAGCGGCATACATCGGGATCTCGACCCCGGTCATCGACCGGATCCGCCGCGCCTACGGCCGTGACGCCCTGCTCGTCCCCCCACCCGTGATGATCGACGTGAGTGGGCCGCGCGAGCCGGTCGACGGCATCGAGCCGGGGTTCCTCCTCACCGTCGCACGGGCGCGGGGATACAAGAACACCGACGTGGTGACCGACGCGATGGACCGGCTGGCCGGGGAACGACTGGTTGTCGTCGGGGACACACGCGAGTCGGCCCGGGTGCGCGGCGTGGGCAGAGTCAGCGACGCGCGGCTGCGATGGCTGTATCAGAACTGCCGGGCGTTGGTGTCGGCATCGTACGAGGACTTCGGGCTGACGCCGTTGGAGGCAAACGCGTTCGGCCGGCCGGCGGTGGTGCTACGGGCCGGCGGGTTCCTCGACACGCTCGTCGAGGGCGTGACCGGAGTCTTCATCGAGGAGCCCACCGCGGCGGCCGTAGCGGACGCGGTCCGTTGGCTGCCCTCTGTCGACCCAGACGCAGTGCGTGCCCATGCCCAGAGGTACAGCGAGGCGGCCTTCGCAACGCGAATGCGCGAGATCGTCGCCGACATATGGCGACCAGCACCTGGTTGACGACCCCGATCTACGAGGCACAGACTCAGGTCTTGATTGACCCGACCAAGCGCCAGGGGCGTGGCCAGTAGTCTCCTGCAGAGCGACAAACGGGTCGCATAGCCGCATACACCTCGGAGGCTTTGCGTCGAGATCGTGGCCATCGAGCAATGCTCGGACGTTATAGCAGCGCAGCGATGCCACCGCGCGGCTTCGCCGCGAGCCGACCTCACTCCACGCCTTCGTGGAATGCGGCGCGGTCATCCTCGAGATGGACCATCGCGAACGGCGACCCCAATGCGTCGGTGTGGGCGACCGGTGGGGCGCACCCTGCAGGTTGGCGTCAGGGCATCCAGATTGTGATGTTCTCCCTGTGCATGATCAGCGCGTAGTCAATCCAGAACCACTGCAGAGCCAGGCCGACCAGGCATACGAAGATGACGATGCCCGTGCGGATCTTGGGCAACGAGTGGGGCGGCGGACAGCCCAGGAGGACCAACAACAGGGGGAAGGCAGCGAGGAAGTAGCGCAGCTGGCCAGTGTGCATCGTTGTCCCCACCATCAGGAAGGCTGGATAGGCCCACAGCCACGCTCTCACCGCCTGCTGGCGCCAAAGGGCCCGAGCCAGCTGCGCCGAACGGGGGAAGTCGGGGGTGAACGTGACGTCCTGCATGTAGATGCCGAGACCATCGCCGAACAGGGCCTGCTCCTCGGCCGTGAGGGGCAGCACCGGCCCGGTGAGGTTACCCAAGGAGCCGCCCGCGAGCTGCTCGACGACCGTCACCTGGCCGTCGGCCGCACACAGCAGGAGGACCGAGCCGGGGATACCGCCCGTCGCGCGTTGTTCCGCTGGGTTCTGCGCCAACAACAGGTACTCGCGCGGGCGGCGTACCAGTGCGGGCCGTGCGTGTCCTCGCGCGCCGAGGCGGCGTAGGTCTGCAGGGACTTCAGGGTTGCGGCGGCGGCCTTGCGGTCGCCCTTGACGACCTGCCCCTCCTGGACGTGGACCTGCGTCGCCGCGATCTTGAGCTCGCCACGGGCATGCAGCCCGTCCACCCCGACCCACGCCATGCCCGCGATAACGACCGCCAGCGGCCGGCCGACGGTGAGGAGACTGCCGCGCAGGATCAGGCGTCGGCGGCGCTTGAGACGCCGCATCGTCCGCTGGGCCTCGATCTCATCCGGGGCTTCCTTGGGCAAAGTGGCGGCCTGCCACTCGGTGCCCCAGCTCGGGTGCGTCATGTCGGTTCCCCCAAGTCCTGCGCTCTGCGATTGGAGCGGCCCCGTCATGCAATCTCGCGGCTTCTTTCCGGGGACAGGCTTCGCTGTGTCCAAAACCCATCCTGGGGTTGTCGGCGGTCGATGTCAGGCTCCCGCAGTGATGTTGAAAAGCACGCTTCCCTGCACCCACCGCGAGCCACCGGCCGAAGCCAGCCCGGCCTCGAGCGCGTGAGCATCCTGGCCAAACAGTGAGCGGCCGCCACCACTGCGGTCGGTCAGGGACCGAGGAACACCTGCGAACAGAGCATCGACTGACCGCCCATGACGCAGCCGACGCCGATTTGGGTCAGCGCCGGGTCGAGCAGGTTCGACCGGTGGCCGGGCGAGTGCATCCACGCGTCAATCACGGCCGCGGGAGTGGCTGCCGCCTTGCTGAGGTTCTCCGCTGCGGTCGTGCCGGATGCGCAGCCCGCGATTACGCCGTTAAGCAGCGCGTGGGTCAGCTCCGCCTTCCCGATCAAGGCCTTGGCCCGCTTCTGTGCGGCATCTTGAGCGCACCTCGAGCCGCCCAGCGTTGGCAGACCCTTGGCACGTCGTACCTCGTTGGTTCCCTGGACGATCTGCGCGGCGTACGCGGCGGGATCGCTCGGGCTCACCGACGGCGTCGGTGACGGGCGCGCGATACCAGGATCGCTCGAGCAGCCAGCGAGCGCGAGCAGACCCACCGACAGCGTCAATGCTTGGAAGGCGCGCGAAAAGGCCAGGGTCCTAGCGCCTGTGCGCAAGGACCCTGGCCTGTCGTTCGGAGGTGTCTCTATCAGGCTGCGGCCTGTGAGGACTTGCGACGCTTGGCCACAACAACTGCCCCGGCGCCTGGCGAGGAGGAGCAGGCCGCCGCCGACCAGAAGGCCCGTGGGGTCAAAGCCGGTGCGGCTGAGCGAACCGGTAGCGGCAGGTGCAGCGGCGACCGTGACGGTCTGCGTGCCACGCACAGTGCCGGCGGCGTTGGTGTCCACGAGCGTCTAGACGCCAGCCTCGGTGAGGGTGACCGTCCAGGCCGCGGCGCTGCTGGCGTCCCTCGTTGCGGTGAACGACTTGGTGCCGGCGATGTCGATGCCGTCGCTGCTCAACGACGTCACCTTGCTCGTGACCGTCAGGATGATGGCCGTGTTCGCCCGCCCGCCGGTCATGTTGACCGTGAACGGGCCCCCGGGGGGCGGGCGTCGGGTTGGACACCGTGAACTTGAAGCCGGAGGCGGGGTGCTTCGGGTGGACGGTGACGACCTGCGTGAACAGGACCGTACCGCCTGTGTTGGTCATTGTGATCGTGTAAGTGCCAACCAGCTTGAAGCTGACCGAGAAGTTCCCCTCACCCCTGGAGTTCAGCTTCTTGGTGAGCGACTTGGCGCCATCGACCTTCAGCGTCACGTTCTGGTTCTTTTAACCTCCGGAACAGAGGACCTTGACAGGCTCAACGACGGCGGGCGTAAAGGTGGACACCGTGCACGTGAAGGCGACAACCTGCGGGAGGGCGACCACACCGGTGTAGCTGGGAGCAGTCTGCGCCATGGCAGGTCAGCCGGAGGGAGTGACGGCCGCCACGAAGGAGTATGTGCGGGCCGGAGGATAGATCGGGAAACCGGGGTCGACCCCCAATGTCATCCTCTGGTTCAGCACGGGCGCCGCGACGACGGGATAGCTGTACGTATCCGAGGCAGGCCCTATGTCCGAGGGCACCCCCCGGCCATAGAAGCCGATCACATCACCGGCTGCCACAACAACAGCCGGAGAAACGGGGAACGTCGACACCTCGCCGGTCGATAGCGTTGGGACCGGCACCGTCAGCACACCGCTGTCATAGATAACCGTGTACCCGTTGACCACACCAAGAGTCGGCCTCAGCACATACGCGTGGAAGGTCTTGCACGCACCTGTCGGCTGATTCCACGTCTGGAAGCTCTGCAACGTGGCAGAAGGCAGCGCGGCGTGCGGAAGAACCACGAACGAGCGAGGGTCGCCGTCGCTCGCGTAGGCACGCTGGACCAACGGATTCCCGATCGACGCCGGAGCCGTTGGAGTCACCGCCGCACTGGCCGCCGATGCCGGCGAGGCTCCGACCGCATTGGTCGCGGTCACCGTGAACGTGTACGCCGTGCCATTGGTCAGCCCGGTCACCAGGAGGCTGGTAGGCGTCAGGCCCACGGGCAGAGTCTGCAGCGGAGTCGTCGACGCACCCACCACCGGGTTCTCCACCATGCTCAAGAAGCTCGCCCTGGACGCCTGGCGCCAAGCCTGCTGACCGGCTTGGCAGCTGGGTGACGGGACCGGCGTGTCGAACGACGCGGCGGTCCCGTCACCGTTGCGCGTCAGCTCGCCGTCATAGTGAACTGCGCGGTCGCCCCCCCGGTGTGCTCGTAGTACTCCACCACCACCGTGTGGTCCCCCCGCGGACAGGGTCACCGACGCGGTGTTCGTCGTCGGCCCGTGATCGGTCCAGT
>JGI24130J36418_10000176_pt1 | contig 19051 bp, 22 predicted proteins | sample BarGraNGADG00212_FD_36418 | JGI IMG/M metagenome (IMG submission 36418)
CGCTCCCGCCGATGACGGCCACGGCGGAAAGAAAAGACTGCTCCTGGGGCCGAAGACGGCCCCAGGTCCCCTCAAACTGACCGTGGAGATCCGTCTCGGTGGCCCGGATACCCGCTTCGACGTGGGCCACCGTCAACTCTTCCGCCCCACCGCCGGCTTCCCAGGAGTGATAGCCAAACAGCTGTACGTAGTACGGGTGCCCAGCCGAGCGGGCGGTTACCAGATCGAGGGCCTCGGGCGCCCAGCGCACGCCGAGCTGGGCGGCCGGCTCGACCAGAGCGAGCCGGGATGCGTCCGGGCTCAGGTCGGCAAGGTTCTGCACCGACAGCCGTTCAGCAAAGGTCCCGGCGACGCCGATGGCCTCGCGGAAAGAGGGCAGCCCGGCGAAGATCACCGCAATGGGCAGCTGTGATCGGTTCACTACGGTCTGGATGGCGCCGGCCATGCCCACCAGGTCCGGCCGCCGAGCGGTCATGGCTTCGTCAATGGTGATGAGCACCCCGCTGTCGTGGTCCCGAGCGAAGGTACCAACCTTCCTCAGTAGTTCGACAAACGCACCGGGGCCAGAACCCTCCGCCGTCGCCGTGGAGTGGACATTGGCCTTGGCCGAGACCACCCCCAGGTTGAAACCGACCGACAGGTCCTTTTCCAGATGCCGGTAGTCACGACCGAGACGGTTCCAGTGACCGAGGGCCGGTATCAGGCCCTCGCCGACATCGCCCAATAGGTCGCCCTCTCGCATGGCCTGACGGTGGACCACGGGCCAGCCCAGCTCACTAGTGGTTCGCTCCCCGATGGCATCGAGGACGCTCGTCTTGCCCACCCCCCGGTGGCCAAGAAGGGCGAAGCAGAACCGGGGATGACGCGGGCCGGCTCGAAGGGCGGCCAGCGTCTCGTCAATGACTCCGGCTCGACCGGCCAAGGTGGGAGGGCTCAGTCCGAAGCCTGGGGTGTACGGATTCCGATTAGGCATTGTTAGGGTTCTCGCTCGACCGCTGCACAGTTGCCACGTTATCCCTCTTCATCGTGTGATTTAGGACTTATTAGGAATCTACTCTACCGTGCTCTACCAGCTCTACCGTGCTCTACCAGCACCCGGCGGTTCTGACATTTAGGGTTGCCCCCGGGCGGCGGTATCGCCCCCACGTTTCCGCACCTCAGACGGCTTTTAGGATGAATTAGGAATCCCCCCTCACCGGCCAAATCCTCGGTCAGCCTGGTGCACCCGGCGGAGCGTCGCCTGCTCCCGAGCCCGCACGGCGGCTTCAGCCGCCCCCGGCCGCGCCGGGCCTGGTACATCTCCCCCCGGTTCCGGCACTTCGGACTCGACCTGGGCTTCGTCCGGGGCTGGGACAAGCGCAGCGTCGATGGCGGCGAGTCGTTGCCGCAGCGAGTCGATGCGCTGCGTACTCTCGAAGGGCTGGCCGATACGAGCGGCAGCTTTGGCGGCCTCGGAGCGAGCCGCCTGCGCCTTGTCTTCGGCCTGGTGGCCTCGTTCCTCCAAATCGCCGGCCAGGTTCTCCAGGCGCGTCAGGAGCCCGAGCGGAGAATTGTTCCGCAGCTCGTGACGGGCAAGGGTCGGAGTGGACCGGGGAACACCACGGAGGCTGAGGCTGGCGGTCGACTCGGAGCTGTCTTTGGAGAGCGTCGCCAGTACGTCGAAACCGCCCAACTCGCCCACCGTCACGGTCCGACGCTCCCCGACCGGGAGCTGTCGTTGGACCTCCAGCACGTGAGTTTGTAACGCCGTGGCGGCATCGGTTCGGTGATCGTAGGACTGCCGGTCGACCAGCATGGCGAACTGACCCGCCGACGTGTCGACGGCCCGCCCGCCCGCCGCGTGGTAGGCGGCCGCCATCCCCGCCTGGTCGGTGGCCTCCCGCTCTGACGAGCGAATGCGCTGCGCCAGGCGGGCCTGATCGTCTCGATGGGCCGACTGAAGGCGCTGCAGCTTGGTCAGCTCTTGTTCGACGCCTGCTCGCTCCATGATGAGCGGGTTACCGGTGGCGAGGGCCTTCACCTCCGCGTACGACAGCGCCTGGTCGCCGATGTCGTCGATCGAGCGTTCGGTCACGTCGCCTCGCATCACCTGGTCGATGAAGGCGGCCTTGCGTTCAACGGTCTGCCAACTGAACACGTCGAAACTGCCTTCGGTGACGTACCGGATCACCTGTACTTCCTCGTTCTGGTTGCCCTGCCGCAATATTCGGCCGTCTCGTTGTTCGAGATCGGCCGGTCGCCAGGGGCAGTCCATGTGATGGAGGGCGAGGGCTCTGTCCTGCACATTCGTACCCACCCCCATCTTCTCCGTCGAGCCGATCAGCACGGCGATGCTCCCTGCCCTCGCAGCCGCAAACAAGCGCGCCTTCTCGGCATCGTTCCGAGCTTCGTGCATGAACCGAATGGCCTCCCCTGGGACGCCGCGGGCGACCAGCTCGGCCCGCAGTTGGTCGTAGACCGTCCAACGATCGTCGCTGTGTGGAGTCCCGAGGTCACAAAAGACCAGCTGCAGAGCCCCCGTGCGTGGAGACTCGACGCCATCTCCGTCGAGGTACACACGGTCGAGGCTCTGGCGATAGACACCACCGATGCGATCTGCCGCCACGGTGATCTTGCCCCCGGTCGGGTCCGGGGCCAGACCCACGAGCCGAAGGTCCAACGCGGCTTTGCGTCCGTCTCCGGACACCTTCAGCATGTTGTCTTCTTCGGGCCGCACCATCCGGTTCCGGATCTGCTCCGCCCGATCGGCCAGGGTTCCGACGTACTCGGTGAGCTCGGAAGAGGGGGCCACCACCACGGTTTCCGCTTTGTCACCGACCAGGCCAGGGGTGGGTAGCCCGATTTGCTCGCTGGTACGGACGTCGGCGACCGAACGGAACATCCGCAGCAGGTCGGGCACATTGGCGAACCGAGCGAATCGGGTGTTCATCCGGTAGGTGGTGCTGTCCGGGGCCAGCTCCAGTGCGGTGACGGTGCGCCCGAAGTTGGCCGCCCACCCGTCGAAGTGCTCGATGCCGGCGACGCGAAGCGTCTCTGGTTGCAGGTAGTGCTGCATCACGTACATCTCGGCCACGCTGTTGGCGATGGGGGTGGCCGTGGCGAAGGTGGCCACCCGGCCGCCGTGGGTGTCCCGCAACCAGTCGATCTTCATGGCCAGGTCCTCTGCCCGTTTGGACCCCGTCCCGTTGACGCCGTCGATGTGCGTCGGGAACGCCAGGTTTTTGTACGAGTGCGCTTCGTCGACCACGGCGTAGTCGATGCCGGTGGCCTCCCAGGTCACGCCTCCCTCGTCCCGGCGTCCGTCGTCGAGGAGCCGGGCGTGGCGCTCCTCCGAGCGGGCCAGATCCTTCTCGAGCTTCTTCACGCTCAGGCCTTTGGCGTCGGAGCTAGCAGCGATGGATTCCCGCAGCTCGGCGATACGAGCATCGAGGAAACCCTGCTCGGTCTCCTTGGAGACAGGGATCCGCTCGAAGCTCGACATGGTCATAATGACCGCGTCCCAGTCCTCGGCCGCACAGCGGGCCACGAACTCCTTCCGCGAGGACGGTGACACGTCGTCCTTGTTGGCCACCAGGATCTTCGCCTGCGGGTAGAGCTGGAGGTACTCCCGGGAGAACTGCTCCAGCATGTGGTTGGGGACCACGAACGCCGGCTTGTTCACCATCCCGAGCCGCTTCAGCTCATAACCTCCCATCACCATGCTGGCGGTCTTCCCACTTCCGACCGCGTGAGCCAGCAGCACCGAATCACTCGACAGGATGCGCCATACGGCGTCTCGTTGGTGTGGATGAGGGTGGAAGTTGTCGGCCAGGCCGGGGAAGGACAAGTGCGACCCGTCGTAGGCGGGCAACACGATGGAGTTGAACCGTTCGTTGTACTCGCCGGCCAGACGACCCGCCCGCACCTGGTCTTCCCAGACCCAGGCGGCGAACCGCTCTCCGATCATCTCTTGCTTCTCTCGAGCCGCCAGGGTCTCGGGCAGGTTCGGGACCCGCTCACCGTTCGGGCCTTCGTCGAAGACCGAGACAGCCCGCTGGTTGGTAGTGGCCTCGACCAGGCGAACGCCGTCGAATCTGCGAGTCCCCCAGTCCGAGGTCAGTGCGATCGACGATCGGCTACCCGTGGAGAGCCGCACGGTCCACTCGCCGGTAGCGGTGGCGTACTCGGCGGTCACGCCGGTCTCCAGGACCTCGGCACAGAAGCTCTCGACGTCGGCCGCTGGGATCCACGGGGCGCCCAGGCGAGCATCAATCTCGCCCGGCTCCAGGTCGCGCGGTTGGACGGCTTCGAGGGCCTCGACGTTCCCCTGCCAGACCGGGTCCGACTCGGCCGCGGCCCGGGCGATGGCCAGGCGGGCCCGGACGTTGCCGGAGAGATAGTCGGCCGCAGTGAGGGGCGGCCCGCCGTCCGGGTCGTCGTAGACCAGCGTGCCCAGCCGTTCACGGGCCTCCGCGGAACTACAACCGAGCAAACGCCCGATGGTCTCGACGTCGACGGTGCCTCGCTCGTCGAGGCAGACGGCCAGGGCGTCCTCGGGGCTGTCGGCTGCTTCTACGACCCGCCGAGGCGTGAGAAGCCGCCGCTCGAACACCGCAGCCTTGCCGGCGGTACGAGTGGCATCATCGAAGTTCTCCAGGGAACGGACCACCGGCATGCCGGGGTCCTTTTTGAACCCGCCCATCGGCGGGTAGCGCCTGGCCATGGTCGGCTCACCGTGCTCGTCAAAGCGCCCGGTCGGAGACTCCCTGTACCGGTTGATCGGCCCGTAGATCCGCTCGTAGCGGTCATAGAGGTCGTGGAGCCGTTCCCGATTGACCGCCCAGGCACTGTCGTCGGAGCTGGTCGCCTGGGCGTCGATCAGGTCGAAATAGGTGTCTCGCAGCTCGATCAGCCTGCGCAACTCGTCGACCTGAGTCCGCGGTGGCTCATAGGCGACGGTCACACCTTCCCGAACCTGGGCAAACCCTCCGCTCTCGGTCAAGAGTAAGGACTTCTCGACGTGGTGCGGACCCCGGACGGCGTCCTCGACCACGACATCAGCCCCCGCGGTGGTGCCCGCTGTCGAGCGGTCAGTGAGCGTAAGCCCCGATTCCTGGGCAGCACTCACAATGGCGTCCAGGGCGGCATCGAGGCGCGGGGGTAGCGGGCCGGGCAGCGGACGGACCTCGAGATCGTCCTGGCCATACTGGCCGTGCTCGGCCCGCAGTTCGCCCAGCACCCACTCCGGATGTTGGGCGAAGACCTCGTTGATCTCCACCGGCCCATCAGGGGTCTGGACGGTGGCCAGCTCGAGCCACGCTTCCCCCCGTGGGGTAGCGCCTGGCTCCCGCCGGCGGATGAGGAGCAGGTCCATGGCCACCCCCGTGCCGGCCACACGGCGCATGGCGCCCTCGGGAAGGCGGACCGCTCCGACCAGGTCACCCAGCTCTCCCAGCTCCCGACGTGCCGCAGTGGACCCCGAGTCCAAGGTGAAACGCGACGTAAGCACCGCCACATAGCCCCCGGGCCGGGTGAGCCGCAGACTCTTGGCCACGAAATGGTTATGGATCGAGTGGCCGGCCTTGTTGTAGATGGGATCGAACAGCTTGTAATCCCCGAACGGGACGTTGCCGATCGTCAGGTCGAACCAACCGTCCGGGTAGCGGGTCGTGGCGAAGCTTTCGGGCCGGATGGTCGCCTCCGGATGGAGGGCCTTGGCGATCCCGGCGGTGACCGGGTCGACTTCGACCCCGGTCGGCTCAATGGCCAACCGGTCGGGCACGGTGGCCAGGAAGGTGCCGCTCCCCACACCGGGCTCCAGGACCCTGCCCCCGCTGAAACCACTGGCCTCGACGGCCCGCCACACCGCCGAGGCAACCTCGAAGCTGGTGTAGTGAGCGTTGAGGGTGGTCCGAGACGCGGCCTGCCACTCCACGTCGGTGAGCAAGCCACGCACCTGCTCCCGAGCCTCGGCGAAGTCGGCGGAAGCCGGGTCGAAGACCTTGGGAAGCGACCCCCAGGCCGACCATCGGGCCAGAATGTCCTGCTCCGCCCGGGTCGGCACCCTCCCCTCGTCTCGAAGGGTTCGAGCGACCTCGAGTACCTCGATATTGGCTGCCAGCCGATGACGCTCACCGGCAGGTGCGAGGTCAGCCGCGCTTCCTGCCCGCCACTCGACTAGTCCTGTTTGTCCTCCGCCTTGCCCTCCGCCCGGCGCTCCGCTGCTCGTTCCCGCTCGTACTCCACGTCGTCCTCCCAGAACATCCTCAGCCCCTGCTGCTTCTCCCAGTCCTCGTCCGACACCATCACCTGCATCCGAGGCGATCTCCACCCCGGGTCGATGAACGCCCCCGTCTCGTCGGTCATCGGCTCGTCCGCTTCGCTCTCCAGCCCCGGTTCCGGCGGGAGGTAGACCATCTCCGCCAGGACCGCCTCCTCGGCCATCAGATGGGCCATGTTCATCTGGCCCACGTACTCCAGGTAGTTGCTCTCTTGCAGCGAGCTCGGCGGCTTCAAAGAGCGTTCCCGGTTCTGAATCGCGTCGGCGACCTGCTCGTCCAGCTCCCGGAAGTACCGATCCCGATCGGCGGCCGGGATCGCGGCGTACGCGCTCGGCTGCCACCTGGCCATGTGTCTCGCTGCCATCGTCCCGTACGGTCCGAGATCTGTCATCAGGTTCGACCGTAGCCGCCGCGAACAGATCGTCGAGTGAGAGCTGCTTTGGTTCATCCACCGTCTCAAGTCTCCTCCGCGGTCACTGGGTCGACGCGTGGCTCGCATCGTCCGATTCTCCTACCGGCCCGACCCACGGGCCGGCTCCCACTGTGGGCTCCGCTTCCTCGCCGCCATGGCGGCGTACTCCTCGGGCCGAACAGCGCTTGATCGCTTCCTGCGGACCGTGCCCCGCTCGTCCCGCTCCTCTTCTTCCCGCACCGCCTCCACCAGCGCCGGTACCAGCTCGGCCACACGTTGGGACGACCCCAGCTGCACCCTGGCCTCATCCAGCGCGCTCCGGGCCTCATCGGCCAGGCGACCGGCCTGGCCGGTCTCTGCCCGAGCCAGGTGGGCCTGCTGGATGGCCTGAGCCAGTCGCAACAGCTCGGTCAGCATCAGCTGCCACGCCAACGCCACCTCGTCGGTGATCTGCGCCTGGGCCATCACCGCCGCCACTGTCCGCATGGTTCCTGAGGGTACCCCCGCCGGTGCTGTGGCTCCTCCGGTATCTCTCCCCTGGGCAGACTTCGCCAGTACGTCCGACGCCCTGGCAATCGGCCCAGGTACGGCCTCCAGGCGGCCCGAGAGGCCCGCCAGGACGCCAGCGGCGTCGCCGGCTGCCCGGCGCCACGCCACGGTGTCGTCGAGCGCCACGTCGGCCAACGAGCGCACCACCCCGCCGATTCGCTGCCCAGCTTCATGCCACTGGCAGGGGTCGTAGATGGCCCGCTCGGGGCCGCCGTCAATGGAAGCCGGACGCCCCGGCCCCCACTCGGCGGCTGCCTCCCGCCACTCGTACAGGCGGTAACGGCCGGGCCGCAGCTCGTCGCTCGTCGCTCCTGTGCGCTCGTACTGGCCCCACTCGGCGGCTGCCTCCAGGCGGCCGCCCTGGGCTTCGTTCCACTGCCGGCGTAACGCCGGCAGACTCAGATCCCGGGCCAGGGTCCCACCGGCAAAGAACACCACCTGGCCCCCGTCTCGGGGCTCCTGGGCCACCGAATACCCCACCACTCGGTGGGTGCCTGATCGGTCGTAGCGGGGCTTGGCGGCCAAGTCGGCGTCTCTCAGACGCCGCACAAACTCGTCCTCGGTACCGGAAGCCTGCGCGGCTGCCCGCACGATTCTCGCCAGCTCGATCCGTTCCGGATCGCCCCGCCCCAGCCGCTCAGCCTTCTCCAGCTCCGCCCGTTTGGGCGCCGGAATAGCCGTGCCCTTCACCCGTCCCTCCACCACCGTCAGCCCGTAGCGAGCCTCCATGTCTCGGCACAGCCGAGACAGCTTCCGAAAGTCGTTGCTGGTGCTGGCTACCCGCCCGTCCTCCCGAACCAGGTTCACGGCCAGGTGAATGTGGTCGTTCTCATTGGCCGACTTCCCGTGCCGGACGGCCACCCAACGACACGGCGCCTGGTCGACGCCGCTGTCGAAACCGAGCTGTGCGACCACTCCGTGGACGACCTCAGACCACTCCTCGTCACTGAGGTCACGGTCGCTTCCACCCTTGGTGGCCAGCGACAGATGCCAGACGTGGCCGGCGCCGATCTCGGTCCCGTAGACCGCACTCGGGGCGTCCAGCACAAGTCCAAGTCGTGTCTGTTCGCCGCTCGACAGCATCACCCCGAAGGCCACGTCGACCGACTCATCGGCGGCGATCACCCGCTGGTCCTCGTGCTCATTTCCCTTCGCTTCCTGAGCCCCGTCGCTGAAGAGATAGCGAATCAGATGGGGCATGTCACTCCCCCGAGTGACCTTGGCAATCACTCGGCCTCCGCTCCAACCGGGCCGTTCAGCTCTGACACGATCTGCTCCGCCAGACCACTCAGACGCTCCTGGGCCTCGCTGAAACGAGCCACGGCGGCGGCCACACCGCCAGGAGCCTGACCGTGCTCATTGCCCAACCGTGCCAGCTGGTTCAGGTTCACGGCGGCCCCGTGGACATCTCTCCGGGCCGCCAGGAACTCCTCGGACATCGTGCGCCGAAGACGCACCGACCCTGGCCCACCGGCCATGGCCGACTCCACCAGTAGTCGCTGTACAGAGATGCCCATGACAGCCGCCTTCGGTACCAACCACTCCTCCTCGTGCGCCGAGAGCCGCACCTTGACCACCCGCTGGCGCCCCCCGGCGACACGCCGCAGCCGGCCCCCAGGCCGGACGGTACCGGGAGTTCGATCACTGTCCATAGTGTCCATCCCGGAACCTCCCATCGACCCCCAACGGGTCGTCGCACACCCCCCAGTGTGCCCAACCCGTCAGCAGAGCGCAAGGGCGAGCGCCCATCAGGTACCCTGATGGCATATCTCGCTGTCGTATTTCCTCACGCCTGTCGTTTCGCTTCGTGTCTCGCCCATCGTTCACTTGTAGTTTTGGGACATGACACCTGTGACCCATGGAACCGCAGAGCAACAGCTAAAGGAGTTGGCCGCCAAAGAGGCGGCCGCTGCCAAAGAGAGGCTCAAAGTCCGATCCAAAGCCGCGCAGCAGTTCGGAGAGGCCACCACTCGGCTCACGAACGCCCAAGAGACTTGGGAGCTGGCCCAGGGGGAGGCGACCCGCCGGAAGGCGGGCGCTGTAGTGAGCCTCATCAACTCGGGGATGAAAGCGGCCGAAGTCGCCGAGCTTCTCGGAATCGAGGGGAAGGAGCTGCGCACCCTTCGTGCGGCTGCGCCGAACAGCAATCCCAACAACAGTAGTGGTCCCGGCGCCAGTGACGGCGAGAACCCTAACGGCTCCTAAAACGCCTTCGGCTGACTCACGCTCCAGGGCACCATACAATCGTATTCTTGGCTGCTCCCACGGCTTCAGTCGTGGGGAGGGTGTCAAAAGTACTCCTCCCGCTTCCTCGACCATCCAGCGGCCATCACGGCCGCTACATTGCTCGCAGGTAACCACCGCCGCCCGCCCCGAACTGACGATCACCGAGGCAGCGAAGGCCACGGGTGTCGATCGACGGACGATCAGCCGACGCCTCGACGCCGACGCCTTCCCCAATGCTCACCGGGACGTCGGCAGTCAAGGTCAGCCCGAAAGCGGGCCATGGCTGATCCCGGTAATCGACCTCATCGGCGCAGAGCTGAGGGTTCACCAGCCTGCCGGCCCTGACCTACCGGCCATCCCGGACCCCGGCACCGTCCACCGAGCCATCGTCGCCGCCCTCAGCACCACCGCCTCGCCGCCGCTGGTGGGCCCGTGGTGGCTGACCGGCGCGGGTAGCCTTCTACCCATGGCCACCATCACCGATCCGTACCGCGCCCTCGCCCGCGCCGACCTCATCGAACGGATCTCGAACGGCAACAATCGGGACTGGTGGAACATGACCACCTACCCCGAACTGGGCGACCGGACCGCGACCGAGGCATGGCAAGCGGGCGACCACGCGGCCGTCGAGCTGCTCATCGACAAGTGGTACGCCGAGGCCGAGGCCCACGCCGAGCGACGCCGGAACGATCCGAAGTTCATGGCCATGATCGAACGACGGAGCGAAGAACTCGACGCCAAGCGCGCCGAGGCCGACAAGCACCGCCGCTCCGCATAGGTGCCGATCGGCAACACCGACGCCATCGAAGAATGGGTGCGGGACCACGAACCGGACGACTATCTCTGGCGTCAGGTGGTGCAGGTCGTCCTCGCTCTGAGCGACCGACCTTGGCTCGCACCATCGACACCGTTCGGCGGAGGGAGCGGCGAGGATTCGGCCCTACGGGAAATCCCGGTCGCCGACACCGGCTTGGTGATCCTCTACGAACACCGGCACTCTGACGGCCTGGTGGACCTCCACTACATCGCCACGGAGTTGGGCTGACTCCGCCTATCCACCACGCGGAGCCGCAAGCTGGTCCCGTAGCTGACCGAAAGCCGGTCAGGAAGGTGGCGTCGTTCCTGTCGTGCCCGATGGCGGAGTCGTGCCCGTTGTCCCCGAAGGTGGAGTCGTAGGCGTCGGCGGTGCTGTCGGTGCTGTCGGCGTCGGCGTCGGTGGCGTCGTCCCGGTCGTGCCCGATGGTGGCGTGCCCGCAGGCTCCTGTGCGACGGCCTGGTCCAACGGAACGACGAAATGGGGCTGGGGAGTCAGGGTCAGATCGTCGTAGTGAGTGCCCCCAAGCACGCAGGCGAAGGGCTGGGGCTGGGTTTTGCTGAAGGTGTCCAGCGAAAGCTCACCACCGGCCTGCACGCAATCGTGCATTAGGGAAGCGACGACGGCCACGAGGCCGAGGGGCACGTCGAAGGTGCCCGTTGAGAAGCTGACGAGCTGGTCTTGGAAACCGTTGACCGTGCAATCCCAATCGGTCTGGTCGATGTAGTAACCGCCGAACGGAATATGACTCCACCGACCTCCGACGGCCTCGCACTCGCTGGAAAGTTGTTGTTGTCCAACGGTGGTCGGCACGACCCCAACGGTGGTCGGCACCCCAGTTCCGACCGGAGCGCCAGCCGATGAGCAGGCTCCGAGCATTGTCCCAGCAGTCAGGAGAATCACGCCCACCATCACTCGCTTTTTGACCATCCGTCTCAGCGCCAAGATTGTCCGTCCCACCAGCGCAACGTCCCGGAACCGTCGGGATTTTGGTAGTAACCGGGCGCAGGCAGCGGTTGCGCATAGGGCTGGTTTGGCGGAGCGGTAGGAGCCTGCGGGTACGGTGGCCAGACCTGTGGCTGCTGAACCCATTGCGGCTGAGGTTGTGAGGAGGAGCTACCTATGGGGATGAGAATGCAGAGTAGCGAAATCGGTACCCCGATCCATCCGATGAGCAGCGTGAAGAAGCCAATAAGTAGCCAGAACAGCGCCCACATGGAGCACCAAATAATCCAGAAGATTCGCGTGTTGCTCATGGGCGCATACCGCTTCCCATCATCCGACCGCTAGGCGCAACTGCGGCCAGCCGATGAGCAGGCCCCGAGCATGACCCCAGCGGCGACGGCCATCGCTCGCTTTTGTCACCATGCCCCACTTGATAGCCGATGGTCCCTGCCGCCGCTCGGCTGACCATCCGCGGCCTCCAAGCCTGCGAGCACGTCGAATGGGCCAGCGTCGGTCATCCACGTCGACATACCGGCCATGTCGAGGGCCGTGCCGTCGATCTGGACTGGCAACAGGCGAGCCTCAGCGTCGGTCATCCCACCGACACGAAGACGGGCATTGAGCTCTTGAAGGGCGTCGGCTAGCCGGTCAAGGTTCGCTCGCTCCCGTCGGACCACGCAGTCGGCGTCCTCAGTGGGTCGCTTAGCGCCGTAGCCGATGGCTGCGACGCCACCTACCATTAGGTACTCGACGCCGTGTCGATCGAGAACCTCGATCAGACGGCCAAGATCATGCGCCGGGCCGGCCAGGTCAGGCACCGATTGGAGCTGCGGCCTCCGCGGCGCGCTTCGCGTCGACCTCGGCCAGCCACTCCATCACGGCCTCTCGCGAGTCCAGGCGGCGTCCGTCCCACAGGATCGTGACGTGCGGCACAGTCTGGGTTTCACCCGTGGGTCCTGCCGGCACTGGATTGGCGCGCTGACATCGACGTCATCTGCGATGCCCCCCTCCCCCGCTAACTCAGGTACCGCTCAAGGGCTGTACGGATAAGAGCCGAGGACGGCAATGTGGCCTTACGGGCTGCTTCTCGAACCTCGTCCGCCTCTTCGGGTCGGAGCAACACCGACCGCCGGACGGCCGTTGCGCTACGTCTCCGACGACGGCCGTCCGTCGTTTGTGGTTGGCCCGCAAAGGTCCTTACTGCATCCATCACGATCTCTCCGAGCACCACGTCTTCGCTCTCGGCGCGCTGACTGAAGAGGTCGGAGACCACGGGACTGCATTGAAACTGGACGTAGCGGAGGTTGTGACGGGGGCTTCCCAGGGGGGGGGTCTGTCGGGTGTCGGAGGTGCGTCGAGCCCGTGTGGGCGCGGGTTCCGAAGGCGTCGGTGACCGCCCCTCCTCTTGTGGGGTCGAGTCGGAAGTCTTGTCGTCATCGGGTACCGCCCGAGGGGGCGCCGGTGCTGGCTTAGGCGGAGGGGGGCCAGCGATGCCCCGCCGAGGCGGAGCAGCTGTACCAGGCTCCTCCGGTGCCCCCGGTTGTGGGCGGGGCGAGAAGGCAGCAAAGCCGCGTTGACGGGGATCGGTGGTCTCAGGCACCGGAACTCATTCCGACACGCTGGGGTTCCTCACCCCTGAGGCGCGTTTGAAAACGAGCCATGATCTCCGCGACGAGGTTCTCCCAGTCTGTCGCCAGGCCTGGCGCTGCTTCGGAGAACGTGTGCTCGTCTTTGGCTTTCTCCCGTTCCTCTTTCGACAGGCGGTACCAGCGCCGGTTCGCTTTTGTGTCCGCAGCGATCTGCTCGTACTCGTTCGTCAACATGCCATGAAGCCGGCAGTAGGCGGCGATCGACTGCGCAGAGCGAATCGTCGATGTGAACACGAAGTCGTCGTCTCCCACCAGGGTGTTGATCCGCTGCCGGGCCATCCGTTCGGTCTTCTTCGCTCCGTTTTGGATCGGCCCCAGGAAGGCGCCAAGCACCTCCAAGTCGGGGTTGAGCTGGTCGCCGTCTCGGACTTCAGCGGCAGTCTCGAAAACGCCAGCGATGCCGTCGACACTTCCCTCGTCGACCTGAGACGGCACGACGACGAACCGGCCTGCGGTGAACAGCAGCTTGCGGAGCAGTAGCTCCCGCGGCGGACTGTCAACGACAATCAGGTGGTAATCCCCCGCTATCGGCGCCAAGGCGCGTTCAAACGCTCGTAGCGAGCCGAGTTTTCCGCGACTCAGCTCGCTGGTCAGATGGCCAAGGGCGGCGTCGACCGCAGGCCCTCCGGGTACGTACGACAACGTGTCCCACTTCGGGTGTCGAACAGGTTCTAGGGGTTTCTCGCCGACGAGCGCGGCGGCCAATGCCTCTCCCCCATCAGGCACATAGCCGAGGTCCCGGCTCTGGTTTGCCTGGGCATCGGCGTCGATGACCAACACGTCCCACCCGCTCGAGGCGGCGTAGCCGGCCAAGTGGGCCGCTGCGGTGGTCTTGAGAACTCCACCTTTTCCGTTGACGAACAAGATCGTGTTGCCGATGGCCATTGGGCACTCTCCAGTAGCTAGAGCACAGTACGTGCACAGTAACCATAACAGTACACGCCAAGTAGTGGCACTGTCTACCGGCCTCACACTGTGCAACCTACTGTTATCCATACTGTCATTCTTAGCAACACCCCCAGCATCACCGGCATCGCAACTGCTACTCTTGGGGAGGCATACCTAGCTATTAGCCTCCGATTTGGAGCCTCATGGACGTAACCAGCGAAGAGTGGTTGACCACCGGCCAGGCGGCCAGGATTGCCGGCCGAGATATCCGGACGATCCGTCGTTGGATGGACGAGGGCCTCGTCAACGGCCGGGTGAGTCCCGGTGGGCACCGCCAGGTGGCTCTCTCGAGCCTGTTGGACGCCCAGCAGCCCGCACGGGCCCGGGGGCGGCGAAGGCGGCGGGGCCAAGCCCAGATATCCCCGCTCGATTGCCTGGCAGAATGGAGCGACACAACCCTCGACTGGAGCGGTTGGCGACCGGCGCCGACCGTGACGGCGAACACGTTGCGGGAGCTAATCAGCCATATTGACGACGTCCGAGGTGCCCTGGATCGGGTCCATGGGACCGTCACAGATGCAGTGAAGGACGCCCCGGCGGGGGAGGACATCCTCGGCTGGCTCAAGACCCTGCCGGCCACGACCACCGACATCAAGCTCCCGCCAGGCGCTTGATGTCGACGAGCACCGACTGAAGGCGCTCGATTTCCAGTTGATGAACCTCGACGGCTGCCATGCGCCGGGCGTTGTCGGCGCCTGCCCGCATCGCTCGTGCCCAGACGGGGTTCTCCGTGTAGTCGGCGGCCTCTTCGGCCGATTCTGCGAGGTGATTGAGTTGTTCGATGGTCATGTTGTGGCCTCCTCCTGATGGACTGGCGGTGCTGGTTGCACAGCCCGATCAGGGGGGCGTGACGAGGTACTGCAAAGCCACCTTCGTGGTGCCCTGGAGCGAAACCCGTAGCGGAGACGTGTCGAAGCGGAGGCTTGGAGCAGAGGGGTTGCAGTAGCTCTGAGCGTCGCCCAGGGTCCTGTGTAGAAACCAGCACCGGCCCACAGGCGATAGGGCCACAGCACCGTCGATTGTCGTCACTCGCTGGGGTAGGGGAGTGGCAGAAGTTGCCGACTACACGGAAGACCCCCCTGAGGCTTGGGTCTACTCGCGCTGCCGGCGGCCGGGGGGCTCTCGAGGGATCCCGAGTGCGGTCAGCCATCGACTGACGGTCGGAGCGCTCGTCCCATAGTGCTCCGCGAGCTTGGCGAGGGAACGTTCCTGGCGGTACTGCTCGGCGACGTCGTCAGGGATGTTGGGCGAAAGGTCACGGAGCCCGAGCCGTTGGCCCTCGGCGATTGCGCGATTGCGCGACACGCCAAGAGCGCGAGCGACTGCGCTGATAGAGCCATGCTCGTCGAAGGCCTGACGGATGACGTCGTCGCTGATGGTCGCCGCTGCTCGTGTCGTCCGGGGCGGCAGGCCAAGCCGCCTCAGGCGTTCGTAGAGCCCGGACCGGCTCAATTCAGCGTCAGTGGCCAGGAGCTGCAGCGGTTTTCCGGCGTTGTAACGACGGATCAATTCAGCATCGGGTAGTCCCACCTCACGATTCTGCCGCCCGGTAGGGTCGACGTGATGGACGGTCCCGAGCTCCAGGCCCTCGACGCAGCCCTCGACGCTTCCGCCGCCTACGATGCTGCACCGGACGCCACCCGTTCCGCTCTCGGATCAGTCGCCATCGCTGCGTGGTCAGCATGGCGGGAGGCTGCCGTTATCGCTGAGGCCCCGGCACGCTCGGTGGTGGAGAGCCAGCTGCTGGCGAGACGCTCCCAGTCGACGTCGGCGCCCGACTCGTCAGGTATGTAACCGATTTCCGCCACCCGTCCGGGATCCCGGTGCCCTAGCAGCGCATCGAGGACAGCGAGCGTGTCGGGATAATCGTCGCGGTGCAGATAGGTCATGGCTGTAGGAACGGGGCGACAATGATCGGGTCGGCATCGGCACCTCGGTGAGCATGCAGAACAGCCCGCAGGACCGCAAGGGTATTGGCGTCGTCCAGGCCGCTGAGCAGCTCCGAAAGCGGGAGCTGACCGGGAATGCCGGCGAGACTGGCGGCCAGCTCGAGGACCCGTGTTTCGCTGCCGGATGCGGGCAAGTTCGCCGTAGTGGCGCGTGCCCAGTCGATCCCGGCCATGAGCACCGTCTCGTCAGAAAGCGAGTGGCCTACGTTGATGAACGCCCGGAAGTCGGCGCGACGGAGCCAAGAGCCGTGGCCGATCAGCAGGTCAACTGAAGCCTCTTCCGCGTAGACGCCCTTGGCCTGGGCTCGTAGGGCGTCGCCGAGTTCCTCGGCGGTGATGAAGTTCATCCACGCCATCCATGCCTCGACGGGCTCTGGGTGGTCGATGTCTGGCTCGAAGTTCATGGCCGTTTCTACCTCCACGGTGTTACGGACGTTCCCCATTCTGGACCAGCCCGGTTCGCAGACCGCCATCAGAACATCCCCAACTGGCCGCCAGGGAGTTCCGGGGTCGCATCCCCAGCACTCATGTCGTACCCACCGCCCGGGGCTCGCTGCGGTACGTGGCGAGTCCCGTGTTGCCCTCGGGGGGTGCGAATCGGGCCACCCCGGTCGAGCCACCCCACCGACGATCAGATCACCGTCCGTTGTGACGACGGGGTCGACGGCTACTACTCGCCCGGATATCTCACGTGGGACCAAGACGCCTGGCCCGACCTGTCGCACCACCGGTCGGTGGGCCGCTAGATCGGCTCACCGTGCGGGCCTGGGACACGCCAGGGGTCGGGGACACCACCCAAGAGCAACGAGAGGCCCCTTGTGGCCCGAGGGCGACGGAAAACTGGTTCGGGTCTGACCCTTATCCCTTCGTTGCGATCGACCTGGTTTGGTACAACCTGCCGCCGAACGGCGGCCAGTCGGAGCAGCCCGACGAAGGAGGGCTGCGGAGACGCTGGTGGGGGAGTCCTGGTGGTCGTGGGGGGGCTGGGGGGCGATGAGCCCCCCAGTGTCTGCTCGTGTGGTCGTGGGAGCTGTGGTGACGCCAGGGGAGTGAGTGCCGCCTTTGGCGGCGCCATATTTTTTGTGGTTTACGCGAATGCTTGTACCCACTACTACCCCTCGACTCGCGCATGCGAGGAGTAGTGGTTCTAGAAGAGACCTAGCCCGCTCGACGGTGCGGGCTAATAGATCCGGGCTAAAGGCAACCTCTATTTTGAGGAATCATCGCTCGACCCTCAATGGCTCCCCGCTGGCCGTCACCACCTGTGCCGTCGAGCGCCCCAAGAACACGAGGCGGGGCGCGAGCTACCAAGGGTCGGGCAATTCCTAGTTACGGCCCCCTCGGCGAACTGGGGACAGGGACCTACGGACGACTCTTGTGTCGGGCGATCCGCAGGGCCTCGCGAGCGAAAGCGACGCTCTCCTCACGGGACTGAGGCCCAGGCGCCGCTGGAGGGCCGGTGTCCCGTTCGGTCACCGTGCCGTCAGTCGGCGACGGGAGAGAATCGTCGTCGGGTGCCATCGACACCGGGGGGACCGGACGAGGAGCTGATCGGCCGACACCGATCTCGACCAGGAACCACTTCTTTTCGGGACCGGTCAGCTCTGAGAATTCGATGATCGGGTAGTTCCGATTGGCCCGTTCCCTGGGCATGGGATGCAGATACTTGCCCGCGGAACGTTCACGCCGTGTCGAGACAGGTAGGTCCCGGCCAGGCTTGACCGGCCCGACCTTTGGGCACACGTCGACCACGAACAATGCCCTCGGCCCGGGCGGGAGGGCCGTCGTGCCGTCGGGGCCAAAGGCCGCCCCGTCGTGGAGGGTCCGTACGGCACGTTGGACGGTGTCGACCTTCAGGGCGCACTTCTGAGCGATTGTCTCCTGGGTCTCCCAGGCAGGCTGGAGCTGATCCCCGCATCGGTCCAATATCTGGAGGGCGACCTTCGCTGCAGTCGACCCCAGATCAGCCCTTGCGTGGACTCGACGCCGGATCATCTTGGCCCGCACCGGGCTCTGTCGGGTCAGTGGGCCTCCACTGACCTTGTGGGGCACTCCCTGATAGCGGACGTACCGCCACAGCTTCCAGTACGGCTGCATGGGGCGCGAACCGCCATGCTCCACGTCTGCTCTGGGATGGGCTCGGGTCCTGACCCGCCCCCCTTGCGACTCCCTCGTCGCCGCCCTCCGAGGATGACGCTGCTCCTTCGCCTCTGCCCGAAGGTCCGTACGTCTTTGTTGGCGAGTCGGGCTTGCGCTCACAAGGTCCACGCCCGTCGGCGGGGCCGATCAGAGGGCCTATGGCCCGTCAAGAGAGGGGAGGGCCTCCTGACCTGGGGCCGCGAGGAACCAGCCAGGCGGGCACCGGGTGCTTGCGGACGCGCTCGAAGAGGCGTACCATCAGAGAAGTTCGTGGACGAACTCATAGTGTTTTTTGAAACCCGCCGGCCTGCAAGCCAGCGGGTTTCGTAATTTCCGGACTAGGTGCCCGTGCTCACCTCCCGGTCCAACTCGTTGGCGAAATCGGTGGGGGAGAGCAACGGCTCATCCCCCTGAGGCTTGATCCACGCGATCCCTGGGGCTGTGAGTTCCCAGGCGCCGTCGAGTCGCCGGACGGCGAGGCCGCGAGCAGCAAGGTCGTTGAGGTGCTTCCGCACGTTGCCCTCGTGGATCCCCATGACGGGCGTGAGCTCGAGCACCGTCGCCGTCTCCCAGCTGTAGAGCAGGTCCCCGATCTGGTGACAGGTCAGGCAGTCTTCCCGGCGCTTCGGCATGGGGTGAATGACCGACTTGGCGACCGCCAGGCCCGCGGCGTCCAGCATCCAACGCCCGAAGTCGTTCCGCCATCCGGGGACGCTCCCGTCCCGGAGTCTCTCGGCGAGCGTCACGCGGGCACAGCCGATGATGGCTGCTGCCTCGAGAGACGTAAACAGTTGGCCAGGCCCATCTCCGCCAACGGTGTCGTGCATGGACATCGCGGCAGTATGGCACTCATCGCGCGATGACTCGCGGATGGTCAGCATTGCTCCCGACTCGCGCCCGCGCTGATCGACACACACCTTTTTCTTTATCCCGGTCCGGTGCCGGTCCAGCGCCTGACGTCGCTTCTCGGCGCGAAGGAACACAAGGACATCGCACGCTCCACCGATTTTGGTGGATCAAGCACAGCGACCCGATGAAGCGTCAACCACCCGGACATCGGTGGCAGCGTGAGCGCCGCCGATCAAAGGGATTCCCCCGGCTTCAGCCGGGGGGAGGGTGGCAAGGCGATCGACCCCAGCCGCGTTGGCAGGTGCGGCTTT
>JGI24130J36418_10000181_pt1 | contig 18753 bp, 15 predicted proteins | sample BarGraNGADG00212_FD_36418 | JGI IMG/M metagenome (IMG submission 36418)
GGTCCTTGCCCGGGTCCTTGCCCGGGCCGTTGCCTGGGCCGTTGCCTGGGCCGTTGCCTGGGCCGTTGCGCCGCACCTTCTCCGACCGGGTCGACGTCGTCCTGCTCAACCCGTGGGCCGGGATACCGGTGTTCCTCGCGGTCGTGTGGTTGTTGTTCGAGCTCACAACCAGGTTCGCAGCGCCGCTGCAGGGCGCCATTGGCCAGCTCGTCAACGNGCCAATGGCAGCTGGTGTCACCTGGCTGCTCAGCCTGATGGGTCTGGGCGACAACTGGGTGCAGGGGCTGCTGGTTGACGGTCTGCTCGTCGGCGTAGGCACGGTGTTGACCTTCTTGCCGGTCATGGCCGTCATGTTCACGGCTCTCGGTTTCCTGGAGGACTCCGGGTATCTGGCGCGCGCGGCCTTCGTCGCCGACCGGGCGATGCGTTCCCTCGGCCTTGACGGGCGCGCCCTGCTGCCGCTGATCGTCGGGTTTGGCTGCAACCTGCCAGCCCTCGCGGCCACCCGGACCCTGCCGCATGCCCGTCAACGGCTGCTGACCGGGTTGCTGATCCCGCTGACATCGTGTTCGGCACGGTTGACCGTCTACGTGCTGTTGGCGGGGGCGTTCTTCCCCCAGCATGCCGGCACCGTCATCTTCGCCATGTATCTGACCAGCGTGCTGCTGGTGCTCGGCGGCGGCCTGGTGCTGCGCAGGACGGCGTTCCGGGACGTGCGCGCGGGACCGTTGATGCTGGTGCTCCCGCCATACCAGCGCCCGCACCTGCGCACCCTGGCGATGTCGGTCCGTTTGCGCGTCGGGTCATTCGTGGTCCGAGCAGGCAAGATTATCGTCGTCACCATGCTTGTTGTCTGGGTGCTCATGGCGGTGCCTGTGACCGGGCAGCACTCCGTTGGCCACGTACCGGTGGCGGACAGCCTGTACTACAGCGTGGCGTCCGGCATCGCTCCGCTGCTCACGCCGACCGGTTTCGGCAACGACCACGCGTCCGCTGCCCTGATGACGGGCTTCGTGGCCAAGGAGGTCGTCGTCGGCTCCTTCGCGCAGTCCTACGCCGTCGCCGAGCCGGGAAGCCCCGCGCGGGCGGCGGGCCTCGGCGAACAGTTGCGCCGGTCCTTCGACGAGTCCTCCGGCGGGCGCGGCGGCGCGGCGGCGCTGGCGTTCATGGTCTTTGTGCTCGCGTATACCCCGTGCGTGGCAGCCCTCGCCGAGCAGCGGCGCCTGTTCGGGTGGCGGACGGCGGCCTCTGCTCTCACGGCGCAGCTGGCGGGCGCGTGGGTACTTGCGGTCCTGGTATTCCAGGTGGGGTCGAGGTTGTGAGCGCCTGGGCCGAGGTGCTCGATGACGTCGGTGCGCGGGGTGGAACCCCGGCACAGATCGCGACTCGACTCGGGTTGCCGGTGCCCCTGGTACAAGCCGTCCTGGAGCACGCGGAGCGGCTGGGTGTGGTCGCGGTGGCCGGGCGCCGCTGTCCCTCGGGTTGCCCGAGCGGGCCTGAGCGACCGCCGGCCTGTTCCGGTTGCCTTGTCTCCTTGCCTTAACCTTGGCTAGGTCAGTTGCGGAGACCCGAACGGAGAGGCCATGAACGTCGAGAGCGTTCTTCTCGAGATCGATCGCCTCGNCGGCGGTCGACATGGCGACCACACCATCTCCGAGGAGATGCGCACTGACCCGAGGACCGGTCGTGCCTTCGTCACGATCACCTGGTTGTTGGCCGCAGGGCTCCTGCTCGGGATCGCCGCCGTGTTCGTGGCCGTCGTGCTTCTCCTGCGCGGCGACCGGGTTGCCTGGGTGGTCTGGATGCGACTGGTGGTGGTGCTCGCCATGACCATGACGTTGTTCTACTTCGCCTGGCGGGCTCAGCGTGGTTTCTACTGGGCGTACTCGCGGCTGAGGCTTTTCAGCNAGATCTTTCCTATCGTCGCCCTGGTGAGCGCAGCGATTCCAGGGCTCTACCCACTGTGGATGATCACGGAGCAGATCTGCTTCAGCCTCATCCTGCTCGGTATAGCCGAGTATCTGTCCACGGATCACATGCGAGAGGCGTACGCCAAGCCGCCCAGGGTCCCGAGAATCGCGAGACAGGTCAACCACTAGGCATCAGGAACTCGGGTCTGGGTTCCACAGGACCAAAGCCTCTGTACCGGCGCTAATACGGCTGGGATGCTTTGGCAGACGCTCGAGGTCACCCTTGGGTCTAGGAGGAGCAGGATGCAGTCTCGACCCCAAGTCGTGATCGTCGGCGGCGGGATCAGCGGTCTGGCCACGGCGCACTATATACATAGTCATCTTGGCGACAAGGTGCAGCTGACTCTCGTCGAGGGTGGCTCGCAGCTGGGTGGCAAGGTTGCCAACCAGGAGTTCAGCGGGCATCTGGTCGACACCGGGCCCGATGCAGTGCTGGTGCGCGCGCCGGCGATGGCTGCTCTGCTGCAGGATCTGGGTCTGGGAGAGCAGATTGTGGCCCCGGCTGCGCTAGGGGCGCATGTGTGGTCCCGTGGCAAGTTGCGCCGGCTCCCGAGCGGCACCCTTTTTGGCATCCCCGATCGTCTGCTGCCGCTGCTGAGGTCAGGCCTCATGTCTCCCGCCGGCCTGGCGCGGGCGGCACTGGATCTGGTGCTGCCGCGCCGTCATACCTCTGCCCCCGACCCGTCGATCGCCGACTTGGTCTCCCCCAGGCTCGGGTCACAGGTGTTCGATCGCCTCGTCGAGCCGCTGTTGGGCGGGGTGCATGCCGGTCGGGCCGCCGAGCTCAGCGCCCGGAGCACTGTGCCTGACATCGTTGCCCTCGCACGAAAGAACCGCAGCCTGTACCTGGGTCTGCGCAAGATGCGCCGCCATGCTCCGCCGGCAACGGGTGCCCCGGTTCTGGTCACCCTGACCGGCGGACTGGGTCGTCTCGTCGAGGCGCTGGTGGCCCGGCTGGCCGGTGACGACCTTCGGCTAGGCAGCGCCGCGCGCGTCATCGCGCGTGTCGGTACTGGATACCGCGTCGACCTGGCCGGCGGGCAGAGCATCTCGGCCGACGCAGTGGTCCTGGCCACCCCGGCTTTTGTCACCGCCAGGCTGCTTGCCGACCTGATGCCCGACGCGGCAACGGTGCTGGCCGAGATCCCTTACGTGGATGTTGCGACGATCTGGTTGGCCTACCCCCGCTCGGCGGTGGGCCGGCCCCTTGACGGCACCGGCTTCCTGGTCCCTCCGCAAGAGGGCAAGTTTCTGGTGGGCTGCACGTGGTCGAGCGCCAAATGGCCTCACCTGGCCGACGACAACCTCGTTCTGATTCGCTGCATGGTGGGTCGCCGCGGCGACCGCCGCTGGCTGGATATGGACGACGAAACCATGGTGAATCGGGTGCACGACGAGCTGGTCGAGGCCATGGGCCTGACTGCTGGCCCGAACCATCAGAGCATTCAGCGCTGGCCACAGGCGATGCCCCAGTACCTGGTGGGGCATCAGGACCGGCTGGACGCCCTTGATGCCGCCATACATCACCTGCCCGGCCTCCATCTGACCGGTGCTGCCTATCGCGGGGTGGGTTTGGCCAGCTGCGTGGCAGACGCCAAGCGCACAGCACAGGATGTTGCTCAAGACGTCTTACGACCACAGGCCGACGTTCGGCCCCTTACCGAGGTGACTTCATGACTGCTATCACCGGGGCCGTGCCCCGTGCGCGCCTGAACTTCGCCCAACGACCGATGCTGGTCTTCTGGGAGGTCACCCGCGCCTGCCAGTTAGCCTGCAANCACTGCAGGGCCAGTGCCACCGAGGGCGCGCTGCCCGGCGAGCTCAGCACCGCCGAGGGCCTCGATCTCATCGACCAGGTCGCTGCTTTTGGACGCCCGTACCCGATCCTCGTACTCACCGGTGGTGACTGTCTGCTTCGGCCGGACTTGTTTGAACTGGTCGAGCACGCCAACGGGCTTGGTGTGCCGGTGGCTCTGTCGCCATCGGTCACGCCGTCGCTGACCCCGCTGATGATTGACAAGATGGTGACCAGCGGGGTCAAGGCGGTCTCGATCAGCCTCGACGGNGCCGTGCCCTCCACCCACGATGGGGTACGCGGCATCNCGGGCCACTTCGAGGACACCNTCAAGGCGATCAGCGCGCTGTCTGCGGCTGGGTTGACCGTGCAGGTCAACACCACGGTGATGCGGGCCAACGTTGATGAGCTCGCAGACGTCGCAGACCTGATCTCTCGCGCAGGTGCGCATATCTGGGAGGTCTTCTTCCTGGTCCAGGTCGGGCGCGGTGTAGCCACCGACGCCGTCAGTCCCCAGGAGCATGAGGAGATCTGCCACTTCCTGTATGACTCCTCGCAACACGGTTTCATCGTCCGCACGGTCGAGGCACCGTTCTTCCGCCGCGTGGTGTCCCGCAGGCAGGCCGGGGACCCGGTCCCGACCGGCACCTTGTACGAGGCGCTGTCCGGGCGGCTCGAGGAGTTGATGGGGCCGGCGGTCGGTCGGCCCAGGGCGCAGACCGCGTCAACCCGTGACGGCAAGGGGATCCTCTTCGTCGCCCACGACGGTGAGATCAACCCCGCGGGGTTCCTCCCGCTGCCCCTGGGCAATGTGCGTGATGAGGCCATCGCCACGATCTACCGCGACGACCCGCTGCTGCGCCGGATCAGGGACGCCGAGTTCACCGGCCGCTGTGGTCGGTGCGAGTACGCCGACCTATGCGGTGGCTCACGCGCCCGCGCATTCGCCGCTAGTGGTGACCCGCTGGGGGAGGACCCGGCGTGTCCCTACGAGCCGGCTGAATCGCTGTGTGACATCGAGCNTGTGCTCGTCAACGACTGACGCCACTGATCGCCCAAACGAGCCACGGGTTACGTGATAGCGGTCTGAGACGCCTGCGGCTGCTGGGGAACCCGTGAGGACCCGGTTCCATGTCGTCGTCTGCGACCGGGTCGTGTGGGCGTTGGCGTGGTGCGTGTCTGGCCTCCTCGGTGGTCCGCAGCTTGAACAACCTGGTGGCTGGCGGGACCCAAGGCAGGCAACTCCAGCGCGGAGGTCATCGGCAAGTCCATCGATCTCCTGAGTCCCGTGGATCGAACCCGCGAGATCAGGGCCGTCCTGGCCAAGATCAAGGCCGGCCAGCACGTCGAGTACCTGGAGGCGGTCCGTGTTCGAAAGGATGGAACGTCGGTCCCGGTCTCGCTGACCGTCTCACCGATCCACGACGCGGACGGCGTGGTCGTCGGCGCATCCACGATCGCCCGCGACCTGAGCGAACAGCGGGCGGCGTTGGAGGCCGCCGAGCGGATGGCGGCGATCGTCCAGAGCTCGGAGGATGCCATCATCAGCGGCTCGCTGGAGGGGACCATTACGAGCTGGAACCGGGCCGCCGAGAGGATGTACGGCTACTCCAGCGCGGAGGTCATCGGCAAGCCCGCCAAGTTGCTCANACCCAAGGGCCGGGCAGGTGAGGTCAAAGCCGTCCTGGCCAAGATCAAGGCCGGCCAGCACGTCGAACAGCTGGAGACCAAGCGGGTCCGAAAGGACGGGAGGGTGTTCCCGGTCTCGCTGAGCATCTCACCGGTGCGCGACGCGGACGGAGCGGTAGTCGGCACGTCGGTGATCCACCGCGACCTCAGCGATCAGAAGGGCGCGTTGGCGACTGCCCAGGCCATGGCGGCGATTGTCGAGTACTCCGAGGACGCGATCATCGGCCGGACGCTGGAGGGCATCGTCACGAGCTGGAACCCTGCCGCCGCCAGGATGTTCGGCTACTCCAGCGGCGAGATCATCGGCAAGCCCGTCGACCTGCTCATCCCCCGGGATCGAGCAGGGGAGAAGATCTCGATCCTGGCCGAGATCAGCGCGGGCCGCCCTGTCGACAACTATGAGACGATCCGCATCCGAAAGGACGGAACGGTGTTCCCGGTCTCGCTGACCGTCTCACCGATCCGCGACGCGCACGGCACGGTCGTCGCCGCCTCGGTGATCTCCCGCGACGTGAGCGAGCTCAAACATGCAGCTCAGTACGCCCGGAGCCTGATCGAGGCGAGCCTGGACCCGATGGAGACGATCAGCACCGAAGGCAAGATCACCGACGTCAACGAGGCCGCGGTCAAGGCCGCCGGCGTCCCCCGAATCAAGCTCATCGGGACCGACTTCGCCGGCTACTTCACCGACCCCGACAAGGCCTACGCCGGCTACCACCGGGTCTTCGAGCAGGGGTCGCTGACCGACTACCCGCTGACCCTGCGCCACCGGGACGGCACCTTGACCGACTTCCTGTGCAACGCCTCGGTCTACCGCGACACAGGCGGACACGTGCTCGGCGTACTGACCGCCGCCCGCGACATGACTAGACAGAAGGAGGCGTTAGAGGCCTCCCAGCGGATGGCAGCGATCCTCGAGTACTCCGGCGACGCCATCATCAGCGGCACGCTGGCGGGGACCATCACGAGCTGGAACCCTGCCGCCACAAGGATGTTCGGCTACTCCAGCGGCGAGATCGTCGGCAAGCCCATCACCCTCCTGGTTGCCCAAGACCGAACCGGCGAGATCACCTCCATCCTTGCCAGGATCAACGCGGGCCACACAGTCGAGCACCACGAGACGACGGGCGTGCGCAAAGACGGAACCCCGATCCGTGTCTCACTGACAGCCGCACCGGTTCGGGGCACAGACGACGCGGTCATCGCCCTGTCCCTGATCGCCCGCGACCTGCCCGAACAGACGTAGGTTTCAGTGGCCCCTGGTCCAGCCCACCAGCGGTGCGACCCTGTCTTGGACGCTGACGCAACGGGTAGGACGGGGCGCCGATTAGCGGACTCGCCAACGCGGTCGCCACCTGCTTCTCAATGCGCGCCACACGAGCAGGTACCGACCCCAAGTCCGGGCAGCGGACGTTTCAGAACCGTCTATCACCCCATCCCCGGTACAAGTCACTAGTACCTTTGGCTCATTGCGTTGGGAACACTGTGGCTTCACCATCGAAGCAGGCGACTATGCCTTGGATCCCCGGAGGTCGGCACGATGAGCACGCTGGTCGACCCGATGTGGACGGGTATCATCGACGTGCTCGTGCAGGATCTCCACGGAGCGGTCCGGTGGGAGACCGACTCGGTGGTGCTCCAACTACCGGATCATCAGCACCATGACTGGGTCGCGGACCTTGACGTTCTGGGGCTGTGCCTGGGCCGGATCGGCGTGCCGGTGTTTTTCGACTCCTCTCGGGTGAGCCTGCCCGACGCCTCACTCGTGGAATTCCTGAGGAAGCTGGTGGAATCGGGCCTGGAGGTGGACGTCGGGGCCTTGGCCGCCTAGCGGAGGGCCGTGATGCCGACACCAGTCGAGCAGGCATGAACCAGCTGAGGGGAGCATCGATGACCGACCTGCAGCCTGGACCGACCAACAGCCTGACCGACGTGGCAGGCATCCGGGTCGGGCATGCTGAACGCCGCGTTGACGGCTGGCTGTCCGGCACCACGGTGGTCCTGGCTCCGAGGAGCGGTGCCGTCGCCGGGGTTGACGTCCGAGGAGGTGGCCCCGGCACGCGAGAGACTGACCTGCTCGACCCGCGCAACCAGGTCGAGAGGATTCACGCACTCGTTTTGTCGGGCGGAAGTGCCTTCGGGCTTGCGGCCGCTGACGGCGTGATGCAGCGCCTCTTCGAGGCGGGGATCGGGTACCTGACCGGCGGGCCCGGTGAGGTTGTCCCGATCGTGCCCGCAGCGGTCATCTTCGACCTCGGTCGTGGCGGCGACTTCACCAGGCGTCCTGGAGCTGCCATGGGCGAAGAGGCTTATGACGCCACACTCTCCAGCCCGGCCGGACCGGTTCCGATCGGCGTGGTGGGAGCTGGCACCGGCGCCGTTGCCGGGGGGCTCAAGGGCGCGTTGGGCTCGGCCAGCGTGGTGCTGGCAGATGGTACGACGGTGGCCGCGCTCGTGGTCGTCAACTCGTTTGGTTCCTGCGTCGACCCGGCCACCGGTGAGCTGTACGCCGCACGGTTCGGCCTGGCGGGGGAGTTCACCCAGCTTCTGCCCCCCGACATGGACGAGGTCGTCGCTGCGCGCGCGGCCGCCTACGCCAAAGTTGGGCCGGGTCGGCTGGGAGCCGCTTTTGCCACCACCATCGGTGTCGTGGCCACTGATGCGAACCTGACGAAGGCTCAGTGTGCCAAGGTGTCGGGGATCGCCCACGATGGGATGGCGCGCGCCATCCGCCCGGTCCACACAATGTTTGACGGAGACACGGTGTTCACCATGGCCACAGGGGACCGTGGAGCGCCAGATCCGTTGGCATTCCATGCGTTACTGGATGCCGGTGGCGACTGTTTCACCCGCGCGATCGGAAGGGCGATCCTGGCGGCGGAGAGCGTCCAATCCCCGGCCGGCCGGTGGCGGTCTTACAGGGACGCCTTCCCCTCGGCCTTCCCCGCTACGTAGTCGACCGGTCCCCGTCTCGGGCCTCGGCCAGTCGGCCCTCTGCTACTCGGACTGGGCCGGGATGACAACGTTCCACGGCCGCAGTACATGGTCGACGCCCACCCCGGCAGCTGTGTAGGGATCGCCTTCGACCACCCGTGCGGCCTCCTCCGCGGAGCCCACCTGCAGCACCATCATGGCGCCGGATCCGTCGCCAACCGGACCGGCGAGGACGACCGTGCCGTTCTCGTGCAACGACCGTACGTAGGCAAGGTGGTCCGGCCGGACCCGGGCGCGTGCATCGAGGTCGCCATAGCGGTACTCCAGTACGAAGAAGCTCATGAGTGCAGCATGCCAGTTCCGGCGCCAGCCCTCGGCGCAATCGCCTGAGCGTTCCCGGCCCCGCCCGGTACGAGACTGAAGGCACCCTCTTCTTCTTGTGCGTTGTGCAGTCTCAGGACGGCATACAGCCCGTAGAGCAGGCGCCGGAGTTCGACGACGTCCTCAGGCTGGGTGGTCTCACTGTCGAGTCCAATGAGAAGACGTCGCAGCTTTCTGACCTGGTGCTCGATCTCCGCGTGTGTACGGCTCATCGCTGCCGTCGCATCAGTCCCCCCGAGGGCTCTGTCCACCAGCGGAACGAGCAGCTCTTCGTCGGCCCGTTCATGCGGAAGGAGCTCGCCCTCCAGCCGGTCGAGCAGCGCACGCACAGGTGCAAGGTCGCAGGAGCGCGTTGACAGTCCGTCGGCCGACGAGCGGATCTTCTCGATCAACGGAAGCACGGCGTCGTGTTCGGCACGNAGCCGGAGCGCGGTAGCGACGTCCGCTGGGGCCATCATGATCGTGTGCACCTTGCCGGGCAGCACTCCTCGCAGNGCGATACCAATCGCCAGCACGTCAATGACCTCTTGCACCACCGCACCCGCCGCGGGTGGGAGCAGCCCCGCTGCGGCGAAGACCATCGCAACGAGCGAGAGACCCATGCCGATAAGGACGGCCTGCAGGGCGATCCCCTTGGAACGCCGCGCTATGAGGATCGCATCGGCCAGGGCGTCGACCCGATCGACGGTCAGCACCACGTCGGCGGCTTCGGACGACGCCGTCGCTCCGCGCGAGGCCAGCGCCACACCCACTCCGGCAGCCGCGAGCGCCGGAGCGTCGTTGATACCGTCGCCGACCATGATCGTCGCGCCGCGGGCCGACTCGAGTTCGATCGCGGCGAGTTTGTCTGCGGGATCGCAGTNGGCCAGNACGGTGTCGACGCCCACGATACGACCGACCATGTCCGCGATATCGGCACGGTCGCCGGTGACCAGGACGACGCGGGTAATGCCGGCCTCGCGCAGCGCACGCACCATCCGGGGTGAGTCGGGCCGGATCGCGTCCTCGAGGAGGAACGCGCCCGCTGGCTCGTCGTCGACCGCTACGAACACTGTCAGTGAGCCGTCCAGATCGGCGCGACGACGCACCTGGCGTACCCAGGGTGGCGCGGTCTCGCCGACGATCCACGAGGCCTTGCCAAGCTTGACCCGGTGGGTGCCGACGGTCCCCTCGAGTCCGTAGCCGTGCACTTCCGCCACGTCCGCGGGCATCTCCAGAGCGAGCCCGCGACGGGTGCCGCCGGTGACGATGGCGGTTGCGAGGACATGGGCTGACACCTGGTCGAGGGAGGCGGCAAGCCGCAGCACCTCGTCCGCATCCATCCGGCCGCTCGCTGTGACGACGTCGGCCAGGACCGGGTGCCCCTGGGTCAGCGTGCCGGTCTTGTCGAAGAGCANGACGTGCCCGGCGGCCAGTCGCTCGAGGGCNCTGCCGCCCTTGATGACGACCCCGATGTGCGCGGCCCGGCTCAGGCCGGACATGATCGCGATGGGGGCCGCGAGCAAAAGCGGGCACGGCGTCGCGACTACGAGCACGGCGACGGCGCGGACCGCGTCCCCGCTGAGCGCCCAGGACGCGCCGGCAAGGATGAGAGTGAGTGGCACGAATAGGATGGCGAACCGGTCGGCCGTGCGGACGAATGGNGCCGAATCGGCCTGGGCCTGCTCGACGAGGCGGACCACCCCGGCATAGGTGGACTCCGCGGCCAGCGACGTGGCGACCAAGTTGATCGCCTGCCCCGCGTTGACCACCCCACTGCGGACGTCGTCGCCAGCGAGCCGCTCGACGGGGAGCGGCTCCCCGGTGAGAGCGGACTCATCCAGCACGGCGGTGGAGCGAAGCCGTCCGTCAACCGGGACGATCTCNCCGGTGCCCACGAGTAGTAAGTCACCCACGACGACGTCGCCCACCGGGACCTCGACGAGCCCACGCTCGACCAGGCGCCGGGCCGTGCGCGGTGCCCGCTCGACCAGCAGGCTCAGCTCACGCCGCGCCCGTGCCGCAGCTCGAGCCTCCAGGAGCTGCCCGCTCGCCAGCATCACCGTGATCATCGCGCCCGCGAAGGGCTCGTCGACGGCGATGGCGCCGGCGAGGGCAAGCACCGCGATGACGTCGACGCTCAGTTGCCGGCGCCGGATCGCGCTGACTGTCCAGAACACCGAGAAGACGAGGCCCAGCCCGGTCCCGAGGAACCACGGGACGCCCGCGAGCGTCTGGGCAGACAGCGCCCACGCCAAACCTCCGGCGAGCAGCAGCACGGTGGATGCGGTGAAGAGCAGCGTTTCTTTACTTGCACGCATACGGGTCACCGGGCCATTCTCCAGCCTCCGGTACCCGTGTCACAGAGTCGAAAGGCCCGACTTACCTGTGCCCACGCCCACTGCAACACGGCAGACGCGGCGAACGCGCCATATCTGGGCCACCAGGGTGAGCCAGATGGCCGCCACGATGGCGAAGAGGGCCAGGACCAGAACGTTGCCCACACTGGCCAGGGGCTTGCCGGGGGCGGGTTGGTAGGCAGACCTGGCGGCCGTCACGTTGACTGTGGTGCTGGAGGNGACCGGCTTCGCGGCACCAGCGGCGTAGCTGGCCACGAAGCCCTGCTGGCCCTCAACTTTTGGCTGGTACTTCAGTCGCGCGATGCCGGTTTTGTCGGTGGTGGCCGATCCCAGCGGCANGAGCCGACCCGGGGTCCCGAACTCTGTGGTGGTGAACAGGAATGCCACCTGGGCGTTGGGTAGCCCCCGGCGTTGCGGGCTGGTCAGCGTTGCGGTGAGCTGGACCAGCCCGCCCGCCTCGGTACCGACGAGGGTGACGGTGGGCGCACTCGGCGTCCCGCTTTGCAGTGTCCCGCTGTGAGGGGTCGCGGCCTCGGCGTGGTCGGGCGAGCTTACGCCCAGGATGCCCAAGAGCGCGGCGAGCAGCAGGACGCCGGTCGCGCCGGCCACGCGGTGGGCCTTGCCCGTCGTCCCGACGAGTCTGTCGTCGTGAGCGCCGGGCTCACCCGGGGCGGTGGGCGGGCGGGTGGCCGCAGCTTTCTCCAGGTCGCTGAGCTCTTGCATCTCTTCGATCTCCTCGATCTCCTCGATGGACAACAGGGGCACGACCCGGAAGAGCAGCATGAGCAGCAGTGGGATCGCAGCCGTTGCGGCCAGGGTGATCGCGACAGGGACCCAGGTGAAGTGGTACCTGCCGAAGACTCCGGTCACCGTGTCGTAGGTGGCCGGGGCCACGACCATGAGGATTCGCTTGAGCCACATCATCGGCACCACCAAGATGGCGGCGGTGACCATGCCGCCCACGTTCCGAGTCCATGGCAGGGCCACCAGCAGCAGCGGCAGCAGCCCCCCGACGACGGCGAACAACCAGAACCAGATCGCCAGCCGGCCCGTAAGAAGCTCGGTGAACACCGCAGCCGTCCCACGGTCGGCGACGTAGGCGCCGGGCAGCAGGTCGGCGAAGGTCAGGTAGATGTAGGTCGCCGACAACGTCGCCAGGATGAACCCCAGACGGACGAAGTGCCGCGGCGTGATGAGCCCTTCGAGGTGGTAGCCGCGGCGGAAGCCGGCCACGACCAGGATCACCAGGGCCACCCCGGAGTAGAGCGCAGCCACGACGAACTGGGGCGCCCAGATGCTCTCGTGCCACCACGGCCGGGCGGTGCTGGCAAAGGCCCACGCCAGGACCGAGTGCACCGACACGGCCAAGGGGATGATCATGATCGAGACCAGGCCAAGGGCACCGGCCAGGATGCGACGCTGCCGCGGCGCCCCCACCCAGCCGCGAGAGACCCACCCGTACAGGGTTGCCCTGCGCCGGCCCAGATGTGGGCCGTGCTCTTGGCCCAGCACTGCCATGTCGGGCACCAGTGGCAGGGCGAAGAACACGATGGAGGCGAACGTGTAGGTCATCACGGCGACGAAGTCCCAGAACACGGGAGCGGAAAGGTTGGGCCGGGTCACCAGCTCATACAGCCGAATCGGGTTACCGATGTGGGGGATGATCAGGGCTGCGCCGATGAGCACGGTGACCACGGCTGTTCCCTCGGCCAGGCGGGTCAACGGTGCCCGCCAGGTCGCGCCGGTCAGCCGCAGGATCGCCGAGACCACGGCCCCGCCGTAGCTGACGCCGATGAAGGTCACGACGTCGGCGATGTAGATCGCCCAGAAGGCCTGGTCGCTGTACCCGGCCACCCCCATTCCGCCCATGAGCTGGAGTACCCAGGCGGCGATACCAGCCAGCACCACCAGGCCCAGCCCCACAACAGTGACCCACCACAGGCGGCTCGGCCGCCCGAACGGGCGCAGCGAGGCCTGGCGGGCGTTGATGCTCATGGTGTTGGTGGTCATGGCTTGCGTGTTCATGACTTCAGTGCTCATGCCGCACCTCCGAGGTTTTGGCCGTGGCCCAGGATGTAGTAGACGCGCGGGTTGGTCCCGAGCTCCTCCTTGAACCGCACCGCGTCGTTGGCGCGCAGGAACTCCGAGAGCACCACGTTCTTGCCCAGGCCGTTGACGGCGATGTCGGTGACCAGGTCCCCGATGTACAGCACACCCATCGGGCAGCCGGATACGCACGCGGGCAGCTCGCCTTGTGGCAGCCGGTCGGCACAGAACACGCACTTGCCGACGGTGCCCTTCTGTGGCACAGGCATCTGCGGCGTCGAGGGCGCTGGCATGCGCTTGGACGGCAGGGGGTCGGTCCAGTTGAAGTAGCGAGCCTCATATGGGCAGGCCGCCATGCAGGCGCGCGACCCGACGCAGGCATCCNCGTCGACCAGGACGAGCCCGTCGTCGGTGCGCACGTTCGCGCCGACCGGGCAGATGTACATGCACGGAGCGTCCTCGCACATCATGCAGGGCCGGGGCATGTAGAAGGTCTCACCCGCGGCGTCCTTCATGTCATAGACATCGATCCACGTCTGCTCCTGCCGGAGCCCGTGGCGCTGCTGGCAGGCCATGGTGCAGGCCTTGCATCCGTCGCAGGTGCGCAGGTCGATGACCATGCACCAGGCGTGCGCGGATGCCTTGATCTTGGCCGCCATCGGGGCCATCGCCGCCTGCGCGTCCTCCTGGAAGCTGACCAGCGCCAAGGCGCCGCCGGCTGCAGTGACGCCTAGGGTCGCGAGGAGATTGCGCCGGCTCAGTCCCCGACGTCCGTCCGGGGTGGCTCCCGGAGGAGGATCTATTGGTCCGCCCTCCTTCGGGTGCGTCGGGTGACTCTGCATGCGGTCCTGCCTTCCAGTCGTTCTTACGGTCGTTCTTTCAGTTCACTTCTCGTCCAGCGTCCCGATCAGCTGACGATCACGTTTCCCTGCATCCAGTTCTTGGTGGCCATCGAGCCGGTCATCCCGTCGGCTCCGCCGCCGCAAGGGGTGAAGCAGCGCCAGGTGTAGCTGCCGGCCTTATCGACTGTGAAGGTGAACACGGTGGTCGAGACCCCGCCCTCGGGAGCCTTTGTCAGCGGGACGTTGATCCCGAGNGAGGGGATGCTGAAGGTGTGCGCGATGTTGGCGTTGGTCACGCTGGTTCCGGCCACGCCGTTGACGGTCATGGTCCCGCCGNCGACCGTGCCGTATGGCGAACCGGCCGGAAGTGCGGTGGGAGCGTCGTCGTACTCCTTGATCGTGAGCACGACGGTGTCGCCCTTGCCGAAGGTGAGGTCGCTGGGGGCCATCGCCGGCCAGTGCTCCTTGCTGGTGAACGTGCCGACAGGTCCCTTGTTGGCGTCGATCTTGCCGATCATGGTGATGTTGACCGTCTTGGCCTTTGCCGCAGGAGCCGCGGGAGCCGCGCTGGACTTCGATCCGCCGCATGCCGACGCGGAGACCGCCACCGCTGCCACGATGGCGCCGACAGCGAGCATCTTCAGGGGCTTGCGTGTCGTCCTTGAATCGATGTGGTTCACGTTCATCACTCTTTCCGGCTTGGGGTCGGCCGGTCTTACCCCGGTCGGGAACGCTGACCCGACGTGGCGCGCGGGTGTTCCAGGGGAAGTCTCATGGAGTCCGGGTAGGCGCGGCACCGCGATTCTCCCCATCGATGAAGGCTCGTTCTACGCACCCGGGAGTGGGTGATTCCCGCCACGGCTGGCCCGATCGACGCGTAGCCTGATCAGCATGGACGCCCCGGTGATACGTGTGGTCGTCGTCGATGACCACGCTCTGCACCGGGATGGCACCCGTCAGATCCTCGACGCGCACCCTGACCTGCAGGTGGTTGGCGACGCCAGCTCCGGCGAGGTCGCCCTNGCGCTGATCAACCAGCTTCAGCCCGACGTGGTGCTCATGGATATCCGGCTTCCGGGCATGAACGGCATTGAGGTGACCCGCCGGCTCACCCGGGACCATCCGGACGTGCGGGTCCTGATGGTCAGCGCCTATGACGAGGACGAGTACGTCCGTGGTGCCCTGGAGGCAGGGGCTTCGGGGTACCTGAGCAAGACCGCCCCCGGCAAGGAGCTGGTTCAGGCGGTGCGGTCCGTGGCCCGGGGCACGAGCGTGCTCCAGTCCGGTCTGACGGCCCGGCTGTTGATCTCCTCGCGTCAGCCCGTGCACGGTGCGGCCGACCTCAGCGAGCGTGAGCTTGCGGTCCTGACGCTGCTCGCGGCGGGCATGCACAACAGGGAGATTGCGGCACAGCTGAGTATCAGCACGCGCACCGTGGACCGGCACTGCGACAACATCTACGCCAAGCTCGGGGTGGGTTCGCGCACCGAGGCGGTGGTGCGTGCCATCTCGGCCAAGCTGTTGAGTGTGGGCGATGGCGAGCGCTGACATCGNGACCCCGATCCGGGCCGTCCCAGNGCGTGTCNTGGATGCCGCCAGCAGGTTGCGCCTGCCGCTGACTTCCTGGCGGTTCTGGCTCGTCCAGATCGGCGTCCTTTTCGTGGCGTTCCTTGACGAGATCGTGCTTGACATCATGCATTTCCTGCCGCCGTTCGATATCCCGCGCTCGACGGTCACCGCCCTGTTACTCATCCCGGTCATCTACGCGGCACTGAACTTCGGTGTCCACGGCGCGGTCGGTACCGCGCTGTGGGCCACCGCGCTCATGTGCCCCGACTGGCTCTTTATCGGCGGATTGACGCCCGCGAACGCCTGGGTCGAGATCGGAAACCTGGCCATCCTCAACGGGGTCGCGATCATCGTGGGGCAACGGGTCGAGAACGAGGGGCTGGCGCGGCTGCGAGCGGAGAGGGCTCTGCGCGCCAGTGAAGTCGCCGAGTCGCGCTACCGCGCCCTTTTCGATGAGCAGCATGCCCCGGTGCTGGTCACCGACGCGGNCGGGGTGGTGACCGAGGCCAACGCCGCCGCCACATCTCTGCTTGGCCCGGATGCTCCCGGACGACTCCTGTCGGAGCTGGTCGGCACTGCGGTGACAGCGATCCTGGTCGGTGAGGTCACCCGCCTTCCGGTGGGGGACCGCGTGTTTGTGCCCAAGGCTCGCGTCCTTGGTGTGGGCTCNGGGGAACACCTTGTTCAGATCGTGCTGGTCGACCTGACCGAGGAGGAGCACCGCGCGCGCGAGCAACAGGCCTACGCCGCGAACCTGCTCACCGTGCAGGAGGACGAGCGACGCATTCTGGCCCAGGACCTCCATGATGACCCCGTGCAGACGTTGACCTATCTCGTCCGGATGCTCGAGCTCCTGAGCGACGACCCGAGGCTGCCACCGGATCTGGCTCCGCTGGTCCTTCGCGATGGCGAGCTGGCCACGGAAGTGGTCGATGCCCTGCGCACGGTGATCCACGGTCTGCGGCCCCCGGTGCTCGACGACCTCGGGGTGGTTGCCGCTCTTCGCCAGCTGGTCGCCGAGGTTCGCGCCCGCCACGGGATCGTGATCCGGCTGCAGGTGGTCGGAGATCAGGTGCGGCTCTCCGACCGGTGCGAGCTCACTTTGTACCGGGTAGCCCAGGAGGCGCTGAGCAATGTCGTACGCCACGCANAGGCCACTCACACCCGGGTCGATCTGCACTTCGGCGAGCAGGTGGTTCTCACCGTGACCGACGATGGACGCGGCATTCCGGCGTCCGGCATCACCGCGGCTGGCTCAGGCGGCGGGCTCGGCCTAATTGGGATGCGCGAGAGGGTTAACCTGATCGGCGGCAGTCTGGAGGTGTGTGCACGCAAGCCGCACGGCACGCTGGTGCGGGCCATAGTGGTGGGCACGCCGCTGCGGGGCGTAGCCGATCGCCGATCCTTGGTCAGGCCCTGACCGGGTTGAACGCCTTCAGCTGAGGCCTCAGCAGTGGGGGGTGGCCTTCGCCTTCTTGGAGACTGCGACCTTGGGTGGGACTTTCAAGGAACGGTAAGTNTTGCCCACGACCATGTCGACCGAGGCATCCATTCGGTCGTCCAACACGACCTTGGCTCCCGGCAGCCTTTTCGCAGCAAGCAGGGCGCCCTCAAGCCCGGACGGTCCGTGCCGTATCTCGCCGACGCCCAGGATCGTTTTGCCCAGGGGGTCATTGTCGATCGTGGCGACCTTGAAACCCTGTCTTTGCAGCGAACTTGCCACGGATGCGGCCAGACCCGTGCGGGCCGTTGCGTTGTAGACGTTGATCGTCACCCCGCTCGTTACGAGTGGCTGGTTCGAGGTGGCCCCGTTGCAGCTGGCGTTGGCCACGGACTTGGGGGCGGCGCTGACGGCCCACCCCTCGACGTAGGGAGAGGCAAACACGAGGGACCCGACCAACAACACGGCGACGCACGCCATGGTGATGAGTGCGCGGTGCTGCCGACGTCGGTGATAGATCGACGCTGCGGATTCGTGTAGGTAGTCCACGACAAAGCTCCCAACCGGAAAGTCCACCTCTGCCGATCATGACGCTTTGGCGCCGCTAGTCAAGGGTATGGGGCCGCTCGTTGAACGAGTCCCCTGCCGTTGCACAGAGCGAGACCGACGCACGGGGCGCAGCCCAGTCAGGCTGGGCGTATGCCTGACCCGGCCCGGACGACTCCGCGCAACGCTTCGCCGCGCTCATGCGGAACGTGATGGTCGGTCGGCACGATCTGAGGGCCGAGGTGTTTGTCGATGTTCTCGCAGCCGCCGGTGCCGTCGAAGCGAGGTCACCTCGCAACAGGGACCATCACTTCTGACGCGCCACGCACGACGCTGCCGTTCCTGACCTGTGCCGTTGAGGCCGGAATCGCCGAAGTAGTCGGACGACCGGAGCCAGCGTCCGTGAGGAGTATCGCCGATCTCCGTCTCCGGGTCGCCGCATTTCCTTCGCGGAGGCCCCGATTGCCGACATCTACGAACCGTGCGTGACCTTCACTGACACCACCGGGGTTCCATCGATCTGCCGCTGTCTTCCGCCTGGGGCGACGCGATCGTCTTGGCCGCCGACGGCGCGGATTCCTATGACGTCACCCAACAGGTGGGAGGGCGGCCCGACAATCCTGGCCGGATACTCGAAAGGGCGCTGTCGTGCCAAGCCACCAAGCGGAACTGGAACACCACCGAACGCATCGTCCAGCTCGAGTCGAGCTAGCGCCACACTTCGCAGGGGGCCCCGTCGGCGTGTCCGTCAGTCAAGCACCAGCACGCGGGCATGCAGGGCGGGACGCTGCTGAAGCGCGGCGCGCAGGGCGCGGTGCAGGCCGTCCTCGAGATACAGCTTGCCTTCCCACTGCACAACGTGGGCGAACAGATCGCCGTAGAAGGTCGACTCCTCGGACAACAGGGTTGCCAGGTCGAGGTTGCGTTTAGTCGTGATGAGCTCGTCGAGCCGGACCATCCGCGGAGGTACGTCGGCCCAGTCCCGCGCTGTCTCCAGACCGTGTGCGGGATAAGGACGTCCGTCACCCACTGCCCTGAAGATCATCGCGCCAGTCTAGGCATACTGAGTGCACGGGGTCAGCATGCTCTGTGCAACGCTGAGCTCATTGGCGGAGGATAGGGGATTTGAACCCCTGAGAGCTTTCACTCAACACGCTTTCCAAGCGTGCGCACTAGGCCACTATGCGAATCCTCCGTCGAG
>JGI24130J36418_10000186_pt1 | contig 18514 bp, 13 predicted proteins | sample BarGraNGADG00212_FD_36418 | JGI IMG/M metagenome (IMG submission 36418)
CCCGCGGCTACCGGAACAAGGCCAAGATGATCACGATCATCTACCTCATCGCCGGCAAGCTCCCACTACCGCAAATCCACACGATCTAGCGAGGAGCCGACCTTTACGACTTGGCGGCTGTCGCCCGGACGCGGCACTCGCCGCGACACAGAGGCTCCCCACCGGACATAGTGACTAACGTGGAGTCTCCAAAGTCAACTACGGGTGTGATGCTGGGCGAGTCGCGTGTTGGACCGCTCGTCCTTGCCCCCTGGGCGGGTCCGCTCATCAGTCTCGGTGCGCGGTTAGCGCGCAACTCCGCAAAGCTAGATGGAAACCAGCTGGTGGTGGCGATCACGGTGCCGGTACGCGACATGGCGGCGACGCTTATCGCCTGCGGCTGGGCGCTGACCCGCACCGCCAAGGTGCTCGGTGCCCCCCTCCAGGTCGCAGAGAGGCTCGCACCCAGAACGCCGATTCGTATGGTCACCAACCTGCAAGTGATTGCGGGTCGTTTCTACGGTATGCAGCCCGACCCGGGCGGACCTCGAATCAATGTTGAAGGGACCTGGTGGCTGCTCGACCATGTCCGGTATCTGACTGCCCTTACCGACTTGCCGGAATGCCGTGTCGGAAAGCGGGACATGCCCCCCCAAGGGAGTCTGTCGCGTAAGGCTGGACCTTCGCAGGACTGGCTCGCCCGGCAGTGTGCACCAAATACTGACCTGGCGATTCTGGGCACAAAATCGATGCTCGCAGAGGAGATGACAGTCAGCGTCGGCTGGGGCGACACCTCTTCTGCTGACCAGATCGGCGACATCCTGCTACCGGATACAGACAATGCTCCAACCTGGGCCACGCGGATCTGCGCCGCGCAGCGTGTGCAGGAGCTGGATCTGCCGCATGAGCTGGCAGCAGTCATCTTGGATGGCAGCAGCGCCATCCGCTGGATTGCAGAGGTCGAGAGCCCCATCCTCATCGCGGTCATCGACCGCAGGTCTCCGGACGACGCCGTACAAGAGTCGGTCGTGCACCTTCGCAGCCGGTGCGAACCGATCACGCTTGATGTCCTTGGCTGGACTCCGTCATGTGGCATCGAAGCCATGGCTTTCAAGGCGCCGCTATGACGCGATTCGACTTACTTAACGACCGCTATGCGGCGACAGCTGCTGTCGCAATGCGCGGCGTAGAAATGCTCATCGTCGCGGAACCTGCCGGGGCCCACCTGGACGCTGTAATCAAAGAGTTGCTGATGCTGTTCCGCATGGATGGTCCGGAGCTGTGGGGCGATGTGTTAAGCGTCGCTCGCCAACTCCGCTGGCGGCTGGCGACCGAGCCTCAGCCGACAATTCAGAACCCACAACTCCAGGACATAGCTCGGGCGGTTGTTGCTCAGTCGGAACGGCTCCGCCCCGTTGTGGGAGCCGAGTCGGGGCAAGTGCTCCAACGCCTCGCGGACGCCGCTGAAATGGTCGGGCACAGCGATCCAAATGTCGGCGCGGTGCTGCTTCGCTCGTTGAGAGAAATCGGGTCAGAGTCCTGTGTTGTCATCACTGCCTCATCCCGGGCCGCGGCGGGGCTAACCCGATGGTTCTACGAATCCGGAATCCGGACTCCGGTCGTGAGCGGCACTCAGCGCAACGGCTCCGAGGTCGTCGATCAGGCTTACGCCGTTGGGCCGCCCCGAGTCTTTCCGGCGTCTGTGGTGACAGCGCCGTGGGGTCATGGCCTGACATTCTTGTTCCCATCGTGGGAGACCAATAGGACCCTCACTCTTTCTGTCGTCGCCCAGTACGCCGAAGGGGCGATCCGGCCCCGCAATCGGGTCTTCAAGGAAGGCATCGATCCGGTGCTCGAAACACCGGCTCCTGACATCGCTGATGATCTTGTTCCCATGCCGATCTGGACGCAGCCCTCAACGGCAAACCGAACGCCCGGCGACGACGAAGTGATGGCCCGCCGGGTGCTCTTGAGCGGCGGCCTGGCGATGTATCTGGAGACGGACGGCGAACACATCCGGTCGCTTGACCCTGCTCAACCGCAAGGTGAACGAGTCACCTTCAGCCACCTAGAGACAGTTGGGCCGGGCACCTTCCTGGTGCTGCGCGAAGGACAGGCCGAACGCGAAGCGCTGTATGACAGGGCGGTGATGCTCCTCGGTGACCGGGGGCCTGCTGCGGAACGGTCGCAGCAGCATTGGAAGGAAGGGCTACAACGGAAGCTACGAAATCTCGGCCGTTCAGAAGTGTCACGCCAGCTACAAGAAGCCGGTGTGCGGCGCCACACAAGGGCGGTGGACTGGATCGAGAGAACGCTTGCCAGGCCGCAGGACACCCACGATTTTGAGCTGCTGCTGAGATGGCTCGATATTCCTCCGTACCCCACGATTGAGCTGGCGACCGAGTTGCGTCGCCAGCGTATGAAGGCCAGTGTCGACGTTCGGGAGTCACTCGAAGACGCGCTGTCAGCCGCCAGCATGACGAAGCTGAAGGAAGCCGGGCACCTGCGACTGGATCTGGAGTTACCCGGTTTCAGGGGCATCATCGCGACGCGCGTACTGGCCATCTCACCCCATACGGAGCCGGTTGGCCGAAATGACGTACGCATCCCTGAGCTCGATCGGAGTGCCCAATGGCTCGAATGATGCCTCCGTATTGTCCTGCGTCCGCACCGCCCGGGGAGCGCGCGCTCTTCGACATCCTCGCTAGTGACCCTGAGACCGGCGATTGGATCGTCTTGCACTCACTGTGTCTGGCCACACACGTCCGTCAAGTGCAGGGCGAGGCAGATTTTGTCTTCATCGTTCCGGACCACGGCGTCGCCGTCATCGAGGTGAAATCACACCTCAGCGTGGAACGCCTCGCCGACGGGCGCTGGAAACTCGGCAGTCAGCAGCCAACAACGCGCAGCCCCTTCCAACAAGCGTCAGACTCCATGCACAGCATCCGCGACTACCTCACGAAGCATCAGATGAACTTGCACCTAATCCCGCTTGTCAGCGCCGTCTGGTTTACCCATGTCCGAGCCCGTGCAGCTTTGCCGACAACACCGGAATGGCATGACTGGCAACTGCTCGATCAGGAGGATCTCCGTACGAATCCCAGCCGCGCCGTGCTCAGGCTCCTATCGGCGGGGACGCGGCATCTGGCGGCGCACATGTCTTCACTGCACTCAGACAGAGTGGGTCCAGACATACAGACGACCCGCAGAATCGCATCATTGCTTCGACCTCGGTTCGAGATCGCGACTATGCCGGCGGACATGCGACGCGATCGTGAAACGACGCTAAAGGGCTTCCTGGACGAACAGTACGACGCCCTGGATGCCATGACTGAAAACCGTGCCGTCCTTTTCACGGGTCCGGCTGGCTCAGGCAAGACGTGGCTCGCTGTTGAGGCTGCCAGGCGCGAGGCAGCATTGGGACGGAAGGGACGTTTGCTCTGCTTTAACCGTTTGCTCGGAATCAGATTGGCCGAGCAGACGGCGGACATACCAGGGCTCCGATGCGCCACTTTCCACCACGAATTGCTTCGTATCGCAGGCGTAACTCCGCCCCCCAGCCCAACGGCTGAGTTCTGGACGCATGAGTTGGTGGAGCGGGCGCTGGAGGCGCTGCTAGAGGATGATCAGGCTGCCGATTTCCTGATCATCGATGAGTTCCAGGACCTGGCCCGCGACGAGTACCTGGACATCTTCGAACTGCTCGTCAAGGGCGGTCTGAGCGATGGCCGGGTGCTGCTCTTCGGCGATTTCGAACGTCAGTCGATATTCGAGTGCGGCGACGGGCGCCAGTTTGTTCGTCAGCGCATGCCTGACCTGACGACTAACAACCTGACTGTCAACTGTAGGAACCGTCCCAGGATAGGCACCGTCGTCAGGACGCTCAGCAACATGGTGCCTGGCTACCGCCGGTTCCGTCGCCAGGACGACGGGATCGACCCAAGCTTCCTGACATATCAACCGGGGCAGGACCAGTCGCCGCTGTTAGCGCAAGCTGTCCGCGATCTCAAGGCAGACGGCTACCAGTTAGAAGAGATAGTCGTCTTGAGCCCCCGCAACAGCGGTGCGACCGCTGAGCTGACTACCGACACCTGGCTCCGTCAGGTCCTGACGCCCGAAGATGGGCGTGCGCCTCGCAGAGGACGACTCCGTTTCAGCACGATCCACGCCTTTAAGGGGTTGGAAGCGGCGGCCGTGATCCTCACCGATCTGAACGACGCCTCGTCACCAAACTTCGGCTCTTTGCTCTACATCGGCTTGACGAGGGCCACGGACCGTCTCATCGCCATCATCGACAACAAAACACTGCGTGCCAAACTCGGAGGGACAGCATGAGTGGACACGAAGGCCGGGCCATTATGGAGGCAGCCGTCCGGCGGGAACTGTTCGGACCCCCAGACGACGAGGCCCCGCGCGGGCAACCGCTGGACTGTACGAGCGGCAGAGTCGCCTTCGACGCCAAGGAGGCGAGCTATGGGTTGTGGCATGACCGGGACAGTGGTCAGGAGATCCTGACCCAGTCAGACCCGCCACGTCGCTATGGCGTCGGGGTGCTGTTTCCCGGTGCGACAGATAGCGGCGACGTCTCTTGGGTGACCGGCTTGCCCACGGATGCTGAGACGCTAGACGCGCCATCGTCGCCGGAGCTACCTATGCGTCGTCAAGACGAAGCTGACAGCGACGACTTCGATTTGACCGACGCCAACGCGTTCAAACCACGCGCGATGGCCGTTTCCTTCAAGTGCCGGATCGCGGGTTCGGGCGGACTAGCGATCGTTGTCACCGGCGCCTATTACGACCGCCTCGAGGTGGACGTCAAGGGGTACTCGAAGCCATGGAGCTGGTGGGTCCGCCGTCCCTTCAGCTTGCGGGCGTCCATTCCGGAATCGCTGCTGGTGCAACAGATGCATGCACTCCTTGAGATCCCCACGGAGACCGATGCGGACTTGCGGATCAGGCCCAAGCTAAGGATATACAGCAGACCCGTGCCCAGAGAGACTGATCAAGAGCTTCGCCTAGTCACCGTCGCGTTGATCAACACCGCTCCAGGAAAGGGTCCTAGCGCCAGTCTCTTTCAGATGGGCTTTAAGGTCAGCTCGGTGCGAGAGGTAGCCATCGAGGCTTATCCGGATATCGATCAGCTGGACAATGCCGACGACGAGGAAGGGTCAATCGAGCTGTTGTATCGGAACAAGCGCACCTTCGGGATTGGCCACGGTTGCGCGGCGACCTGGGCAGACCCAATTCGGGGGCAGACAGAAAGCGTCAGCGCTGATGTCATGCCCGCCTATGAGGTCGTAAGCCTTACGCCTGACGTTTACGTTGCGGGACCAGATCGCACACGCACGAAGGCCCGGGTTAGCATGCGTGCTCTGGCCGACGCCACGGAGGAGGGCCGGGGCCAGGTCGAGACTGTTCTGGCACTCTACGAACAATGGATTAGTAGGCGGGAAGCAGAGGTTACCGTTCTTCCGGACCGCTTCCAGCCCGCAGCGCTTCGCCACATGAACTTGTGTCGCGAGGCCCTTGCGCGGATGCGGACCGGATGGCAGATGATCGCCGACGACGTGACAGCGGCGCGCGCCTTCCGTCTCGCAAATGAGGCGATGTTTTTCCAGCAGATACGCTCCCGACTGGCCCTGAGGCCGGTTGAGCACCAGCGCAACGGCACCAACCGGGTCGTGGGTGACCACCCGACCGCTGAGGCTGACGCGAATACTGGCTTCTGGCGTCCGTTTCAGATCGCTTTCATTCTGGCCAGCCTTCCCGAACTCGTCGATCGCACCGCCCCAGAACGAAAGCTGGTCGACCTGATCTTCTTCCCAACGGGCGGTGGCAAGACCGAGGCCTATCTTGGCGCTTCGGCTGTGAGCCTGATTGCCCGGCGGCTACGCAACCCGGACGATTTCGGCACCGACACTCTGATGCGCTACACCCTTCGGCTCCTGACGGCGCAACAGTTCCTCCGGGCCGCCTCCCTGATCTGCGTTCTGGAGGACATCCGTTCGAAGCAATCCGATCTCGGTGACACGCCATTCGGCATCGGCATCTGGCTCGGCTCCAATTCGACGCCCAACCGTTGGACGCAAGCGATTACTTCACTCAACGAGTTGCGCCGCGAGCGCGATGCCCAGAATAGGTTCCTGCTGCTCCGCTGTCCGTGGTGTGGGGCCCAGATGGGTCCGATACCGAGGGGGTCCAGCGGACAGGAAATCATCGGCTACGAACGAGTCGGCAACAGGATTGTCTTCCGCTGTGCCGACAACGCCTGCCGCTTCGGCGGCCGCTCAACGCTGCCCGTTCATGTCGTGGATGAGGACATCTACGCCACACGGCCATCGCTGATCATCGGCACGGTCGACAAGTTCGCCATGATGGCGTGGGAACCACGGGCCAGGCGCTTGTTTGGCCTCGGCGACGAGGGAGCACGAGAGGTGTCGCCTCCAGGGCTGATCATTCAAGATGAACTGCACCTCATCTCTGGTCCCCTCGGCTCCATGGTCGGCCTATACGAACCAATCATCGAGGATCTCTGCACCGACTGGCGGTCGGGGCAGGCCGTCCGCCCGAAGATCATTGCCTCGACGGCGACGATCCGCCGGTTCGAGGATCAGATCCGGGGACTTTTCGGCCGGGAACGGGTGGCCCTGTTCCCGCCACATGGACTCGAGGAGGGCCACTCGTTCTTTGCTGAGCCTGCCACGCAGGACGACGGGAGCCCCGCAGACGGGCGGCGCTACCTCGGGGTCATGAGCGCCTCGCTTGGTTCCATCCAGACGGTTCAGGTGCGCGTAGCGTCAGCCACCTTGCAGGCCGGGATGGCCATCCCTAAGGAGGACCGCGACGCCTACTGGACCAACGTCAACTTCCTGAACAGCTTGCGTGAGCTTGGCAACACCGTCTCGCTATTGCAGTCTGACATCCCTGACTACTTAACCGGTCTGAGACGCAGGGAGCAGGCCGACCCTCGTTGGCCTCGCACGCCGTTGGAACTCACCGGCCGACGCCGCAGCGATGAGATTCCGAAGGCCATTGAGCAGCTCCAACTGCCGTACGGCAAACCTGGCTGCGTCGACGTCTGCCTGGCATCCAACATTATTGAAGTCGGCATCGATATCAACCGCCTCGGCCTGATGACGATCATCGGTCAGCCCAAGACAACAGCGCAGTACATCCAGGTTAGCGGCCGGGTGGGCCGACAGTGGAAAGACCGTCCAGGACTAGTCATCACCATCTATGGAGCTGCTAAGCCCCGCGACCGCAGTCACTATGAGCGATTCCGCAGCTACCACCAACAGCTTTACGCTCAGGTCGAGCCGACCTCGGTGACCCCGTTTGCCCTGCCTGTGCTCCGCCGGGCCATGCATGCGGCCGCCATCGCCCACATCCGGCAGCTATCGCCTTTGCTGCAGCCGTATCCCTTTCCTAAGGCGGAGTATGACGCTGCCATTGCCATACTCCGGCAACGTGCTGAACTGGCCGACGACGAAGAACTGCCGACATTGGAGCGCATGCAAGAACAACGAGCAGATGAATGGGCGAACTGGGACCGAACACAGTGGAGCGGCAACGCGATCGGAGGAGACCCCAAGCAAGGACTCATGCGCTACGCAGGCACGTTGCCTGAGCTCGGAAGCAGCGTCTTGATGTGGGATGTCCCAACCAGTATGCGCAACGTCGATGCCGAGTGTCAGCTGCAGATCAGCCTGGCCTACAACGAGCAAGATGCAGCAGCGGGAGCAAGGTCATGAGCACCGGTAACATGCGGCGTGCACAGTTGGTGAGCCCGTTCGGCGTCGGAGCCATGAGCATCCTGGTGGATGGCACGTCAGTCATCACCGCGGGGCTCGACCACTGGTACAAGACGGATGACCCAGCCACCCTGGCAATGGCTGAATACACCGAGCACGATTGGCGCCTCGAAGAGCGACTCGGCGTCCGCGAGTTCCGGCTGCCACCCGACTATCGATACAGCAGTTCAGGCGACAACCGGAACCTCCGGTTGACGGTGCCGGTGCTCCGCTTCCCGCGCTGGTGCTTTTGCATGTACTGCAAGGCGCTCAAACTCAGCACTCTGACCATGCGGCAGTCGGAGTACTGCACTGACGAAGAGTGCACGTCTCGCAAACGCAAGTCACGTATGTCCCAGGTATCATTTGTGACGATCTGCCCACGAGGCCACATCGACGACTTCCCGTTCGATAAGTGGGTACACAAGGCAATTGCTCCCACATGCAAAGGCCCCTTGCGTCTTGTCGCCCGGGGCGGTGGCTCCCTCGCAGGTCAGTTCGTGGTATGCGAAGGCTGCGACAACGAGCGGTCACTGGGCGGCATCTTAGATGCGTCCAGAAAAGGGGGTGAGGAAGAGACCACGCTCACCAATCACCTGCTAGCTGGTCAGCAGAAGTTCGAATGCAAGGGCGGTCAGCCCTGGCTGGCAGATGAAGGGATGGGATGCGGAGAGCCGATACGCGGCGCCCTTCGCGCAGCGGGCAATGTCTACTTTCCCAAGGTCGAATCGTCGATCTACCTACCACGACTCGAAGGGGCAGTGAGCGCGGACGTGCTCGAGCTCATGCGTCGTCAAGACGTCGGACCTGTTCTCAAGGTGTTGCGCATGGCATACGGCGACGATTTGACGGTAACCCGGATGAGGGATTCGCTACCCACCGAGTTGTTCGCACCGATCAACGATGAGCAGTTAATCGGTGCCTACCAAGAGCTGTTCGGAGTCGGACAGACGCGACCGGAAGAGGCCGATGATGAGCACGAGGAAGTGCTCACCGCCAATGAGGACTGGCGGTTTCCCGAGTATGCGCTGCTGCGGGAGGCGCCATCGCACGCCTACTTGACCGCCAGTGACCCAGGGATTGCTCCAGAACTGGCGGACGTCCTCGACCGGGTGCGCCGGGTAGACGTGCTCCGTGAGACGCGCGCGCTCCGTGGTTTCACCCGGGTTCGCGATGGCAGCTTGCGGCTTAGCGACGGTAAGGCCTTGCTCCGACGGCGTACCTTGCCTTCCGGCCGGGACTGGTTGCCTGCCTATGTCGTCAAGGGAGAGGGCCTATACCTTGAAGTCAATCCTGGAACGCTCAGCGCCTGGGAGGCGCGGGATGACGTGAAGGCTCGCGCCGACCTGATCGCCCAGCGTTACGGCACGGTCGCTCACCGCCGTGGCCTGGAGAACCGAACGCTGAGCCCGCGGTTCGTGCTGCTACACACACTCGCGCACCTACTGATCAACGAACTAATCTTCACCTGTGGCTACAGTTCCGCATCGCTGCGCGAACGTCTCTATGTATCAGACGATCCAAGTCGCAGCATGGCCGGCGTGCTGATCTACACGGCAGCGGGAGACTCCGAAGGCACTATGGGTGGGCTCGTTCGTATGGCGCGCCCAGCCAACCTCTACTCTGTCTTTGCCGGGGCGATTAGCAGCGCCCGCTGGTGCTCAACCGACCCTGTCTGTATGGAAGTTGGCAAGGCGGGCCAAGGTCCGGATTCGTGCAACCTTGCAGCTTGTCATGGCTGCGCGCTTCTCCCGGAGACAAGCTGCGAGGAGTACAACCGTTTCCTGGACCGTGGCTTAGTGATTGGCACCTTCGACGATCCCGGACTCGGCTTCTTTCACATTTAGGCTCTGCCACTGGACGCAACCACAGAGACAGCGCGCCCCGGATGCCATTGACGTCCACATGACCGGGTGGCTTGATTGCGTCGGAACGAGCGCTGATCGGTGCCCGACGCAGATGCTGGCAGTGCTTCCTATCCGAACTCGGTCTCAAGCCACTGCCGGACAAGATCCGCCGTCCCTAAGCCGCGCTGCCGAAGTAGGTCAACAATGTCAGCTCCGCAAATCACTACGACGGGGTGCGCATCCTCCCGCAGTTCGGTGTAAGCCTGACGAGCCACGTATGAGGTGGTCACGAAAATGCCAAATTCGCGATGTCGCAGGCGAGAGATAAGACGTGCAATATCGCGAACGCCAACACTGGTGCCAGGCGCGTAGCACTTTGCTTCAAGAGAGAACTGCAATTCGACTCGATCATCCGCCGGTCCGAGTGCATAGGTGCCGATCGCGTCCCGACCCCCGTCCATCGTGGCTCGCGTGATGACCATGCTGCCCGCGGCCGGAGCCATCATCTGCCAGAGTTTGGCGGCGCAGGCCTCAAACCGAGTTGGCTCGTCTCGGAAGTGGTCTGTGAGTGTCGCGAGCATACGAACCCCCTCCGGATTATCAGGGATTTGTTGCTCGCGCGATCTAGACGAGCGACTCGACTGGGCAGTTAGTGGCGAATAGGCCCCTGAGTGCACCCAGTGGAGCCAAGCCTCTGGAGCGTTGCTGGACAATGGGTCGCCGGACGCAACGTCGGTAAGCCAGGCCCTGGAGATGGAGCCTGTGTCAAGCACTGTGAAGGTCGCACCGTAGTTCTGGTAGCGCTGCCCGTTGCGACTCTTCCAGATCGCGACGAGTCGCTCGTCAGGACGGATCGATGGGCCGCCCGGTATCAGCAGGCCCTGAAACGTGACGCTCCTACCCGGCGCGGCCTTTCCAAATAGGAACAGCGGAGGGACAGTGGCTCGGACCTCCGCGCCGCCTTCAGACATCTTGAACAAATCTCTAAGGAGCTGGTTTCCCCGGCGCGGAGTGTCGTGCAGTTCTCGTCCCGGCGTCTTCTGGTCGCCGTGGTAGACGAACGTCCCTGTCCTCCTGTCGAGCGTGTCAGGCCAGTCTGGGTCGACGCCGCTCGAGTAGAGAGCTGCGTAGCGGACTGTTCCGTGAACCACGCTTCCGATCGGTCTGAAACCACCGGCGTTCCCGACACCTAGCAATCCATGGAGTGGGTCGTCACCCTGGTTGCCCGCATTGCCACCTTCGTAGACCGCGTCGATGATCAAGTTGGAGCCATGGAGGGCGCTGAACGGGAACCGTCTTGAAGAGGTCATTCGAGCAACTTATCGATTCCGGGTGGCGGATGAAGCTCGTGGGCGTGTTGCAGGGGCTCGGACGGAGTCAGAGGAGTCGGGTCGATCAGGCTCGATGTCCTGCACGCACGGCCCGCAGGATCGACCGAGTCCGACGCACCGTGTCGGATGTGTTCCCATTGTTTGACAGGCCGGACAGGTTCAATCTTGGCGACCACGATCGAGGGCCTCATCAATCACTCGCACGAGGAACCGGAAGGTCGACCATGATCTACGACGTAGCGCGCGCCCAAGAGGCTCTGCGAGCGCAGGGGCTCGACGTACTCGCGAACGTGCTGACCTTCAACTTCCATGAGTTCGCCGTAGAGCAAACGGGCGGCTATTGCATGGCCTTGGTCATGTATTACGCCGATGACAGCGTGACCGTCGTGACAGGCGAAGCATTGGATCACTACACCGTCTGCCGTTACACGCTGGCCGCATGGGAGGGAGGCCACGACGTTGACCCGTCGCCGCTCACTCTGGACACCGACCTCAACGGCGAGGAGGTCGTGGCGCTGCTCTCGACCCCCTTCGACATGACCACCTATGAAGACTGATCCGATGCCCACACTGACCTTTCCCGCTCCGGCCAGCTAGCCAAAGGGAGTGACCCTGTGACCAAGCGGAAGGCAAAGCCGATAGGGGTACGGCGACGATCTATCTGCGGATCTCCTCCGACCCACAGGGAAAGCAGCCGGGGTGGAGGGCAAGAAGCCGAATGCCGGGACTTGTGTGACCGCCACGTGAGTGTGCCAGTCTGAATTGGCCCACCCTCGACCTACCAGTCCTCTACGTTCGTGTCGTCTGCCAAGGCGCCAAACGCCCCGTTTTCGGAGTGGAGCGCCACCTTCACAGAACCCCGGCTAGCCGCGGCCGTCGTGGACCGGCTCACTTTCAACGCCCACATCATCCAAACCGGAGCCGCGTCCCACCGGCTCCGCGCGACCCGAGCGGCCAAGAAAGGAGCCGCCAACACCTGACCCAGCGCCAGCCCGCGGCAGCAGGCGCAAGCACAACCCTCACCAGCAGGGTGGGGCCAAAACAAAGCATCACCGTGGAGCCAAATGGGGTTGTCACACTCAGCCACGGCTGGTAACGGCGCGCGATCTTCACGGACAACGACTTCAGCGCCACGACCGGCAAAGGACGTGCTGGCTTCGATTCACCACTGGCCAGCAATTCCAAGCGGGTCGTCGTTTTTCACACCGACCGAATAGTCAGACCAACGTGTGAACTGCTTCGGGTGAAACCGGGCGACATAGAGGTTCTGACGGACCAGAGATCACCCCTACTGACCACCGTGGGCTCACGGGAGACTCAGGACTGGGTTGCTGGCCTGCCGTCCGTATGGAGAAGCGCCGCCTCCGCTGAGACCGCCAGGGCTCGCGCTAGCAGCGGCGGAACGGCATTTCCGATCTGTTTGAGCATCTGCCACTCACTGCTCTGGAAAATGAACCCGTCATGGAATGACTGCAACCGGGCAGCCTCACGGACGGTAATCCAACGCTCGAATGACGGGTGGACCCATTCAGACATGTCGCGGTGCATCTGCGCGAGGATCGTGTAGGCCGGCTTCTCAGGATGCAGACGCCGCCACTTCTCTGGCCTGGCACCGTCCCAGATCTCCTTTGGCAACGAGTCCGCCTTCGCACCGGGTGCCAGGAAACTGATCAGGTGGCGCCTACGCGCCTGCATCTCCTTGGTGTGATGGTTGAACAGTCGCCGCTTGCCGCCCGCCGTTCGCTCCTTGTAGGCCGCGCTGTACCAGCGACCATCGCGGTCGAGGCGCATCTCATTGGCGATGTCGGAGCCGACTCGCATGCGCGGATAGCGCAGATCCTCATAGTGAACAGCCGTTGACTCGGGCAGGTCCGAGATCCCGTCACGCACCCACTGCTCGGGTTGTTTCTGCGTGTCAAGTGCCCCCTGCATGAAATCATCCGCGGGCTGGCCGAGCGCAACGTCATCGCGGACGCCGACGAATATGGCGCGTTTTCGGAGTTGGGGCACTCCGTAGTCGCTCGCAGCGACGACGCGGACTCCGCAGTTGCTGTACCCGGCTGCGGCGAAGGCTTCGAGCACTTCGCGCTTGAATCGGCCCTTGGCCATCAACAGCATGTTCGGCACGTTCTCCATGAGGAAGACGCGCGGTCGCAACGTGGTCAGCACGCGAATGTACTGCTCATACAGTTCGTTGCGTGGATCGTCCAAGATCCGGTTGCCGATTTGGCTGTACCCCTGGCACGGTGGTCCGCCGAACAACAGGTCGATCTCACCTGGCACGAGGTTGGGGAAGCGCTCGCTCTCCTCGGCCCATGTTGTCGAATCAGGCTTTAGGAAGTCATGGACGTCGCCCTCAAAAAGAGGCACTTCAGGGAAGTTGTGCCGGTAAGTCTGGCAGGCGAAACGATCGAGCTCAACCGCCGCCACGACCTCAAACCCGGCAAGGCGAACACCCTCGCAGAAACCTCCGCATCCGGAGAACACTGAAACGGCACGGTACGCGGATGCGGTGGGGTTGCTCACGAACCGAGACAGTAGCCGCTCCTGGGGACAGAGGGTCGATGCCACGCCGAGCACCGGCGAATGTGGACTTTAGACCGTGGAACTATAAGCAAAATCCGCCTACGGTCCGGACGTGCCTGACGACAACCTAAGCGGGGGCCTCGGACTCACCGTCCGTCGTCTACGTCAAGAGGCTGGTCTGTCGCAGGAGGCGTTGGCAGACGCTGCCGGCCTCGACAGGGCGTATATCAGTGGGCTCGAACGAGGGCGGCGTAACCCTACGCTAGCGAGCCTGACCAGGATCGCGACCGCGCTTGGTGTGCCGCTTCACGACCTCATGAAGGAAGCGGAGGAACGCCGGTAATGCCTTTTCAGTTCAGCCAAGTTGCCACGGACGCTCTTGCTCCGGGAGATCAGCTAATCGGCGATCTTCGAAACGCGCCTGTGCGTGGGCGCGGCACACAGTTCAGACTAATGCAACAGAACATCTTGTCGTATACCTTTGATCAATGGATTCCGGGCTTTAGCGCGAGCCGGGTTTACAACACAACTCCATTCAGCGATATAGTTTCGCAAGGAGTGGAGAACGCGAATACGGAAGGTCATCGTCGATTCGGTGCCGACTACCGCGTGGCGACGGCAGCGCGCGGGAAAGTGATTGGAGACATTTACGAGACTCTGACCACGTCGGTCCTGTGGAATGCGGCTGCTCTCTGGAACGAATACATGGCTACCGGGACGTGGAACGGATCGCCACGATACCAGCGCCCGAATGTCCCGCCGAGCCTCACTCGCCAAGTCGCGGTCTTGAACCTGCCGCGAGGATTCGACTGGGTCAGCCTGCTCAATGGAGTGGCACGTCAGCGGATCGAGCAGATCCGTGCGCCGTTGGCAGCCCAAAACCTGGGGATCCCGACGAGCACCCCCGACATTGCCGTGGTGGTTTTGCCTGATGCCAACGCGCAGGCTGACGTCCAATGGAGGACGTCACTTGACAGCCTAGCCCCAAACGAGCAGTTCAGGATAACTAATGCGCACGTCAGACTGAGCGGACTGATCGAGCCGGGGGAGGTCATCCTGGCCATTGCAGCGAAACGGAGCCTGCGGAGTGATCGGTTGTATCAGCCCTTATACGAGGCGAACGTAATGCAGCTCCTGCTTGAGGGATTCCTCGGTGCGCCCCGAGTGGATTTCGAGGTACATACGCTGGAAGTTGAGGGAACGGGCGCCGAGAAGACCTACGAGGCAGCGACCTTGTATGCGGTTGCCATGCAATCGCCGACTGTTCATCGAGCAATCCGCGCCCTCTATGTTCCGCACCACGCTCAGGAAATAGCGACTAGGTTCCTGAACTTCCTAAATGTGCGCATGGCCAACGTGCCCTAAGTGCATCATCGGCGATCATCTGTCACAGGCCCGAAGGGGACCAGAGGATACATTCTTAGCCACTGACCGACGCAAAGCGATGGCATCCGCAATGATCTGCCCGGCCTCGTCGGGGTCCTCGTGCTCCCAGACCACCACAACCAGCCACCCGGCAGCCGTCAGTTTCGCCTCCGTGTCGGCGTCCCGCTCTATGTTGCTCGCGAGCTTGCGTTCCCACCAGTCGGCATTCTGCGTCCCGCGCGTGTGGTGTTCGGGGCATCCGTGCCAGAAACAACCGCGCACGTCAACCACTACGCGAGCCGGACCGAACACGATGTCAGCCGAGCGCCGCAATCCAGGCAGCAACCGCCGATGGAGCCTGTACCGGAGGCCGCGACGGTGGAGAGCGCGACGTAGCGCGACCTCAGGAGCAGTGTCCTGAGTCCGCTGGAGCGTCATCGCATGCTGCCGCCCAAGACTGGACGGGACCGGCGCCGGCTGAACGTTCCCCATTTCTGCACCTTAGCGCCAGACGATCCGGCGCTATGCACACCTCACTGGATCCCCGGAATGCGACCTACGTGGCCAACAGCGACGAGGCTTCGCAGTGAAGGGTGATGAACGTTGCCGAAGAGGCGATCACGCCTTCTGCCACACCGGACACTGCGCAGGCCACGGACATCAGGCACTCGACATTCACAACCGACGGCACCGATCTGATCACTTTCGACTACTGGGCGTTCACCGCCAGCGGCCACCGCTACATGCTCAGCTACGCGCGCCGCCCCGCGGCCAAGACCCCCGACTCGGCCACGTTCTTCACCGCCAGCAGTTGCCCGAAGTCGACCCAATGAACGGGGTCAACCGGTTCCGGCGCCGCCGACGGGGACTCCGTCTACGTCTGAACTGATCATGCATTTGCTAGCTGAAAACCTCTCTCAGATTACCGGCCCGCCCTTCGGGGGGATCGCCGACGACATCTACGTCTTTCGGACCTCGCCAGTGAAGCCGGCAAGGAACAGCGTCGCAAGCGACCATGCCAATAGTCGAAGGACGCAGCTCATGCTCGGTTCCCGACGCGGTTCGCAGATCATCCCTGACCCCTTGGCGTCGGAAGGCTGACCACCAGAGCCAGAGACGGGCGCACGACGGGAACGGTCAGGTGGTGGATGCGCGCGAGTGTTCGCGGCTCGGGCGGGCACCGGCGAAGGAACTGGCTGAGCGCGTCCCCGAGCTCGTGGTCGGCAACGAAGCGGTCGGAGTTGTCCTGTGAGTACGTGTCCCACTGGCGCTGCCACAGCGGGGCCAGGTATGTCAGGGCGATGAACACAGCCACCACCACGCCTGCAGCGATCCGGCCGTCGACTGCGGACTGCGCCACGGCCACGGCGCCCACCACAAACCGGATCCGCCACGCGAGTCGGGTCAGCGGGAACAAGCCAACCGTCCTGGCGATCGCCAGGCAGACAACCTGCACCAGCTGCCACGGAATCGTCCAGAACTCGACCGCGACGTCGAACCTGGTCTGGCCCAGGCGAATCCGTCCGACCGCCGCGGCGATCACCCCAGCCGCCTGATCGGGCGGTAGCTGGCGCAACTGAGCCGCCTGCAGAAGCGCGGCAGAAACCACGACGCTGCGCCGCCCCGCTGCGCCGGCGCTGATCCCCACCTCACCATCGCGTGCATACAGCTCGACCGCTGGCGGGCCAAGGCCCTTCTGACAAAGCAGGGCGATCGCCGGCGCCAGCGCCGCCGCCTCCACCTCGCTCAAGACCCGAGCGCGGCCCAACAGTCGGACCGCTGGCCTATCTAGGCCGCCCGCGCACAGCAGGAGCGTCAGGGCCAGGCCGCCGACGAAGAGCGTCAAACCCGGCAATGACGGGAGCAGGGCGCCAACCATGCACGTCAGCACCGTGCTCACAACTAGGCCCTGCGACCGCGCCAGAGCCTGTGACATCCCCGGTGAACGTGCCATCGCCCTTCACCTCCTTCAGTGAAGCCACTAGTGCGATTGCCTCGACTATGGCGACCGGTGGCCGCCAGCGGCCGAAACCGCCCTTAGGGCCTTCGAGATCAAGTCTGGGCCCACCCTCCGACACGGCGGCGAGTTATCCACAGCCGCAGGGGAAGGCCGACACCGGGACTGGTCGGGATGGCTGGATGGGTAGGACGACCCGCACGAGACAAGGAGCTGGGCCCGTGATGACGAACGACAGGATCGACCAGGACGCGGGGGACACCCTGGCCGCGGTCGCGAGGCTGCTGCACCACGCGGCGGTCCGCGCTTGGGCGAAAGCCGAGGACGAGGGGCCCCGGTCGCCTTTGCATCTGCTGGGCCTGGGGATCCACATCGCTTCATGTCAGGCGGTGGCCATGCTGCCGGTCGACGCCGACCTGGAGGGGCAACCCCCGACACAGGACGACATTGCGCAACTGCTGCGCTCCGCAGAGGAGCTGACCCGCAGCATCCCGGTTCTGGACCAGGCGGCCGGGATCTCGCCGCTGGTCGTGGCCATCTGTGACCTCATGCGCGAGGCGACGCCGTGAAACGGCAGGACGATCGCAGTGTCGGCGAGCTGCTCCTGGATGCCGACTTCACCACCCGCCAGAGCCTCATGGACGTCACAGGCGACGACGCGCCGGCGATGCTGCGCACCTGGGGCGAGGTCGCCCAGTCCGCTTCCGAACTCTGGGCCACCCTTCCTCAGCCCGTCGGAGGTGCCACGAGCCCCATCGACGGCATCACCATGGCGCGGCTGGAGTCGATGAGCCAGGCGCTTCACCGCAACCAGGTCCGGCGGGGATGGCCCGGCGACGGCCCCAGCGACGAGCGGCTGCTTCACGTAGCCGAGACGTTCACCCGCGCCGCCGACCTCATCGGCCGTCGAGGCGGCCACATCGGACCCACGGGCCCGGCGATCCGCGCAGACCTTGACGCCGCCCGCATGCGGATCATGCACACCCTCTACGTTGGCGCCCACAGCGTGGGCGTCGCGACACAACAGCACGTAGCCGACGTGGAACTGGCCACCACCCGCGGCATGTCAGACCGGGAGAGCCGCGCCGTGCCCCGAGGACAGGACGCCATCAACAGGCTGGCCGCGTTCGAGCAGCTCGCGGGCGCCTACGTCGGTAACCAGTTCGCCCGTGCCGCCCAGGGCGAACACGTGCGCGCACCCTACGGCACCGAACGACTCCAGCAGGCCCTGATCGGCTGGGACATCCAAGCCCACCGCACGCTGGCCGCCGCCCCCACCCCGGCCAACCTGCTACTGGCCAGCCGAACCCAGGCCGGCATCGCCACCGCAGCAGCCGCGATCCTGCACGCCGGCGCCAGCACCGGCAACATCGACACGCACGCCTACGAGCACCGCCTCGCACCCACCCTCGACGCCACCCAGCAGGCCTGGACCCACGTCGCCACCCGATGGGCCGAGATGACCACCCCCGCCAGCCGCACCGACCTAGACCTGGTCCACGCAGCAGGCGAACTGCGCGCCGCCGTCCGCGAGGTCGCCCACGACAAAACCACCTGGGCTCGCCCAGAGGTCATGGCCGGTCGCGTCGACCTGGGCGAAGCCGCCCAGCACCTCCAACAGGCCCTGTCCACCGCCGTCGACCTCGCCTGCGTCACCCGCGACATCGCAGCCCAGGACGCCAACCTCACCGGCCCGGCCCGCGCCATGTCCCACCGGGC
>JGI24130J36418_10000187_pt1 | contig 18495 bp, 19 predicted proteins | sample BarGraNGADG00212_FD_36418 | JGI IMG/M metagenome (IMG submission 36418)
CGGGTGTGGCTCGGTGGCATCGGTGTCCTCTGCCAGATCCAGGGCGAGGTACATGGCCGGGCGACCGTGGACCGTTGGCTGCCCGAAGCCAGCCTCCCGCCCGTTCTTCGGGCCTAGGCAGCACCCGGCCCAGGACACACCGGGCTTCACGACCAAGACCTCACCACCAGGGCGAGTCGAGCTTGCCCTCGATGCTCCGCAGGTTCTCGCGGCTGCATCGGTCGCAGGTCCAGACCTGGCGGCCGTTCTCAACGCCGAGCGCCCACGTGAGCCGGGCGGCGGACTCGTCGTCCGGCATACGTCCACACCTCAGGCAGACCGGCAGCGTGGTGTCCTGGCTCATTCGCCCAGTGTTGCCCTCAACTGCCAGCATCGTCGCGGGTTTGCGGATTTGTTCAGTCGTCCGCCAGCAGGTAGATGAACCCTGGACCTTCGTCTCGGTACGGAATGCCGAGCCCGTCGAGAACCTGCCCCCACGAGCCGGTGACGGTGGAGTCCGATCCCTCGAAACCGTGGTCGGCGGTGAGCAGGAAGGTCACCTGGTCGGTGACCCCAAGACCATCGAGGTGGTCCAGGAACGACACCAGGCGAGAGTCCGAGTCACGCAGAGAGTCACGTGCGATCTCGCTGCGAGGCCCGCCGGCGTGATGGCCCGCATCGCTGACGATGTTTGCCCACCACGTCAACGTGGGCGCCGAGTCCAGGCTCTTCCACAGCTGCCGCATCTGCTCCAGCCCGAGATCGTCGACCTGGCTGCACCACGAGAAGTAGGAGTCCGACAGGTGAGCCTTGTCATGCACGTGCACGGAGGCGTGCGCATCCGGCAGCTGGTCGTTCAGGCCGGCCGCCCCTGATGAGCTGCCGCTGACCCGGACCATCGCCATCGTGGAGTAGTCGGCACCACGATCAACGGCCTCGTTGACGCAGGCGGTCCGCGGTGAATCCCCCTGCGGAACAATGCTATTGACCATCTCGAACACTGTGCGAACTGCGGGGCGCAACCACTCTGCGCTGCGATGCCAGGTCGAGTTGTTGTTGGGAACGATCTGCTCACCGGTCGCGCGGTCATAGAAGACGTTGCCGAGGACTCCGTGCCGTCCGGGTCCGAGCCCCGTGAGGATCGTGGTGTGGTTGGTCAAGGTGACGCTCGGGAACTGCGCCACGGCCCCACCGCGCAACGCCACACCCTTGTCGATGAGCCGAGCAAGACCGGGCAGATCGCCGGACTCGGCCATGTGCAGCAGATCGCCGCAGTGTGCGCCATCCCAGAGGATGCCGATCACCTTGGGCTCGGCCAACGCCTCACCGTCGAGGTATGCCGTGAGCACGCTGCCGTCCAGTGGGTCACCTGCGGCGTCGCGTAGGTCGCCGTCNGGAACGCCGGCCAGAGCGGCCAGCGTGGGGCCCANGTCGACGAGTCGAACGTGCTCGTCCACAATGCCTCGTGCGGCAACTCCCTTGCCGGACAACAACAATGGCGCCCTGGACTGGATGACATCCAGCGAGCCGTGCTCACCAACGTGTCCGCCCTGCTCAGGGAAGAAATGGCGGGGCGTGTGCAGGACTGCGACGTCGGGGCTGCGGGTCGGATCCGCGAACAGGGAGAGGATGCGCACCGCGGCATAGGGATAGGCGTTGTCCCGCGACCTGGGCGGGCTCGGCATGACGCACTCACGGTCATAAGGAAGAAACGCCATCGGGTCCTCGCGCGCGATGGGGTCCAACCCCACCAGGACCTCGTGACGTCCGTCCTGGTGAAGCCGCACACGCCCGACATGGCTGGCCGCCATCGCCACCTGCCCGGCATTTGACGATCCATTCCCATCGACCGACCTTTCCCCATCGTCGACCCAGACAACCAGGTCGACGATGGGGGCAAGGCTGGTCGATGTCAGTGCCGCGACGATGGACTCACGTCTGGCCGACACCTGCGCCGCGGAGAGGGTGCTCACGCCAACCGACCCTATCCGCCGCCGAGGTCTGCCGGTTGTCGCCTTCGTCCCGACCTCACACGGCCGGATTCCCCAGACGGGCCGCCCGCCGAGCGTCAAGCTTGATCCGCAGCGCGCCGCGAGTCTTGGCCGGGGCCCCACGAGTGGCGATTGGCTCACCAGGGTTCGAGATCTCCTCCATTCGAGCTCGGACGAGGATCATGCTCTGAAGCAAGTACATGGTGGAACTCCCTTGCAAACAAAAGGTTTGAGGGCCACGGCTGTGAAGGACGTGGCTTCTGGAACGGAAATCGCCTAGGCGGCAACCGAGTTCTTGCGGGGACGTCCGCGGGGACGCTTGCGGGCGACGATCGTCCCTTGGACAAAGAGCTCGCCACCCCATACGCCCCATGGCTCCGCACGATTCAGGGCGCCGGCAAGGCACTCGATGCGAACCGGGCATGCCCCACACAGGGTCTTGGCAAACTCGACATCGGCTGGGCTCTCTGCGAACCACAGCTCGGCATCGGACTCCTGACACGGGATGTCAGAACCGGCGTCTTCGGCCTGCTCGTTCAGGTCAATGAGTGCGGTGAGCTGCATCGGGTGTCACCTCCTTCGTTTCGTCTCCCCCGGTCAGGGGGCGAGCTCTCGGGTGTGTGTCATCACGCTGATCCGCGGCCACGCCCTGTGGGGCCGGCTGTGGATCGATCCTGCATTTCTTCATCTGGCTGGCGGTCTTCCTGTGCGGGCGGCCACCGGGACAACACAAAGGCCGCGGATCCCGGATGTCGGGTTCCGCGGCCTGGAGGTGGCCTGGTCTAGGAGCTAGACCGGTGGGCTCCAGGAGCGGAGGTACGCAACATCCTTGACAGCAAGTGCCTTGTGAGTCGGGGCGTAGAACGTGGGAACAGACGTGGTCGCGGAGATGGTGATGTCCGCACCGAGGCCGGCGAGCTCGCCGGGGCCGAACGAGGACAGACCGGTCCCCTGGAACGCGCCGCCAACGCCGACAGTGAGGCTGCGGTCGGCGATCTGCGGGAACGCGAAGCGGACGCGCGTGATCTGCGTCGTCTTCGTCATCGTGATGCTCTCCATCAGGGCCAACCTCCTCATCTATTCTCGCGGGCCGAGCACGGTCACGTGGACCGGCTGGGCTGGACGTAGGTTTAGGTTAGGGCAGTCGCTACATGCTCGCAACGTATTAATCGCGGATCTTTCTGAACGTGGCAATCATGTCGAACGTCACTGCCCTCACCGCCACCGGGGTTAGGCCTGCGAGACGTCATTCACCAACGCCATTGCAGCACAGAAGATTTCGGCGGTTTCGACAGGATCGGCCCCACCCAGGATGGCCAACACATCCTTGCCGTAGCGCTCAAGCTTGCGCGCTCCGACCCCCGAGATCGTAGCCAGCTCGCCCGGGCTCGCCGGAGTCTTCTCCGCGATCGCCGTCAACGTCGCATCGGTGAAGACCACGTAGGCCGGGACCTTGCTCGCGCCCGCGACCGCAAGACGCCACACCCGCAAAGCCTCGAACGTCGCCTCGTCATAGGTGGGCGGGCAGTCCTGGCAGCGACCCACCTTGCGCGTTGCCGCACTGACCAGGTCCTTGCCACACCCGCGACACCGTAAGAGCTTCGCCGCCTTCGCCGACCTCGCGGACTTGCCGCCGTTCTTTCGAGCGGTCGAGCCGGCCGCCCTGGCGGATGACCTCGCGCCCTCGCCGAGGATGCTGGCCGCCCCGTCAAGGAACCGAGACGGTCGCCGGCTGGCACGCCCGCCGGGGTTGCGGGCCCCGGACCATGACAGGCGCAGCTCGCGCCGGGCGCGGGTCAGCCCGACATAAAGCAGTCTTCGTTCCTCTTCGATCGCCTCGGGACCCTCAGCCATGCTGATCGGGATCAGGCCGTCGCTACAGCCCACGACGAAGACGCAGTCCCACTCCAGACCCTTGGCGGCGTGCAAGGAGGCCAGGGTCGCGCCCTCGACCGTCGGTGCGTGCTGGGCTGCCGCGCGCTCGTCGAGCTCGCTGACGATGTCGGTCAGTCGAGCCTGCGGGTTGCCGGACACGAAGTCGTCGGTCAGCCCGACCAACGCCTGCAGGGACTCCCAACGCTCGCGGGTCGCCCCGCCGGCTTTCGGCGCCCGCTCGGTCCACCCGGCTCCGGCAATGACATCCCGGACCAGCTCGCCCAGAGGTTTGGCTCCGTCGTCAGCCCTGGCCGCGCCACGCATCAACAGAATCGCCCCACGCACTTCCTTGCGGGCGAAGAACCGCTCGCCGCCGCGTACGAGATAGGCGACATTGGCGTCCGCGAGCGCGGACTCATAGGCCTCGGACTGGGCGTTGGTCCTGAAGAGAACGGCGATCTGACTTGCCGGGGTGCCCTGGGCGATCAGGCTCTTGATCGACGTAGCAACGCCCGTCGCCTCAGAGGGGTCGTCGCTGTATGCGGTGAGGCTGGGCGAGGGACCGTCCTGTCCCTGCGCGCGGAGCTGGAGCGCGTCAGTCGGCGAGGTGCCACGCTGCCCGTGAGCGGCACGCACCATGACGTTGGCCAGCGCCACGATCTGCGGCGTCGATCGGTAGTTGCGCACGAGCTTGACCACCTGCGCAGTGGGGTAGCGCCGTGGGAAATCCAGCAGGTGCCTGGGTGTCGCGCCGGTGAAGGAGTAGATCGTCTGGGCCGCGTCACCGACCACGCACACGTCATCGCGCTCACCCACCCAGAGATCGAGCAGCCGTTGCTGAAGGGCGTTGACGTCCTGGTACTCGTCGACCACGAAGTGGCGGTACTGCGAGCGCACGACCCGGGCGATGTCGTCCCGCTCGGCCAGGATGCCGACGGTCAGCAGCAGGACGTCTTCGAAGTCGATGACCCCTCGTGCGGTCTTGACCTCTTCGTACGTCTGCAGCACCCGTGCCATCGCGGTGGCGTCCAGACCGGCGGGGTCGCGGCCCGCACGACGGGCGGCGGCGGCATACGACTCGGGCGTAAGCATGCTCACCTTGGCCCATTCGACCTCGGCCGCGAGGTCGCGCACGGCTACGCGGTCAACCTGCAGACGAAGGCGTGAGCAGGCCTCGGCGACCACGGAAGCCTTGTGCGGCAACACTTCTGGGGACGCGCCGCCGATCGCCTGGGGCCAGAAGTAGTGAAGCTGACGCAATGCCGCGGCGTGAAACGTCCGCCTGAACTCCCGGGACGCCGAGCTCGCGCAGTCTCGTGCGCATCTCGCCTGCGGCCCGGGCCGTGAACGTCACGGCGAGGACTCGCTGCGGCTGGTAGGCGCCGCTGTGTACGCCGTAGGCAATGCGGTGCGTGATGGCCCGGGTCTTGCCGGTGCCGGCGCCGGCGAGCACGCACATGGGCCCGCTCGGCGACGCGGCCACCTGACGCTGCTCCGGGTCGAGGGCGTCGAGGATGTCGTCGGCGGTCAGGGCGACCCGAGGCTCGTCGTTCGGTTGGCTGGGTGGAGGAGACATCACCGCCGATCCTCTCAGATCGACCTGACAGGTCGGAGTGAGCTGACAGATCGGAGGGACTGGCGTTGTGCTCGCGCCAGACCGACCGGCCCGTGCCCGGGAGCCTGCGCGGTCCCCCCGGGAAGGATTGGAGACCGGCCGCGGTTGATGCGATCAACCATTGACTGAACTTTGAGGAGATCTCGCATGTCCGCGGCCCCCGCCCTGCCCTCTGCCGGCACCGTCACGATGTACAGCACGACATGGTGCGGCTACTGCCGCGGGCTCAAGAGTGGACTGGACCGCGAGGGGATCACCTACACCGAGGTCAACATCGAGCGGCATCCGGCGAGCGCCGACTATGTCATGAGCCTGAATGGTGGCAACCAGACCGTGCCGACGGTGGTGTTCCCGGACGGAACCTCAGCCACCAACCCTTCCCTGGCCCAGGTTCGGCTTCGGCTGGCCTGAGGCACGTCAGTCGATCTGTTGGTCGATCGGCCCGCCATACCAGTTCTCGATGATCCGCCGGGCGATCGAGACCGATGGAGAGAGACCGAAACGACCGGCTGTCCCCATCTCGCGCAGCTCCTCACGAGTGACCCACACGGCCTCGACGATCTCGTCCATGTCCAGGCGGAGCGTCGGGTCGGCTGCACGCGAGGTGAAGCCCACCATCAACGAAGACGGGAACGGCCACGGCTGGTTGCCGAGATAGCGCACCTGCTCGACGACCACACCGACCTCTTCGAGAACCTCCCGTGCAACCGCCGCTTCCAGAGACTCGCCAGGCTCCACGAAACCGGCCAGCACCGAAAGCCGCCCCTCCGGCCAATGAGGACTGCGGGCGAGCAACAACCGGTCTGCACTGTCAGTCACCGCCATAATCACGGCCGGGTCGGTGCGCGGGTAGTGCTCGCTCTCGTCCTGCGGGCAACGACGGACCCAGCCGGACTGGTCGGGGTCCGTCCTCGAGCCACAACGGGGGCAATGGGTGTGCACGGCGTGCCAGTTGGCCAGCCCCAGCATGGTGGCGAACAGGCCCGCGTCCCGGTCCGAGAGCAGGACACCTACCGAGCGCAAGGTTCGCCACTGCGAGGTCCCCAACGGATCCAGGTCGTCACGCACCACCCCCACGTATGCCGTGCCGTCGTCGTCCTGCCCCAGGAAGACTCCAAGCCGGCTCGTGTCCTGCTCGATGGGAGAACGCAGAAGCAGGGCGAGGTCACGATCGAGCTCGACCACCTCCGCCCGGCCCGCAGCCAGCTCCAGGACCTGGGTGGACGGATCTTTCAGGAGCGAAGGCAAAAGCTCCGGGTCCTTGCGCCGCAGGCCAGCCGGTCCAGGGTGCCGCGTGCCAGAGCCAGATTGTTCAAAGTTTCCGAAGACCCGCTCACGCCTTCCAGCCTATGGGGCGTACTCGTCATACGGTGTCTTTGTGACCCGTACTCCCCTTGCCCTCGCCGCACTCGCCAGCGTCGCGGTGCCGGGGCTGGACCCCGTGACTGTCGAAGGCACCCCGCATCTTCCCGGCCACCAGTTCGAGGTGGCCTTCATCGAAGACACGCAGCATCGCCGCTGGGTCGTCCGTGCGCCGATGACCGCCGCCGCCGGGGCACAGATGGATGTCACCGTGTCGTTGTTGGGGCTGTTGTCGCGCCGGTTGCCTTTCTCGGTGCCGATGCCCAAAGGTTTCGTGGATCTCAAGGAGGGCGGCCGGGCTGCGGTCTACCCCTACATGGCTGGACGTCCGCTGTATTTCGCACACCTGCCAGCCGGACCGGGGATCGCGGCCGAGCTGGGCCGTGCGCTCGCCGCGCTGCACAACGTTGACCGGGCACTCTTCGACGAGGCCGGGCTCCCGACGTATGACGCCGACACCTATCGCACCCGTCGCCTCTCAGACCTCGACAGGGCCGCAGCGACAGGACACGTTCCGACTGCACTGCTGGCCCGGTGGGAACGCTCGCTCGAGAACGTGTCGCTGTGGCGCTTCGCCCCGACTCCGACCCACGGCAACGTGACCGGCGATCAGGTGCTCGCCGTCTTCGACGATGACGAGGATGCCGCCACCGGCCGTATCCGCGGTCTGACCGGTTGGGAGGACGCCAAGGTCGCAGACCCTGCAGACGACTTCGCGACGCTGGTCACCCAGGCACCTCCCGCGGCTTTCGACACGGTGCTCGAGGCCTATGCACATGCCCGGGTCGACCGGCCGGACAAGCACCTCGAACGCCGCGCCCGGCTGGCTGGTGAGCTCAAGCTGGTGTCCGAGCTTCTGACAGCCGTGGGCTCCAAGGACCAGGAAGACATCGAGGCGNGCGCCGCCAGGTTGCGAAAGCTGGATGCTGACACGTTCGAGGAAGACCTGGACGAGGCAGTGGCTCCTGCCACTCCAGCCGCGGCGGTCTCGCCGGCCGCTGCCGACAACCCGTCAGAGACGCCAGGCTCCTAGTCCGGGATCGATCCCAACAAGGTTGCCAGTTGCTCGTCGTCGGGCAGATCCGGAAACACCGTCTCACCAGTTCCGGCGTAGTAGAACGCCGCATCGACCTGGTCCAGCGAGAGCCCGCGAAGCCGGGCAAAGGCCAGGCGGTAGGCCCCCAGCTGCACGGCACGAACCCGCGCCTCGTCGCCAGAGGGTTTGGCCCCNGTCTTCCAGTCCACAACGGTGAACCCGCCTCCGGGTCGAGAGAACACGGCATCGATGCGACCACGAATCGCCATCTCTGCCACTGTCGTCTCGATCGCGATCTCGATGGCGGCGGGGCTACGCCCGGCCCATTCGCTGGCCAGGAAGAGCTTCTTCATCAGCGGCAGCTGCTCGTCGTCCGCCGGGTCATTGTCGGCGCTGCCNGGAAGGTCAAGAAAATCAACGAAGGCGGCGCGCGCGAAGTGCTGCTCNACCCAAGCGTGAAAAGCCGTGCCACGACGGGCCGCCAGCGCCGGTGGTGATGGCATGGGCCGGCGCAGGTCCCGAGCGAAGGCCTGTGGGTCGCCNGCGAACGACACCAGGCCGGATGCCGACAGGTGGCGTGGGACCCTGACCGCGATGTCGCGCGGCTGGGCCGCCGAGTCGCGTTCGGCGAGGAGGATCCTGAGCTCACGTTCGCGACCAGTGACACGCGGCTCGTCGAGATCGTCGCGCGGCTCCCCGAGATCACCGCGCGGCTCATCCACATCGTCGCGCGTCTCCAGGTCCGCCATCGCGTCCAGCACCACCTGGACGGCATCGCTGAGCTGCGCGCGCCGGGCTGCCATCGGATCGGACGGCCAGATCGCGCTCACCGGCTCACTCTGGCGGGGGTTGGCGAGCTTGTTGTCGCCCTCCGGCTCAGGCATCGGCTCCCAGGTGTGGAGGTGCAGACCGAGGTCGCCGTGATCGACCAGCTCGGTGAGGAACCGAGAAGTGATGCGCGGAGTGGTGGGGTCTGACCAGACCGCTGCGGTCAGGAGAAGCTCGCGCCGGGCACGGGTGAACGCCACGTACGCCAGCCGCCGTTCCTCGTCGATGCCGTGCTCGCCCCCGGCACTGATGAAGTCGCGGATCTCTGCCTCCAGCGCCGTGAGGTCGGGGGCCGACCTCCAGCGCAGGGCTGGCAGCCCATCACAGTCCCCGCGCAGCTCGTAGGGGACGCCCGACAGCCCGCCGATCCAGCCCTTGTCGGTGGGTGGGCTGATCTTCCATGCGCCGCCCTTGAACGACGTCGCCGAGCTCGATCGTGCCGGGAACGAGCCCTCGACCAGGCCGGGGACGGCCACCACGTCCCACTCCAGGCCCTTGGCTGCGTGCACGGTAAGCACCTGGACGGCGTCCGTGGACACCTCGATGTAGCCCTTGTCCAATCCACGTTCCTCGGCCTGAGCGGCATCCAGCCAGGACAAGAAGCCACCCAATGTGGGCCGATCGGCGGAACCGGAGAAGCTCGCCGCCACGTCCGCGAACGCGTCCAGATGGGCACGGGCGGTCGTTGGCGTGTGTTCCGGACGGGACAGCACCTCGATGTCCAGACCCAGAGCCCGCTCGGCCTCGCCGGCAAGGTCAGCAAGGGGCATGCCGGTGAGCGAGCGGAGGCGCCGGATCGCCTCGCGCAACCCATCCAGACGCTGAAGCCCCACCACCGAGATGCGCGAGCCGCTGGGACCGGCCCAGTCCGCTGACGGCAGCTCGTCGAGGGCTTCCACGATGCTGAGGCGGTCTGCAGTGTCGACAGCCTGGTCCTTGACGTGGTCCTCAACCTTGTCCGTGACCCGCGAGCGAGCCGCATGGCGGCGCTGAAGGACTCGGGACCATACGGCCAGCCCGTCGAGGTCTGCGGCGCCCAGTCGGCACAACGGCCCGGTCAACAACCGCATCAGCTGGTCGCCACGAGTGGGGTCCTGAACGACCCAGAGCAGCGCCACGATGTCCGATACCTCGGGCGTGGTGAGCAGCCCGCCAAGCCCCACAACCTCCACCGGCAGGCCGGCCTGCTCGAGGGCGTCGATCACCGCACCGAACTGAGAACGCTTGCGGCACAATACTGCTGCCGAAACTCCCGTAGCGCGACCACGCACATCCAGCCAGTGATGAGCGATCCAGGCCGCCACATGCTCGGCTTCGGCCTCGGTGGTCAGTAGCCGGGCCGCCAACAGCCGACCGGTGCCAGCATCGGACCGGGGCCGGAGCACCGCCACGTCGACGGTCGACTTGCGCCGCAGCGGACCCGAGGTGATGTTGGCCGCCGAGAGGATGGCGTTGTCGTTTCGCCAGCTCGTCGACAGGGGCAAGACATCCGCGTCGCCGGCAGCATCCGCAAACTCTCGCGGAAAGCGGGTCAACGTCGTCGCGCTCGCGCCACGCCAGCCGTAGATCGACTGGTTGGGGTCGCCAACGGCGGTGACCGGCACTGACTCACCGACCGCTACGAAGAGATGCCGCAGCAGCACCAGCTGAGCCTCACTGGTGTCCTGGAACTCATCGAGCAGAACGGCCCGAAACCGTTGGCGTTCCATCAAACCGATGTCAGGGAAACGCTGCGACAACGTTGCGGCAAGGGCCATCTGGTCCGCAAAGTCCAGCGCATCCCGACTCCGCTTGAGCTCCTGGTAACCCTCGACCAGCGGAAGCACCTGACGGCGAGCCTTGAGCGCGATCATGGCTGCAGCCACCACCTTGGGCAGCGCTCTGGAGCGACGCGCCCCCTGTGGCAGCCGTCGATCCTGGCCTCGAAGCGGTCGATCAACATCTGCAGCTGCGCCGGCACCAGCAGGTGCTCGGCCATCTCGCCGGCCAGGTCGACGACCGCGTTGATAACGGTCGACGCCGCGAACGGGACGGCATCCATTGGCCCGTCATGATGCTCGACCACCTCGGCGGCGAACTGCCAGGCGGCCGCCTCGGACAGCAGCCGTGACTCGGGCTCCACGCCCAGACGCAAAGCATGCTCACGAACCAGGCGACCGGCGTATGAGTGGTAGGTCGAGACCGTGGGCGTGCCACCCAGCACCTCGGCCCCGTCCTGTTCGAGAGCAGGAGTCCACATGCCCACGTGACGCAGCCGACGCAGGCGTCGGGCGATGCGCTCCGCGAGCTCGGTGGCGGCCTTGCGGGTGAACGTCAGGCCCAGGACCTGATCAGGCTCGACGTAGCCGTTGGCCACCAGCCAGACGACTCGCGATGCCATCGTCTCGGTCTTGCCCGACCCGGCACCGGCCACGACCAGCAAAGGACGCATCGGCGCCTCGATGACGCCACGCTGCTCGGCGGTCGGCGATGGGCTGCCCAGAGCGACCGCGATCGACTGAGCCGAATGCCTCATGGGATGGCCCAGCATCAGATCACCCGGCCCGCAGGCTGAACCGGACAGCTGGACCTGACCGCGCAGAAGGTGCACGCCTGGCCGATCGTGGCTACGAAGTGGCGGCCGGCCATGCCCTCTGCAGTGTCAGTTACCAACGTCTGTGCCCAGCCAGGATCGTCGTCTCCGGACAACCGAGCCTGCTCCTGCAGCGTGGTCTTGACCCCTGCGGCCTTCCCGATCTGCAGCAGCGCCGCACCGGCCGACACGGAGCCGTGCTCCGCGAAAGCGCCGTGCTCGACCGCGGCCTGGTAGGCGCCCAGCTGAGCGTTTCGGAGCAGGTCGCCCTTGGACGGTTTGGTGGAGCCTGTCTTGAGGTCGACGACGCGCAGACCACCGTTGCCGTCACGTTCAAGACGATCAACGCGACCCTTCAACAACGCCCGCCCGAGCTCGACCTCCATCTCGAGCTCCGCACCGACTCGCTCCCAACCCCCGGCACCTGACTCCTCGAAGTACCGAGCCAGCCGAGCCACCATCGCCTGGGCCTCGGACAGCTGACGACGCGACAACCATCCGGCTGGTAGGCCCAACCTGCCCCACCGGACCTCGACCTCTGCCCTCATGGTGGCCTCGTCGACGTCACCGAGCTCGGCGGCGATGTCGTGGATCAGGGTGCCGATGTTCGCCGCACCGACGCTGGGGCCGTCACCGCCGCAGGCCGACAACAGCCAACGCAGACTGCACTCGTTGAAGCTCTCGATCCGTGACGGCGAGACCGAGACGGTCACGCCCTCAGCGCGCAGCGGCCGGTCGTCGCTCAACGGCGTCAGCGCCCACCACGACGACGGGTCGGCGCCAACGACCCGCGCGGCCGCCAGCCGGGCCAGCTGCCGCGCGGCCGTATGCCGGTCACTCGCCGTCTTTCCCACGACCACCTCACGGCGCAGCTCGGCAACCAACCCCCCCAGGCTCATCGGCCGAGGCACCTCGCTGAAGGACCGCAGCTCGTCCCCGTCATCGGACTCCTCGGGTGGGTCGACGATGTCGAGATAGACCGAAGGCTGCTCGTCGTCACTGCGCACGGCAGTGACCAGGAGTCGCTCGGAGGCACGGCTGACCGCGACCATGAAGAGCCGCGTCTCGTCATAACGGACTGCAGCCTGAGCTGCACGCAACGACTGCCCGCGGCCAGTGACGACGTCGACCAGTCGCTCCGACCCCAAAAGGGACCCGCGCAGGCGCAGGTCGGGCCAGACGCCCTCCTGGACGCCCGCGACGACGACGAACCGCCACTGACGTCCTGCCGCGCCGGCGGGAGTGAGCAGCGACACCGTGTCATCACCGGGAGCGCGGGCCACGAGGGTGTCACCAGCCACGTCCTGTCCGCGAATGTGCTCCAGGAATCCGTGTGGGCCCATCTGCGGCAACCGGTCGACATACTTCGCCGCCACGTCGAACAACGCGACAACAGCATCGAGATTGCGGTCGGCCCGAGCCCCGGACTGGCCGCCGCCGAGGGCCACCCGACGCCAGCTCTCCCCCAGCGCGGTCGCGTCCCACATTGCCCACAGCACAACCTCGGCGGTCACACCCGGCGCCCAACGAGGGCCATCGCCGCCATCCGGGCAGTCCAACCCATCAGAAGCATCCGAGCTGTTGACAGTTCGGGCCGCCTTCACTCCGGCGGCGATCGCCTTAGCCACTCTTCGAGCAGGAGCACCCTCAGAACCCAGCATTCCCAATGTGTTTGGCGCGACCAGGCCCAGTGCCAGCAGCTCGTCGCTGGTCCGTCCGCCGCCGCTGTCGAGCTCGTCGCGACGCAGAGCTCTCCGCAGTCGCCGCAGACCAACGGCGTCAGTTCCACCGATCGGGGACAGCACTGCATCGACGGCAGTCTGGGCGTCGATCGGATCCGTCTGGCCCATCGCCACATTGAGGACCACCTCGAGCAGCGCCAGCAAGGGACGGACCGCCACCTCGTCGCGGACGGGAACCTCGGCGGATGGCACTGCCACAGGCACGCCAGCCGCCACGAGAACCCGCCGCAACGTACTGGTGCGGCCCTGTCCCCGAACGATCACGGCCATGTCGGACCACGGCATCCGGCCCAGGAGGTGCGCCTGATGCAGCTCGGCGGCGATCAACGCGGCCTCCTGCGAGGTCGCGCGCAGCAGCCGCACCTCGGCGCGCCCACCCTCGGCGACGTGCTCGAGCTCGCGGTGGGTTCCTCCGCCGAGCGCGCCGATGCGTCGGGTCACCCGATGGGTGACCTCGCGCAGTACCTGGGGCTGCCGGTACGACGTCGCGAGCGTGATCGTCGGACCGCTACCGAACCGGGAGTGGTCGGCACCCAGGATGCTGGGGTCAGCACCGCGGAAGGTCTGGACCGCGGCGTCCGGGTCGCCGATGAGGACGAGGTCGATGTGGGGGGCATGGATCACCTCAAGGAGCCGGGCCGCGGCGGGCGTGAGCTCCTGGGCGTCGTCGACCACGATCAGGCGCAGCGACGACGCCAGGCGCTCCCGCGCGTCGGGGTCCTCCTCGAGCAGGTCGGCAGCCGCGCCCAGGATCCACGCCGGGTCATAGGAACCAGGACGCGAGAAGGCCGTGACCTCGTCGTACTCAGCCAGAACCTGCGCGGCCGCAACCCACACGGGTCGATCGTGCTGAACGCCCAGGGTCGCCAGGTCGTCGGCCTCCAGACCCCGCTCGACCGCCCGCATGAGCAGGTCACGCAGCTCGGCGCGGAACCCTCTGGTGGCCAGGGCCGCATGCACCTGCTCGGGCCAGCGCGGCACCTTGCCCTCTCCCGAGGCGTGACCCGCGAGAAGCTCTCGCAGGATGAGGTCCTGCTCGGGCCCGCTGAGCAACCTGGGGCTGGGGTCCCCCCGCAGCGCGGCGCCCTGGCGCAAGATGCTGAAACCGAGAGCCTGGTGGGTGCGGGCCAGCGGTTCGGTCGTGGTGCCGCCTATCCGGGCAGTGATGCGGTTTCGCAAATCCGCGGCCGCAGTCCGCGAAGCCGTGAGGACGAGGCACTGGTCGGGCTCGACCTCGTCACGGCGCACCCGGTCGACCACGATCTCGACAGCAGTGGACGTCTTGCCAGTGCCCGGAGCGCCGAGGACGCGCAGGACCCCTGCGTCATGACCCTGCGTGGCGTCAGCGCGGCTGCCGGCGGCGTGGTGGCTGACGGCGTGATGAGCCGCGGCGCGATGGGCGACGGCTGCAGCCTGGGCATCATCCAGGATCGGGGCCTGGGCACCCAGACTGGGAGCCCGTCGCAATGTCAGCACCGCCAGATTCCATCACGGCGCACCGACAGCGACGCACGTGAAGCCGTCATCCAACTCACTCCTCGCCTGCTCGAATCGGCCCCGGACACACGAATGCCCCGACCGTGAGGTCAGGGCATTCGTGGTGCAGAACAGGTTCTGCCAGGTGAGATCAGAGCGGACGGATGTTCTCCGCCTGCGGGCCCTTCGGGCCCTGGGTGATGTCGAACTCAACCTTCTGGTTCTCGTCAAGCGAGCGGTATCCGCTGCTGGCGATGGCCGAGTAGTGCGCGAACACGTCGGCGCTGCCGTCTTCGGGAGCAATGAAGCCGAAGCCCTTTTCAGCGTTGAACCACTTCACGGTGCCAGTTGCCATAATCTTTTTTCCTCCAAGAGCGCTCTGTCGATCCCGAATGCCGGGTCCGATCGTCGCGGTGTTCGTCGTCCGCTCCAGATCAGGAACAAAGCGCACCCCCGGCACAAGGCCGCAAGCGTTCAAGACGTGCGATGCACAGCAACTACGAGCGTGAGACTACCCCAGCCCCGGTGAATACATAGAGTTCTGCGGAAGTCATTCTGGGCAGGGACCCAGGCACCGAGGCTGAGTCCGAACACCGTGTGGGGAAGATCACGTTGCTGGAGGTTGAGACCGACAGCGTCACGCTGTCACACCCGCGCCGTCCCATCGGGCCAGCCTCATATCCACCCGGCGTCCATCCAGAGCGCCTCGCACCAGGGCAGTCCCCTCCCCACGCCAGTGCGCCAGCGCCTCGTCCTCCAGCTCCTCGGGGACTTCGCCGCTTGCGCGGATGACGCGCCACCAGGTGACCGACGCGCCGTATCGGGACATCACCGCTCCGACTTGACGAGGTCCTCCCTGTCCGATCAGCTCGGCGACGTCCCCGTAGGCCAGGACCATGCCCTCCGGGATCTGGTCGACGATGCGCAGCACCGCCTCCGCGAAGTCAGGAAGCTCCGGGGTCTCCATGCCGGCTCAGTAGCTCGGCTGGGAGGGGTCGACATCTCGAATCCAGGCGAGCACCCCGCCTGCGAGATTGTGAACGTCCGGATGACCAGCCTCGATCAGGATCCGTGAGGCTTCCTCCGATCGGCTGCCGGACCTGCACATGATGACGACCGGCTGTTTGAACGGAATCTGCGACACCGCTGCCCCGGAACGGAACTCGTCAAGATGAATGGCCTGCGCCCCCGGGATGCCAGCGATCGCACGCTCGTCCCGGCCGCGCACATCGACCAGCAGCACCCCGGGCGAATCAACACTGTCAGCCAGCAGATCGGCCAGCTCTCGCGCCGATATCAGGGGCACGGGAACGCTCGCGGCAGCGGCGACCGAACCACCCGGCATACCGCAGAAGTCTTGGTAGTCAACGAGTTTCGTGACGGTCGGCGATGTTCCGCACACAGCGCAGTCGGGGTCCTTGCGCACAGTGAGGGCATCCCAGCTCTGGCGGAGCGCGTCATGCACCATCAACCGGCCGATCAACGGATCCCCAATGCCGACAATGAGTTTCACAGCCTCAGCTGCCTGGATGGATCCGATGGCGGCGCAGAGGAGCCCGAGAACCCCACCCTCGGCACACGATGGCACCAGACCAGGCGGAGGCGGCTCGGGAAACACGCAGCGGTAGCAGGGGCCGTGCTTCGCCCACCAGACGCTGGCCTGACCGTCGAAGCGAAAGATCGATCCCCAGACGTCCGGCTTGCCCAGCAGGACGCAGGCGTCGTTGAGCAGATATCGGGTCGGGAAGTTGTCGGCCCCGTCCAGCACCAGGTCGTAGTCAGCAATGATCTCAAGGGCGTTGGTGGAGTCGATCCGAACGTCGTGCCTGACGACCCGCACCAGCGGATTCATCGAGGCCAGCGTCTCCGCGGCGGACTCAGACTTCAGCCGACCGACGTCAGCGACTCCGTGGACCACCTGCCGCTGCAGGTTCGACATCTCCACCAGGTCGTCGTCGACCACGCCGATGGTTCCGACACCGGCTGCCGCGAGGTACATCAATGCCGGAGACCCGAGCCCCCCTGCTCCGACTACCAGCACCCGTGCGTTTTTTAGGCGGCGCTGACCCTCCATGCCCACGTCGGGGATGAGCACATGCCGGGCATAGCGCTCTACCTCCGCGGCGGACAACGACACCGATGGCTCGACAAGGGGTGGAATTGCCATGTTGATGAGGTTACCCGCGCGTAGAATTCGTTTCGCCTGCCGCATGAGCCCTGATGTCGCGGCACGGCACACGGACATCGGTCACGTGAATCGACTCCACCCCGGGTCATCGGCCGAACGAGAGGGACCCCAACAGTGTCGACGCGCTCAGATACCCGAGGACGCGGCGTACGGCTGCCGCGCTCTGCACGGCGGGCGCAGCTGCTCGACGCCGCGCAAGAAGTGTTCGTTGAGTCGGGCTACCACGCCGCCGCGATGGACGAGATCGCCGACCGCGCCGGAGTCTCCAAACCCGTTCTTTACCAACACTTCCCTGGCAAGCTCGATCTCTATGTGGCGTTGCTCGACCATCACNCGGGTGAGCTACTGGGTCTGATCAGGGCAGCCCTGGCGTCGACCACGGACAACAAACAGCGTGTCGCGGCGGCCGTGGGCGCCTACTTCGAGTTCGTCGATCGTGACGGTGCAGCGTTCCGGTTGGTGTTCGAGTCCGACCTGACCAACGAGGCTGCCGTCCGCGAGCTCGTCGACAAGGTTTCGCAGGATTCCGCCGAGGCCATCGCCGAGGTCATCAAGGAGGACACCGACCTGCCTGACGCNGAGGCGCATCTGCTTGGCATGGCGCTGTCCGGCATGGCCCAGATCTGTGCGCGCTTCTGGCTGTCGCAAGGTTCGGCGATCCCCCGAGACGAAGCGGCCCGGCTGGTGGCGGCCCTCTCCTGGCGTGGCTTGCGCGGCTTCCCCAAGATCGAGCGGGAAGGATCTGGCCCCGAGGGGGGTTAGCCTTCGCAGAACGACAACGAGCGGGGCGCGATGTCTGGCGTCGCCGCCGGTTGCCCCGCACATCACACGTTGCCCCGCACATCAACACTCTGACGAAAGGCTTTCCCGTGGAGGTCAAGATCGGCGTGCAGAACGTCGCGCGCGAGATCGTGCTGGAGTCCGAACAGTCCCCTGACGAGGTCGAAGCCCTGGTCAACACGGCGCTGACCGACGGTGGCGTGCTCAACCTCGTCGAGGCTTCGGGGCGGCGCGTGATGATCCCGGTGGCCACGATCGGCTACGTCGACGTCGGCGCGTCCAAGAAGGGCTCTGTCGGGTTCGGCACGATCTGACGCAGCGTCACGCGGCCAACCGCCATACAAAGCAGAGTGACGGACCGTATGGCGAGTGGCGAGCTCATGCGTGGAGCCCCAGCAAGCCCATCCGCCGCATGTGCTCGTCGGTGAGCCGAGCCAACATCCGACCCAACTCGGCCAGGTCGGCGCCCGGGCGGTTGATGCCGCCCACGAGCAGGCTGGCCAGGGCATCGCGCTCGACGGCCACGCGCTGCGACTGGGAAAGCGCCTCACCGACCAAGCGACGACCCCACAGGGCGAGCCGCCCACCCACGGTGGGATCGGCCTCGATGGCCTCTCGGACCGCTTTGACGGCGAACTTCGCCTGCCCGACGTCCTCAAGCACCGAGCGCACCAACGTCTGCGTCGAGGGATCCACGTAGGCAGAGATCTCGCGATAGAAGTCGGTCGCGATGCCATCTCCCACGTAGGCCTTGACCAAGCCCTCGAGCCAACCAGTCGGTCTGGTGCGATTGTGGAACTCGTCGATCGGGACGATGAAGGGGGCCATGGCCTGCTCGGGCTCGACGCCCATCTCGCTGAGTCGACGGGTCAACGCCTCGAAGTGATGGAACTCGGCCACTGCAACACGCGCAAGAGCCGCTTTCTCCGGTTGGCTCGGAGCCATCTCGGCATCGGCCGCCAGCCGCGAGAACGCCGTCAGCTCGCCATAGGCCAGTGCGCCAAGCAGATCGACAACCGCCGCTCGATAGGTGGGGTCATCGGAGAATGGA
>JGI24130J36418_10000200_pt1 | contig 18118 bp, 18 predicted proteins | sample BarGraNGADG00212_FD_36418 | JGI IMG/M metagenome (IMG submission 36418)
CGCGTGGGCGGCGGCAAGCTGTGCAATCTCACGGAGCGCGTCGAGACCTTTGGGGAGCTGACCGATGATGACCGTGGACCCGGCGAAGAGCTCTGGAGTCATGGGGAGGTGCCGGAACCGGCCGGTCAGCTCGACCCGGATCGCGTTGTGCGCCAATGCCTGCTCGCCGGTGATGGGGTCCTGATGTACTCGAACCTCCTGGGCGCCGTGCAGCGCAATCGCGCCCAGTGTCACGGCGCCGTACCGGTCTCCGACAACGACGACGCGGCCGGCCGCCGCAGCCTCGATGGCAAGGCCAGCCTCGGCCAGGACGAGCCGATCGGTGGCGTCGACAGCGACGAGATTGTCGGCCTCGAGGTCGGGAAACCGGCGCAGAACCTGGAAGTCAAAGGCGTTGCTCACTGAGGCAGCAGGTCAGCTCGGCGGGAGGACGTCCGTCTGGGCGGGCACCGTGTCCTGGCGCAACAGACCCACCGGACAGGTCATGCCGTTCGGGCCGTGGTTGCAGTAGCCGCCGGGGTTCTTGTGCAGGTACTGCTGGTGGTAGTCCTCGGCGTAGTAGAAGGTGCCAGCCGCGTCGGCAGTCTGCATCTCGGTGGTGATGTCACCAAAACCGTTGTCCTTCAACACGACCTGGAACGCGTCACGCGTCGCTCGTGCCGCTGCTTCCTGGTGTGGGGTGGTCCAGTAGATCGCGCTGCGGTACTGCGTGCCGAGGTCATTTCCCTGGCGGAAGCCCTGCGTCGGGTCGTGGTTCTCCCAGAACTCCTTGAGCAGGAGCTCGGGGGAGGTGAGCGTCGCGTCATAGGCGATCAGCACTGCCTCGGCGTGCCCGGTGCGACCGCTGCACACCTCCTCGTAGGTCGCGTTCGGGGTGAAGCCCCCCATGTATCCGACCGCCGTGGTCACCACACCGGGGAGCTTCCAGAAGATGCGCTCGGCACCCCAGAAACAACCCATCGCGATGTACAGGACCTCGACCCCCGCCGGCCAGGGCCCGTGCATCGAGGTGCCGAGGACCTCGTGACGGTCGGGGATGCCCGGCAAGGGTGTACTGCGTCCTGGCAGGGCGTCGTCGGGGGTGGTCAGTGTGCGTTTTGCGGATCCAAACACCCGTCTAGTCTCACATGATTCGACCGGTTGAAACCCGCCGGTGTGCCCGAGGGATCTGCCGCTGTGACCGAGGGACCTGCCGTTGTGGGTCGTTGGCCGGTCCGTTCGCGACCCGGTCCATGTGATCGCGGTCTTGTAAGGTTCGACTTCGGGGACGTCGGTCCGCTTCCGGTGCCGGGAGTCCGGGAGTCGGGAGTCCGGGAAGGCTAGACATGGCGCAGGAGGACGTGCCCGCGGTCGCAGTGACGATCCACGTCGTCGCTCGCAAGGCTGGAGTGTCATCGGCCACCGTCTCCAGGGTGCTGCAAGGCAGCGCTTCGACCTCCGACTCGACTCGCGCGAAGGTCATCGCCGCAGTGCAGGAGCTGGGCTACGCACCGCCCGATCGATCCCGACGGCCGACGTCCATGCGACACGAGGCGTATGGGCTGGTGCTGGCTGACCTGGGGGGCTCCGACTACTCCGAGCTGGTCATGGGCCTTGAGTCCGCGGCCGCGGATCTGGGTCAGAGCGTTGTCCTCGTCGTGACCAAGCGTCTGGACGATGCTTCCGAAACGGTTCGCGACCTGGCCCAAGGGGTCGACGGCCTGGTCATCGGAGCCAACACCGTTCCAGACGCTGTTGCGCATTCCTTGGGCCGGGCGCTGCCGGTGGTTCTGCTCGCCCGACCCGATGTCGCCGGTTGCGACTCCGTGCGGGCCGACAATGTCGAGAGTGCCGCTCTGATCACCGCTCACCTCTTCGAACACGGCCGCTCGCGGCTGGTGTTCGTCGGCGAACCGGACGCTTCCCTCGACGTGTCCGAGCGCTATGCCGGATTCCGCAGGGCCCACATCGCAGCCGGTGTGCCGTTGCGCCGCCCACCGTTGCGCGTGCCGCTGATCGAGGGAGCGGGCGTGCGGGTTGCGGAGGAGATCCTGCGCCGGCGCGTGAAGATCGACGGGCTCGTATGCGGCAACGACATACTCGCGCTCGCCATCATCAAGCGATTGCAGGACAACGGAGTTCATATTCCTGAAGATCTGGCTGTCACAGGTTGGGATGACGTCTTGGCCGCCCGCTACATCTCTCCTGGTCTGACGACGGTTCGCCAGCCGATGCATGACTTTGGGCGGCTCGCTGCGGAACGACTTCATGCCCGGATCGTCAACGCGCAGCCGGTCATCAGGTCCGAGGTGCTTCCGACAAGGGTCATCCTTCGCTCTTCATGCGGCTGTCCGGCGCTGTCGGCCCCCACGCGTGCTTGACCTCCGTGGTCGCCGGATGTCTCGGCGGCTCGTTCAGCTGTTTGCCGGGTTGGTCACCTTTGCCTTCGGAGAAAGCCTGATCATTCAGGCCCGGCTTGGTGTCATGTCATGGGACGTCCTGCATCAAGGCCTGACCAATCACCTCGGGCTCACCATCGGACGGTGGTCGATCATCGTCGGCGCGCTCGTCCTGCTCCTGTGGATCCCGATGCGCGAGAAGCCCGGGCTGGGCACCATTGGCAACGTCATCGTGATCGGTCCGACGCTGGACCTGTTCTTGCACTGGGTTCCGGCGACGACGTCCATGGGCTGGCGAGTCGCCATGCTGTTGATCGGGATCTTCATCACCGGGCTGGCGACGGCGGCGTACATCGGCGCTCGGCTCGGATCGGGTCCACGCGACGGGTTGATGACGGGGCTGGTGCGGCTCACCGGCTGGCCGGTTGGCTGGATTCGCACCGTGATCGAGCTGTCGGTTGTGGTCGTGGGCTACCTGTTGGGTGGCAACCTCAACGCCGGGACGGTGGTCTTCGTTCTCACGATCGGGCCAATTGTGCACGTCTTCCTGCCCAAGCTGATCATCGGCGAACCCGCCACCACCCCCTGACCGGGCTTCCCGTGTATACCGTCCACGCAGTTCTCGGGGTTTGACGCCAGCGGCAGCGGAGAACGCTGATGGCGACTGCCGTGATCCGGCTGACTTCGCGCTCTGCAGTCTCCAAAGCCGTTCCGAGGCTGGTCAACGTCCCTGACTCGTTCAGAGGCCCCCGGGGCGCCGGTTGGTGAGGCCTGATCTGGTCGACGAACGGCTGAAGATCGCCGTGGAGGCGGACAGCTTGTACAACAACCTCGTCGCCGGCTTCGGTGCGCACGCGCCTCGAGTTTGGATGTCGTGCACGTGTGGCGGCGGAAACGGCTCGGCTTGGTGGATCGGTCTCGCGATAGCCTTGGCGACATGACCCCCGCGACCCCACATGACGCCGGCCATGAGGCTGGATTCAACACTCGTGCGATCCATGCAGGGCAGGAGCCGGACTCCCTGACGGGGGCTGTCGTGCCGGCGATCTACCAGGTCTCGACCTACAAGCAGGACGGCGTGGGCGGCCTACGCGGAGGGTATGAGTACAGCCGTTCGGCCAACCCGACCCGCACCGCTCTCGAGGAGTGTCTGGCCGCGCTCGAAGGCGGGAGTCGGGCTTTTGCGTTCGCCTCCGGCCTGGCGGGGCAGGACACCACGATCCGGGCGTTGCTCAAACCCGGCGACCACGTGGTTGTTCCGACCGATGCCTACGGCGGCACCTATCGCCTGCTGAACAAGGTCGCCCTGCCATGGGGAGTGGAGCACACCGTCGCCAAGATCTCGGACGTCGCGGCGGTTCGTGCTGCGATCCGGCCCGGTCAGACCAAGATCGTCTGGGTCGAGACGCCCACCAACCCGCTGCTCGGTATAGCCGACATCGCGGCGCTCGCGACGGTCGCGCACGAGGCCGGGGCCATCCTGGCAGTCGACAACACGTTCGCCACGCCCTACCTCCAGCAGCCGCTGGCCCTCGGCGCCGACATCGTGATGCACTCCACCACCAAGTACTGCGGTGGCCACAGCGACGTCGTGGGCGGCGCGGTCGTGACGGCGAAAACCATCGCGGTTCCTGGGTTCGAGGACGCCGAAGACCGCATTGCATTCCACCAGAACTCCATGGGCGCGATTGCCGGTCCATTTGACGCATGGCTCGTGCTGCGCGGCCTGAAGACCCTCGGCGTGCGCATGGACCGCAGCTGCGACAACGCCGAGAAAGTTGTCGAGTTCCTCCTTGGTCACAGCGCCGTCACCGCCGTTCACTACCCGGGTCTTCCCGGTCACCCCGGCTACAGGGTCGCGGCCAAGCAGATGAAGCGATTCGGGGGCATGGTCTCCTTCGAGGTCAGGGGCGGCGAGCAGCAGGCGGTGGACGTCTGCGGCGCCACCGAGATCTGGACCCTGGGTGAGAGCCTTGGTGGCGTCGAGTCACTGATCGAGCACCCCGCGCGTATGACGCACGCCTCGGTCCGCGGGACCGAGCTGGAGGTGTCCGGTGACCTCGTGCGTCTCTCCACCGGCATCGAGGANGCCAAGGATCTCATCGACGACCTCGACCGCGCGCTGGCCAAGAGCGCCGTTTGATGCCCNACNTCTNCCGTTGAGGCGAGTGCTCTGCGTCGATTTCGGGTCGACGTTCACCAAGGCCGTTCTGCTCGACCCCAGGGACGGGCGGCTGCTCGCCCACGCGTCGGCGCCGAGCACCATCAGCACCGACATCCTCGACGGATACCGCTCGATCCGCGAAACCCTTGCCATGGCCGGGTTTCCCGTCGCGGATGAGGTGTTGGCGTGTTCGAGTGCGGGCGGTGGTCTGCGGCTCGCGGTCGTGGGTTACGAGCGGTCCGTCACAGCCGAAGCTGGCCATCGGGTCGGGTTGAGCGCAGGGGCGAAGGTCGTCGAGGTTGTGGCCGGGCCGATGACCACAGCGCAGGTGGCGANGCTGCGAGCNGCCCGGCCCGACGTCATCCTGCTGGTGGGCGGGACNGATGGTGGCAACACAAATGTGTTGCTGCACAACGGTTCTCGGCTCGCAAAAGCCCGNCTGGCCGCGGCGATCGTGGTTGCCGGCAACCTCGACGTTCGCGCCGAGCTGGCGTCCACTCTGGAGTCAACCGATCGGCGTTTTGTCCTCACCGACAACGTGCTGCCACAGATCGGCGTGATCAACCCCATGGGGGCCCGCGCGGCGATCCGCGAGGTGTTCCTGCGACACGTGATAGGCGGCAAGGGGCTGTCCAAGGGCCCCGAGTTCGCTGCGATGGTGCGTGCGGCGACCCCCGACGCCATGNTGCGCGGGGTCGAGACGCTCGCCGCGGCAACCGACGGCGATGTCCTGGTGTTCGACGTCGGNGGAGCCACCACCGACGTCTACTCGGTGATCAGCCCTGAAGGTGAGGATGCCGTGCTGCGCAAGGACGTCGTCCCCCAGCTCTGGCACGCACGAACCGTGGAAGGCGACCTCGGGATGCGCTGGAACGCCCGAGGCGTCGCGGACGCGGCGAAGGTGGAGCACCTGCTGTCCGGCTCCGACCTGGCTCGGCTCCGGGCGTGGGCGACCAGGATGGAGGCCAACCCGGCATACCTGCCGAAAGGCGAGCGAGAGCTCGAGGCCGACCTGACCCTCGCGCGCGTGGCCGCGGTCACCGCAGTACGCCGGCACGCACGCCCCGCCCACCCCGGGGATCCAGCCCGTCCATTGACCAGGCTTGCCCACGTCATCGGCTCGGGTGGCGTGCTGCGGTACAGCCCAAAAGCCAGTCAGGACAGCGTATTGCGAGCCATTACGTCAGACTTCGCAGGCGGGTGGAAGGTTCCTGCCGAGGCGCGCACGGCGGTTGACTCGGCATACCTGCTGTTTGCGGCGGGCCTGCTGGCGGATGCTGAGAGCCACGGCCCCGAGGTGGCGGCCAGGGTGGCCCGACAGGTCCTTGCGTCGGGCTGAAGTCGCCGGCGATATCCTGCGCCCATGGCATCAACCTCGCTGCCCGTGACCCTGGACGACGTGGTCGCCGCGCAAAAGCTGCTCAGCAGCATCATCGGTCCCACCCCGCTCGAGTTCAGTCGCGCGCTCTCCGACCGAGCTGGGGGTGACGTCCACCTCAAGTGCGAGAACCTCCAGCGCGCAGGGTCCTTCAAGATCCGCGGCGCCTATACGCGCATNTCCCGCCTCAGCGATGAGGAGAAGGCTCGCGGCGTCGTCGCGGCCAGCGCCGGGAACCATGCCCAAGGTGTGGCGCTCGCGGCTCAGCTGCTCGGCATCAAGTCGACGGTATTCATGCCTCTGGGCGCGCCGATTCCCAAGCTCAACGCCACCCGTGCCTATGGTGCCGACGTCGAGCAGCTCGGCACCAGCATTGACGAATGTCTTGTGAGGGCAAAGCAGTTCGAGGCCGAGACTGGCGCTGTCCTCATCCACCCGTTCGACCACGCGGACATCGTCGCCGGGCAGGGAACCTGTGGCCTGGAGATTCTGGAGCAGTGCCCAGACGTCAACACCATTCTGGTCAGTGTGGGCGGCGGCGGTCTGCTGGCCGGGATCGCAACGGCAGTCAAGGCCAAGCGGCCCGACGTGCGCGTCATCGGGGTACAGGCAGAGATGGCCGCGGCATACCCGCCGTCCCTGGCCGCCGGCAGGCCTGTACCCCTGACCTCGATGGCCACCATGGCCGACGGCATCGCGGTTGGCTGCCCGGGTGAGGTGCCGTACGCCATCGTCCGTGAGCTGGTCGACTCGATCGAGACGGTCAGCGAGGAGTCCCTGTCGCGCGCCCTGTTGTTCCTGCTCGAGCGGGCCAAGCTGCTCGTCGAGCCCGCGGGCGCTGCCGCCGTCGCGCGGCTGCTTGACGCCGGCCCGCACACCTATGAGGGGCCGGTCGTCGCTGTTCTGTCCGGCGGGAACATCGACCCACTGTTGCTGCTNCGGATCGTCAGGTACGGCCTGGCCGCTGCCAGAAGATACCTGCAGTTCCGGGTACGGGTCTCGGACAGCCCAGGCGCTCTCGCGGGTCTGCTGGCCGATCTGGCCGGCGCCGACGCCAACGTCCTGGAGATCGAGCACGTTCGCACCGCCGCGACGCTGCAGGTGCACGAGGTCGAGGTCGCGGTGCAGCTCGAGGCCAAGGGCAGTGCGCACTGCGACGAGATCCTTCGGGCGTTGCGCGAAAAGGGATATCCGGTCTCGTTCGGCTGATCGGCAGCTCGACTGATCGGCAGCTCAGCCGATCGGTGAGTCGCTGGGATCAGCCGACGTACGGCTTGGCGCTGAGGACCTTGACCTGGACGCTCTCCTTGCCCTTGGGCGGCAGGTAGCTCGTCACGTCCCCGGCCTTCTTGTCGAGGATGGCCTTGCCCATCGGTGACTTCTCGCTGTAGACGTCAAGGCCAGAGCCGTCGGCGATCTCGCGGCTGCCGAGCAGGAAGGTGAGCGTTTCGCCGAACACCTCGACGGTGACGACCATGCCGGGCTCGACGATGCCGTCGTCCAGGGGGGAGTGCCCGACGATGGCGTTCTCCAGCAGCTGTGTCAGCTGACGGATCCGGGCCTCCATCTTGCCCTGCTCCTCCTTGGCCGCGTGGTAGCCGCCGTTCTCCTTGAGGTCGCCTTCATCGCGCGCCGCCTCGATNTTCTTCGAGATCTCGGCGCGGTCCTCACCGGTGAGCTTGGCCAGCTCTTTCTTGAGCCGGTCAAATGCTTCCTGGGTCAGGTAGCTTGCGGCAGGCGGCGCAGTGTCGGTCACGTCTAGCTCCTTGCGTACGGGGTCTTGGCAACGGTCCGCCGGAATCAGCGGTATGCCGTGAGCCAAGCAAACGGGTCCGGACCCTCGATCTGATGATCGGCAGGACCAGACCCACGGTGTGAGCCTTAAGAGTACCAATCATCTGCCCAGACAGGCATAACTGCGTTCAGTCGATCGAGCAGGACTTGACCACCCCGGTGACCGCGCGGGTGGTGGTGTGAACCCGGGTTGTGAGTTTCACAGACTGAGTGTTCGACGCACGAACGGCGACCTCCAGGAGACCTACCGTGCCGAACCCCTGGTCCATAGCGCCGATCGTGCAGGTGACATCGCTGCCGATCGGTCGGCTGACCAGGTAGGTCACATCCACGGTTCTTTCATCGATCACGCGATAGCCCAGGTTGGTCCAGCTTGGCTTGCCGAGCGTGCTGGCCAGCCCGAACCAGACTGCCAAGGCGCAGCCGAGCAGGATGCCGATGGTGCCCAGGACCCACGCTCTGGCGTGCCCCGGGGCGGGGTGTGGGATCGGCACGGGCAAACCTTTCCGCAGGAGCTGACAGTGGTCGGGTGACAAGATGTGCGCTGAGCTGATAGTCCGGTATGACACTGAGCAGGAGCGTACGTGGAGAAACGTTCACAGCCACTGATGAGTCGGGAGATGAGAGCCTAGGTGGATAAGGGACTGCGACTCATGGCGGTGCACGCGCACCCCGATGACGAGTCGAGCAAGGGTGCGGCGACGATGGCCCGTTATGTCGCCGAGGGAGTTGACGTCCTGGTGGTGTCATGCACCGGGGGCGAGCGCGGCGACGTCCTCAACCCGGGACTCAAGCACGACCCCGAGATTCTGCGTGACCTGCCCGAGGTGCGCCGGCGTGAGATGGCCAGGGCCCAGGAGATCCTTGGCGTTCAGCACACCTGGTTGGGTTTCGTGGACTCCGGCCTGCCCGAGGGCGACCCGTTGCCTCCCCTGCCCGAGGGTTGTTTCGCGCTCGAGCCGATCGAGGTGACGACCGAAGCACTGGTGCGGGTGATCCGGGACTTCAAACCGCACGTGATGACCACCTACGACGAGCACGGTGGCTATCCCCATCCGGACCACGTCATGTGTCACACGGTGTCGATGTCCGCGTTCGCTGCGGCGGGTGACCCGACGGCATACGCGCATGCCGGCGAGCCGTGGCAGCCTCTGAAGATCTACTACAGCCAGACGCTGACCAAGGGCCGCATCCTCGCCTACCACGATGCGATGGAAGCGGCGGGGCTCGAGTCCCCCTACGGGGAGTGGATCTCTCGATGGGAGGAGCGCGGAGAACGCACCATCACCACCAAGGTCGAGTGCGCCGACTACTTCGAGCTTCGCGACCAGGCCCTCCTGGCTCACGCCACCCAGGTCGACCCCGATGGCACGTGGTTCAAGGTGCCGATGCAGATGCAGAAGGAGATCTGGCCGACCGAGGACTTCGAGGCGGCGTTGGCCTATGTGCCTGTCGAGCCGGAGGAGTCGGACCTGTTCNCCGGACTCGGCACCGCTGATCAGGCCGANGTGCTGGCGANATCAGATCGACTGCAGATCGCCTATGACGGACGCAAGGAGACCTGATGAACTACGAGAGTGTTGACGTCACCGCGGGGCTGGAAGGCTTCCTGGCCTTCTTCCTGCTGGCCGTGGCGCTGTACCTCCTGATGCGCAACATGAACGCCCGCATGCGCCGGATGGCCTATCGCGCGGAGCAGGAGGCCTCGGCGGCCGATGGTGATGACCCAGATCCCGAAGGTCATGACTCCTCTGGTCAGCCGGACGACCCGGACTTAGGCTGACCTTACGGGGCGGGACTGCCGCGCCGACATACAAGAGCAGACGGAGGTGACCGTCATGAGCGGTCGCGTGGTGCACTTTGAGATCCCCTTCGATGACGGTGANCGGGCCCGTGCGTTCTACCAGAGCACGTTTGGATGGAGCGTCACGGCCATGCCCGAGATGGGCTACACCATGGTCGGCACGGGGCCGATGGGCGACCAGGGGCCTTCTGAGTCCGGATACATCGGCGGTGGCATGATGCAGCGCTCCGAACCTTCCCAGGGGCCGATCATCACCGTGGATGTCGAAAACATCGACGCGACGCTGGCCAGGATCGAGGAGCTTGGGGGCAAGACGGTGCGGCCGCGCCAGGAGGTCGGGCAGATGGGCTTTTCCGCGTACTTCAACGACCCCGAGGGCAATCTCATGGGTCTGTGGCAGAACGCGCCAACGCCGGAGTAACCGGTCAAGCTGGGTAGATCAGTCAGACGGGTGGATCAGGCCGCGGGACCTGACCCATAGACCGCCATCGACACCGCTATGTAGTGGGCGATGAACGCCGCGACGGTGCAGACGTGGAAGATCTCGTGGAATCCGAACCACCGCGGCGAGGGGTTGGGCTTCTTGATCCCGTACACCACGGCGCCGAGCGTGTAGAGCAGACCCCCGACGGCGATGAGGGTGACCACAGCCGCGCCGCCGTGGACGTAGAGCGGCTTGAGGTAGAAGACGGCCACCCAGCCCAGCGCGACGTAGATGGGTGTGTAGAGCCACCGTGGCGCGCCGACCCAGAAGACGCGGAACAGCACCCCGCCGATCGCACCGATCCAGGCAATGAGCAGCAGGCTGCGGGTCTGGTTCGGGGGAAGGAGCAGCAGCGCGAACGGTGTGTAGGTGCCGGCGATGATCAGGAAGATGTTGGAGTGGTCCATGCGCTTGAGCAAACCCGTCACCTTCGCGGACCAGGTGCCGCGGTGATAGACCGCTGAGGTGCCGAACAACATGGCGGCCGTGATGGCGAAGATGACGGCGCCGATGCGGGCCTTGCCGTTGGGGGCGAGGGCCACCAGGACGATGCCGGCAGCCAGAGCCAGAGGAAAGGTGCCCGCATGGATCCACCCGCGCAGCTTGGGTTTGACGGCCGCCACGGCGGCGGCAGCTGCTTCCAACGGATTGCGGTCGGCCTGCGGTTGGGAACTCATGCGAGAACAGTAACCTACGCAACCGTAAGTTACTAGCGCGTAACTTGTGCGCCCCATCTCGCTGCTGGCGGAGGCGCAACGCTGCGCGGAGTACGGTTGAGTTCTGGCCAGAGTTCTAGGGAGTCTTGCCGTGGGGCTGCGTGACCTGCTGTACGGCGCATACGAGCGCCGGCTCGCCGCTGGCCTCAAACACCAAAGGTTGCCGCGTCACGTCGGCGTCATGCTCGATGGCAACCGCCGATGGGCCAAGGCGAACGGCGCCAACACCGCGCAGGGGCATCAGGCAGGCGCTGACAACATCTCGCCACTCCTGTGCTGGTGCGAGGATGTCGGCGTCGAGGTGGTCACGCTGTGGTTGCTCTCGACCGACAACCTCAACCGCCCTGCCAAGGAGCTTGAGCCCCTTCTCGAGATCATCGAGAATGTCGTGGCCGACCTGGCTGCGTCTCGACGATGGCGACTGAATCCCGTTGGTGCACTTGATCTTCTGCCCGCCGAGACGACCCGCCGCCTGAAAGAGGCGGCAGAGTCCACGCGTGATCTCGATGCCATGATCGTCAACGTCGCAGTGGGCTACGGGGGGCGCCGTGAGATCGCCGACGCGGTCCGTTCCATGTTGCAGGAGCACGCGGCCAAGGGCACGTCGATCGAGGAACTCGCAGAGATCTTCGACGTCGAGCAGATTGCTGACCACCTGTACACCAAGGGCCAGCCGGACCCCGACCTGGTGATCCGCACCTCAGGCGAACAGCGGCTGGGTGGCTTCCTGCTATGGCAGAGCGCCCACAGCGAGTTCTACTTCTGCGAGGCCTACTGGCCGGACTTCCGCCACGTGGACTTCCTGCGTGCCTTGCGCGCCTATGCCGAGCGCGAGAGGCGTTACGGCGCATAGCCGCTCAGGCACGAGCTGCAGAAATGACGAACGACTCGGGCGACGTGGCGATCGTGCGTGTCGCTGCTGAAAAGCAAGCCGCAGACCCCCCTTGGGCCTAGCCTCGAATGTGACGCAAGGCACCCGTCATGCGTTCGGGAAGGCCCACCACATGGAGCGACTTCAGCTCCGGACGGAGGGCCGGTATCGGCTCTACCGTCTGACGGTGGATCGGTCCCGGCATCTCGTCCGCGAGTAGAGATACAGCCGTATGTGCTGTGCACAGGGAGTCGAAATGGCCACGGTTCGTCGTTCTTCGACCAGCTCCAAGACCGGCCCCAGCGGCGCCCAGGGGACCACGCACAGCACCTCCCCGCGGTCGGAGGCCAGACACAAGACGTTTGTGCTCGACACCTCTGTCCTGTTGTCCGACCCGCGCGCGATACTCCGCTTCCGCGAGCATGAGGTGGTGCTNCCGGTCGTCGTGGTGACCGAGCTCGAGGCCAAGCGCAACCACCCGGAGCTCGGCTACTTCGCCCGACAGGCGTTGCGGTTGCTGGACGACCTCCGCATCCAGGAGGGGCGTCTCGACGAGCCCGTGCCGGTCGGTGACGACGGCGGGAGCCTTCGCATCGAGCTCAACCACACTGACGCCCAGTCGCTCCCCGCAGGCTTTCGGCTGGGCGACAACGACTCCCGCATTCTCGCCGTCGCGAAGAACCTGAGCCTCGACGGCCGCGACGTCACCGTGGTCAGCAAGGACCTGCCGATGCGCGTCAAGGCGTCCGCATGCGGGCTCGAGGCTGAGGAGTACCGCGCCGAGTTCGCCATCGACAGCGGCTGGGTCGGTATGGCTGAGCTGGCAATCTCGGTCGAGGACATGGACTCGCTGTACGAGACCGGTCGCCTCGAGAACGACGCGGCGCGCGAACTCCCTTGTCACACAGGGCTGGTGCTCGTGTCGCCCCGAGGTGGNGGACTCGGGCGGGTGAGCCCGGACAAGTCGATCCGGTTGGTGCGCGGTGACCGTGACGCGTTCGGTCTGCATGGGCGCAGCGCCGAGCAGCGCATCGCCCTGGACCTGCTGATGGACCCCGATGTCGGGATCGTCAGCCTTGGTGGGCGAGCTGGCACGGGCAAGAGTGCCCTGGCGATCTGTGCCGGGATCGAGGCGGTGATGGAGCGCAGGCAGCACCGCAAGGTGATCATCTTCAGGCCGCTGTACGCCGTGGGCGGCCAGGAGCTGGGCTATCTGCCCGGCAGCGAGTCCGAGAAGATGGGGCCGTGGGGACAGGCGGTCTTCGACACCNTGGGCGCCCTGGTCTCGACCGAGGTGGTCGAAGAGATNCTGGACCGNGGGATGCTCGAGGTCCTTCCCTTGACCCACATCCGCGGCCGGTCGTTGCACGACTCCTTCGTNATCGTCGATGAGGCCCAGTCGCTCGAGCGCAACGTGCTGCTGACGGTGCTCTCGCGAATCGGGCAGAACTCCAAGGTGGTTCTGACCCACGACGTCGCGCAGCGCGACAACCTGCGGGTCGGTCGTCACGACGGCGTCGCCGCCGTCATCGAGGCGCTCAAAGGCCATCCGTTGTTCGCCCACGTCACCCTGACCCGCAGTGAGCGCAGCCCCATCGCGGCGCTGGTGACCGACCTGCTCGAGGGCCTGGAGGTCTGAGGTTCGACGCCCAACTGGCCTCGGGGATAGGGCCTCGAAAGGGTGCCGCATGCCGCCCGATGGCAGCTGATCACACGGGCGATTTGGAATCCGTGCGGATCTTTGGGACGGTATACGGGCAAAGTCTCGTTTTCATAACGCGTCGTCAGGCAAAGACGTTTCGCCAGGTGGAGGTTTCCACTTCCACTCGTCGCGCTCATCTGCGTAATCGGGCCACCAGATCTGGTGGCCCGATTCGTGTGGAGGTTGGATGACCACGCCATACCCAGGACGGCACCGGGGCCCAGGTCGGCACCGGAGCAGCTCGCCTGGCTGGAGCCGTGCGCTGGGCTCCACCTCCGCAACACCTGCTGTCTTCTCCCGTGCGTTGCGCCGGCCGCTCGTTTCCGCCGTGGCGTTCGCCGCCGTTGCAGGAGTCGGTGCCGCCGGATACGCCTCCGCGGCCAAGCCGCAGGTCTTCGCAGCGTCGTTCACGGCCAGCCCCGCCGCCGTGGCCCAGGCTGCTGAGCTCTCGGACAACCAGATCGACACCAACGCCGCGCTGACTCAGGCCCGGCAGGCCGGCGTACAGCGTGCATCTGCGCTGACGCAGCAACAGAAGGTCACGGCCGATGCCGCAGCTGCGGCGCTGTCCGAGGCTCGCAAGGCTGCCACCGAACGTGCGGCTCGCGAACGGGATCGACAAGGCATCCTCGCCCGGGCCCAGTCGGATCCCCGGGCTGTCGGTCGCTTGCTGGTGGCGGACCGTGGCTGGGCAGATGCGCAGTTCGGTTGCCTCGACAGCCTGTGGGCCAAGGAAAGCGGATGGCGCTGGAACGCCAACAACTCCGGCTCCGGCGCATACGGCATCCCCCAGGCTCTGCCCGGTTCCAAGATGGGTTCCATCGGCAGCGACTGGGCCACCAACCCGATCACGCAGATGACATGGGGCCTGGATTACATCGCGAACAGGTACGGAACGCCGTGTGGCGCGTGGGCCCAGTCCCAAGCCTCGAACTGGTACTGAGCCCCCGCCTCTCCTGAGCTCCGGTTTCTCGTGCTCTCAGCGGGGGGAGTCCGGGCGAGTCATCGACAGCACGTCCAGCGCAGCGTCGAGCTGTGCCTCGGTGAGGTCGCCTGCCTCGATGTGGCCGCGGGCAATGACGATGTCGCGGATGGAGCGACGCTCGAGCAGCGACTGCTTGACGACCGCGGCGGCCGCTTCATATCCCAGGTAGTGGTTGAGCGGGGTCACGATCGCCGGCGAGCCCTGGGCCAGGTCAAGGCACCGTTCCTCGTCGGCNNTGATGCCATCAACGCACCGGTCGGCCAGGAGTCGGCAGGCCTGGGCCAAGAACGTCAATGACTCCAACAGATTTCGTCCAATCACGGGCAACATGACGTTGAGCTCGAAGTTACCGGCAGCACCGGCCGTGGTGATGGTCACGTCGTTGCCGATCACCTGAGCGCACACCATCAGAACTGCTTCGGGGATCACGGGGTTGACCTTGCCGGGCATCATGCTCGACCCAGGCTGAAGGTCGGGCAGGTGGATCTCGCCCAGCCCCGCTCGTGGACCCGAGCTCATCCAGCGCAGGTCGTTGCAGATCTTGGTCAGACTGACGGCCAGGACCTTGGCTGCCCCACTGAGGGCGACCAGCGCATCCTGGGCCGACTGAGCCTCGAAGTGGTCGTCGGCTTCCCGGAACGCGCTGCCAGTGGTCTCGCTCAGCCGGGCGATGACGCCCGACGCAAACCCTGGTGCCGCGTTCAGACCGGTGCCGACAGCGGTACCTCCCAGTGGCAGCTCGGCGGCCCTGTCGGCGGCTTGGAGCAGTCGCTCGCAGGCCAGGTCGACCTGACGCCGGTAGCCGCCGAACTCCTGGCCGAGGGTGACGGGCACGGCGTCCATGAGGTGTGTCCGACCCGCCTTGACGACGTCGGCGAACGCCGTCTGACGACCATGAAGAACCGTGGACAAGTGCTGCAGCGCCGGCACGAGAAGGTCGCGTGTGGTGAGCACCGCGGCAACCCGGATGGCGGTGGGGACGGTGTCGTTGCTGGACTGTCCGGCGTTGACATGGTCGTTCGGGTGGATGGCCAAACCGGTCGCAAGGTGGGCGATCCGGGCCACGACCTCGTTGACATTCATATTGGTGGAGGTGCCTGAGCCGGTCTGGAAGACGTCGATGGGGAACTGGTCGTCGTGCGTGCCTTGCGCGACATCGTCCGCCGCCGTGGCGATGGCTTGGGCGATGTCGGGATCCAACACGGACAGCTCGGCGTTGACGCGAGCGGCAGCCGCCTTGATCCGGGCCAGCGCGTGGATGATCGGCAGAGGCATGGTCAGCCCGGAGATGGGGAAGTTCTCCACNGCCCGAGCCGTCTGGGCGCCCCACAGCGCGTCGGCGGGCACCACGACCTCACCCATCGAGTCGTGTTCGGTTCGGCCGGTGCTGCCGGAGTCAGTCATGACAGCATCATGGCCCAGAAGTGCGGCTCAGAGCTTGCGCAACCTGACTCGACGGACGCTGTGGTCCTCGTCCTTGGACAGCACGAGGTTGGCCCGGCCCCGGGTGGTCACCACGTTGTCAGTCAGATTTCGCTCGTTGATCGAGTCCCAGATGCCTATGGCGGTCGCGCGAGCCTGCTCGTCGGTCAGTCCCGCGTAGCGATGGAAGTAGGAGCTCGGGTCCCTGAAGGTGGTCTCGCGCAGGCCGAGGAACCGCTCGACATACCACCGCTTGATGTCCTCGGTCCTGGCGTCGACGTAGACGGAGAAGTCGAAGAAGTCGCTGACCGCCAGGCCGGTACGTCCGTCGGCCCGCACCCTCGGAGCCTGCAGGACGTTGAGTCCCTCGACGATGAGCACGTCCGGGTGGCGCACGACGGTCCGCTCTCCCGGGACGATGTCGTACGTCAGGTGGGAGTAGACAGGAGCGCTGACCTCGTCCTTGCCGGACTTGACCTCGGCGACGAACCTGAGCAAGCCGCGGCGATCGTACGACTCGGGAAATCCCTTGCGCTCCAACAGCCCCCGACGCTGGAGCTCAGCGTTGGGGTAGAGGAAGCCGTCGGTCGTCAGGAGCTCGACGCGAGGTGTTCCGGGCCAGCGGGCCAGAAGCTCGCGCAGGATCCGGGCGGTGGTGGACTTGCCCACGGCTACGGACCCGGCGACCCCGATGACAAACGGGGTCCGTTCAGGCTGCTCGCCGAGGAAGTCCGCCGTGATGCGGTGCAGGCCCGCGGTGGCTCCGACATAGAAGTTGAGCAGCCGGGACAGGGGGAGGTAAACCTGCTCGACCTCAGCGAGGTCGAGGCGTTCGCCCAGGCCGCGTAGCCGGGCCACGTCCTCCTGGGTCAGGTTCAGTGGGTTCTGGTCGCGCAGACGGGCCCACGCCGCACGGTCGAGCTCGACGTACGGTGATGGCAGGGCATGGCCAGTTGGCGGTCGCACGCCGCCCATTGTTGCCGATGCGCGATCGATGCGGGGACCGAGAGGCCTCGCGTTAGGCTGGCGGGCATGTGCGGAATCGTGGGATACGTGGGCCCCAAGGTCGACGGCAGGGCTCTCGAGGTTGTGATGGAGGGTCTGGCCAGGCTCGAGTACCGCGGCTACGACTCCGCTGGTGTGGCGCTGATTGCGGGGGACCACGTGGTGACCGTGAAGCGCGCGGGGAAGCTGGTCAACCTGACCGAAGCGCTGGCCGAAGCGCCGCTGCCAGCGTCGAGCACCGGCATCGGTCACACCCGATGGGCCACCCACGGCGGCCCGACCAACGTGAATGCGCACCCCCACCGCGGCGGCGTGGACGGCAAGCTGGCCCTGATCCACAACGGCATTATCGAGAACTTCCATGGGCTGAAGTCCGGGCTGATGGCTGACGGCGTCGAGTTCCTCAGCGAGACCGACACCGAGGTCGTCGCACAGCTCTTGGCCCGGTCCTACTGCAAAACTGGGGACCTCACTGAGGCCATGCGACAGGTCGTGGGGGGGCTCGAGGGCGCGTTCACGCTGCTGGCGGTCCATGCTGACCAGCCCGGGGTCGTGGTCGGTGCCCGGCGCAACAGCCCGCTGGTGGTCGGTCTGGGTGAGGGTGAGAACTTCCTCGGTTCCGACGTGGCGGCCTTCATCGGCTACACCCGCGAGGCGCTTGAGCTCGCCCAGGACCAGATCGTCACGATCACGACCGATGGTGCACGCATCATCAACTTCGACGGAACGCCGGCCAAGGGCAAGCACTACCACGTCGACTGGGACGCCGCCGCCGCCGAGAAAGGCGGCTATCCGAACTTCATGGCCAAGGAGATTCACGACCAGCCGCACGCTGTCGCTGACACGCTACTGGGCCGCACGGACGAGTCGGGTCGTCTGGTGCTGGACGAGCTGCGCATGGACGAGGCTGAGCTGCGCGCCATCGACAAGATCGTGTTCATCGCGTGTGGCACGGCCGCCTATGCCGGCATGGTCGCCAAGTACGCCATCGAGCACTGGACCCGGATCCCGTGCGAGGTCGAGATGGCGCACGAGTTCCGATATCGCGACCCTGTGGTCAACGACCGCACCCTCGTTGTCGCGATCTCGCAGTCCGGCGAGACGATGGACACGCTGATGGCGGTCAAGCACGCGCGTGACCTGGGCGCTCGCGTGATCGCCATCTGCAACACCCACGGCTCGACGATCCCGCGTGAGTCCGACGCGGTCCTCTACACCCACGCGGGCCCGGAGATCGCGGTCGCCTCGACCAGGCCTTCCTGGCCCAGATCACCGCCTGCTACATCCTGGGCCTCTATCTCGCGCAGCTGCGCGGCGGCACCTACGCCGACGAGGCGCAGGCCGTGATGAAGGACCTGCACGAGATGCCGGCCAAGATCCAGACCGTTCTGGACGATCTGGACCGGGTCCGTGAG